>Ga0209489_100132_pt1 | contig 110620 bp, 68 predicted proteins | sample SiratrowhiteBW_FD_187527 | JGI IMG/M metagenome (GOLD analysis project Ga0209489, IMG submission 187527) | Root nodule microbial communities of legume samples collected from California, USA - Siratro white BW (SPAdes) (version 2) | ecosystem: Host-associated > Plants > Roots > Nodule | place... | reverse complement strand
TTGCATAAGAAGCCACAAAACGATTTGAAACAAATTGTACAAAGGTATCGTTTAATTAACTTTAAGTATTATATATCACTATTTTAATTAAAAATAAGCAAATTACTAAAAAACTTGGATTTTAGTGCAATGAATGTGTGTAAGGTTCTTTGCAGGAGATCTTCATCCGCAACCCAAAACCTCCAATGGATATAGACTAAGGTATTTAACTCTAAATGTAATTAACTTTATTAAAATTAGCATTATTCAAATTTTGATGATTGAAACTTTAATGAAAGTGCAATAAGCAACAAGGAAGTTGGGAATGTGGATATTACATTATGCACTAGATGAGAACCATAGCAAGAGCTGTTCTCATGGATTCTTGGGAGCACGTAAGTTTTTCTCTTATAAGTTTGTAAATGTGTTAAATGTTTGTTAATTTTAAAGTTCTAAGATTAAAATTTGTACTTATTTCAAGCTTTTAAGGATACAGAGCCATTGGACAAGAATGATATAGAAGAAATTCAAAAAGAATGGGCAAAGCACTTTCTCAAAGTTAAGAGTCAATCTTAGTATAGATTAGAATTAGTTCTTATTGTAATATTGTACATTTTAGTGTAAATTAGTGTGTGTACCAAGTAAGAACTACAATTGCATATCATTTTGTGTATTGAAATGGCTGGTTTCTGAAATTTATGCAAGGAGGTCACCAGCTTATTTATTCTGTATATTTAAAAAAAAACACAAACACAACGTCGATTATAGCTATAACCGTCATTGTGATTGAATCACCACGTCGGTTATGGTCAAAACCGGCATGGTGGTGCATCTAGAACCTGTAAACATAAGAAGCACCACGTCGGTTTTGGCACCAAACCGATGTGATGCTTCTTATGTTTACAGGTTGTAGTAAAATTATGACGTCGGTTATCTGATCTTAACCGACATTGTGGGAAACTACGTGATATCGGTTCTTCAACCGACGTCTAAATCAACGTCTCCTGGGTCAACGTCGGTTCGAGAACCGACGACAAAGGTCTCTCAGAACCGACGATGAAGGCCTTTTTTCTACTAGTGATTGATAAGGGTAACGGCTAACAAAATTTGTTACCATAATTTGACACTGATTAAACAAATTTTTAAAAATGGAAATTGAACAAAGTTATTGATGATTAAAATTTAACGGATCAACATTGTTAAACAAAATTTCATCGACAAGTTACATATAATTAAAAATAACTTAAATATCTTTTTAGTGTTCTACATTTGGAATACAATTTCTTTTGGTCCTCTAGTTAGTTTCTTTATATTTTTTTTAGTTCTTATACCATAGGATTAAAATACATTAGTGATGTTAATGATGTGACAAATAATTATCTACTCATCATTTGTCATTTGAATTTAATTAAGTGACATATTTTTTAAAATTTTATTAGAGACTTTAATATATTTTTACTCTTCCAATTTAGATAGCTTGTTTATTTGCATCATTCAATTAAAAGTTGTCATATTTATTCATGTAACTTTTGCATAAAAGTTGGCAGAGATTAGCAATCTTATTAAAAGACAATTGTTGCATTATGAAATATTAAGAATAAGACAATCTAATCCTATAAAAGTTTGGGAATGCTACACGATTTATGTGATAAAAAAATTGATGACAATAAATTCTACTAGGCATTAAAGTATTAGTATCAACAAGTAATTAGTAATTGCACTTAAAATAATACATGAATGTCACCATAGAATCTCATGCTAAATTTAATAAAGGAAATATTATAATATGATTTTCTACCTAAAAAAATAACATTTAAAGTAATCGCGTTACTTGATTTAATAAATCATTTGAAAACAACATCTAAATGGAAATATTCTATAAAAAATAAATTATATTTAAATAATTATTTGCAACAATTATATTCATATATATATATATATATATATATATATGAAAATTTGATATATTTCATATTTTGTTGATTCTTAATCAAGATAAATCTTGTTGTTTATTTTTCTTTTCATAAAGAAAATGTTCAATAAGATAACCAATGTAATCAAGACTAAAAAGTTTATAAGAAAGAATAGATTTAATTTGTGATACATCAATATGTACGTTTTGTCGAAGGAGCATGGAGTTTGGATGTCTCTTTTAGTAAGATTGTACATTTGAAGAACTTGATTATTAGAATTCAAGAAGGGAATAATCATTTTCTAATTCTTTTATTTTTTCTTGTTGCATTTTTCATACGTGCCCAAATATATGAGGAGAAAGTTGGTAGTAATGTTGTCATCGACAATCACAATCTTACAAATTAATTTGTGGGCATTGAGTCTATTAAGATTAATATACAAGAAAAAGTGGTGAGGACAATGTCATAAGTTTATCACATTTCACAACTAAAGAAGAACTTTATTTTAGTGGGTGCATTGAATGCTAGTGGATTGATGTTTAGTATTTAAGATAGTTTGATGCAAGTGTTTAGGAAGAGGAGTATTATTGTAAAGTATGGTAGGGTAATTTGTATATCTTGGAAAGTTCCACTATGATAGGCTCTACACCATCTATCTCTTTGTCTGTGTCTGTTAATGCTCTATGACATAGGCCACATAAGTGAGACAAGGATGACAGTTTTGTGCAACTGTGTTGTAAAAACAAGCCAAATACATAAGAAGGAAAGGTTTAATTGTGTGTTTAAATTTTTTGAAATTTTTGCAAAGTATTTTGTGATGATAGATATTTAGATAGGACATTTGCATTGTTTTTATGCTTCTTGGGTACATGGATGATGGTGAATTTATTGAATCGATCCATCAATTTTTTAGTGATATAATTATACTTTTGTTTTACAAAGGCTTTTTGGCTTGATAATCAACATTCATCTGTCTTATGATTAATTGGGAGTTGTTGTGGCACTTAAGTTGTTTTATTTCTTACTCCAAAGCAAGTCTCAGTCTTGCAATTAAGGCTTTGTACTCAGCCCGATTGTTCGATATTTCAAATTCGAATCAAATTGCTTACTCAAGAATGATAATGTTCATCCCTTATAGGTTTAGGTACATGTGTTTCTTAACCTTAATGAAAATCCTTTCTAAGTGGACATAATGGTCTTCTGCTCTTGACTTTACGACCATGTCATCAACGTATACCTCTATAATTTTGCCCATGATTTCTTTAAAGACCTTGTCCATGAGGTTTGATATATCAAGTTGACATATTTTAGTCCTAAAGGCTTGACTTTGTAGCAAAAGTTATCTCCATCAGTCATAAAAGTAGTTTTGTCTTCATCAAGCGTATATATTCTGATTTGATTGTATCCTGAATAAGCATCAAGAAAAGTAAGTAATTCTTAGGCAGTTGTGTTGCCAACAAGTTGATTTATGCTTGTTAGAGGGTATGTATACTTAGGGCATACTTTGTTTAAATCAATATAGTTGGTACACATCCTCCACTTCCCATTTAATTTTGAAAACATATTGTCAACATCCAATTAAGTCCGAATAAAAAAATAATAAAAAACATATAAAAAATATTTCTAATCAATGCTCAGAAAATTTAAGTTTGATTTTCATAATCTTTTGTTTTTCTTTTCATTTTAGAGGGAAAAATACAAAAATACATGATTTAGATTTTTATCCTTTTTATCCTTCTTGTAAAAATATTTTATGTATTTTTTTAAATAAATAATAAAAAATTAGTCATTTGATTTAAGTCTAAATGTTATTTTTTTTTAATGAAAATAATAATAAATAATATGCTTTAGAAAAAATATTAATAAAAATATGTTTTTATCTTTACGAAATTGTGATAAATATTTAAAAAGATAAAAAAAAAAAAGGAGAATTTGATCTTATTTTAAATGTTCTAAAGGAAAAGGAATTTTGGTCCATTTTAAATACTTATGAAAAATAAAATGGATTTAAGGCTTAGTCCCTTTAAGGTTTTAAATAAAAATATTTTAGTTGTTTTCTAATTTTTCTTTTATTTGGGTCAGTTTTGTTAAGCACTCCTATTTTTGTTAATTACAACTTGTTTTTATTATTTGCGTTCTCTAGTAGGTGAGACCCATATATTCTCTTCTTATGTCCTCATTCTTCTACACTCATTTCTCACCAGACGTTTAGGCTTGTGTCTCATACTATCTGCTCTATAATTAGAAATCATGTGCAAAATTATTTGATTTAATGACTTTGGTACACAAATTAATTAAAAATTGATGGAAATTCGCTTGATTGAAAAACAATTGAATTTGATTATTGAAATAATTTGAATTTTGAATAAAATGAAATTTGAGAAGGGAAGCTGACCATTTTTTTAAGAGTCTGTTCCGTGACCTTTTAAGGGTGTAATTATTTTGGTTAATTGCAAATAATTATGATTAATAAAATTAATTTTCTAGTTTTTTTCTAAATAAATAGCATTAATTAAAATTTGCTGACAAAAGAAAACTAGGAATTTGAAAGGGAAATAATTTATATTTTTAAGAGGGGGTTACAGATTAAGAGTTCACTATAGATTTTATTTTGCAAAAATATATATCTGCTCACACATAGAAACCGACAAAAAGCAATTGAAAGGTTAGAGAATGATTAAAAAAAGGATCTTTAGGGTGAACAAATATTGAGATTTATTCATCTTCACTATTCATATTTCCACTACCCACTTTGCTTTACTCACACCAGAGAGAGAATTCAGATGTTAGTATCATTTTATCTTTACTATTTTGTTTTGTTTCATTTTAGCAAAGTATTATTCATTATGCGTTACTATATTGTTTATTTACACGTCACTGTCGTTTAAGCATGGTCATCGTACATTTTTATTTTTGTGTTTTCTTTTACATCTTCAATGGTCCTTCATTTTCAATAGAAATAACACGCACAACGAACACAACAAAACAGAGCTTCACTTTCGTCATCTAATTTGATTTTGATATATATACCATATTAAATAAAAAATAAATAAAATAAATAATAATAAACTTAGTTCATGCATTTGGCCCAATACTTTTATGAATTATTTTACATTTTTTAAAATCAGCATCATCATATATTCTATAATAATCAATTATTTTATTTTTTTATTTTATTTTTCATTCTCAATTTTATCTCATTTTTCATAAGATAAAATTTATGACCATATTTGTTTTCTCATATCTAAATTTTATTATATTAAAATTTTAATTTTAAAATAAATAATAAATAAAAATAATTAAATACCAATATAGTTTTCTTGTATTTTATTTTTAAATATATTCGATTAAATTCCCAAATGATTGTTCGCATTATGCGAGATTTAAGTCGAAAAGTACTAATTTAGTTCCGATATTCAAACGACCGTATGAATCACGTGATATCTAGTACGAATTTTTTTAAAAAAGAAAATACACAAAAATATTTAAATTTTGAAAAATATAAAAATATAAATCTTCTAAAATATTAAAAAAATATATAAAATTTTTCACAATTAAAAAATATCAAACATCTCATCAAACAAATTTTAATTGGAACTATGTTGATCTTTCACTGTAAATGAAAATGCATAGGAGCAAGGTCAATTCTTATTGGACCCAAAAATAAAAAATATTTTCTTTATTTTTTATTTGCATATTTTATTTGTCTTTAATTACATCCTCATTTTATTTTATTTTTTTGCATCTTTTATTTCTCTTTAATTGCATCTTTAGATTTTTTTTATTTACATCTTTTATTTGCCTTTAATTACATCTTTATTGTTTCTTTGTTATTGTTTTTCCATTTGCATTTTTTTATTTTTATTTTTTTCCTTTAATTGTATCATTATTGTTTCTTTGTTTTTTTTTCTATTTAAATTTTTTATTTTTTTATTTTTCTTTAATTGCATCTTTATTGTTATTATTTTGGGAAAATAATATTTTGTAAAATCACACTCATTTTTCTTATTTGATTAAAGGTACCGTTTTAAGACGGGCGTGGTAGGATGCTAATACCTTCCCACACGTAACCGACTCCCGAATCCTAAATTTGGTTCGTAGACTATTTTCTTATTTTTGATATTTCCGTAGTTTCCCATACAGTGACGACTCCATCTCTATTTAATATAGTTTTATTAATTATTTTATTTTATTTGATCGTTGTCTTGCCGCGATCCTGTTACGACACATATGTTAGGCATATGGTATAAATTATTTTCCTTATGAAGTTTGTTTTAAGTAATTGACTAACTTCCTACTTAACGGATAGATGTCTCTCTTAACCTAGCTTTCTTTCCCTTTAGGCCACCAATTTAGCTTGAGGAAGGATGGTGAGTTTATGGCACATGAAGTCTAAATCAATGTCAAACAATCTATTAAACTCCATGCGAATATATCAACATTTTTTGATAGGACTCGCTCTATTTTTTTCTCAATAAGCAACTAATTATTCTGCCCACCTGTGTGCATTCTTGGGGCATGTTTTGTTTAAATCAGTATAGTTAGTACACATCCTCCACTTGTCAGTTGATTTTTTCACCATGACAACATTTGATAGCCATGTGGTATAGATTATGTTCCTTATGAAATCAATTTTAAGTAATTGACTGATTTACTGGTCAACGGTTAACATCTTTATTCACCGAGCATTCTTTTCCTTTGGGCCACCAACTTGGTTTGAGGAATGATTGCAAGTTTATGGCACATGATGCTTGGATCAATGCTAGACATACGCAGCACTCCATGCAAAAAGATAAACTATTTTAGTAGGACTCACTTCACTTCTATTATTAATAAGCAACTAATTGTTTTGCCCACCCATGTGCACTGAGCTACATAAGGAACGCGATGATGAAATTCCTATTCCATTGCATGATTTCGTGTGCTTGCTTCTGTGATTTGTGGAATTTTTGAAATTAATGGAGGTAGTAGTAGAAATGATGATTCGACGTGAAGTTTGGATGTGGTTGGAGTTGGAAATTCAATAAAAACTTAGGTGTGGTTAGGCCAACACACTAACACTAGAGTTTCTTGACCAAACTACTTTAAAGAAAGTTCCTGGACAAGGAGAAGATCCTTAATTTGACCAGCATTTCAACACTTATTCATAAACTAAAAATTCATGTATTAGAGGTTCCTATTTATAGACTAAGAAAGTCTCTAACCCTAACTTGTGTAACAAGCTTCTTAAAAATCCTCTCCACTAAGATGTTGACAAGTAGCCCCTCATGATAGGCTCAAATCCTCTCCACTGAAGTAGTGAAATGTGGCAAGGTTAACTTGCAACCAAAGCTTCAAATCCTTTCCAATGAGAGGAGGACAAGTGGCAAAAGAAGCTTGGAAAGTAGCTCCCCATGTGGCACCTAGTTGGAAGCTTTATATGCTCATGTGGCACCTTCTATCTTCCTAGGTGGCACCTTCTTGGATGCTTAATTCATCGGTGGATGCCCACTTGTCATTATGGGATTTAAAGCCCAAAACCCTACATTACGTGGCTCAAAATACAAGGCCCAAAGTCCTATTCTACTTGGCCCAAAAAACAAGACCCAAAATAAATTCTACACTACTCTATAAAATTTTTACAAGTAGTGGTATTATAATCTTGATGCTCCAATATCTCCAGAGTGATCTTCAATTTTGAACTTCGGCCAAAAAGTTTGCTTGTAGGCCCAAACAAGCCAAATTAGGCGCAAACTCCTTATAAGCTTTTGATTGAGACTCTAGCTCAGTGACCTCTTTATTCTCGTCTACAGTATTGGAGACAGGTTTGTATCATAAGTTGTACATTTACATTGGCTCGTCAAAGTTGGGTCAATTTTCTTCAAACACGACTTCAGGGTCAAGATTAACCTCGTCATCTAGGGCAGCAGTTATTTTAGTCGAGAGGGTTCGAGGTGTTTCTTCAATATTATGATACTTCTGAACATTGTCATGTTATTCTGGCAAGTCTAACACCTCTTTAATCTAAGTTACACCGTTGGTGGTAGGAACCCTTAATGAATAAGGGGTGAGCTTGAGCTTTTATGCATAACATTCCCTTGCCACTTTGGAATCAACCTTTATAGTAATAGTTGTTTCATTCTCGACAGACAATTTCATCACCATATACAATGTAGAAACAAAGGCTCCAAGCTGGTCGAGGGTTCTTAATCCAAATAAAGCATTGTACGAAGTGTCAACCTCCACCAAAATAGACTAGACTGTGGTGTCTGATAGGTTTAACTTATGTTGAATGTTGTAAGTAGATTGACATAACCTTGTGTGTGTACTTTTCCTCCACAAATCCTAATAGTGGGTTCGAATATGATTGGACAAGGGAAGTGAGAATGTTGAGCTTTAAGAATGTCGATGAGGACCTTTTTGACCCGCTAATTGGCTATTGTGGTGGTGACAACGACTAGATCATCTTGTGCATGGTCATTAACGGAGGTAAATATGATTGATAGGAAGGAACGAGGTGGTAATAGGCTTACCGAGCATCTACTCCGAATATGCCTTTCCTTCCTGAAGTACTACCACCCCAAGCAAATCCATCAACAGTATCGTCCCTCTATCATCATTGCAAATTTGTCAGGGTTGCTCTCTTTGATCCTGCACGGGCATAGCCCCGTAGTCCATCACTGATATATTGTGCTACTCGATTATTGAGTTCGTTCATGTTGGTAGGTGGGTCAATATATAGCATATCAAGAAATTTCTGCAAATGGAATCCTACTAAGAGTGTGTGCATGGCAACCGCCAAATGTAGGTCAAGAATATGGAGGGACGTCGTAGCTAATCGAGCCATGTATTGTTGAAGTGACACAGTATCCCCTTGTACGATGTTATGCAAAGAGGTTGAGGCTCACAAATTTGAGTTTGCAAACTGAGCTATGAACCTTGCACAGAAAGTGTCGAATGAAGATATCAAATTTCTGGATAGGGAATAATACCATTCCAAGAGTGGTCCCTTAGGAGTAGTTAGAAAAAACTCGCAATGTACTCCTATATTTTTGAAGAAGAGGTTTATTCAGGTTAGGTATGCCTTGATGTGCTTATAAAAAAAAAAAAAAAAAGATATGCCTTGATGTGTACCTCTAGGTCCAATGATCCATCATATTTTTCAAAAGAAGGCCACATCCATTTTTTAGGAAGTCAGACCTTCATGACTTCAAATGATGTTGATCACATGCCTTTGATTCCTTTTGTAATAATGACCCTCGAGCCTGATTGAGAAGTTGTTGCATGTTGTTGATTTGGTGTGAAGCTTAGGATTAGTTCCAACATGTAACTCTTGTGCCCGCATCTCTACTACTACCCTTTAAGACCGAGTATTGTGCACGGGTAATCCTCGGTAAGTTGTTTTTCTGTCAGGTTTGGACAATACTTACTCGGTGCATTGGGTTTTAGCTTGTAGGTTTTACTCAGATCAGTGTGTTCCAGTTCTGGTTAGGTATCGAGAGCTACTCATGGAGATTTTGCAACTCGACTCGATGTTGGTTTCACATGAGCTCCAAGTCTTTGTCAAATTTGACTTGAATGTCATCTATTGTGTTTTGAAGGTTCTCAAAGGGCTTCATTGATTGAGAGGTCCATATAAGGGTTCGATGAGGATGATGCGACAATTCTAGTTTTGGATAAGCACCACAAGACGTGTGGTTTGAGATTAGTTTTACCCAAGTCCCACGATGAGTGTCAAATGTTCCTACCCGAAAGGAGGGTGATTCTTTGAGGTGAAAAAAGTGATATACTTGGAAAGCATGGTAGTTTAAACCTCCAAAGATTGGTTACCGAGTTGTTAAGAATAAGAAGAGAGTTATCTGCAAAAAATTCTCGGACATTCTAGTCAGTAAGAACTAGAAAAATTATAAAATATAAAATATGAGTATTTGGTGAGAAAATTAAATAATTACTTTATATGAGATCAATATGTATTTATAAACTTTTGAACTTAAGCTTAAATATGAAAAAAAATAATTAAGAAAAATAAGATATATAATTGATTACTAATTACTTATTATTCAATAGTTATAACCAAGTATTTAGGGTTTAGGGTATATATACATTTATGGTAGTTTTTTGGCTAACAAAAAAGTATACCATTATAAATATATTTCGGAATATCTCATAATCGGGTAAGTATACTTTATTAACTTTGAATGCTTCAAATTAACCTTAAATGTTTCAAATAACAAAAATCATTTTGAGGTGGTTGTCTTCATAAAATTCGTCATACTTCCAAAATTGGGAACGGAATTTGTTGCTTGCATGATTAATACTCAAAAATTGCGGAGGCAGAAACTAATCAGTACCCGAAAGGAGCGTGCAAGAAGCTTGTACACAAGCAACATTTTCATTTACAATCTTGACACTACAAAAAATTTTGCCAAACATTTTCCTCTGGCTAAAATTTAAAAGTAGGCACAGTAGAAGTTTTTGCGTCAATCTTGCCATCTAATCCAGCTCTAATAGCCTCTTTTGATCATTGATAAATGGATACGATGTTGCAGCTACTTCTGTTTTCCATACATGTAGACAGTCACTGGTCACATCAGAAGGTGTTGCAGCACAACGATGGATTTCTGCCATGTATCCCGGTCTCTTCAACAGCAATTCAAACAGCATTTCTCAGAAGTACAGATGTTCAAACATAAGTAGACATGACCTTAACCTTGTAACTCAAAGATCATGTTATAAAGCTAGGTGTGGGAATCCCACCTATGTTAGTTCACGTCTTAAAATATTAAACTTTTAATCACACGAAAGTACTGAAAAATGAAATCAACGAAGAGAGAAAAAAAATGATCACATCTTCTATGGTCTTACTAAATGTCTATGATGTTGGAGCTTGCACATTATGATGGTATTTGTTCATTTGTTGCAACTGGGTTTTCGGCAGGTGTGATAACTGCACTATCCTGGGGAAGTTTCACCACCGTTTCTTCCTTTGCAGAACTTCCACCAACGGTTTCAGTGTTAGCATTATTACTTGAACCTGCAGTCTCATCCTGCTGCAATACGACAGATGGTATCTGATCTTTTGTTTTCCCAGCATGATTTTCAATCTCAAAATATGCCATGGAATCTGAGACTCGAGTCTCTGTCAAATTTTGAGACGTTGGTTGATGACTTGATCCTGCCATGAATGTTGGTGCTTGTGTCTGATCGGCCACAGGACCTGACAGTGGTGCTGTTGGTAGCACTTGGACATTGGATAGCACAGTCACAAGGAGATGAGCCAGAAGGTTTCGTGGATCAGTAACGCCTAGTGGGACACTTGCACCTTGTGGGACTGGAAAATTACTTGCATTTGACAGAGAATTAATACCAAGAGAGTGATGCGGTTTGATCCCTGCTTCTCCATTCAAAGCCTGGTAGCCATGGACACGCTTGAAATTTGACATGTGCTTTTTCCCCATCAAGTGACTATTGTAGACAACTACGGAATCACATTTAACATTGCACAATTCGCATATGAGGGATGTAACCGGCTTATGCTTAGGCTTTGGAGGTTCCACCAGTTTTCTTGACCCATCATCACTCCTCATGTATTTTCCTCCTCTACCTTCACTCATCGTACGCTTGAGTCCATATCCTTGTATGAAAGAGTTTTCTCTAGGTTCCTCTTGAGGCTCTTCAGTTTGAACTTCAGAAACCCCTTCTACATTATTGTGAACCTCTGTTTCATCAGTGTGGTTATCAATTGTAGCTTCAGAACCCACATTTTCTAAAGGTAATCCTTTTATCTCAGATTCTTGAGCTTTCTCATGTTGGATTGTTAAATTTGATTCAGAAGTAGAAATATTTCCACCCTGTTGCCCATTTAGAGCTTTGCGTCTTTGTAGTTCTTCATGTACAATCAAGTTCTTCCTATGCCGCTTTCCATTTTTGTGCTGCTCCAACATTTCGGGAGTATTGCACTCGGCTATACAAATTTCACACCATAACTTACGTTGTTGTGCTTGCGACAGTGCAGATGGAACTTGTGCGGGATTTGGTAATGATGATTGCCCACCGACTGATGATGGTTGCATCACTGAAGGGGGCCCATCAGCAGCAGGCACATCAGCTACATTAGCAATTGTGGCTTCAGAAGAATGAGATGAGATCTGGCTACCGTGACCCCTGCCACGTCCCCTACCACGATGGTGATTGAATCGGTCACGACCATAGCCTCTAAATGATCTATGACCCCTGCGACCTGTACCTCTGTATTGAGATGGCATGCTCTGCAGATAAGTATTCAAATATTAACTCTAAGATGGTTGGATATTCCAAAAGCTACAAAAGATTTATGCAAGGTTGAGGTGGGAGGATTAAAAAAATGTGCATGTATAAGTGGCACCATAATCACAACGAAGGTAGTTTGAGAGAGAGAGAATGACAGAAATAAAAGAATGTTTAATATACGAACTCTCAGTAATTCATCCAAATTGCACATAATAGATTAAATATAAACAGCATATTGAAATTAACAGGGATGCATTATAAGAACTTATAGCACTACCCTTAATATTTAATTAATTAGGAAAGCAAATCATGATAAGACAAGGAAACTTTTGGACAGAAAGCGACTACATTCAATTCAAGGAAGCCTTAAATTTATGCTTATTTACTTAGCCTATGAAAATTTTAACATGAAACATTAACAAGGTTTCTTGAAATTCTGAACTTCATCGAAAATGTTGCCTCTAGTGTTTAACAAGGAACATTTTTACAATGCTCTACACGAATCCCAAGTTGCATAATGAAAAGGAAAAAGAACTTGACAGTTTTGATCATGCTCCTGAACTGCTTTCATTCAATTCTTTTTGGCCGTTGCAAAATTAAAAGATGCAGACCCAGCATGGATCCAGAATTCAGTAATGTTCCTATGTTACTATAATTCACCTAGTCTATTTAATCCCCTAATAAATAAGTATATTTTTCAAGGAAAATATAGAAATAACAAACAAATATTCATGAAAGGAAGCACCCTGATCTTCTAGAATTACTCAAAATTTCCCATTTTTAAAAATAAGATTGCTTGTTGTTGACATCAATGTTGTCAAAGTCCTACTCATGATTCTTCGAGTAAGGAAGACAAGGCAAGTTGATGCACAAGGCACATCGGGAGACACATAGATCGTTGTTGGCATCATGAAATTGCACATCAAATTGGCAGATTGTGCACGTCATTGATCCTTTGAGCAGCTAGGGTTCAAGCTAAAAAAGCCCAATGCGAAAAAATAAAATACCCAACTCACAAGGATCATCCTTTCCCCTAGGGTTTCCATTTGCCAATCAAAACAAAACCAAACAACTCTCTTATCTTATCATTGACGACACTCTCATCACCATTGCCATTTTTGGATATTGCAGCATGTTGTTGTCGCAAACATTTAGTTCACTATCATAGCCCATCTCACGACCATTGAGTCACCTTCTCTAACTCTCACATCAACACCACCAGTGATGCATTCATCTCCGACTCTATCCTATTCTAAAACCTTTTTTCATATTTTGTTCTTTTATTGTTACCATCTTAGACATGGTGGGTATTCTTTTCTGTTTAGAATTTGAAAAGAAAACTGGCATCAACTAAAGGTGGTTCAAGTCACGTTCCTAGAAGAGGAAGTGGTTATCAGATCAAGAACTAATCGTGCATGTAGCCATTGCATTTCAATTGATGGAAAAACAAGAAATGTGAGGTGTTAGTATTGTGAGAAAGTATTATCAGGAGCAATTTATTGATTAAAACATCATTTAGCAGGAACTTCAAAGGATGTTGGAGCATTTATAGCACTTCCCGAAGATGTTAAAAAGACGACTAAACCTTAGGAAGAACATAAATAGCTGGACTGATATAGGAGGACTATATTTAATTTTTTAATAAATAGTTATAAGGAGATTGTCCTTCTTTTGAAGTCCATTGATGCTTCTGACATTGTGAGGCGGTTGAAGAATTTTTCAGGATGATGGATGATGTTGTTAATGAGGTCAGGGAAGAGAAAATGATCCAAATTGTAACTGAAAATATACCAAATTACAAGGAAATTGCATACTTTATTGATACAAAAGAGAAAGAAGTTATGTTAGACACTTTGTGCAGCTCATTCAATTGATAGAAGAAAATACTAGACCACTAGTAGTAAAAGTTCACAACTTACATATATTCAAGAACTGGTCTTGTTTCCTCACTGCACAAATTTATTAAAGGAACAGATTTGATAAGACCAACCAATACTTGTTTTCTGTTCAAAGAGAAGGTAAAAAGTAGAATAGAAAGCGCAGGGGCAATCCCTCAAAACAATATTATTTCTCAGAAAACTTCTATACAAAGGTTTACGAAAGAAAATACTTCCTCTCACATAGGGCCCTTGTCACAACAAACTACAATCCTTCCTATCTTTTCCCCCACAAGATAAGAATATATAGACTTTCTAAAATAAAGTCTTAGAAAGTCTAAGCCCCCTTCCTGCAACAGTTGTTAATAGCTAAGAACTAACTAATTCTTAAATTTCTTTCTATGATAAACTTGCCACACCCTCTCATTACTCCCGTTTCTACCATTTCCCCACTTCTTATTTCATTTTAGGATGCTTGAATGAAAATAAAGAATCATTTATTAAGATTTTCAAATATAGGGAGTGCCAATCTAGTCAATTTGAAAGACTGAAGATGGAGTACTTCTGGAATATTTGATATTGAATAATGGATTTTGGAAATATTTTGAATTGCATGAGAGGTGCTCTTCTCCTAATTAAGTTGTTGGGCACTGTGGATTTGGATGAGAAACCAACCATGGGATTTACTTAAGAAGCAATATATAGTGCAAGAGAAGATACAAAGTTTGTTCAATGGAGTTAGTAAAAGGAGATAATAACTAATTACCTTTCATTTTCTAATTTATTTTTTGTAGACTTTTTTGGCAATTAATTTATTTATTTTTATCTTTCTTAGCTACTCTCTCCCATTTGGGAAATCATTGATCAAAGATAGGACAACCAATTCCATAGTTCATTTCAAGCAACAAGATATTATCTTAGTCCAATGTTGCACTATAAGTCTAGATTTAAAGTTGATTATGAAGTGAAGTGTGGAATGCATGATTTGAGAGTTTGAAAAGAAAATATGGATTTTTGGGTAGTCTAATGGCTCAATGTGCACCTAAAACCAACATTTCAGCATAATGGTAGGAAATATGATGATGAACATCTAGAATTACAAAGGTTTCTTATTATAGCATTGAGTTTGACTTGTAACCGATCTGGTTGTGAGCGTAATTGGAGTGCTTTTGAGAGAGTAAGAATTTGAATTTATGATAGTGATTTTATAATTATTTACCCCTATACCACCTAGTATGCTAGTATGCTCCGTTAATTAATTTTGTAATTACTTTGGTCCACACCAAGAAAATAAATCGTGAGCACCAAAGGACCAAGAATGATGTGATGTTTGTGATGGCTAATCCAAGATTCATCAAGAAGAAGGATGTTAGAAAAAACAAATGGCTACAACACTAGTGATCTTGCATTAGATAATGATTGGACTGTGGAGGAGAATAAAGCAAATTCAAATTTGGATGCTTTGTATGACGACATCTTAGTTCAAGTTGGAGATGACGTTAACACCTTAGTGGTCCCAAAGTAATAGAAAAGAATCACCACCATGAAATGTATTAAAGGTTAGAAACACAATTACTCATGAGCAAAACATGAAAACATTTATAAGCCACATACAAACCAAAAACCCTAAAGCAAAAAGTAAAACATACAAGAGTTTGTAGAGCAAATAAATTCTTTCTGATAAGAACAAAGAATTACCTGACATCTATCAGTTCCAAAGCAACTAAAAACGAATCACCACCATGCAAAGTATCAAAGGCAAGAGCCACAATTTCTTTGAGCTCATCATATAAGGCAAATATTTTATTTATCTTCAATCTATATAGGGAGTTGTAGCCTGTGGCCAAAATCTTAGAATTCTCAACATCAAGCAGAGGTTTAATCCTATCTAGAATTAATATTTAGTGCATAGAGAAAAGCTATTAAGTCTTTTCCTTCCCTAGTGGCATGGTGTTAGGAAATTTGATTGCATAAACTTGAGATTGAAGTGTAGAAAAGGAGAGGGTTCCTTTCAAGGGGTAAACTTACTTACCTTGTTCATTTGTATTGATACTTGAACATATAAAGATCTATTTCAATGTAGTTGCTCTAAGAATAAGGAGGTGCTCTTGTTTTCAAGCTATAGTTTGACAATTCAAGAATGTGAGTTCTAACAATGGGTCCGACCTGCTGAATCCTTTTCAACATGGAAAATAATGTTGGATTGGAACTTTGGATGAAGTAGTGGGCAAGATGGAGACAGATTTAAAGTATATTAAGAATCATTATCCACTTTTGATGGAAAACACCCCTTGGAGTGGTTGGCACGTTCTGAAAATTTTTTCAAGGTCCAAGAAGTAAAACCTTCAAAGAGACTAAAGCTTGATTTTATTAGCATGGAGGGAAATGCAGTGAATTGGTTTCAGTATTGTAGATAAACATTCAAGAATCCATTAGGAAAAAGAATTTTATGAAGCATTGATGAGAAGATTTGGAGACCAAGGGATTGAAATACTATATGAAAGGTTAGCTTCCTTACGACAAAATGGGAGTAGAGAAATATGTGCAACGGTTTGATTTATTGCTTTCCCAAAACAACCCAAATTCAGAGGATCAAACATTGGCATATTTTACGGCAGGGCTGCAGAAAATATTCGACAATTGGAGAGACCACATGACCCTAGGGACCTTAGTAGAGCTATGGAAATTGCTTGTGAAGTGGAAGAAGCCATAAAACAGATGTGCAGCATGAGAGAACAGAAAAACGTGAAGTCAATTCAGGTTTTTAATTTCAAAGAGGAAGAGCTATTGTGCCCAGAGCAAGGGTAGAATGTTTCAACCAATACTAGAGCCACCTCTCAAAATTAAGAGTTCAATAGGATTGGCGTCTTCAGTTGCAAAACCAAATTTTCAGAGCAGCAAAGCAAAATAACTTGTACCCTTCCCTATGCTGAATACATTGAGGAGAGCAAATGGAAAATGTTTTCATTGCAGGTTAGCATATGTGCATGGACACTAGTTTTCTGAAAAAAAAAAAAAAATATATATATATATATATGGGTGATTATATTGGTGGAGGATGATGAGGTGAGCAATGATGGAGAAATAACCATGTTGGAAGAGGATAATAAGAATAGCAATAAATAATAATAATAATTCTGGAAAGAAATCAAAGATCGCAAGTCAATGGATGGATCTTTCGATATGCATAGTAGGTGGCATGACATAATTGCAAACCAGGAAGCTAAAATGAAAATTGCAGGGAGTAGAAAGTATGATCTTGACAGATAGTGGAGCTAGTCATAATTTTATATTAAGCAAGGTAGTTAAGAGTTTGGGAATCCAACCTGAAGCAACCCGACCCTATTAAGTGAGATTAGGAGATGGGAAAAGAAATTCAAGGGTGCAATTGGGACAATATAACATGGAAGGAGATATTTATTTTTTTCAAATTGGGGGGAGTGGAGTGATTCTTGGTTTGGCTTGGTTGGTCACTTAAGGGGAGATTAAAGAAAAATGAAAAACTTTAAGCATGACTTTCACACATGCAGGGCAAATTATTACAGCACAAGGAGATCCAAGCCTATCCAAACCAATGATATCCCCTAAAGCTCTATAGAAACTGGCTAAATCACATAATGTTTATGCTCTGGTTTGTATAGCGAAACAGTTTAGGAGAGGAATAATAGATTACAACCCAAGTTAGAATGTTAAAAAAGGTGTAACAAGAATTTGCAGTAATATTTTCAGAACCTAAAGGACTGTCTCCACCAAGGGATGTAGATCGCTGTATTCCTACAGTCAAAGGACTGTCTCCAATCAAGGACAAATCTGGTCAACATAAGACCATGTCGTTACCCCCATCTGCAGAAAAATAGAGACTCAAGTAGCAGAGATGTTGGACACTAGTATAATAATGCCAAACAACAACCCATATAGAAGTTTCAGTAAGGAAAAAAGATGGCAGTTATAATTTTGTGTGGACCACCGTGCTTTACCCAAAGCTATTGTACCAGATATATTGCCTATTCTTGTGATATAAGAATTGTTGGATGAATTAAATAGGTCTGTTTACTTATCCAAAGGTCTAGATATCACCATATTAGGATGCATGAATCAGATATACTGAAAACTACTTTCAGAACACATCAAGGCTATTCTGAATCTTTGGTAATGCCTTTTGGAGTAACTGATGCATCAGCTACTCTTCAATATGCATGAATTATTATAAAGCCTTTCCTCAGAAGGTATGTCCTTGTTTTCCTTTGATGATATATTACTATACAGTAGAACATGGGAAGGTCATTTGGAACACTTCAGGCAAGTGCTAGCAAAATTGTTGGACTATCTGGCAAGGATTGGTTTTATCCGCTAGTTCTCCATGAGTTCCTAAATTCATCCATTAATTTTATACAACTCCTATGAGGGGATTAATCGGGTACTAAAAGAACCTATAGAAGAATGGCATAATCGTTTTTCTGGAGGAGCATGAAGGAAACAATAGCAAAATATGTAATATCTTATCATATATGTCTAAGAACCAGTAGGGTTATTGTAGTCATTGCCAATTCTTACATCCATGTAGAAGGAAATCAGTACAGATTTCATTGTGGGTCTTCCTAAATCTAAAGGTTTAGATGCAGTGACAGTAATTGTGGACAAATTGAGTAAACATGGACATTTCATTTTGCTTAAGCATTTATACGCTACAAGATTTTTGTTAAGGAAATCATTAGCTTCGCGGGTACCAATATTATAAAGCATAGATGAGGCTTTGAGGCAACTCAAAACACCATTTACAAAAGGGGCAATATTATGTATGACTCTATGCAAATAAGCATCAAAGAGTTTCTCAACTCCCTGAGCAGACCATGATACACAGTTTTTCATGCATCACAACTTCAGAAAACAACAGGGCATGAGCTTCCAACTGAATTACAGGATACTATAGATAATTACCAATCAGTGCATGTTTTTGGAACAAGAACAGCCAACCGATTTAGGATAAAAATGTTTCAGGTCTTGATTCAAAGGCAAGGAAAGACCCCAGCAGAAGCAATGTGGGAAGACATTCTCCATCATAGAACAAGTTCCTTCTTTTAAGCTAGAGGACAAGGTTGTTTTGGAGGTGGTAGATATTGTTGGATCCCGGATACTTGATAAACCTTTACAAATTTATCATAGGAGAAAGAAATGATTAAATAAAGGATAAGCATAGTTTGTTATATCTATTACTATTAGATGGAATTTTTTTATGTTTACTGTTATAGCTTATTAAGGAAATGTATCTTTTATATAATGCCCTAGTGGGTGTTACAAAATTTGATTGTGTGTAAACTAGAGATTGTAGTGTAGAAAAGGAGAGAGCTCCTTTTGAGGGTAAACTTGTTTACCTTGCTCTTTGTATTTGATACTTGAAGAAATAAAGAGATATTTCATTGTACTTGTTATAAGAAGAGGGAGGTTTTCTTGTTTCCGAGCTTTAGTTTAGCAATTCAAGAAATTGTGTCCTAACAAATACAGAAGGCAAATTTATCAACATAAACCAAATACGAGTTCAATTACTAAGGCTAACAATTAATCATCAAAAGAAGCTTGAGCAACATAAGTCACTCATTTCAGGGCAGATTCTGATTACAAAGTGAACGTTATATGCATGCAATATTCAAATTCATACGCGAGAACAAGTCTAGCATTTCAGAGATGCAGCATCGGGTAATGTATATGACAGGAAGACCATAACACCAACGTACATATTCATATGCATCATCCCATAAAACATTGAGTAAAAAAATAACACAAATGTAAGCACCCACCAGAAAATATTCATTTGAAAAAATGGCTACTACATTTTTCAGCAAAAAGTGAATAACATTAAGAGTATACAACCCTACATTGTTACCCACTTACCTATAACATCCCACCCATACCCACCCAAAAGTTCAAAACGTAATGTGCGATTCCTTCTCATACTCTATGAATCAAACAAATAATTTTGTGAATGAGAAAAGAAAATTGGAGACTGTAATAAAAAAAAAACTGATCGCTTTCGCTTTACCAGTTCCCTAGGTAAGCCGTCAACGTTCCCCACAAGCTGCGCGAGAGCTCCCGCTATGGCTGCCACTGCTGCAGGGTTTAAGGAACCTTGAACCGGTGTAGGGTGGACCGGGTTCAGCGCGTGGGAGTGTGAGGGCTCTGTAGAGTGAGGCGGTTCAGGGGCGATTGGGATCGAATTGGGGTGTTCTCGGAATTGGGCTTGGTTATCTTGCGCATAAGTATTAGTATTATTATCTTTACTATTACTATAGGGATAACAAGGGTGTGATGATTGATCATAGGATGAAGTTTGAGATGGGTCGTGACCATGTTGTTGTTGATGATGTTGGTTGGCAGAAGAATCCATAGATGCAAAAAAAGAGGTTTTGTTGAGTAGGAGATTGAGGATGGTGCTGCAGTACAAGTGTTTTTCATGAGAAAAATAAACGGCTAAGGTAAGGTCATAGGCGCAGCCGCAACAATATATGCTTTCTTGTGACCGCCCCTCCTTGAGAGGTAAGATAATTGAATTCCAATAACTACCTTTCTTAATTAGCTCTTCAACAAACACCAATAATAATAATAATAATAATAATATTATTATTATTATTATTATTATTTATTTATTTCTATTTGGAATTCAAATCTATTATTAAAATTTAAAATTTAAGGTTTAAAATTTAAATTTTTTTAATACGATAAAAAAACTATAATATCAGTATACAAATTTTAATTTTGCTATTGATTAAAGTAATGGAACAAGTTTTATTTTGAAGTAATTGTTACTTATGTTTATTAAACAAAAGATTATATAATTAATTTTAAACCTCGAAGAAATGATTGATAATTTTAAATAATCACTAAATACAAAATATTTATTTAATTATCTTAATTAATAAAAAAACTTAAATAAAATTAAAAAAATTAAAAAATTATTTATCAAGACTAGAAAAATGTTTTTTTTATCATACTAAAAATAAAATATATCAATATTTATCATACTCGATCCACTATTTATTGAAATTTGATATTACCTATTTCAAATTTAATTTTTCTACATAAATTCTGAATGAGCTTTCTATTTTTTTTATTTTTGTATGAATGCTTAAAATCACTAATCTTTTGAAATAATATTATATTTGTCATTTAAAATACAAGTTCGTAGATCTCGTTTAACTCTATAAATAATTTTATTACGTAAAACTGTTGATGAAATCATTTAATTTTTGGAGAATTTAGCGATCAGGGTAATGGACAGGCCTCATCTAGGATACACCTAGCAAATCATTTAGACATTTATTTTCTATTAATTTGAAATGCAAACATTTTTTTTATTCATATGTACAACAACTCTAGTGCATTGTAGTGGTCACTTTGTAACAGTGGTAGCCCCTCTTTTTGTGTGTATATAGAGAGAAACAAATGTGACATTCTCCTTTGGCAAAGAAATATGCATTATTTTTGTTGTTTTTTTTTAAGAAGACGCTGATAAATAAACGTCTCGAGGAAAATAAATAAATAGAGAAAAAAAATAATATATAAATTAAATGCACGAATATTTTTCTTCAGAGTAGTTTATAATTAGGACTACATCCTGTTTTAATCAATCAATTAATTTTCATTAAAAATAAATAATATTATTTTCAAGTCTCCAAGATTTAAAACATAAATACTTTTTTATTAGTTTATATCAGATATTAATATATTTTAACTTTATTTTTAATTTACGGTGGCTCACTTATTATTCACTTTTTATATCTTTTTAATAACATTTAACTCAAATTAAGTTTTACTATTTTTTGTTATTGTAGTGATAAGAAGGTTATCTTAAGTCTTAACTCAAAACTAATTAAAAATAATAAGATATAAATGTTAATAAATAAATAAGAGTATTTCTGCCTTATATAATTATAGAATGATTTTATTATAATTAAGTTGGAATAAATATATAGTTTAGAACACATATAAAGGATAATATAATAAATCTTGATACATATAAAACCAAATAATCATTAAATTAAGGTAATAGACAATTGAGTGAAACATAAGTAAAGGATGTGGACCTTGCTACTGGAAATAAATTACAAGCTAAATTCAGACTTTTTTATCTCGATATTTTTAATATTAATTTATTTTCAAAAACTTTTTAAATCTTGCTTAATATTAATAGTTGAAACAATTTAAATTTAAATATATTTCAATAAATTCACATATTTGAAATTGAAATTATAATGAAAAATTATAAGTACTGAGTTAAGAGATATTCTATATAATTATGCAAATTTTACAAATTATTTGATATGTAAACTCACCATTATGATTTGTAAGTAATTCTTTTTAAACAAAAATGTTCAAAGCATCCTTTTTTTCAGTTGCTTAGAACCAAGCATATTATTCTTCAATTATGGAAAATAAAAGAACTCTTGAAATGATGTTAACAATTTCATTAACTGTCAGGTTAATTTTTCTATTGGCCATTATGTTTGAACCAAATATGTGAATTTTTCATCAAGATCTAAAAAGTATTCTCTTTCTGCACACATGTGAAACTACATGTTTTTGTTGTGTTGCGCCATCACGATGCAAACATTACAAATTAAGTTGAAGTCCTTAACAACCATAAGTCCAAGACTCAATATAAGGCTTAAGAGGAAGAAGTTACTCACATGCATCGCTTGCTTGGAATAAGAATAGAAGGACCATTGTTAGACTACCATCTTTTACAAGTTTAAGTCCAAAAATTGGGTTATGTTGTTTTTATTTGTAAGAGGTCTATAAAATATATTAAAATGTCTTGTAATAGGATTTGAACTCCAAACCTTAATCTTAATTATGCGTCTCTTAACCACTATAACATGTCAGTTATACTTACATTGTTAGGTATATTAGAGTCGGTTAAAACTACACTTAGTATCAGAGCTCACCTCTAGGATTAGTTCTTAATAGGACAAGAGGAAATGATCCTGATAGACTCTACAAACTATGAAGGTCAAGCAGTTAATCGTCCACCCCTTTTTAAGAGAGAAAATTTTGAATTGTGAAAATTTAAGATGACTACTTTTCTTGAGGATTATAATGTTGATTTATTGAGGAAAATTGAGACTGGCATTCCTTCTCTACTTGATACCATTGGAAAGTTGCTACCCAGAAATACTTGGTCTAAAGAAAAAAAAATACAATTATCAATTGAATGTTAAGGCTAGGCATATTCTAATATGTATTTTATATTGCAAAATTTCAAAATTTCGTGTATTGATAATATCATGAGTGCCTAAAATACCTTGTATTGATAATATCATGAGTGCCTAAAATACCTTGTATTGATAATATCATTAATTTGCTATGATTTTGGAGTTTTGCCAACCTTAGAAATCTGTTTTGGGGTTAGTTAACGATATAACAATCTAGAAAAACCACTTAAAATCCTTATTGTGAATCAGGGAAATTTTTGTGTGAAGTATTCCTAAACTAGTTATTATGTTAACTCGATATTTAAGGAATGAGAAAGAATTCTTAACAATTCGAAGAAACAAAATTAACATACTACAACTTATAAAATAAACCTTTGACTTTGAACCTAATAAAGTTTACAATATAAGTGTTTCAAAACAAAAGATTATTCTTGAATGAAAAATATTTTGACTATAAATAGTCATACAAAGCAAACAGAAAGTGGGATAAATAAGGAACCTAGTACAAATAGACCTTTAAATAGTAAGACCTATTTTAAACCAAAGAATCCCAAATAAGGTAGAGTTTTATTCATTGGCTAATATGGACTAAATCCTAACAATTCCTCCCATAAACTAAATGTTAAGATAATTTAGTTTATACTATTATCTACGCAAACTCTTAGGATAGTGTATAACTTCAAAAAATCATCAAACTTGGTCATCGCATCAACTAGTTGTTCCAAAGCAGTGCAACAAACTAGCTTTATCATACCTGTTTGTGCAAGATCTCAAAGAAAATGGAAATGAACATCTATATACTTGTTATCACCATGCATTACTAGATTTTTAGAGAGCTTAATTGCAAAACTACTATTGCAATGGATAAACTTTTCTCTTATTGAGTTTGATCTAATGTTTTTAGCACCCTTTTCAACCAAATTTCTTGATAAGCACATGCAATAGTAGCAATAAATGTATCCTAAAAGACCATGATATAGCTCTTACACCAAATAGAAAAACTTATCCTAATGTATTTTTTTATCATCTAAGTCACCTGTATAATCACTACCGGTCTATGCTATAAGACCATTATTTTCTCCCTTTTTATAGAAAATTGGTATACTACCTATCTGAGCATCTACTGTTCATCTACTGCTAAAAGCATCTAGTGGTTTGGATTGGACGAAAATTATCTGCATTCTTCACCTTCTGAAGTTATTTTTGGTGAATTTTCATTGTTCTCTTTTGAGAGTGTTTCTTTCAATCTGGAGTGGTCTTGATCTCAGCGGTAGATTGGGACTAGTTTAACTCAGAGAAGTTTGTGTACTCGTGATAACCTAGAGAGATTTGTGTACTTCTTGTAACCTAGAGAGGTTTGTACTCATTGCAAGCGTTTACTGAATAATGGAACCTCTTGAATAATTTGTTCAAGGGAGAACTAAACATAGTTCAAGATATTAGGGCGAACCAGAACAAAACTGCTTTATGTGTTATTATCTATTCTTATATTGGATGATCTTGCTTTGCGGTTTTGATTGCATCAATTTGAGTTCAAACTCCATTCAACTCTCTTTCTGGAGCTAGTTGTTCTGGCAATTGGTATTAGAGTTAACCTCAAGGATTAGTTCTCTATCAGAACTTGAGACACGATCCTATAAAACTTAGTGGAGATATATGGGCGCAAGCCATGAATCGTCCACCCTTGTTTAAGGTTTACAATTACGAGATATGGAAGATGAGGATGATTGGCTTCATCGAATACAATGATATGGATTTAGTTAAAATTATTAAAAATGGTATACCAACTTTACTTGACAAATAAGGAGAATTTCTACCTTTTGCATCCATTAACAAAGTGTAACAACTCAAGTGTCTAGAGCTAAGCACATTTTAATGTGTGCTTTATGTGAGGAAGAGATGTCAAAGTGCATGTTATGGTTAGCGCTAAGGAAATGTGAGATACACTTGCTCTATCTTACAAGGTTCCAAAGATGTTATGGTTAGCACTAAGGAAATGTAAGATACACTTGCTCTATCTTACAAGGTTCCAAAGATGTAAAGAGGGATAAATTGACTATGTTGAAGCTTTAATATAAAATGTTCTCAATGGAGGACCATAAATCTATATAGTTGCTTAGTTGAGTAAGTGGTCTCTCATTCTCTAGTCTTCTTGAAGCTTTCAAGAAACGTGTCAAGAGACCTTTCAAGACTTTTAGACACCTTAAGGGTTATGTACATTTGATGAGTTAATAAATCATCCTACATTATTCTTAGTGTATTTATTTTTTGTCATCTTTCAATATCATCAATTGTCTTTATCATTCCATTGCTTGCATCATATTTTTGTTTTTCCTAAGCTTCCACTCCTTACCTTTTCTATCACATAAGCTTGTCAAAAACCACCCAAAATAAAAAAGAAAATTTTCAGCCTTACACACACACACCACCATTGAAGCTAAGTTTCTATGATAAATTAGCAAGAGCCTTGCCACCACCTCCTCTCTTTAGCTCTTGGCATCATCACTTTTCACCACCCAATCTTCATCTAAAATTAACCAAACTTAGATCACTCTAGTCCATATCTTATCTCAATAAAACCACAGGACTAGATTACTAAAAAGACCCCAAAATATAACCAAGAAACGTCTTCTACCCCTACTTCTAACTTCCACAAGATACCTTTAATTTATCTGAGCTTGTCTACAAGAAACCCTCCAATACTTAACCAAATTCAAGAGACAATCAATTTAAGGCAGCCTAGGTCTTAACCCTCAATACTTAACCAAATTCCACGACAATCAATCTTAGGCAGCCTAGGTCCTAACCCTCTCATTCTTAAGGGCAACTGATATGATAACCTACCAAAAAAATCAAGAAACAAACCAAGAACTTGATCTTAAAAGCTTAGTTTATTTCGACATTTTGTTTATCTTGAAACTTGAAGAGACTTTTCTTGACAATACTTGGGAGTCTTACTATATTCCCATAAATTATAGAAACTTAATTATAGCTTTAGAAAAGAAAATTTCATTATAAATAAAGAAGACAGAACATCAACTTTAGAAAATTTTTAAGCTCTTGACCAAAACAATTTTTCATAACAAAGAAAAAAAATCTCTGAAATCATACTAAATTGCACAATATTTGAGATATTATCATATTTTTAACTTTAAATAGAACTATAACAATTGTTTATTCAAAGTGAACTAAATAGATCAATCCAAATCCCCTGATCCAACCGATAATCAATTTGTAGGACAATTACTACAAGACCGATCAAGGGTACGATCACTAGGTAAATTTGTAATCAATTCCAAGAGCCAAAGAACTGGATAATCTCTTTTAGCAATCTTTTCTAACTTGTTAGATTATTAAGCAGTCAGATTTTCTTTCAAGTGAAGTTGTAACATCCTAGCTTTATCAAGTCTCAAGTCCTGGTCATACCCTCTACTGTTTTCTAATTGACCAAACCAATAAAATACAAATAAGTGAAAAATAAGAAAAAAGTCTAAGGAACGTATGTTATGCCATTTATTACATATTTAATGAAGGTGACTTAAAGTCCCTCATAAAGCACCAAAGACCTGCTTGAGCTTTACAACTCGAGTTACGTCCAACCAGGGATCTGCATAAAGTCCCTCATAAAGAACCAAATTGATCTAACATCAGCAAAGAAATAAGGATCAGGTTTATCTTCATCTAGAAAGAATTGCCAATAACACCTTCACAAATCACCATCAGAGACAACCAGATTAAATCGAAGCCATTAATTTTCTGATTCACCTTGCAACCTCTACTAGCAACAAAGTTGTGTTGAAAAGTTGGAATTAAAAGTAGGAAAAAGAACTTAGGGACAGAATTTCCTTTCAGCCGAAAAAAAAAATGAAAGGAAGAAAAGGGAGAAAAAGATATGGAACTTCTTAAATGCCCAGAGGGGAATATAACAAAATAAAAGAATTTAAAGGACCATGGGAAACAAAAATCTTTTCATGGAACTGTACAATGTTCCTTGAAGTCAGAAGTGGAAAACTAGAACTGTTACTTTGTATTTGCTTGGAAGCTGAAACAGAGGCCACTAAAACACGCATGCAGGCCAATTCTTCTACACTACTTACTTCGTAGCAAAGGGGAAAAGAAAGGGTCCTCTGAATCTAAATTAACAGAACAAATAAGCATAACTTTCGAATCCTCCATTGATTGATTCCGTATGACATTTCTTACAGAGATACAGCACAGATCAGAAGAACTGCATTACGGTTAGAATCTAGGAAAAATTATATGATTTATAATTTATAACATTACATGAATAATATAGAGTAACCATATTATCTAATTTGCAGAACATATATAAAACTTTTCAAAAATAAATTTATCTCTGGGCACCAAAAATTTTCATCCTTTCTCCATTACCTATCGGGTTTTGACGAATTCTGCATCGGACACAGCAGAGTTCTCGATTTGGCTAGCCTCGTCTTCGTCAATCGGAGCCGGAAGGTTGAGATCTATGAAGCTGTTTCGAAACTTTGCTGAAGTTGATGCAACTGTTGCTGGTGCTGACCCAGTAACATGGGTTCTCTTGTGTCCCCCAAGTGCTTGACCCGAAGCGAAGACTCTGAAACAAACGGGGCACTCGTGAATTTTCTTCTCCACGCCACACGTTCCACTTTTCTTCCTGTTCTCAACTTCCGCTTCTTCACCATCCACTTTCACGTTCACTTTGATCTTCTTGTGACTCGCTCGGTGGCCCCCCAACGCTTGGTACGATCGAAACACCTTGTTGCACGTGTCGCATTTGTACCTTCCTCGTACTCGGTTTTTGCACAGTTTCATCGTCTCTTGGGATTCCTCGCTCTCCTCAAACGCTTCGTCCTCCTCCTCTTCCTCCTCCTCCTCCTCTTCCTCGTATTGATCTTCCACCTCCACGAATTGTGGTTGGGCCTTATGTCGCCTCCATTTGTCCCTCGAAAGCAGCATCAGACAAAACGCCACGTCTTCCTCGGTCGTTGCTTCGGAAACCGAGCTCGCAGGTTCGTGGTCCACCCACGATTCTGTCTTACTCTTGTTCTTCATCAGGGCTTCTTGTTCGGTTCCGAAAACTTGCTTCTTGATCATGGGGGTAGTATAGTTGTTACTATCATTATAATAATAATAACTGTTGTTGTTGTTATTATTATTCCATGGCCTTTTGGATCTCTTACGAGTTGGGTTGCTTCTGGATGACTCGGACTCGCTTTCTCTGTCATGCACGATCGCGGAGCCAGTATCTGCAGCTGCGAACGAGAATTCGGGATCAACCAGGCGAATGCTTCGTTTGGGGTTCTCTCTGAGGCCGTAACTGAGACCCTTGTCACCGTCCTCGTCATCATCGGATGAAGAGGAAGATGAAGAAGAAGCTGATTCGGCCTCGAAGCTGAGTTGGATGGTTCGCGGTGACGCTTCTTCGGGCTTGGAGAGAGGAAGGTTCATCATGTGAGAGCGCATGTGACCCCCCAAAGCTCTCCCATTGGAGAAGCTTCTGAAGCAAAGCTTGCACTTGTGCTTGTCCATCGCGAAAACCGAGTTTAAGATGATATTCGCATTTTGCTGAATCGAATTGGGCTGCTCTGTGATTCTAAAGAGAGAAAGAGAGAGGAGAAGGGATGCAGTGCGAAGTATGAAAGGAGTAGGTGACAAGCATTCCTCCACCAAGAGATATAAAAATGTGGAATAAATAATAAAAAGTCAAAATAGGATGAGAAAATTAAAATGGGGGTTTCTTTATTTCTCCTTTTACGGAAACCGTAAAAAGAATTAAAATTTGAATTTATTGAGGTTTAATTAAAGATGTGCATGCATCAAGAGAGAGAAAGAAGAACATGTAACATGCCACACTTGCCCGTTTCTGTATTTATTCCCCACTCAATCTCCCTTTTCTTTTATTCATTTTCAAACCCCTTTTCCATTGCCCAACCTACCCTTTTGCACCATATCAAGAAACTTACCAAAACTGAAGCACACGCTGTTCCTTTAATGGAAAATGACATTTTCTGATTTTCTTTCATACCTTTCGATTTTTTTCTGTTTCTTATATTGAAATAGCCTTTTCGGTTTTCAGTTTCACTACGTTCAATAATGAAAGTCAATGAATTTAATATATATCATTCAATAGCAATGCACAAAAATTATATTATTTATTATAATTTAATAAGTTTAATAATGGACTGCTTTAATACCAGTCAATGTATGAATTATATGTCAAATACAGGGAAGGGTATTTTTGAAATTTAAGGGAGATCTTTGTTTCAAAACGAAGCAGAATTAAAGAGCAAGAGGACCTTCTTTTATGAGAGAAATAAAACGACCTCGTTCAGTTTCCAACGTCACTGAGCTGTGACATTCAACTGAAGGATAAACTACAACCGTCGAAACGAAGAGTTACACGCAACTCACATCACCCACATGTCATTTTAATAACAAATTAATCTCGCAAATACTGGTTCATGATACTCTAATTCGCAAATTAGCTTATTTATAATAATAATTATTATTATTATCTCTATTATTATTAATATTATTATTATTAATAAGAAATTGTGATTCTGTTACTTTTGTGCAGATTATCTCGATCCAATTGTCAGCAATGGTAGCTTGAGCTTGCGGATGATCTTTTATTTAGTTTCAAATAGGATTTAAGTATCCCAATTGAATGAATGTGTTTATTTTTTGTTTCTTGATAATTTTAATCTTGTGTAGGGGTCTGTGGTGGTGAGATTGATAATGGTTTCCCATCAATTTTGGATCTTTTTGTTGAACAAAAGTGTGATGGGGATGAAGGGTGAGAAATGGGTAAGAAACTAACTGTCCTTAATGGGGGTATTCAAATTCTACGAGAAGTAAATGCCGTTTTGTTAGGGGTTGGTAGACCAAGCCCCACTACTAACTCTCATTGGTAGTGCCCCCATACATACACATACTCAAGCTTTCGTTTATTTTCTACTTTTCCTTTTCATTTGTTGAAAACAAAATGCAGCTTCGCATCATGAGGGCGTGGACATGCCATGTGTATCAAATTCATTTGGCTAAATTCTACTTTAGTCTTTATAATATACTTGTGTAAATGTGTTTTTTTTTTTAATTTTTATAAAATTTTAATTATAGATTTAATTTTCCAAATTTTAAAATTAAATCTTTTTTATGTATCGCTAATATATTATTCAGTTGTTAACCAAAAAAATCGTATATTTATCTATCAGAATGACATCCATTAAAGTTTGTTCTTAAAATGATGAAGAATTAATACTAGTATCACTTCTATACATGTAATATTTTCAATTAAAAATTATATTAAATATTAATATTGGACTTAAATTGGTTAATTTTAGAGATTTAGAAAACCAAATCTATATTTAAAATTTCACAAGAATAAAATTAAATATATATAAAATTATGTTTTTGTATATGTAAAATAACATGAGTAAAAATTATTTAATTTTGTACTATTTGAGGTCATTACTAATCTAAAATATAACAAATAGAAATAACAACACTTAAAAGAAAATTATGTCCCAAAACTAATTAATCAAGATTAGAGTCTCAGTCTATGGACCATCATGTTAATTATGATAAAAATTTCCATCAAAACGTTATAAATAAGTTATGTTACACATATGACATCATATTCAATAGTATTGATCGGTCACAAATAATTAGCATGGACTAGAGGATAAGCATACTCCTCACCTATATTGAGATACTACTACCATTGTGTTACATAAAGAAGGAAGATATCTCACTAGTATAAGAAGGAAAGGTTGAAAAAATCATTTCCAATTAAGAAAAAATTCAATTCATTATTTTCTTCATATTACACATGTCACCTCTCATTTTCTCTCTCTTCTCTTTGCCTTAACCCATCCACAGGAATGAGCGTGAAAAAGAAAAATCTGTATACTTTGCTAGTTTTCTAGTTGTTCTGTTCACTTTTGTTCAAAGGACAACTCTCTATTATAATATTTTAATATTTTTTGTATTTATAAGAAAATTATAATACATTATCAATCTGGCATGGATGCTGAAGCATACACTGAAATGTGAAAATTCATATTTAATGTATACTTAATATCCATGAAACACTAGGAATGAAAAAGTCAAATGAGTAAAGATTTGGTATTATTGTCTTCCATTGACCAAATTGTAAAGTACCACATAATAAGAACAAAGTAGAAGTCAAAGTCCTCTTTGACAAGTGATTGGAAAGGTAATAACAGGTTATGGATAGTGAGGAGTTTCATAATATAAGTTTAAATTTCGTGGTTATCTTGAAAGAAATAAAGAAAACCGATTGGACAGTTAACTAAACGAAAAACCACATTTATGTTAACACGAGATTACAATACTGGTGATTACGAGTAAAATTAATAAGTTGGTATGCAGGAAAGTAATATGTTGTGGGACTGATTTGGAGATTTTCTTCTCAAGTATGAATGAACTTTTCATAAAACTTTTTCTTGAGCTAAATTGGAAAAGAAAAATCTAAGTTAATACGAATGCAAATATAAAATAATAAATGTCAGGTATCTCATATTTAAAGAAATATCTCATATTTAAAGAAATAATATTAAGTCAATTTATTTTTTATCATATTCGATACATTATAAGAAAAATTGAATTTACTCACAGATTATTATTATTATTTACGGATCTATATCCATAAGTAAATTCAGCATTATTCACGTATCTGTATCTGTAGATAAATTGAGTATTACTTACATATTATTATCACACATCTGTATCAGTAAGTAAATTCAACATTACATACAGATTATTATCCACTTATTTGTATCCATGGATAAATTCAACATAACATATGATAATATTATCTAGAAAACTGCATTTTTAATAATAGGACTTATATTTAAATTAATAATATTAATATTATTATTATTATTATTTACATTAATATTATTATTAATTTTATTAATATTTGAGAATATTATTCATATTTTAATATGTTATTAAAATTATTATTATTATTATCCTCAAATATTATTATTTTTAAGATTATTTAGTATTATTATTAAAAATATTAATATTATTTTTATTTTTGTTATTAATATTAGTATTATTATTCCATATTATTATTATTATTATTATTATTACTATTATTATCAATAGTCATAATGATAATAAATATTAATCATATTATTAATATTATAATTGTTGAACATTAGACGGTCCAAAGTTCCTTTAGAGGATCAAATCATTTGATAAAGTTTTGATATAATAAAACTAAAGTATACATTTATACTTGATGACTTATATACATTGCGCGCGCAGTTAACATCTTTATTAAAGAGCAGGAGACACATGATCCATAAAGAGATAAGTTTTCTTACTATTTACTTTTATGTTATTGATTTGATTTAAATTGATTTATATCATGATATGCTTTAAGGTTCGAATTTGTTTATAATGAAAATTATTAATATTATTATGGAGCATTTAAATGTGATTAATTGATTTTGTATATATTGTGCTTTATCATTCAGATTTGTTCATAATGAAAATTATTCAAATTATTATGGAGTATTTATACGTGATTAATTAATTTTATATCATGATGTACTTTAATGTTAAAATCTGTTCATAATGGAAATTATTCAAACTATTGATGAATATCTCAAATATAATTTCTTTATGTTATTTTAAATTATGTCCAATACAGAATTAATCAAGTTTAATGCAGTATGAAAATCAGACAAATATTTCCAGTTTGAGCTCCATACATCAGAAAATCCAGATTGTTTTATTCAAGCATCCCAACGACTAGTTTCTAAAAAGCTAGAGGAACATCATACAATAAGGAGAAGTGAAAAGAGAAAAACATTATACAATACATTTGAAGAAAATATACTGAGTGTTTATTGTCAATCTATTATAGAGAGCATATAGAGTTTTGGGTTGTGTGAAACTATTGTGTAATTCTTCACCTTTGTGAAGTAAACCCTTGTGAGTTTTCATTGTTCTCTCTTTTGAGAGTGTTTCTTTTAATCTTTTAATCTTGAGTGGTCTTAATCTCAGGGGGAGATTGGGATTGGTATAACCTAGAGAGGTTTGTGTACTCGTGATAACCTGGAGAAGTTTGTATACTCGCTATAACCTGGAGAGGTTTGTGTATTCGTTATAACTTAGAGAGGTTTGTGTACTCGTTGTAACTTGGAGAGGTTTGTGTACTCGTAACAGTTTGTTCAAGGGAGAACTGGACGTAGCCCAAGAGATTAGGGTGAACCAGTATAAAAACAGTTTTATCTGTGCTTATATATTATTGCCTTAAACAATCTTGCTTGGTGGTTTTTGTTTATAGTCAATTGAGTTCAAACTCCATTCAAACTCCCTTTCTAGAGCCACTTGTTCCTACAATAATTAATAATATTAATATTATTATAATTAACATTTTAATATTACCCACGAACATATATCCGTAAATATTACTCACGGATATAGGTCCTTAGATATTATCTACAGATTTAAGTCTGTCGGTAGTACCTACAGATATAGGTTTGTACGTATTACCCACGGACATAAGTCCGTAGATATTATCCACAGATATAGGTATGTAGGTATTACTCAGGACCTATGTCCGTGGGTAATACCTACGGACCTATGTCCGTGGGTAATATTCATGGATAAAACTACTACTATGTTTTATTAATGACATTCATATTAATTTATTAAAAATAACATTAATAAAAATAAATATTATTAACAATATTAATATTTTTATTGATATTATTAATATTATAATTAATATTAATAGTATCTTTAACATTATTATTATTAATATTATTATTAGTTTTATTAATATTATTATTATCATTGGTATTATTAATATTATTATCGTTAATATTATATTTATCTTTATTATTGTTAATGTTAATATTAATAATATTATTGTTCTTATTATTATTTCTAATATTGTTATTTATAATATTATTAAAATTATTATCAATATTATATCTTTTTCAAATTATTAATGGTATTTAATAATAAGAATAAAAATATTATTATTAAAATATTAATAATAATATTAATAATAATAATGTTAATAATGATAATAATAATGTTAATAATAATAATAATCATAATAAAAATAATAATAATTATAAAATTATCACATAGTTGTCTCGTGCGGTGGTCAATGATTTTATTCTACACTTAATAAATGGGTTTAGTGAGTTCCTTCTAATTTTTATATACAGAATTGAATTAAATATACATTCTACCGTGTGCTGCCACTCGAAATGCAGCTCACGGTTGCCGGTTCACCATAACAGATGTGAAGGCTCTTTGGAACATTCTTCTGGTGCTCGTGCAATCCAGAAACATCATATTCTTTTCATTGTTCATACAATTTTTCTCGTTCCTCATACAATTTTGATTACGGTTTCTCTCTATCATATGTAACTTTTATCTCTTTCGTCTCGAGGACCCGAGGAAGAGGGAAGAAATATCACAGCCTTCCTCTTTATTAATTTCCCAAAATTTTGGTGAATTTGATATGAAAATATTTCACAGATGGGAAAGTGAGCAAGTTTTTTTATTTATATGAAATTGGATAGAAAGGTTGGCTTGCACAGGTTATTCTACAATGCAAAGGATACTGTATAGCCAAAAACTTGATAAATCTTAACCACAAATTTTAAACTTCAAACAATTCTTGGGTTAACTAAATTATTATATATATTTTTTAAGGAAAATAATATAATATTTTCTTTTAAACCTACATAATATTTTAATATTAAATATTTTTTGTATTTTTAAGCAAATTATAATACATCATCAATCAATGGGAGACTGATGCCGAAGGGTACACCGAAGAGAAATGAGTTGTGAAACTAATTTTTAATGTATATTTAATATCCATGAAAAATTAGGAATAAAAACGTTAAATGAGAAAGAATTTGTTATTATTATCTTCCATTGACTAATTTGTAAAGTACCACATAATAATAGTAAAGTTGAAGAAATTTAATGGTTATGTTGAATGAAATAAAGGAAGACAAGTAAACAGTAAATTGATAAATGTTAGAAGGCAAATCCGAGATTACAATAATGCTCTAGCGTAGTCTTTGAACTAGGATTTTATATATAAAAAAATACGAATTTAATAACTAATATAAATAATCATGATAATATAAAAATAATATATATATATATATATTATTTATATATATATATATATATATTATTTATATATATATATATTATTTATATATATAATTAGGATTAGGATTAGGATTTGTTTACTATGTAGCTCTCTAAAACATTGAGTAGTATATACACTTTACTAGAATTTAACTTTTTTTATATACAGAATTGAATTAAATATAATCATTACTATTACACAGTTTAAATAACTATAAATAAATACCTAATAATAATAAATATATTGTTTAAATGTAATGGTTAATTTTAACTGCATACATCTTTGATTTATGATAATTTAGTAATAATAATAATAGAGTTTTTCATAAACGCAAATTATAAAACATTTTGGTATTTTCTTATAAATTTAGACCATAAAAAATAAAATGTTTATTATGTATTGTAAATATAAATCCGTTGGAAAGTGCCTTATAATAATATAGTTATTCCTATTAATAGCTTTCTTCTTTTAATTCACTGACAATAAAAAAAATTTAACCTATAATCACTACATTGCCGATTTTTTTAACGGTTATGATAAATAGCTGGAAATAATCCCGTTTGTGATGATTTTTTTTAACTGCCACAATTTTTTTATATTGTTTTAATAACTTTAAATTTAGTTATATTTTTTTCTTCAAATTAGCCTTATCCTTTAAGAAGAGGAGCTTGCACCTTTTTCGTTAGCTCTTAATGAATAGTGGCATTATCTTCTTGATTAACAATGCATTACCACTTCTAGATGAATATTGACATTACGACATCTAAAGAATATTTGGCATTCTAGTATTGTATTTAATCATTTCAAAAATTTTAGAAACTATTTTATTTTTGATCAGTTTGTAGTATGCTCGCACAAATTTTTCGAAAGTTTATTTTAAGAAAATTTTACATGCCCTCGGTTTAGGGTTTCGTTCCCTGAAATCATTTTCTATTTTCAAGTTATTATAATTAGGCTTTTTGTTCGCAATCAACAATTAGTGCTTTCCTTCATATGACAGATCCGTAGTTACTTGGATCAACTTTCTCGGTTTCGATTTGTTTATTCACGGTAAACATTTGTATTTCCTAGTTTTATTGGTTTTCTTTCTTTCTTTATTAAAACATTAATCACGGATTAATTGTTAGTTAAGTCATAGAGATAAACAAATGAATAACGTGAGACAATTGGGACAGCCAGAACTTAAATTCAATCTCATCAAATCCACCTAATACAATATAATACGAAATTTAAATTTATTTAATGAGTGAATCTCAATAATATTATTGAAATATTTAAATCACTTTAATATAAATAATAATATTAAAAAAATATAATTAATAATAAATAAAATAAATGAAGACTACAAATTCAAGACTTAATACAAATTATAATAAATAATAAAATATATACAAATATTAGATTAAAAAGGAGTAAATAAAAAGAAAAAAGATAAGTTGATACTTTGGCGTGAAAAAACATAATATCTTTTTGGTCAAAGTAGGTTTTAATCTACATTGAAAGTTTTTTAATCTTATATCTATTCACTCATATTTATCTAAAAAACTCTTATTGATTTAAGTGTCGGAGAATCTTTTGCAAGTGGATTTTCATTCACTCTTTCATCATCAAACTCTACAATCATTGTAAGAGAAGATATAGTTTGGCTTGACTTCCTCAAAGTTAACCTTACTCCAATCCCGGTAAGAACATTTGATACCCACGGTGGGACTTGGATAAAACTATTCCTAGACCACAATATACATGATTGTTCCAAAGAATCATCCTACTCTCTCCATTCTCATTCTCAAATTATATTATTTTATTTATGTTATGCTTTAACATGATGAGAGTTTTAGAATAGTGAATTATCATTTGACAAAAATATTTACCCATATTATCACACTTGGTGATCGGTTAGTTATAAGTTTAGTAAGGTTGCGTACAAACCTTTTCAATTCCCCGAAAATGTTTAAATACAAATTTAAGTTGTGAGTTTACCTCATTTGAAAACAAATAAATAAAAATAAATTAAATTAAAATCCTTATTAGTCCTTTTCTTAGTTCTCCAAGCCTATTAGATATGTAATCAGCCTAGTCTCCTCCATATGATTGACCTTCAATATTTGGGCTTTCAACAAATAGGTCACCTTGTACTACAAAGCTTCTTGGGTCTTCCTAAGCTTTCCTTTAGTCATGGACCCACCTAAGTCTTGAATTGGATCATGGGCTTTATTTTTTGCTTCGTGGGCTTGAGCATTCTCACGTTCTCGTGGAGTTGAGCTTGGATATGTCCATATCATTATCCCCTTATTGGAAAGAATTTGTCCTCAAATGTTGAAAATAATTCCCTACATCAAAAAGATATAAATCAGATACATTAAAAGTGGCACTTACTTCGTACTCACTAGGTAGATCAACTTTATAAGTATTATTATTAATCCTCTCAAGCACTTGAAAAGGACCATCTCCTCTTGGTTGGAGTTAGGACTTTCTCTGCTCAGGGAATCTTTCTTTACTCGTATGAATCCAAACCCAGTCACCAGGTTCAAAAACAATTTTATTTCTTCCTTTATTAGCTTACCTGGCATAACTCTCATTCTTCTTTTCAATTTGTGTCTTCACACACTCATGTAACTTCTTCACATAATCAACTTTAGCTTGTGCATCCTTATGCTTTAAAACAAAAATATTAGGCATAGACAATAAATCAAGCAGTGTTAAAGGATTAAATCCATACACAACTTCAAATGGTGAACTATTAGTTGTGTTACGGACAATCTTATTATAAGAAAATTCTACATGAGACAAACATTCTTCCCAAGACTTAAGATTCTTCTTTAAAATAATCCTAAGCAAAGTGCCTAACATTCTATTTACTACCTCAATTTGTCCATCAGTTTGTGGATGACAAGTAGTAGAGAAAAGTGATTTAGTACCAAGCTTACCTCACAATGTCCTCCTAAAGTGACTTAGAAACTTATTATCCCTGTCACTTATAATACTCCTAGGCACTCCATGAAGTCTCAAACTACCCTAAAAAATAAGTCAACTACATGACAAACATCATTTGTCTTCTTGCAAGGTATGAAATGTGCCATTTTTTAAAACCTATCAAAAACAACAAAAATAGAATCTTTGGCATTTTTTGTTCATGGCAATCCTAAGACAAAGTCCATAGAAATGTCAATTCAAGGATAATTAGGTATAGAAAAGGGCGTATATAAACCATGTGGCATCACTTTTGATTTTGCCTTTTTACAAACAATGCAATGCTCACAAAATTTATGCACGTCATGTTTCATATGAGGCCAACAAATGCAATGTTTCTAAAGTCTTTTGTACCCCCAAAATGTCCCATCAAACCACCTTCATGTGTCTCTCTTACCAGTAAATCTCTTATGGAACACCTAGGCACAAATAATATTTTCTCTTTAAACAAGTAACCATTATGCCTATAGTATCCATTTTGAGACACCTTTTCACAAGCAGTATACATTTTAGAATTCAGCATCATGCAAGTACATCTCTCTCGAAGTTTCAATTCCAAAAAATTTAGTTTCAATAGTAGAAAGTAATACATGTATTATAGATAATGCATCAACAAAAATGTTTCCTTTTCCCCTTTTATGTTTAATGACATATGGAAATTGTTCAAGGAACTCAACCCACTTGGCATGCCTCTTATTCAACTTACCTTGTCCTTTCAAATATTTAAGAGATTCATGGTCACTGTGAATTACAAATTCTTTGGACAAAAGATAATGTTGCCAAGTTTGCAATGCACGCACTAAAACATATAATTCCTTGTCATAAGTTGGATAGTTTAGGGCAACTCCATTCAATTTCTCACTAAAATAAGCAACTGGGTGTCCCTCCTGAATTAAGACAACCTCAGTGCCCAAATTAGATGCATCACATTCAATTTCAAAAGATTTTGTAAAATTTGGTACTACAAGAATGAGAGCATTAGTTAGCCTGTGCTTAAGGGAAACAAAGGCCCGCTTCTTCCTACTTAAATCCCACATGCTTTTTAACTATCTCATTTAGAGGTGCAACCAAGGTACTAAAATCCTTAACAAACCTTCTATAGAAACTAGCTAAACCATGAAAACTTCTCACTTCACTCACAAGTTTATGTGTTGGGCACTCTTGAATGACCTTAATCTTTTTTTCATCCACTTGTACTCTTGTAGCACTCACAAAGAAATCCCAAATATACAACATAGTTCGTGCAAAAGGTACTTTTTTCAATATTAGCAAATAATTGTCCTTTTATAAGCACATTCATTACAACACTCAAATGTTCAACATGAAAATCAATATTAGTGCTATAAATTAGAATGTCGTCAAAATATACCACAACAAACTTGCCCAAAAATTCTCTCAAGACACTGTTCATTAATCTCACAAAAGTGCTTGGGGCATTAGTTAGCCCAAAGGGCATCACCCGTCACTCATACAAACCATACTTAGTCTTAAATGCAATTTTCCACTCATCCCCTTTCCTTGTCCTAATTTGATGGTACCCTCTTTTCAAATCAATCTTAGAAAACATACAAGCACCATGTAACTCACCAATAAGATGTCTATATTTGATTATGATATTATTGAGAGCCCTACAGTCTGTGCACATCCTTTAAGTCCCATCCTTTTTAGGCACCAATATCACGGGAACAACACATGGGCTCATGCTCTCTTGCACCCATCCTTTGCTCATCAATTCATCAATTTGCCTTCGAATTTCTTAAGTCTCTTGGAGATTGTTCATGTAAGCTGGTCGATTAGGTAAAAAAGCTCCAGGAATGAAATCAATGTGATGCTCAATTCCCCTTAACAGTGGTAGTCCATTTGGGATTTCTTTTGAGAACACATCCTTATATTACTGCAAAAGAAACTCAACACTAGTAAGAACAACAAGTTCATTATAGTTGTTAGCAATCAAAATATTATTTTTGAAATACAACAAATAAAGTGGCTTATTTTCCAGCAACACTTTCTTCACCTCACTCTCTCTCACCAAACAACTCGTTTTTCTCTCAAGTGTTTCACTCTTGCTTCCGTGATAATGTGTTTCACACTTTTTCTTTCCATTCTCTTTATGTGTTTCACTCTTTTCTCCTTTCTCTTGAATTCTTTTTTCTTTCAATTTTATTTGGTCCTCACAAACCTCTCTAGGAGATATTGGTTTAAGAATAATTTTCTTCTCGTTGTGTATGAAAAAAATATTATTTGTGAACCCACCTTGGATTGCCCTTGTATCACATTGTCATGGTCTCCTTAATAGGATATGATTTGCCTTCATTAGAACCACATCACATAGCACCTTGTCAGTATATTGTCTCATGGAAAGGCACACCTCCAATTGCTTATTCACGATTAACTCTCCATCTTCACTAAACCATTAAAGTTTGTATGAACAAGGATGTGGCTTAGTCTCCAAATTTAATTTGGACACCAGTCTAGAGCTAGCCACATTAGTACAACTTCCACTATCAACAATCAAAGAGCATAATTTCCCATTGATATAACATCTAGTATGAAACATGTTATCTCTTTGGGATTGATCTAAAGCTTGTAGTTGACTTCCCAACAACCTTCTAATCATTAATAAATCACATTCCATTGCTTCCACCTCTATTGCTTCCTCCTCATATTCTTCACTAGCTGAGGACTTATTGGTATATTCTCCATTATCCTTAAGGATGAAAATTCACTTAGTAGGACATTCAAAAGCAATATGCCTCTTTCGCAAACACCTAAATCACTTTACATCCCCGATTTTAGTGGTTTTCTCGTTACAAATCTTAGGATCTTTTCCATGTAGAACCACCTCGATAAGTTTGGAGAATGAGGATCCCCATTCATGGACTTGTCCTTCCAACTTGGGTTAAAGTTGGAAGAGCCCATTTCTGCGATACTTTTCCTCTTGAGTTGTTGTTTAACTTAAGTGGCCTTATGTGGCAAATCCTCCATCTCAACATATTCTTGCAGTTCTTTTATCAATCTTCAAACTACTCAAAAATTGAGCCATAGTCACCTCATTGTCTTTATCAATTTTAGTTCTAATCATAATAACCTCCATATCCTTGAAACACTACAAGAAATTCTTGATTTACATATAGATTATTACATACGGATTTTTATCCGTAGGTAAATTTAGCATTACATATGAATTTTACATATGGATTTATTACATACAGATTTATTACACTCATCAAAATATTTCTACTTTTTTTTACAGGCTTGACTTTTTGCAATGGTTCAGCCACTAGCTTACAATGATATTGACAGTAAAATTAAAGAAAGGATTTTACAAATTTCTCCAAGCCACCTCAATCATTGCCCTAGAACTGAACTCTGAAACCAAATGATGTGAACCCGTCTATTGGAATTCAAGAATGGACCGGTCTAGGATAATAAATTGAATTTATTGGAAAGTAGGATTTCAGGTAAAATGGGTGATAGAATAAACAACGCCACTTCCATATAAGAAGATATAGCAGGTGTATTTCTACTTGGTGTTTCATCAATAAGATCGACAACCATTGTAAGAGAAGATATAACTTGATCAAACCTCAGTTTCATCAAAGTCAACCATACTCCACCTCGCAAGGTTAAGAGAAGATATAGCTTGATTCTGTCGGTAAACTGGCGGGTAATTTATCGACGAATTAAATATGTCAGTAAACTAACCATCGCCCTAAATCCTAAATAATAATAATAATATTAATATTAATAATAATATTTATAATAATAACAATATAGTAATATTAATATTCATAAAGGCTCAGTTTCTTAAAAATAAATATTAGAGAGTTGGGCCCTTCTTTTCCTCCTCCATCTAGCCTGGTATTAATGATTGGAATGATGCCATTTTAGAGCACACTTTTTGGACTGTTGGGAGATGTGATAATATTAATTTTTGGAATGATCTTTGGTGCTCTGAGAAATGCATCTCTCTGCTTACAGGTGTTCCTTATGCCAAAAGGATTAATTTGAAAGCTATTGTGGCTCAAGATGGAAGGAAAGTGGTTCTTGGGACCTCTCTCATTCTTTTTTAAATATTTAAGCTCTACATAATTTACGTTATATTTCTCTGACCTCTTGAGAAAATACTCCTAATTGGATGTTGAAATATTCTGGTTCTCTAACCTAGAAGGCGACTAGAAAGTTTTTTAAGGATTCTAATCTTCCTTTTCAATGGGGTAAACTGATTTGAACTAGTTTTATTCCTCCTGCGAAGACTTTAGTGCTTTGGAAGGTTTTTCGTCAAAGGTTACCTATAGACAACTATATAATTTAAAAATTTGCTCTCTGTATAGGAAACATGAAAAATCTTTTTTTCATCTTTTCTTTGATTGCCCTGTAACCTTCCAGATTTGGAATTATACCAAACTGGTTTTTCCTAGGTTTTCTCCTCTTTCTATTAATGATATTATTGATTTCTTAATGCTTGCAGGGAGTCCCTTAGTTAATCTGGTTAGACTGGCAACTATTAGTTACTCTATTTGGATGATATGGAGGATAAGAAACCATGCTAGGTTTCAATAAAAAGTCTTTATCTGCTCGGCTATCCAGACTGTTATAGGTTTCATTAGAATGACGGATAATTCTTTTAGGAAACACATGCGCAATGACATTGTTAACTTCTCTTGTTTGAAGTTTTTTGATATCACCACACATTTTCAGAAAGGGACCTCTCCTATTGAGATTATTTGGGAATTCCCTCATGTCAATTGGGTGAAGGCCAATATTGATGGTGTTGCTAGAGGGTGTCTGGGTTTTGCAGGATGTGCAGGCATTTTTCGTGGTAGTAGGGGTGAATATATAAGTAGTTTCTCCTCTTTTCTTGGGGTACAAAAGTCTTTATATGCCGAGGTTATGGGAGTCATTTTAGCTATTGAGCTTGCTTGGAGCAAATGCTTCAAACGTATTTGTCTTGAGTGTGACTCTTCCTTACTTTGTCAAGCATTTAGTTTGTTTAATATCATTCCTTGGTCTTTGAGAGAGAGATGGAGAAAGTGTATAAAGATATGTAAGGAAATTGAATTCAAAGTTTCTCATATCTTCCGTGAGAGAAACCATTGTGTTGACAAGTTGGCTTCGCTAGGTCTCAAAAATGAGTTAGATTTTAAATGGTATGATGTTTTACCTGTTGTTATTGAATTAGACGTTTTACATAATAGGTATCAACTCCCTATATTTTGTTTTGTTTAGCTTGGTTTGGGAGTGTTTGTTATCTTTTATTGCCATGGGTTTGGCCTAGTCTCTTCATGATTTTGTATCTTTTCCTATTAATTATATATTTCATGTCATGACATATGATTGTTGATCTTTGAGGTGTCAGCTTAGCTGAGATGTCAAAGTTTATAGTAATGCCTACCATAAATTTTATAAAAAAATATAACAAAATTAATAATACTAATAATAATATTTATAATAATAATAATATTAACATTAATAATAATAATATTTATAATAATAATAAATAATAATAATAAAAGTATAATAGTGTGTACCTTAATATGTACGATCCTATAATTTTACAATCATATGATCAAAATCTCAATTTTAACTTCTTTAATTATAATTATAAATCTTTTTGTTATAATAAAAAGTACAATTAATTAAATTAATAAAAAGTTAAATGCATATCACATTATAATTTTGATATAGACCTTCTGCTTCTTGTATTATAAGTTAAATTTGATATAGGCGTTATATTTCGTGTTTTTAATTGAGTTTTATCATCTCAATATTATAAGTTAAATGAACCCAAAATAGACTGTTGCAATTTACTAAGTTTTTTTAAGTAACATAACTAAGAAACAAAGTTTGAGAAGATTTCTTAATTCTAAAAATTAAGTTGTGTAAAGCCTAATAATATTTGCTATAACGACTTTTTTTTATGTTTTATTACGTATAACACTAACCTGAACATAACACTAGTACAAAAAACACATTTCACGACAGGAAAAAATGACGGTTAAAATAGAACCGCATTAAATAAAAATGCGGTGACACTTTTGAAATTAAGTGCAACAATACAACAACGATTACTCTGAACAACCGTCTTCGTATTTCTCACGAGGGACACCAACACCAATTTTAAAATGAGTATTAAGTTAGCAGGGACTACTACGGCGTTTAAAAACCCCAACCGATGTCTTATCTACTTGCTCTAAACCAGTAAATTTCAAATTTTTTTAAAAGACCAAGACTATTACGACGGTTGGCGTGCAGAACTGCCTTAATAGCCTTGGTTTTTTAAAAAAATTTGAAATCAGGGGATACGACGACGGTTAGAGCCCCAAAACCGCCGTCATATCCCCACTTTTTAACACTGTATATTTTAGGTCTGAAGGGGGGATATGACGACGGTTGTCGAGCTACAACTGTCGTCGTTTCCTCTGTTTTAACCTTCCCTAAAGTCACTTTTCCTTTACACTTTCGTCTTCACCCTCACTCACACTGTCGCCCTTGGTCATCTTTGTTAGCACTAGGTGTTGCTAGAAGATTTGATGATTCCAACAAGTTGATGATGTTCTAGACCTAATGTTCATAAGTGGATTACGTGAAGACTTTATGAAGATTTGTGGAGTTTGACTGTGTAGCAAAGAACATAATCACTTCTGCTTTGAACCTTGATGAGTTATTCAGGGTATTACAGTGCAGTTTTGCAAAGGAGATGTGGGATATACTTGAGGTCACTCATGAAGGGATAAATGATGTGAAACGAGCCAGAAAACACACACTCATCGAAGAATATGAACTATTCAGAATGCAGCAAGGAGAATCGATTGCAGATTTGCAAAAGCGATTCACTCATATAGTCAATCATTTGATCGGGCTAGGAAAGCAATTTGACAAAGAAGAGCTGAATATAAAGATTCTCAAATGCTTGGACAGAAGCTAGCAGCCCACGATGACTACAATTTTTGAGTCTAGAGACTTGACAACTCTTAAAACAACAAAACTCTTTGGAAAATTGAGAGAGTATGAACTTGAAATGATGAGGTTGAAAGAGATGGAAAATGTTGAGAAGAAAACTAGAAGCCTCACACTCAAATCAAAAGCTGTTGAAGTTGAAACCAGTGAGGACAACTCAGAAGAAGGTAGTGATACTGAAAATCTCAACTTACTGACTAAGAGATTTTAGAAGTTCATCAAGATGAAGGGTAAGACAAAGAATTAGCAAAATAAAAGGTATAACAAGAAATCTGATTTAAATTCAAATAAATTTACCTATTTTGGTTATGGCAAACAGGAACATATGAAAGCAGATTGGAAAGGGAAGAAAGGCATATATTGCATGGGAAGACAATACTTCCTCATCCAGCAGCTCTTCACAGGAAGATATTGAAGTAAATCTGTGCCTGATCGCTGGAGAGAATTTAGAGGTTAGTAGTGAAAATCCAGCACTTCGTTTAATAGTGCAAATTACAGTTCACTTCCTCAGGCTTTCCATGAAACCCATGAAGAAGCTAACAGACTAGCCTTATCTAACAATAGACTGAAAGGTCTGAACAATTGGTCGGAAGACAGAGTCAAAGAACTGGAAGATGATTTTTTGCAAATGAAATCTGATTTTGATCACTTGGACATTATTTACAAAGCTTCCAGTAATTTTGACTCCAGTCAGCTAGTTAATTGTGAAAACCGTGAAGTTCTGAAGAAGAAAGTTAATTACTTAATCACTACTGCTTCCAAGCTTTCAATGGGTATTGCAAATCTCCATGCCATTTTTGGGTTCTCAAAACTGTGTTTTTGAAAAAGCTTGCATTGGTTATCAAACTAGTTTTCAAGGAAAACAAAAGAAGTACAATAGCTTTTTTTAAAACAGATGCATAACAGTTTTCACCTCCATTGACTTGTTTCTATTGCATGAGAAAAGGCCATTTTGTGAGAAATTGTAGAACTAGAAAATTTGATGTGCCTAAGGGGCTGGTTAGGTGGGTGCCTAAAAGCATCACTAACACTTATGGACCCAAATTTAACAGGGTACCAATGACTCAAACTTAATATGTTTTGTAGGTCTATTTGGCATCCAGTAAATTACTATGGTACTTGGACATTGGATACTCCAAACACATGACTGGTGATGCTTCCCATTTAACTAATTTGAAATTGAAACCCGCTGGCTATGTTACTTATGGAGATAACAATCGTGGTAGGATTCTTGGAGTTGGTATTGGAGGAGATGACAAAGTGATCATCAAAGATGTACTCTTAGTGGATGGATTAAAGCACAACTTGCTCAGCATCAGTCAACTGTGTGACAAGGGGTACAAGATCACTTTTGAGCCTAATCTTTGCCTCATAGCAGATCCAAAATCCAGTGAAACTGTCTTAATGGGTAAAAGGGTAAATAATGTATATATGCTTAATGTTTCTTGCATAACATCTAGCACAAATTGCCTATTCACTAGGAATGATGAATCTTTGTTGTGGCATAGAAGGTTAACTCATATTCATATGCATCATCTCATAGGATTGTATCAAAAGAGCTAGTAATTAGACTTCCTAAGCTCAAGTTTGAAAAGGACAGATTGTGTGAAGCATGCCAAAAGGGTAAACAAACAAAAAACACTTTCAAACACTTAAATGTTATTTCTACTTCTAGACCACTTGAGCTGCTGCACATGGATTTATTTGGCCCCTCTAGAACTATGAGCCTAGGAAGGAATTACTATGGTTTTGTTATAGTTGATGACTATTCACGGTTTACTGGGACATTTTTCATTGCTACCAAGAATGAAACTTATCATGCTTTTAAAAGATTTGTCAAAGTTATTCAGAATGAGAAGGATTGTAATATTTCTTCCATTAAATTAGACCATTGGGGAGAATTTCAGAATGAGAAGTTTGACAGATTCTGCAGCAAATTGGGAATCAAACACAACTTTTCAGCACCAAGAACTCCACAACAAAATGAAGTTGTTGAAAGGAAGAATCGGTCCTTGGAGGAGCTTGCTAGATCAATGTTGAATGAGATTGAATTGCCAAAGTACTTCTGGGCAGATGTGGTGAGCACAACTTGTTATGTGCTAAATCGGGTGCTCATTAGGCCAATATTGAAGAAGACCCCCTATGAGTTGTTTAAAGGAAGAAAGCCCAATGTATCTCATCTAAAAGTGTTTGGTTGTAAGTGTTTTATTTTGAATAATGGTAAGGATAACTTGGGAAAATTTGATTAGAAAGCTGATGAGGGTATTTTCCTTGGTTATTCATTTCATGGTCATGTATATAGAGCATATAATAAAAGAACCATGTTAGTAGAGGAATCCATGCATATTGCATTTGATGAAACTAACCAGAATATGCAGAAAAATTCTAAGACAGGTGCAAATGATGATATTCCAAACATTCAACAAGTTGATACTGGTCTAGAAAATAAGACAGAAGAAATCTGTGAACCACCAGAAATTCAATTAACTGAACCAAAAAATCAGTCTGTTGAAACTACAGTTGGTACTGATGTAATTAATTCTGGATTGCCAATAGAATGGAGACTGCCCAAGAGTTTGTCATTAGATAATGTCATTGGTCAGGTTCAGAGAGGAGTATCAACTAGAAGATTATTGAATCAATTATGTGAGCATATGACATTTGTTTCACAAGTAGAACCAAAGACTGTAGCTGAAGCACTTGAAGACATCAACTGGATAAATGCTATGCATGAAGAACTGAATCAGTTTTCTAGGACTGAAGTTTGGACACTTGTTCCCAGAAGTGATCAGATGAATGTCATTGGTACTAAGTGGGTGTTCAAAAACAAGTTAGATGAACAAGGTATCATTGTTAGAAACAAAGCTAGACTGATTGCTGAGGGATACAATCAGGGAGAAGGAATTGATTATGGGAAAACTTATGCACCAGTAGCAAGACTTGAAGCTGTGAGACTACTCTTAGCATACGCTTGCATGAATGGATTCAAATTACACCAAATGGATGTCAATAGTGCTTTCCTTAATGGGTATATTGATCAAGAAGTCTATGTAAGTCAACCTCCTGGATTTGAAGATCATAAACATCCAAATCATGTCTTCAAACTCAAGAAAGCCTTATATGGTTTGAAGCAAGCACCAAGATAGTGATATGAGAGGTTGAGTAACTTCTTGCTATCTCATGCATATGAGAGAGGCAAAATAGATAAGACTTTGTTTATTACGAAAGCATGCAATGGTATTATTTTGGTTCAAGTATATGTTAATGATATTATATTTGGATCTACTAACAAGAATTTATGTGAGCAGATTGTTACAACTAGGGAGAATTTGAGATGTCTATGATGGGAGAGCTCAACTATTTTCTTGGACTGCAGATCAAGCAATTAAATCATTGAACATTCCTTAGTCAAACCAAGTATTGCAAAGAGTTATTAAAGAAGTTTGACATGGAGAATTGCAAAGAGAGTTCAACACCTATGGCTAATAGTTGTTACTTGGATTCAGATGAGAAAGGAACAAGTGTAGATCAAACTAAGTATAGAGGATTAATTGGATCATTGTTTTATCTTACTGCAAGCAGACCAAATATTATGTTTAGTGTTTGTCTTTGTGTTAGATTTCAAGCCAATCCTAAGAAATCACACTTCACTACAGCAAAAAGAATTATAAAATACTTACAAGGAACCACAAATGTTGGGCTATGGTATCCAAGTGAAGTATCACTTAATTTAGTCGGTTATTCTGATTCTGATTTTGCAGGATGTAAAATTAACAGAAAGAGCACTAGTGAAACATGTCATCTGCTAGGATCAAGTTTAATATTTTGGTACAGTAAGAAACAAGCATATGTTACACTATCCACTACTGAAGCTGAATACATTGTAGCAGGAAGTTGTTGTGCACAAAGTTTATGGATTAAGCAACAACTAAGTGACTTCGGTCTAAATCTTTCTCATATTCCATTATTATGTGACAATACCAGTGCCATAAATTTAACCAAAAATCCAATACAACATTCAAGGACTAAGCATATCGAAATACATCATCATTTCATTAAAGACTATCAACACCCGATTTCGTACGGGTAAATAAATTAAAATTAAGAAAATAAAAAATGTGTCAACAATTAATTGAATAATCAAAATAAAAAAATGAAGAAGAAAATAATAAATAGAAAAATATATACACTTGATTAGTTTAGGTTTTTATTAAAAATAAATAAATAATAAAACAAATAAAAAGAGGTTTGAATTTATCCATTTTTTTACAAAACATAAAAAATAATGACAATTAACAAAAACAGAAAAATAAATTAAATAAAAAAATAATAAAGAAAATAAATGAAAAATCAAATAAATAAATAATAATTAACAGAAAAATAAAAACAAAATAATTAATAAAAGGAAAATACATAAAAAGAAATTGAAACTGTTTTAAAACTACTTCCTTTAATTCATCTTTAAAATAATAAAAAAAAAGAGAATCAGTCAATCTTAAAACTGCTCTGAACCACCCATGTTCTCATTTCACAATAACAAAAAATATAAAAAATAAAATATGATCGTTCTTAAACTGTTTCATCTCACGTTCATCTACACTTCATCTTTAATAATAAAAAAAAGAAAAAAAGAAAGAGTCAATATTTCAAAACTGCTCTGAACTACTTTCAGAATAAAAATAAATTAAATAATAAAAAAGGAGATTCACTTAAGTGATAACTGCTTTTACGTTAAGAAGGAACGATTGATCACTTTGAGAGATACGAAGAAAAAAAGGAAAAAAAAAGAGAGAAAGTAGAGAAGAAGAGAATATTGATTCTCCTGTCTTACTATCCACACTTAGTTTAAAATTGAGCAGCAAGGAACTTTTGGAAAGGAGACTATCATTTTTGAAGAACACTCACAGGTATAATTTGTAAGGTTTAGATTTTCATATGGATCTTGAAGCTTGAAATTTGTAAATCCCGTGTTCTTATCTTCCTGTGATGTTTTTTTTTTATTTCTTCATCATTTCATTTTCATATAAAGATAAACAAATAAAAAAAGGAGGTCCTTCTGCTCTTTTATGGCATTTTGTTTTTTTTCTTATTTCTCAAAAAATAAAAAATTTCATCATCTTCCATCTTCCATACATTCTTCTCTCTATTTTGTCTATGTATTTTGTGCTCCTAAAACCACTCTAAAACAATCCCAAAACAACCTCCGCCGTTACCCACCGTTCTTCTCGCGCCGCCGCCGCCGCACCGCCTGCCGCTGCCGCTCCTCTTCACCGTCACCGCTGTGGCTTTGGGTTGGTAGACCTAACATGGGTTTGGAGTAAGGTGGTGGTGGCTTAGGGTTAAGGTGATGATGACCTAGGGTTGTGGAGTTGGGGCCTTCATATTCGCACACCCCACATTACATTGCACCATCAAGCTAAAAAAAAATAAAAAAATTATTTTGGCCCTTTGGGGCCATTTAAAAACTACAACCCTTTTTATTGGTGTACCTCCATATTTTAAGCTTATATCTTGCATGTTTTATCTTTTTTATTTTATTGTGTTATAATTATTATTTTTTCATTATTTTAATAAAAATCAAATTGGATTACTAAAACTTTGTAAATAAATTTTTAAAATATTATATTTGTCAATAATGTTAGATATCAAATGACCACACACGTCATACGATATTTAATATTATTATTTTAAATGTTTCTTAAATATCAAAATGGCCGCACGTGTCACGATATTTAATATAAAACTTTGGAAATAAAATTTTAGGATATTATATTTTCTAATGATGTTAGATATCAAATGGTCACATGCGTCATACGATATTTAATATCATTATTATAAAGTTTTTAAATATCAAATGACCACATGCATCATACGATATTTAATATAAATTTTAAAAATAAAATTTTGGAATATTATATTTTTTAATAATATTAGATATGAAATGGCCATACGCGTCATACGATATGTAATATTATTATTCCAAATGTTTCTTAAAATTAAATGGCCACACGCATCATGCAATATTTAATATGAAACTTTGGAAATAAATCATTTTAAAAAAAATTAATTACAAAAATGTCACAAATAAAAATATCAACCTGACAAACAATCTTATCCAAAGAACTACGTAACCCTGATTCTCCACCCTTGATGGAGATACGTAGGAGCAAGGTCAAACCTTGTCGGGCTCTTTTCCAAAATAAAAAAATCTTTTCTTTATTTTTATTTGTATTTTTGTCTTTTTTTTTCTTTGGAAAAATAAACATTTTACAAAATCACATTTATTTTACTCGTTTAATTAAAGGTACCGTCTTAGGACAGGCGTTGTGGGGGTGCTAATACCTTCCCTACACGTAACTGACTCCCAGATCCGAAATGTTGTTTTCGCAGACTTGCTTTATCAATTTTCCGGTTTTTCCATAGTTTTCCATATAAACTATGGTGGTGACTCCTCTATTTTGAAGTTTTGAAAAAAAATTTATTTTGTTCGCCATCCCCGTCATGACTCCGGTTGTGACAGAGACCATGTCAATAATGGTGATTGTGTAATTCAGTTTGTTAGTACTGAAAATTAGCTGGCTGATCTTATATGAAGCCAACAAATCACTTTAATCATATTTGAATAGTATTTTTTATTTATTGAAAAAATTTATTTCATTTCGTTATAGATTATGTCTTATTAAGGTCAATTATTGTTCTTAAGCCTAACACAAGTGCTCATATTTATTAAACACAACCCTATACGATATTAACACATCTTAATAAGGCTAAATCCTAATTTACACTCTTAAGTTTAGTTTATTAAATCATTCTTAGACTTAAAGTCCAATTGTTGTTATTAAGTTTAATTTAATTACATAAGTACTCACATAACGTTCTCTTGAGGAGGTGATAGGCACATTTTTTAGGACTTCAAACAATAATGTGAAGTTTCAAAGTGAGGATGGTGAAGAGAAGAGAATAGAGGAGACACTTTTGGAATGATAATTGATTAAGCAAACATAGAGAAACACCTTCTGACAATTGTTTGGATTCTAGGTTATGGAATATAAAGAAAAATTGACCTCCTTCTAACTTAACTTATCTCAGGTGATCTTACGTTTCTTCACCATTACTATGCCACTATCAAACATATAACAAATCTTCACAAAGAGAAAAGAGTCCTTTTACAGAATACAAATTACAAAATTCAAAATTATATGAAGGTGTAGAAAGAAAGTATGGAGGTATAAGAAGAAACCGTGCATTCTTAAGCCAAAAGCCCAGTTATTATTCATAAGCCCAATTTAATTACAGAAATCCTCACATTTATTTTTAACTTATTATTTTATGTACAAAAATTCTTCTATCTCAATTTTCAAATTTTTTTAATATTTTAACAATTCATTTTGTTAAAATTAAAACTTTTAATGAATTTTTTTATACAAAATGCTTTAATTTTTTTTAATTTTACCATAAATTTTATATTATTTTCTTTTTTATCACTAAATTCACTTTTTAAAAGTATAATTATTAATATAAATTAAAAAAATTCATTCTACAATTTTTGAACTTTCTTATTTTAATTGTAAATTAATTATTTTATTAAAATGAATACTTTTCATTCATTCATAAAAAAATGATTTTTTAATTTTTTTACACTTTCTGTATTTATTTTTTTTATTTTAAATTTATTTTTTCATTATATATTGTTTTTAAATTTTTTCTCGCGTGTTGCGTGGGTCTAGCCCACACACACTATACTTATTATTGTAATTATTTTTTTTCACGTTTTGTGTGGGTCTAGCCCACACATAATACATTTTATTTTATTTTTCATTGTGCGTGGGTCTACTCCACGCGTATTATTTTTATTTTAACTTTTTTTTCACCTTCGGCATGGGTCTAGCCCACGCATTATGCATTTATTTTCTATTTTCTTTTTATTGTGAGTGGGTCTAGCCCACGCGTATGATTTTTATTTTTTTCGCTTTTTGCATGGGTCTAGCCCACGCATACTCCATTTATTTTCTTTTTTGATCTTTTTTTTCTATTTTTCATGGGTCGAGCCCACGCATATTGTCCTGTCACTATGTTTCTTTTTATTTTTTATATATTATTTTATGGGTTGCGTGGGTTTAGCCCACGCAAACCCACACAAATTGAATTTATTTTTTATTTCAATTTTTTTTCCGTATACGTGGGTTTCTTTATGATAGGAAGGGTTTGGCCCATGCTTCTTTTCGTGGGTTACAAAGCCCACACATCTTTTGGTAGCTAATTCCATGCTTTCTTGTAGTGAGTGTTAAAAGACATCATGCTTGCCCGATATGTGAAGAGAATACCAATTACCATCAACTAAAATATGACAGGAAGACATCTTACATTGGGCATCGAAGGTTTTTGAAACGTAATCACCCTTATCGCAGGTTAAAAAAAGCTTTTAACGGTTGTCAAGAGGACAGAAGTGCACCTCAACCCTTAATTGGTAAGGAAGTTTATAACCAAGTGTACCACATAGAGGTGACTTTTGGGAAAACTCTCAAGAATAGAGGTGTAAAAAACATATGGAAGAAGAAATTTATATTCTTTGAACTTCCATATTGGTCAAAGTTAGATGTTAGACATTGCATACATGTAATGCATGTAGAAAAAAAATGTTTGTGATAGTATAATTGGGACATTGCTAAACATTAAAGGAAAGACAAATGATAGACTAAATGCTCGTAAAGATCTGGTTGAGTTGGGTGTTCGGTTGGAGTTACAACCACAACCTCATGGTAAACAAACTTACTTGCCACCGGTATGTCATACTTTGACAAAATCTAAAAAGATCAGTTTCTTTAAGTGTTTGCGAGGAGTTAAAGTACCACAAGGATACTCTTCAAATATCAAAAGCCTTGTCTCAATGGATGATTTGAAACTTATGGGCTTAAAATCTCATGATTGTAATGTTCTGATGCAAGACCTTCTCCCAGTGACTATTCGTGGAATTCTACCAAAAACTGTTAGACAAGTCATCACTTGTCTTTGCCTATTCTTCAATGCTATTTGTAGGAAAGTAATTGATCCTACTAGGTTGAATGAATTAGAAAATGAAGCTATCATTATCTTGTGTCAACTAGAGACGTATTTTCCTCCTTTTTTTGATATCATGGTCCATTTAATTGTTCATCTAGTGAGAGAAATCTGACTATGTGGTTATGTATTTTTACAATGGATGTACCCAATTCAGTGATGCATAAAGATATTCAAAAGATACGTGAAGAATCCATATCGACCTGAAGCATCTATTGTTGAGAGATATATTGTCGAGGAAGTAATAGAGTTTTGTAACAATTATATGTCAGAAGTAGATGCTATAGGCATCCCAAAGTCTCGGTATGAAGGAAGGCATGAAGGCAAAGACACACGAGGTGTGAGGGTAGTTCGAAAAGATCAACAACAGGTACTCTAGGCACACTTGTATATTTTGAACAATACCGATGATGTTCTTCCATTCTTAGAGAAACACAAAATGTTGTTGAAGTCAATAAACCCACGTGCAAATGAGAAGTGGTTGTTGAATGAACATAACAAGATGTTTTTGAAATGGTTTAAAGAGAAAATTGTGAAAAGGATTGTGATGTTAAAGAGTTGAAATGGTTGGCACGAGGACCTAACTTTGATGTCATAACATGGTCTGGATATGATATTAACAAGTTCTTTTTTTACACAAACACTAAGGAAGTACAATGCAGAATAATGATGTTACCCTTGAGGTAGAGTCAATGCACTTTGCCAGTTCAAAAAATAACAATCCTGTGATGGCCTTTGGAGTAATTGAAGAAATCTGGGAAGTTGACTATGTCAAATTTAGAGTTTCAGTATTTAAGTGTAAATGGGTTGGTAGTAACATAAGAGTGAATCTTGATGACTTGGGTTTTACATTAGTTGATCTCGCAAAGATAGGTTCTAAGGAAGAGCCTTTCATCATGGCTTACCTCCATTGAATGACAGTTACCTCCATTGAATGAGGAAAATGATGTTGATGAAGTACATGCTACACGGACAGATCACAGTGAAGGAATATAGGAGAACATTGTAACACTTCCATAATACAAACAAGTAATGTTTATTTATTTGTTTAGGCTATTTAATTTTATATGTTATCTGAATATTGATATGATTTAATTTGAAGATTTATTGTTGTTAATTTTGATATTATATGTTAAGCATATATTTTTTTTCATTTTCAGGTCATGGCTGATTCTTCAAAGAAGACCAGGGAAGCTACACGCTTGAGAGCTATTTCCATTAATCGTATTGGTGGTGTTAGAGTCCCAGTTTACATAGGTCCTCAGACTAGTAGGGCTTCAGGCCCTAATCAAGCCCAGTTTGCAAGTTATTTAGGTGTCTTAGCACGACCAAAAGTATCTATTTTGGTACCAGACTGGGATCATGTCACTGAAGTAGAAAAAAATCTGATCTGGCAAGATCTTTGTGTAAGTAACTCATTTATAGGTTAATTACATGATCAATTATTTTGTTCAATATTTAACGACGTATTTATTTAATTTTGCATACAAGCTTTGAGTTTGAAACATCCAGCTTCATCAGGAAGAAGATTATGTCATCCATTGCCATAAAATAGAGATAATTCAAGGTTACCTTGACCAGTGCATACATCTATGGAAAATACAAGGGCAAGTCCCCTTGTGAAAAATATGGAATTGATGAAGAGACTTGGACACAATTTGTCCAAAGTAGAGAGGATCCCTCTTGACATGTTTGTTTTTTACTTAATAAAAAATTAATTAAATTATATGATGTCACAAAGGGAATTATTTATTTTGTAGGAAAAAAGGAGGAAAGCGCAAGACATTGCGCATATGAATGTCACCCCCTACTAATTGTCTTAGGGGGGGTTATGATTTATTATAAAGAAGATGATGGAAGAAAAGTTCAAAAGATTACAAGATACTTTATCTTCAGATGATGTCATTTCTCCTCCATCCCCTCCTGGTTGACATGAGAAGTGGAAGTTGGCTAGGACTAAACCAGGAGGGTAGATGACATCTGCAAAGTCTCAGGAGATTGCCCATTGGATTGTAAGTTATTATTAATAAATTGAGTACCAAATAATGTTTTCGTTTTTATTTCTTAATGTTGACATATATTGTATTATTTTTTATAGGATGACCTGGTGCAGCAGAGCTCATAGGGAAGTTTTGTGAACCAAGGAAGACAAGATATATTGACAGCGGAGAGAAGAGCACCTAGGTCGTGTCCGGACTGCTGGGTATGGTGTAGGGGTGAGACAGTATTTTGGCTTAGCTCCCCGGTCTTCTTCTGCGACTCCAACAACAAATGACCAACTAGTTTGTTAGTACTCTCACAAGACTAAAGGATTTGATGAAGTCAAGCAAGCCAAAGCAAGCAAGAAGTTGGAAGTGTGTCTTAGGCTTTGTCTTAGAGTGAGTGAGTGTGATTGGTGGTGAAAGAGAACCTATGAACATTTTAGGAGAAATTCACTAGCACATGGTCTAAAATGATTAAATCAAACCATAAAGTATAAGGTAAAACTTTGGTTAAAAGTAGTTTTGGAAAATAAGGTACTGGACGGAAATAAGTTGATTTCAGGTTTAGTTAAATCAATTTATTCGTACCACTGGACAGAACTGAATAACTATTTTTTCAAAATCCGGTTTGGGTTTTTCTATTATAAAAACAGTGGGTTTTGTAATGTGCGCCATAGGGATACGAAATTAAGAATCAATTGAGAACTACTGTGAGAAAATCATTTTGAGAAAACCTAGAGTTTTTCTTGATCATTTGAAAGGGGCTTTTTACTTGAAGAATCAATCTTGACCAAAAGTACTGTGCTATTGGATCTCTTCAAGACTGTGTACAGGCCTCTTTTGCTGCGCTAATCAGGGAGTTTTTCTCAACCTTTCTTGAACCTGTTTGATTCAAGATTTGTGTGTGTTCATTGTAATTTTGTAAAATTCTTGAACAATTGCATTGAGTGTGGGCTATAGGATTTAGCCTTGTGTTTTTGCTGAATTGATTGGGGTTGCAGGGCGTAGTTTCAATAATTCAGTGGTGTTTTTGGTTCTTACGGGGAGTGAGAACTATTTGATTAATTGTAATTGTACAATTGATTGATGTAGTGGAACTTTCTTTGCTAGTGAGGCAAAGAAGACTGGACGTAGCCCTTGAGGAAGGGTGAACCAATATAAAATTGATTGTGTCTCTCTTTCTTGACCCTTCTCTTTATTCTTGATCTGTTCTGCACTTGTTACTGAATTTTTGTTCATACAATTTGGTTCTTTTCTCAATTGCAGCGTCCTATTTGTAACTCTATAGAAATTTATCAAATTGTGCATTCATTTGTGATTTCTCTGTAGAATTTGTGTTGCTCTTTAATAACATATAAGAACACTAAAATTGTGTAATTCCTGTTCCTGGTTTGATCAAGTGATTATTCACATAATAGACAAACTTTTCTGCATAATCCTTGAACCTGAACTGCTGGATTTTGTGGTGTTTTTTAAATCTGGTTTAATAGAAACTTTTTAGCATAAGTACATTGAGTCTTTTGCTTAATTACATACTAGCCATCTTTTTAAATTTGTCGTGTGTTTTGAAAGTCTTTTAACTGCTATATTTGAATATTATTTGTGCTTATTCTTGTTAAAGATCCAAGCATTTTTACTGCATATTGTTTTAGTGATTATTGACTGTCATATACCTGGTTTTTCTTAATTCGATTTTGAGATTGAATCTGAACTGTTTGCTTAATTGGTTCTGATTTTATTCTAATTTGGTTGTTGCTATAAAACTATACTTGCTGAAATTTTAGTATTGGTTCAAATTGCAGTTTTTGAATAGTGCCTTTATGTGAGTACTTTGATTGTTATATGCATTGATTCTCAAATTGTGTATTAATTTTGAGAACTTTGTTTACCTTGTTGAAGATTGTTCTATTTCTATCTGCATATATTGCATTTTGTCAATTTTATTTGCAAGGTTTCATCCCTGCCATATGTTTATAAGTATATTGGTGTAATCAATAACTTTTGCTTGTTCTGCCAGGAAAATAAATCACTTTATTCGTGCTTGAAATCAGTTTATTTTCCACTGCATCATCCTATATCTTTCATCATTGTGATTCATTAAAGATTTTCAGTTTCTAAAATAGTTTCTTCTAAGTGATTTCAAAAGCAAAATCTTTTAAAGTTCAATTCACCCCGTTCCCTCTTGAACTCAGCCAAATACATTTTCATAGTTGAAATGAGAGAACAATTAAAATGAGAATTATGATAAGAATTAAGACGAGAATTTGAGCAGACGCTTGAATCCATGGGCATTTCACAACAACACACTCCTATGTAGCAAGAGGAAGTATTACCTACACCTAGGAGAGTTAGCACAAAGGGTATTTGCGCTGCTGAGATGGAGGACGAGTTGGACACAAACACTGATATTTCATATCGGTGTAAGTTGTTTGTTGGAGATACTCCTTGTTTAGTAGCGATTGGGAGAGTGTATGGTACAGGTTTGATGATCCACACAGTGCCACTTGGAGACGATTTTGCTAGAGTGGTCGTCGAAGAAGTTAGACATGCAGATGCCGAGTTGCCAGTGCCCACATTAGAGTTTAGATTTGTAGGGGAAGCACTTGGTACTTTTATTGTTTGGCCTACACATCTCCTCAAGGCCATTCATAAAAAACATCAAGTATATTGTCATCATATCTCTTAATGTTATTTAAATTTACACTTAATGTTATTTAAATTAATACATTTTGTATTTTTGGTTACAGGACTGTGGGAGGAATCTAAAATCACCAAATCTTAGTGGTTTAAGTTCTGAGCCCCAACCACCCCAGCAACTCCAGCCAATTGTGAATCCAATTCAGGAGTTGCTTAAGCTTTCCCACGACATGTTTGATTCACCTTGTGCCATTGAGTGGGATCAAACAATATTTGGTGTGGACAATGGTGGTATACCATTGTACGTATCCATACAAGATATAATTGATGTCGTGCAGGGAACCCAGATGGTAAACATTGCAGTCATTCAGTTATGGATGATGTAAGTATGCTATAAATATAAACATTTTTACATTTCTTTTAATAAAATTATGTTTTTACTGATATTCATGATATTAACAATGCAGGTACATAAATAATTTAGCTTATAACACAGGGAATCCTGTTATTTATGGATTCCTTGAGCCTCAAAGTATACAAAGGTCTGGAAATAAAAAAAATGGACTGCGAGACTTATATATAGAGATGGATTCAAGAATCCAGAAAGAGGATTTACTTTGCCCCTATTATTCATGTGTAAGTTACTTTTCTTTATATTTTGATCTTAAGTAATTTAGAGAAAATGACTAATGGATTGACTATTTTAGGACCCATTGGCATCTAATGCTTATTTGTCCTGAGGATAACACTGTGGTTTGGTTCTATTCACTGCATAAGAAGCCAAATTTATATATGAAACAAATAGTACAAGGATATGATTTAATTAACTTTAAATAATAGATCACTCTTGTTTGTATGATATGGAAGTTACTAATCATTGTTGATTATTTAGTGCAATTAATGTATGTAATATACTTGGCGGAAGATCTACATCCACATCCCAAAGCCTACGTTGGATATTTCCTAAGGTATTCAATTCTTAATTGAACCTATTAAATTCGTTTTGGACTTGTTTAATAATTTAACTTTGATGAAATTGTAGTGTAACAAGCAACAAGGAAGTTGGGAATGTGGATACTACATCATGCATTGGATGAAAACCATAGTCCGCATCAGTATCACTGACTCTTGGGACCAGGTATAAAAGTGCTCAAATAAGATAAAATTATGATTAGTTACTAATAAAACTATCTTCCTATTTCAGTTTTTTTCACAATAACACCATAAAAGAACTTCAAAAAGAATGGGCAACATACTTCATTGAAATGAGAAGTAAATACTCATAGTAGCTTGTAGTGTAACATAATGTATAAGCTATGACTTGTACATATTAATTTCTTGTATGGTTTTGGTATAATGTATACTTTTGCCAATTGTAAATGTAATTTAATTTCTTCCATCCTTTTATAACGTATATAGTTTTGGGATTGATTATGTAATGTGCTTGGGAATATATGTGGCCTTTTGAGTATATGCAGGTTTTGGGCAGCAGCTATTCACTACTACATTTTAAAAAAAAAATGCTTTCGCTACATTGGTTAAGGACAAAACTGTCGTAGTATAAATCCCTTTTAAGGCGGTTGTGAGCCAGAAACCGCCTTAATGGTGATCTTTACACTCTGGTTGTGTTGGTTGCGCATTGTGACAAATTTCTTACTACGATTTCTGATGAACCGCAGTGGTATTTCATATATACGACGGTGGTTATTTAACCGCAATCGTATATCACGTATTTTCTACAACGGTTAAATCTACGACAGTTCTAAAACCAGCGTCGTAGACCCTCCTAAACCGCGAGGTTTTTCTATTAGTGTAACAATTACAAATTTTATTGTTTAACATAATTAGTTCAGTGTGCTGTTAGACAATACTTTTAATATGTATAATGTTAGGGATACTAGTCATAAGCTTTATATATGTGCTATATATTATTTATAAATTTTAGTACCATCCACTCTTTTAGACAGAAAAAAGGAAAAAAATGATAAAAAGATATAACGAATTCAACTACTAAGAGTTCCTTAGGCCATTGCATATCTAATGAATCATGACACACCCTTTCATATGTGAATGATTCTTAGTGAAGTTATAACTAATTTCTATCTTATTGTTCATGCGGGTGTTAGTTTTCCATAATCTGCTCGGTATTTCTCTTTTTCTCTTCTATTGCCATTACATATTTTTCATAATAGTAAGTTATTTATTTTTTTCATGGTCAAATATTATACCAGGCATAAATTAATGATAAGAAATAAATATGCCTCTTTATATTTACACACTTTCTCAAATTCGGATCCGATTGAAATTTCTCGGTTGAAAGAGAAAGTTATTAATTTAAGAAAAATTAATATAAAGATATTTAAAAATTTCATATTTTGCATACATTCAAATCAAGAAAGGACATATTCATCCTAAGTTAGGTGTCATGTTTGACAGTAGAAGTAATGTACTTATAACTACTTTAAATTTTATATGTTAAATAAAATTATATTTTTAAATACTTGAATACAATTGAATCATGTGTTTTATTTTTAATTATACTAACCTAATATGAGTTTGATATACAGGATGAAGAGAGTGTAAAAGATGTGTCAACATTACGGGGAAAATTTTTGCTTGATAATAATTTTCATAGAATTTGAGACATATATTGCAATATTTCAGTAGTTACTTAGACTGATTTAACATGTATCTTTTGAAATTTTTATATTAGTAAATTGATTTAAATTATTTTGTGATTTAATTTTTATATTGTGATATTTCTAAATCTAGTAATTTGATTTCACATTATTTTGTTAGAAACAATTTTATTAATAAAGAATGTGTGATTATTTATAATATATTTAACCAAACATTTTTAAAATAATTACTTGATATAATATACCATTATATTATTAATTTTTTTATGATAAAATTATTAATATTACTATCAGTATCTTTTAAAATAATTTTAAATGAATTAAATAATTTAATTATTAGTTATAAAACTATTGAAAATAATTAATTACTTTTTTTTTGGAATCTTAAAAAATATTTTCAAAATAAAATTTCACCGTTTTAATATTTTAGTAAATGTTAAATGATAACAAAATAAGATATATTTTACGACAGTATTTTTTTTTTTCAAAATATGATGTAAAAGATCATAATATGATGTAAATTTTGTGGCGATTTTCAACTGTTAGAATTGTTTTTTCTTCTCTAGCAACCTTTAAAGTATATTTTTGTCACGAAATGTTTTTGATATATGTAATTCTGACAGTTATTTTAATTGTTAAAAATTTCATATGTAACGGTTTTTAATTGCTAAAACTTGCAATCTTCACTTTTACAAATATCATATTTTTTTTTTGTAATGAATAATATTTTAAAAAAATAGTTACACGTATCAATAATAATATTTATAATTTTCGGGAATGAAAAAAAACTCTTTTCTTATTATTTTAAGAAGTTATAGATTAATAAATTAAAACATGATGATCATAATAGACAAATTTCATGATGTTAATTTTCTGAAGTTAACTTGCTCAAAACTTTGACATCACCGAATTAAAGGTAATGTCTTTAAAATAATTAAAGAAATCAATTTAAAATATATATTTTAAATAAAATAGATATTTAAAAATGATTAACTATAAAAGCATAAAATTAAAGTCTATACATATAAACGTAATATTCAAAATAAGAAAAATAAATACTCAAATTTAAATAGTTAAAAGTTTCTATTTATTATATTTTTGTAATTTATATATTATGTACAGGTATTACGCCATTATTATATTAAAAATACAATATAATAACTTTTAACACACTTATAGCTTTTGAACAAACATATCTTTTATTCATTAAAAAAGTAATTAATTGTATTTAATATGTTATTAATTATTTTAAATTATAATTCATTATAAATTATTTAGTAAATATAAATATGTAATTAACTTAATTTATGAATTAAATAAATTCATAGATAGTCTATCAATTTAAATATATTATATATATATATTGTAACGCCCCTTAAAATAAAGCATCCATACAGCTAAGGTATTCTATATTCATCACCATATAGTCATCCTTTGATCTAAAATATTTTTAAATCATACATTCAGAATTCTAGTCAGACCTATTTACAATACATTTCTAAACATTGTTCAAAATAAGTCCTATCATTATCAACATTACTTAGCTCAAGTAATCCTCCACAGATCCATCTGTAGCACTATTTGCTCCCGTGTCAAAAACACAATATCATTACAAACAGATATGAAAACACAACCACAACAAAACAAAGGGTAAGCTAACCAATTCAAAGTCATTCAATCAAATGCAAGGTTTAACACAACATAAACACCTCATAATCTTCCATCTCAGTCAATTTCATGCATCATTACAAGACACTGACACACTATAAACTTGACTCTGACACACTACAGATTTGACTCTACTTCCGGAAGACTCGTGCATTGAATAGACCCCCAAGATATGCACCTGTCATACATCTCCAAGTTGTGAATTCACATAACCTCCACACAAATGAATCCTCAATCATGTATGATAGGATTAGTCCCCCTGAGACTTTTCTGACCAACTACGTTTCAAGTTCTCCAATCACCCAATTCAGACCTCCTTCGACTCTCACCACATAGTAATGATCATCTATTTGATTCCTATTACTAATAGAGTCAGGATATCAATTCATCAGATCCTTAGACAATGCACTTCCTAATTGATCTAGACACTGACGTTTTCTTTGCTGAAAACATTATACCTAGATCTTGACCAACTCCATCAACAATTTAATAATATCACATCTCAATATAGATCTCAACGCATTCATTCACTTTTCAATCTCAATCTCAACCTGAATCTCAAAAATGAAAGAAATCACTAAACCATCAATACAATTACATTTAAATTATCAATTAATCTATTTTATTAAATTCATACATTACATTACAAAAGAATAAAACAATCAAAATAGAAAGCCCAAATAATATCATTATCATAATAATAATAATAATAATAATAATAATAATAAAAGTAATAGTAATAATAATAATAATAATTATTATTATTATTACTATGATAATTACTTTTATTATCATTATCATTATTATTATTATCATTATTATTGTTATTATTATTATTATTATTATTATTTTGTTATCATTATTATTTTTACTATTATTATTATCATTATTATTATTTTTAATATTAATATTATTTTTATGTTATATTATTATTAATTTTATTATCATTATTAATATTAATATTATTATTATCTTAATTATTATGATAATAATATTGTTAATAATTTTTGCTATTCTTATTATTGTTATAATTAATAATATTAATAAATTATTATTATTATGAATTTTATTGACAAATAAATTGATAGTCAATTTATTAATAAATTTTATTGATGGATAATTTAATAGTCAATTTATTGATAATTTTGAATGACGGATAATTTAATGATCACTTATTACTAAATTATCCGTCTTCAGTATTAAATTTTTTAATAATTCTAAAAATTCTTATAATGAGTGGCTAAGTTATAACAAATGGGGGACTGACCTAGTTTTGTTGGAAGAAAAACTTAAAAAATTAAAACATGTTTTGAGTATATTAAATAAAGAGGTATTTGGAGAAGTAAAAAAAAGAAAAAAACAACTATTAACGGAGAAGATAGGAGAGATAGATACAAGGATGCTGAAATTGAAATTGATAATACTTAAAGAGAAGAGAAGAAAAAACTCCTAACTTATTTGGAAAAGATTAATCTAAAACAGGAGAACTTGATCAGACAAAACTCTAGAGTTAAAAGAACTTTCCATAACACATTTGTGTTTCAGAAAGAACTATCCGGAATGAGAGTTTTTTTTTTTTTTTTTTTTTTTTTTTTTTTTTTTTTATATGCGACAAAAATGGTGGTGGGATGCAGTAAGGGAGAAACAGATGAAGCAATTAAATCATTTCAGCCATTTGTAAAGGCGCATGTTAAAAATGGGGTGCAGGAAGTAATTGCATATAGGTTGGGTTTATAATTTCAATACCATGGCCCAAGACCGAATCTAATAAGTAATGGATAGATTGAATTAAGTTAAATTTAACACAAATAGTCAAAATATTTAATCCATGGTTTTGAATTCGGTGGAATCAATTTTTTTTAGAATTATACCTATAATTAAAATTATGCTTATATTTTGCAACCTTTATAATGGTATATTTTTTATATAAGGAATTATAAATATGTAAAATGAATTTATATATTTTATTAAACCTACTTTATACTAACACATGATTTATATAGGTTTAATTACGTTTTAAATATATGATATTTAGGACATTTTAGTTTTGGTCATTCAAATTTAATTTTTTTAATTTTTTAAAATCAAAATAATATGATTTTAGTTTTCAAATAGAAAACTTAAATGACTAAAAATATTATCAAATCTTAAATAATAAGCCATAAATTTCAAACTTAAAATCGAATTCCTTAATTTAATAAACTTATTATATTCTATTGAATGTAATATTTATTCAGTCACTAATATCGTATTTTTTTTTTTAATTTTGAAGAAAATTAAATTTAGGAGATCAAAACTAAACTTATTCCAACTTTCTTTGACTAAAAATATTATTAAATCATTATATTATTTCTAGAAAGAAAAAAGAAAGAAAAGCTAGGCAGAAGTGGAAACAATCATGTTATTTCTGGGACATGATAAAACCAACGACAAAGTACTCTGAAAAAGCGTTTCCCACTATTCTCACCAACCCCACTAAGGTGACTCCGTGTGTGAATGTAGCACTTCTTCTGAGATCAGTGTGATTTCTCTCAAACAGCTTCATTGCATATAAAATATGAAAACACAATGAAGATAGTGCATCTGGGAAGAAACATCACCTTCCAATGCTTAAGCTTTTTGATTCGTCTCTGAGGCTCTGTGCGGTTCCTTTATCTGTGGCAACCATATGGATTACTGTCACTAACCAGCAGGACAACAGCAGCTATGGAATGCTGAAATATTACAAACTCTCTGCTCTCAAGTGAGAACCATATTTACTCTCCACTTTCTAGGCACTGATTCTCATGAGTTTTTTCTTCTGCAGATTAAAACACTTAATTTACAATTTTTGTTGACAGGTATATGGTTTTAGTCAGTGCCCTCTGTGCATGTTATGCTCTTGTTGCTGCTGCTTGCTCATGGGTCAGATCCTGTGCATCCAAAGCTTGGATTTTCTTTGTCTCTGATCAGGTTTGGTACTTTTGTTTTCTACTCTTAATTCCATTCACTAGAAACTTAAGGAAACAAGCATTGAATTAAGGGACCCCAACCTCAGCCTATTTCTCAGTTTCAGTTTAATTCTTAATTTAATCTCTCTAGCTCATAATTTAAGGAACATTCACAAGTTATTTTTTTGCACAGTGCTCATAATTCTTATGTAATTATATAGTTAAAAGAGATTTATTTTAGATTTTATATAAATACAGCTTTGAACTCATTTTAGTTCTACATATCAATTTTTTAATCTATTCCTTTTCCAACGATTTTAGATAAAACCACTTTTTAATAAAACCTAAAACTTCATTAAAAAAAGTAATACTGATTAAACTACGTCAATTTCAGTTAAAAGACTTCTAAAAAAAGTAAAACGAATTTGTTATCACAAAATTTACTCTTATACAAATAAATCAATTAAAATGTATTTTTTATTATCCAACATTTAATAATTAAATGAATAAATAATCAGTTGTCTACTCTGGAAAAGGAAAAATAACTGATTATTTTATTTTAAAGAAAGAAAATATAACTAATGAATTATTTATTGAGTTTTTTAATTGAAAAATATAGTGAAATATCAATTATTATCATTTGGGTATATATACTAAGCCAACTATATTTAGCAAGAACTTACTTCGTCGTGGTAAATTAGTTAAATTTTGGCGGATATTAGTATGAAAATATTTTACATTTATACGCAAAACTAATGGTCGCCCCTTTTTCTTATATATTGTCACTTTTTTTATGATGGTAAAATTGATATTATTCAAGCATTTCACCTTAAGGACATGGAGAAAAAACTATGATAATGACTTGTGACTTCTTTCTATAATTTGTTTTTCTAAGATAGAAAAATATATATTGTATGGGGCATTCTATTAAGGTATCTACAATTGATCGTTCTCACAGATTGTGGCATATTTAACGATCACATCAGTTGCTGCAGTAACTGAGATCTATTATCTGGCTTACAATGGTGCAAAGGAAGATTCTTGGAGCGAAGCCTGCAGTTCCTATGGCAGGTTTTGCGGCAAAGTGAAGCTGGCTTTGATACTACATGCCATCACATTTTGCTGCTTCTTTGTTTTATCTGTCATTTCAGCTTTTAGAGCGTTTAGTGTCTTTGATCCTCCTTATGTCAATTCTCAAGAGGAGCAGGGAGATTAATTGATTAATTACGATCATACTAAGATCTCAAATATTACAATGTATGGAAAAAAATGTGTACCACTAATATTAACTTTTGCTTCTTTAACCTAAATATTAATGCTATAATTAATTTTGGTATCTCTTTTGTTTGAAGTATTAGTTTTGCGGTTATGAAAACAAAGAAAAGAACAGGGGATAGGCCTTATCTTAAACATATACGTGGGTTTAATAGACGCAAGGCTCTAAACTATTTTAATTTTTAATTAGGTTGTTAAATTAGAAAAAAAATACCCTTTTATATAATTTATTATGATTTTTTACATAAATTTTGGAACCGACTTGAAAAATAATAATGTAAAAAAGACATCAAATTTTTGACCAGTTTAGAATTAATTTTTATAATTTAAGAAATTTGACGTAAAAATTTTTTTGTTTTTAAATTAGTTGTTATAAAAAACGATTTAAAAAACTAAATTTATAAATCAATTTTCATGAAAAAGAATGTCTTACGTTAGTTAGTATACGTCAGTATGATGAGATCTTTTCATATTCTCATAATTTTTTAAATTTTTATGGGTTAATAGGAGTATAACCAAGAGTCTATACAAGAATTACTACAAAACGCAAGGTTAACATAAAATAAACAAATACAGAAGTCCAGACCCTAAAAGAATTGAAGGAACATCTTAAAAAGGTTGGTCTATAAATTAAGTCTCAATTATGGAAAAACATGTAAAAATTATCTTTGTTTTAGTCCATTGTATCTAATCTCATGTTTGGAATAAGGAATAGCTCGACCTAGCAAGGAATAAGTGTTGGCACATGCAATCCTTGGTTTAGTTTTCAAGTCCATTCTTGTATTAAGGGAAAGCAAGCTCCCGACTTATTCCCCTGTATATAAGTACATCTAAATGAGTTTGTAAATCACAACATGGTAATAAAAGAGGCAAATTTTCCATTATGGTGCAATTTTGTTTGGAAATTTTAATTTTGTTTGGAAATTCCTAGAATGAGTAAATTTTTTTTAATTATCACCGTGGATAAATTGTGTCATATCATAGCGATATCATAACGAAGAAATCGTGTCATTGTTTTGTTTAGCAGTCAGTGAAATCGTACCAACATGGCACGATTTTATGGGTTAATTAAAATTGAGTTGATGTGACACGATTTCAGGGTACTTTTTTTGAGCTGAAATCGTGCCACCTCAGTACAATTTCAATTCTGAAAAAGTACCCTAAAATCGTGCTACATCAACACGATTTCAGTTCAAATAAATTACACTGAAATCGTGTCACCTCGACATGATTTCAGTACATTTATAATTACCCCGAATATTTGTGATTGGTGTACATAAATGAAGTAGTGTGGAGTTTATATAAACTCGAGGAAGCCTTAATAAAATGAAAAAGGGTTATTTTTGTATTATTGGAAGAGTCTCATATATAAATATAACTATACTTTTAAACTAATATTTAATTATTTGAAAAGAGTTTTTTATTTCCTTCTATCAATACCTCGTAAATTTATGGAAATTGATAGAAATTTAGAGTGATGGGTATGGTTAAAGTTATTAGAATATTTAAAAATAAAAATGATTATTCACAAACTAATCCATGAAATGATAGACAAATTAAAAACTGTAAATGCTTCTTCATAGAATAAAATTAATTTATACATGAATTAAGTAATAAAAATAGTAATTATTAAAAAGAATACTGTGGGGAGAATCCGAGGGGGAAAACCAGTGAGATCTCACAAGAATAAGAACTGAGCCAACATATAAAGAAATGACACCACCTTCAACCCAAAACCTTAAGGCATTAGGTTTGCGGGTCTTCTTTCTTGTATGTTGCTCAACTTTCTCATTCCTACCGAATGTGGGACTTAGACTCACACTTGAATACCTAACAAGTACAATATAAAAGTTCATTAATATGATTACAAAATATAATAAATTATTTATGTGACGACGTGCCACAATGAGGTCTTTTTCTTTGCCTCCTAGGTCTGGTATGGTGTGATGGAGGTGGTATTGGATGAGGGTCATCATCTTCATCATCATCATCATTATCATTATCTTCATCGTCATCATCATCGTCATCATCGTTTTGTGGCTCGGGTACAGGCATTTTGGGTCGATAGTATTGTGAAGATGATGATGGATGGAATGCAGATGGTGGAGTGAATGACGACGTTCCAAATATATTTGACGGAGGTGAAAAACCAAGCATTTGAGATGGAAACATGTTAAATGTAGATGGAACCTGGTTCAAGAGAGATTGGTATGACATCTGTGGATGATGGTCCATGTATGTGGATGGTGGAGGTGGAGGAACACCATAGTGACTTGGTTGACCAAATGTGTAAGGAGGAAACTGTGAATGGAAAGAAGAAGACCCAACATGTTAATATGGAGGTTGATGCTGGGCTTCTTGAGGCATGTCATACTATAATGGAAAGAAATTAGTCAAGTGAAAGAACACAATGAAAAGAAAAGGTGTGTGAACTTACATTGTCGGCGGGTGCACGTTGTGGAGGCGTAAGGTATCGGATAGCGTGGCTAATATACCATTGCATGTCTGACGTGCTATCACGCAAATGGCCATTACCATTAAAGTGGACTCCTTGAATTAGTCTATTGTGTCGATCGTTCCACATCGCTATGCAATTTTGATGGTATTGTGGCCAATACCGGTCAGTTTTGCCCCTCATATCTTGTTTGTGCACCTCATCTAAATTTACTGGGTCAACTAGAATGGGTTGACAAAAGCCAAATTGTCGCATGACCCTATCAGCTTGCTAGAATTCAACAGTGGCGAAGCATATGAGAGGCACCACTGCACGACTTACAAGAGACACGTCACTAACAAAGAGGGGAGTAACATCAAGCTTACTATATGGAGTCCAAAGGAACTACAAAGAAAATATTACATAAATTAGTTTAGAATTTTGGATAATATTATACGTAGCCCATAAATGTCAAGAAAATACCTCATGTGGTTGTAAGTCGTCCAGAGTTCGCCTGAGAATAGCCACAGTATTGCTTGGTGCGTGCTGTCTTTGCAATGTTGCTCGTGACCACCTTTAAAATATAAACACAATTTTCAAGGTTTAGGGTTACAACAAGAAAGAAAACAAGGTTGAGGTCAATTCAGTATGTTACCTTTTAGCAAGTGGATAACCAACCCCAACGTCAATTTCTTTTGTGGATAAGGGAGGAAATGATGGGGATAAACATTTAATGCGGTCCCAAGCCTAACACTGAAGCAGAAGCATACATCTACCAATTTTTTCTTGGTTGTAGTCAACCCTGTGGTCTAGAGCACAGTATAGAGATGCCAGAACAGTTGAACCCCAACTAAAATTTGAGGCATTGTTTAGATAAACCAATAACAACAAATACATTAAATGCACTCTACTGGCTAATACAAGAGTTGTATTTTGGTATATTCAATTAAATCATACAATTAAGTATTAAGCATGATTTAAATTACATATTTGAAACAATTATTAAAATAAAGTATCACACAGTAATTAAAATTGTAAGTTAATACAATCATAAAATTAATGTAACTACATAAAATTATTAAAATAGAAGATATAATTAGGATTTCATTCGGTACGTATTACATTGTCTAACACAATAATTGAGTAGCTATTAAAAATAAAATAAACAATAATAAAGCATATTATGTACTATTTAAAGAATATTATCGCATGGGAAAACGACAAATACATTGAAAGAAATTTCTTAATGCAATGCACACTGTGAAGACTTTGTCACACTTGTTCAAAGATAAACTCCGCATGCGTACCAAGAGTTACAGTTCCAATATGCACCTACCAAGTTCACTACATAAATCCTACATAAATGTTCATACCATTCGTAACCAAAAGTTACAGTTTCAATATACACCTATCAAATTCACTACATAAATGTTCATACCATTCTTAACCAAAAGTTACAATTCCAATATGCACCTACCAAATTCACTACATAAATGCTACATAAATGTTCATACCATTCTTAACCAAAAGTTACAGTTCCAAAATACACCTACCAAATTCACTACATAAATGCTACATAAATGTTCATACCATTCTTAAATATTTACCACAACATCCAAAAGTTACAATTCCAATGGACATACCACTCTATACCTCTCTAAATAAAGATCACGTATAAAGGTGGCTAGTTTAAATCTGAAACAATTTAGCAAAGTTCACGTATATTTGAAAACCCAACCAAGTTTGTTGGAGTGACAATAATAAAGAATATTAAATTAAGAAAATGTCACTTAATTTTGTTATAGAAGAGAGAGCCATAAACATCTTAGTTTAAATTTGGAAGAATTGAAAGTTCACCTGTATTTCAAAAATCAATCAAGTTCACCTTAGACAATCTGTGTTTGAAGTAGGTATCTCTGTAGAAACGTTTGCTCATAACGTTCACTCACTATGAACTGTGATTGAGGTGATGAGTTATATCTCTATAACAATGTTCACTCAGTGCAAAATCAAAGTAACAAAAGCACGGCTATGGAGATTCGTTTGTCCAAAGAAGGGATGAACGAAGGTGAGAAGACACGAGTTTATAAAGCCGAAAAACCCTAAAGCAGGGTTTCTATTCACTAGACATGCTTCTGAACTGGGCACGCATCACGCATCTATTCACTGGACACGCTTTTAAACTGGGCACGCATCACGCATCTATATTGGGTACCTTCTACATTCTTATACCATGCCACATGCATTATTCAATGCAAGGTAAAAGCATTCAGTAAAAGCATTTAAACCTGTGAAGAATTATTGTGTTGAACGAATTGAAGATTCCTGCAGAATTAGAACCAAAGAGATATCGTTGCATGCTCCCACGATGTCTGTGTAAGAGAAATCGTGCCACATCAACACGATTTTAAAAAATCATGCTGATATGGCACGATTTCTATTACACATACATCGTGGGAGCATGCCACGATAGCTCTTTGGTTCTGGTTCTCCTTGCCTTTCATGCATGCTAGGGTGTTTTCAGTGTTCAAACAATATGCATGCGTGAAAGAAAAATTGGTGCATAATGAGTAAATTGCTGCAGACCTATACACAATTAATATTCTTCCCTACAACAATTTTGTAATGTAACATTCAACATCCATAAATCAAACTATTTTAAAAATTTTCAAATCCAAAAGTACTGTGTTATGCATTTAAAATAGTTCAAACATTGCATAATATGTGACTTAAATTTCACAATCCAAACCCTCTTCTAGCCCTCTGTTCACAATAAACAATTTCTTTGATCTTCACTAAGACATAAATCCATATCCTCTTCTACTCGTATGTTCACAACAAGAAATTTCTTTCATCTTTGCTAAGACATAAATCCATATCCTCTTCTACTCGTATGTTCACAACAAGAAATTTCTTTCATCTTCGCTAAGACATAAATCCATATCCTCTTCTACTTGTCTGTTCAAAACAAAAAAATTTCTTTCATCTTCACCGAGACATAAATCCTTTTTACCATGGATTAACGGAATGCTGGAAGCAGTTCCTATATAACTTCGGATGAACCATTCATTCCGGATATCGTTGATGATATCTCAGATGACGATGACTATGAGGAACTATTGTCAGATGAACCATCTCTACCCAATTGTTCTTCACAACAACATCATTCTTTCAGTCGAGCAACACAAAATATTCAATTTGATATGGAAGAACGCATGTATTTTCAAAGTAAAGAGGCTACCGTCAGTACAATCAAATAATATCATATTAACCAAGGATTTAAGTTTGTGGTCATAGAGTCAAAGATAGACAGATACGTGGTACAATGCAGTAATTATGGCAATGATTGCCATTGGCGACTTAGAGCATCTTTCAACAAAGTTTGCCAATGGGAAATAAAAAGATAGAAGCACCTCACACGTGCTTGTCAACTACTCTTTAACAAGATCACATTAATTTTTACTATTCTGAAATTGCTGCCATTATCATAAATTCAGTGAAATCCAACCCCTCAATACCGATAAAGAGTTTAGTGGCTGAAATAAAAAACCAATACGATTATTCTGTCTCCTATAAAAAAGCTTGGATTGCAAAACAAAAGACACTTGCGATGGAATTTGGTGATTGAGAGGACTCATATAACCATCTGTGCATATGGTTACAAGTTGTCCAAGAAGCTATTTTGGGGACAATTGTACAATGTGCAGGACGTCCGAACATTGTTGATGATGTTGAAGACCACTCCAGTTACATCTTCGAGCGCGTCTTTTGGTCTTTTAAACCTTGCATTGAAGGCTTCAAGTACTACAAGCCTATTGTGCAAGTCAATGGAACATTTTTGACTGGAAAATATCACGAAACATTATTAACCACCATTAGTCAAGATGGAAACCGAAACAGTTTTCCTCTAGCTTTCACCATTGTTGAAGGGGAGACAAAGGAAGCACTGATCTGGTTTTTCCAATTACTGCACGAGCACGTCACACCTTAAGACAATCTTTGCCTCATAATTGACAGAGGAAGAGCAATCTTGTTTGCATTGCAATCGGAAGAAGTTGGATGGGAAGGAGATAGGTTGTCCTCAGTCTATTGCATCAGACATATTGCATCCAACTTCAACAAAAGATTCAAGAATGCTGAGTTAAAACGCAATTAATTAACAAGGGCACTTTTTTTTTTCTCATTACTGTCATTATGTCTGTTGAATATATACACATAATTCTGTGTGTCACAACTGTTTTTTACATTGCCACAACTTACGAGATGAAACAACCAACCCTTATAGCCAAATTATCTGCCATGTGTTTAGAATTCCAGCAAGCAGTGTCTTGGATAGATCAAATATCGCTGGAAAAGTGGACTCAAGCATATGACGGGGGTAAAAGGTTTGGGCACATGACAACAAATCTAGCGGAATGCATTAACTCGGTTCTAAAGGGTGCATGATCGCTTCCTATATGTGTTATTGTCAAGACTACATTTGAACGAGCAAAAGACTGGTTTGTTGAACGAGGCACAAAAGCGGAGTGCATGTTACGAGCAGGTCACCTATATCCGAAAGACATTATTACACAACTATGCAAAAATGAACAACAATCAGCTATGTGCATTGTGCAACGCTATGACAGACAGACTCATAGTTTGAAGTCCAAAAATTACCCACTCCCCAACTTCATTGCCGACCTATGTCATACAAAGTCAAATTAAATGAATACTGGTGTGATTGCAGACAGTTTCAAGCCCTGAAGTTGCCTTGGCCACATGTCATAGTTGTTTGTTGGTTTTCTCATCTACAGTTAACCACATTCGTTTCTCCCGTTTACAACCTCAACAACATTTTAAAGGCCTATGAAATTCAATTCAATCCAGTTCAAAACCAAGAAAATTGGTCTCCTTACACAGGTCTAAATATGATACCTGACCCACATGAGAAGAAGCAAAGCTAGAAGACCAACTACAAACCGTATCCATAATGAAATGGATGACCCAATTCCCAATAGGCCTAAGAAATGTTCATATTGTAGAAATGTTCATATTGTAGAAATGAATGTCACAATAGAATAAATTGTCGCTATAGACAGTAATCTTTCAATGTAACCTATGTTTTTAGTTTAATGAAAAATGACACATTTAACTTTTTAATTTATTTATGCTTTTAGTTTAATGAAAAATAACACATTTAACTTTTAATTTATTTGTCATCAATTTGAAAAATTCCACACTACATCACTTATGTACACTAATCACAAATATTCTAAATGTACTGAAATCGTGCTGAGGTGGCACAATTTCAGTGTAATTTATTTAAACTGACATCGTTCTTAATTTCAGGGTACTTTTTCTAAACTGAAATTGTGCTGAGGTGACACATCAGTGATTGTTAAACAAAATCGTCCTGCTGTGGCATGATTTCTTCGTTATGGTATCACTATGACATGACATGATTTACCCACGGTGGTAATTACATTTTTTTTTACCCATTCTAGGAATTTCCAAACAAAATTGTACCAAAATGGGAAATTTACCGCAATAAGGATACTAAGAGTAATATTCTTTGAGAAGAGGTGAATTTGTCTCTTTCTTTAGGGAGCTTTCTCTGTTAGTTTTTGAAAATCAAGTAGTATTATTTCCTTCTTTCTTATATTGAATGTTGTTTAAGGATTTCCATTGTTAAGGTTGACTTAGTAAATTATTGTATAGGGCTTTTTAAACCATTTAATTGTGTTAAATTATCTAGTGTTTGATATGTAACTTATATCATATGTGGTAGATGGTCTCAATAATCTGTCTACTAAGATTTTGACTATTTGGTGAAATCTTTTAAGTGACTTTCCAATTTAGTAATTAGAAGCATTGTTCACATATCTTTCACATTAGTCTAAATGTGCTTTGTGCACTAAAGAAAAATCATATTTAATGACAACATAGTATGACGGTTCTAATCCACATGTAATAGTAAGTCACACGGTTGAAAAATTATAAAGATGAAGAGATTTACTAACCTAAAACCCTAAATTTAACTAACATAATATATTATTACATGATGTTAACCCATCATAATAAGTCTCACAATGACATATATGTGAATATGAATCAAACTTACTATGTGGGTTCCAAAATTTTGACTGACATAGAAAGTCTTTTAGAGGTAAAAGGAGAGCTTTTATGTTTGTAGTCGCGCTCCTTTCTCCTTCTTCTCAACTTCTCCTTCTTTGTGACATAGTGTGCTTGTCCTCTATAACACATTGTGCTCTTTCTCTTTCCTTCACTAGGACATAATGTCAACCTTAGGTGCTCATTTTCTTCCAACACAAACATTATTTTTGTCCAATTCACTTTCATCTTCATTTCCCAACAAGTACACCTTCATTTCATTTTCCAACATGTATGCCTTCATTTTTGTTTAAATTCATCATTAAATTTTGTACTCAAAATATATTTGAATATGCCTGTGGATGAATGAGACTCCCTAAATAGCACCCTAGATTGATATAACCTATTATTTCAGTTTGTTAGGTTAGAGCATCTTTTTTAGCTTGGTTGTGTACCTATGTATCAACTTACCATTTGGGTTAGGTTAGAGGTGGGGAGAGGGGAATTAAGGAGTCATTTTGGGCTAGATCAATCATGAAATATAGATTTTTCTTGTGTTTAGAAATCCAACTTCTTAGTGTACATGGTTGTTAAGGCAAAAGTCCAACATCCCAAAGTTTTAATTAGTGCTTATAAACAATTAAGTATAAAACATGACCATACTTAATCTATAAGATGATCATTTTATGAAAACAGATAATGTAAGATGCATCAAAATGAAACAATCTCTTTAAAGCTTGTCAAATGTAATTCGGACATGTACAGAAGTTGAAGTTGCTCAATGGCTATTAAGGACCTCTTAATAGCTACTTTCTTCCAAAGCGTACATAAAGCCTTTAATCTAAAACAAAAAGGAGTACTATGAGGAGATATCATGCCAAAATGCTACTCATCTCAAGAGCAATCCTCTAACTCAAGAGTTTATCTCGCTTTTATCTATGACGATACTACAACCGACATAGAAAGTTTATTTTAATCGTCATTAAAAGTATCTGCTATATTAGTGACGTATGTTAGTTATTATAATATTGTTGTATAAATAGGACCTTTGTATCATCAATTAAGACTAACATTTGAGTTGTACTTGAGTCATAGTTTATAATGTGAGAAACTGTGAAGTTGTAATACCATATTATAATGAATTCTTTCATGGAATGAAATATTCATCTTAAAGAAAGCCTCAAACCTCAAGTAATAATGAAGATTGAAGATAAATATGTTGTAGATTTTGTATAGAGTATTGGCTTTTTGTGTAATTGTTGTTTGAGCCTTTCACACAAAGGTATGCACAAGATCAACACAAAGTCATTTTAAAATGAGCTAAAATGTATTTTGAAAAGAGAAAAATTATTTTAAAATATTTTAAGAACAATATAATCAATTAAATTTGTTATTAATCGATTAAACTATTGTTGATAAGGTTCATAAGGGGATAATCGATTCCCTATTGGTAATTGATTAACATAGAAAGTTGGGAAATTTGATCTCAATACTTTAATTGATTAAAAGTTTTCTTAATGAACTAAAACAAAAAAAAAATTCAACTAATTGTCAAAGGATAATAGATTAAACACTTATATAATTGATTAAAAATGTGAGTCTCAATTTAATTTTTGATTTCAAAACTCTATGAATAAAATACATGGCTTAACAATTTCAATGAATACCTTTACAATTAAAAAGCAATATTGATGGAGTTTTTCAAAGCTTTTCTTTCACACTTTTGTGCTTTAAATAAGATTTTAATATCAAGGTTATGCAATTGTTGATTCTTGTGTGGCTTCTATTATGGAATTGTGGTAATATTTTTATGTGCTTTTCTTAGTTGTTATAACTGCATTATTCTAATGGTTTTTTCTTGGAGATCGGGAGTATATTAGTCATATATTCTCTTTGGTTGTAGGACTTGATAGGGCTAATATCCTTTTGGTGTCGAGGTTTGTTATCCTCTTGAAATTGTTCAGGAGTTGATTCTTTGTAATAATTTTGAGAAGTTAATTTAACCAACAATTCTAAGGTTGAATTATTGAGACTGCATATAGGATATTGTTGATCTAAACCAATACAAAATCGTTGTTGGAATCTTATCTTCCTTATCTTCTTTTAATTCTATTGCAATCCATTCTTGTATTAATCTTGCTTCCATTATAATTACTTTTAGTTTTGCATTCTTAACTAATTTTTAAAAAAACTTAAAGAAGGAGAGATTTTTCATAAAAAGATTTGAAAATAATTCACCTCCCTCTTGGTTTAATGAAGCCATTATTTCTATGATAATAATTGGTAAGAGTTCCTCAAAACAAAGATCTTGAGATTTTATAAAATGGCTTTGCTAAATATTTTTTCTGAAGAGGCTGAAAAAGGAACACCCTTGTTTGTGGAGAAAACTTTTTTAATAGGAAAACTAGAATGAAATTATTTGCGAAATCTATGGTCGTAAGGATTGGAATTTTATTGTAACTAACAAAGTGCAAGTTGAGCAAGTTGTAGATTTTTGGTCTGAAAACAAAGCACATTCTGAAGCAAGGGTAAAACATGTCATTCTTTCTATTGTAACTATGGATATTTGATGAAAATATTTTCTTGCAAAAATGATACACCAATGACAACAAATTGTTACTTAAATGCAAATGGAGGAGGTAAATCAATCGATCAAACTATGTAAAGGAGAATGATTGGATCCTTACTCTTTATCTCATTGCAAGTGGAGCAAATATTATACAATATGTGTGCGTTTGTGCTAGGTTTCAATCAAATTCCAAAGAATCACATTTATCTATAATAAAAAAGAATTTTGACATATATAAAAGGAACCATCCATTTCGGATTTTGGTACCCTAGAAGAGCTTCACTAGGTCTTCTAGGTCTTTAACTCAAAATTTGGTAGTTGCAAAATAAATAGGAAAAACATCAATTGCACATTGCATTTGTTAGGATGGTCTTAATCTCATGGCATTCTAAGAGATAAGCTTGTGTAGATTTATCTACTACGGAAGCCAAATATATAACTGTTGTGCCTAAACACTTTGGATGAAATAACAACTAGAAGATTATGAAATCTTTCTTGATACTTAGATGTGATAGTACTAGTGCAATAAATCTCACTAAAAATTCAATTTTGCATTCTATAAGTAAACATATTGAGATTAGATATGATTTTATAAGAGATCACATGATAAAAGTTGATTGCATAATAGTGCATGTCAATAGAAATAATCAATTATCTATTATATTCACCAAACATTTGCCTAGCGATAGACTTTAGGAAATCATTAGATGTTTATGAATTACCGATGAAACTTCAGTTAATTAATTTGATATATGGGATTGTATGCTTACACATTTGCATAGTCTGGTTTAATTCATATTCAATGTACATATTTTGAGTTTTCTTTATGGTTTAATCTATTAAATCCTAACATAATTGATTAGCTTATCAATTTAATGGATTAAAATCTGGAATATTATATTAAATGCATTTGTTTCGAATTTTATTTTGATTTATGATAGAAATAATCGATTATCAGAGGTCATAATCGATTATTCTAAATAGTTTAATCTTGGAAAAGTATTTTAGCTCCATGATAATTGATTATTAGAAAACAAATTGCTTTCTTAGAATTATGTTAGCTATAAGATAATTGGTTAACTTATTGCTTAACTGATTATTAATATTCTGATGTAATATTTTTAACATTTGTTTTCTAGCACAGGCTATATAACAGTTTTTTATTTGTTTATGTTTTTGATAATCTTACAAGGGGGAGAAGTATGCATGTTGGTTGGAGTATTAAAAGTTTTATGAACTTAAATTTTCTTCATACTCCTAATCTTGGTTCCTTTGCCTATTTTGGTTTTCTTTGTATCTTAAGTAGGGGGACCATGAACCAAGGGGGAGCACATAACAAGGAGGAATTTCTTGTTATGTCTTTGTGTCTTGTGTGATGTGAAGACTCCAACGAAAGCTTTCAGTATCATCTCCAACATATAAGTTTGGAACATGTATCAGATATGAGTCATTCACTATTGTAGAGACTTTTTATATCGATTGTGCATGACATTTTATGATAGTTCTACAACTGACATAAATACCGACAATATAAAAAGTTTACACTTTTTATATCAGTTAAAAACCGTCATAGTAAGTCCAACTTATTATGTCAGTTGTACACAAATTGTTATAGAATGCATGAAAGTAATGTAAAATATGATTTTTGTACACCACTTTTATGACAATTCTCATAAAAATCATCATAGAAAGTCTAACTTAAGAGAGTTTTGATAATAACTATCATAATATTTTCAATACATATAAAAGATAATATCTATATGTCACTTTTTATAATAGTTAATGCCACAACTATCATATTAAGTCATATTTTTTTTATGATAGTTATTGCAATAATCGTCATAATAAATTAGTGTTTTTTTAAATCTATTTTATTTGTTAAGTTTCCTCCATTCATAATAATAACATGTTATGGTTCATCAAGCTCTTATTTCATTAAAATTATCTAGTACTAAGCACATGATGTAGGAACTAGGTGAAATTACTCGTCATCAAGCATATTTCTCATTCATTCATCCATAGTTACCATTCTCATTCATTCATCCATAGTTACCATAAGGAACAGGGAAACGTTTGAGAAGGTAATATTCCACAGCAGCCATAGATGCAGAAAACGCCATTGCCAAAATGGATGTATCACTTGCAACCTTTGTGGAAAATTTCCCAATCAAATTGTTTCCAAGAAACATCTACATTGAGAGACTTGATGATAGCAAGAAGAATGAAATGTACTTAAGGAGGGATTCCTATTCCAGGGAAAAGGGGTGCCAAGATGAATCCTCCACCAAGGCCTAACAAACCAGTAAATGTGCCAGCAAGGATGTCACAACCACAAATAGATTAACTGCCACACTCGCCAATGTTTTTGTTGATCTCCCTCTAATGCTATGATTCTTTGTATAAATGACAAGAAGAAATAAACAAGTGAATAGAATATTCACCGTGATAATGACATTGTTGATTTCATTGGTCCTAGAGCCAAAAATGTATGAACCTCTTCGCTTTTATGTACTTGCCGCATTCAACAATGAGGCCATATTGGCTTCATTAATGAGAGTTAAAAAAAGCTATAAATTAACAACTATGGTTTCCAGAAATTTAATTCTCGTTTAGTAGTTCGCACTCGGAGTAGATCCAATGCCCAATATGCTCCAGAGCAAGTTGTTGTGCAATTCTGTTCCGAACCAGAGGCATATATTGTCATCATATTATGTTGCTTAATGACCCCCAATGCAAGAAATGAAAAACTCAATTTTTGAGTGGAATAGCCCATTTGGTACCAACTTTTCCAATCTCTAATGTAAGAAGTATCATGATCCAGACAGGGAAAAGAAGTCCAAGTTTCTTCCAACGTATGTTCTCAGCTATAGAAACCAACATGACAGTTTAAGATTTCATTAGAAAGAATAGACATTGCACATATATGGAATCAATAACTTTTAGTATAAAATACTACTTTTTTCTTTGGTTCGTTAGTATCGTCTTTGAAAGGGTCTTCTGTTTGAATATAATGTGCAGCATCTTCAGGAGTTGCAATGTCTTATTAGATCCAAAAATAGCATGCCATGTCTAATAAACATTTATATATACAGAAAGGTAGAATAGAAATAATATCGAACCACTTACCATCAATCAGTGAATTCTTCTTAGCTTCCTGGAATCATAACACGGAGGTAGGCATAATGCAAAACTTGAAAGAAATTTAAATATAAAGGAGGGTGATGTTTAATAAAGCAATTAATTAACCTTTTTCATAATGGTTTCTTTCTTCCATGTATCAACAACCTTAAAAAAGGATTTAATTGAAATGCCTGTTTAACGTTCAGATCACATCAAATGAAAGAAATTAATTGAGCAAATCAGTAGTTTCTGAATTTTGAAATTTGATTACTAATTCTTTCCAACGAAAAGTATTCTTAGCAAAACTTTTAGCATCCACTCAGGAAAAATGACATTGGATCCAATTCCAAGCACCAACATTGGTTGGAAAAGAAGTGCAATCACGACAACTCAAGTGTGGGGTGTCTTTGCCTCAAATTGTAGAAAACAGTTACAAGCATTTTACATGAGTAAGTCCTTGGTGAACTGTATGTATCTAAAACAAACATTGTACTATATAAGATGAGTAGTGAAAACATAATTAGTGAACAATTAGATAAATTTAACAAGTTGATTCTTGATTTAGAGATTACTGATGCGCAGATTGATGATGAAGATTAGACACTTTTGTTGTTGTGTTCTTTGCCTAAGACGCGTGATTATTTCGAGAAAACCTTGTTGTATGGAGGAGAGACTATCTCTCTTGAGGAGATTCAGGTTACTCTGAACTCGAAGAAGTTGAAAGAGAAGTTTGATGTTAAGGTGTTTGGTGTTGGAGATGGCCTTGAAACAAGGGGTAGGTCGTCTCCAAGTGAAATCAGAGGGTAGAAGGAAATCAAAGTCGAGGACTCGAAATGGTGGAAATATATCTTCTATTAGACATCACCATTGCAAGAAGGAAGGTCATACTAGAAGGTTCTGTCCAGAGAGGCAGGAGAAGGGTAATAACCTTGATAGACTATCTAGGTCTGGTAAATAGTTTGATGAATTGTCTATGTCTAGTGAAGCAACTCTGGTGGAAGACGATTGAATCATTAGAGGTGCTCATGGTATCGAGCAATATTGATGATACCAAATGGATAATGGACTCAGAATGTTCATTTCAAATGACACATAAACGTCTATGGTTCCAAGAGTTTACAGAACTTTAAAGAGATTAAAGTTTCCTTGGTGACAAAAAGTCATGTAAGAAACTGGAGTTTGAACCATCATGTTTCATTTACATGATGGAACTGAGAAGGTGCTTGAGAATGTTAAGTTTGTACCTAGCTTGAATGTAACCTAATATACCTTTGTGAGCTTGATAAGAAGGGATATGTGTTTAACGGAGAGAGGGGAATGTTGAAGGTATTGAGGGAATCCATGGTTGTGATGAAGAGTGTGAGAAAGAATGTCATGTATGCCTTATAAGGTGTTGTAGTGTCCAGCTCAACGTCTACTATTAAGTAGATTGTCTTATCTAAGATTGAGATATGACATAAAAGATTAGGTTATGTAGTGATAAAGGTACTCGAGTTGAAGAAGTAAGACTTATTTGGCAATTACAAAATTAAGCATTTAAGATTTTGTTAACACAATGTCCAAGGAAAGTCCTACATAATTTGTTTTAATGTAGGGAAACAAAAAACAAAGGGAACCCTTGAAGACATTCATGCTAACCTGTGGGGACCATCTTCAACTCCATCACACTTTAGTGTTAGATACTTCCTATCAATAGTAAATAATTACTCGGGAAGTTTATGTATCTATCCTTAGAAGACCAAGGACAAAGCCTTTAAGAATTTCAAGAGTTGGAAGCATCTAGTTGAGAAACAAATCGGTAAGACGGTAAAGAGGCTTAGAATCGATAACGATATTGATAGAGCAACCTTCATGATGCTTTCCTTCTAGGCTCTCCACATGAAATTGTAGAGTGTTGTGGAAACTTTGCATCGAATGGAGGGTTGGATGAAGACTCCTTAAGCAAGTAGTAGTAATGAAGATGATAATGAAACAATGAAGTGGAGTGAAAATGCAATGGAAGAGGATAAAGTTTGCGTTGGAAGCTTCAAGGATTTGGCGAGCTAGGTGATAAAGGATTTCTTGGTAGAGGTTGGGCCAACCACCAAGAGTTTCTCTAAGGTTTATCTAGAGAAGAAAACTCAAAGAAGAGCTTAACAATGTGCTAGAAATTCATTACTTCAATCAAGCTAGTTTTACACTTTGCCTACACATGTATTTATGTATGAAGAGTAGAAGAAGAAGCTTGGTAGAAGCCTAATGTGCATGGTGGTCTATCCCTAACCGTAATTACTTCACACACTACCATAACCCTAGCGTGTGGAACAAGTTTCCTAACCCTAAGTGTCACAAACCTCCATCAATGTCGTGTCGCCATGTGGCACTCTTCTAGAAGGAGTTGCCTCCTATAATGCTAACCGTAACCCTAGACGCATTCTAACTCTAATGCTCCTAGTGCTTTTATTTTACAAAGAAAATTATCAAAACTATTTTTACAAATTTTACAATGTTTCGCTGGTATTTCTAACTCACTACAAGAAATTATTGATTTACGTACAGATTATTACATAAGCATTTTACATACAGATTTATTACCTACGAATCCAAATTTGTATGTAATTACATATCGATCTAAATCTGTATGTAGTTACCTACGGATTTTACGTACGGATTCATTACATACGAATTTTATATATAAATTTATTACATATGATTTTTAAATACGAATTTTACATACGGATCCAAATCCCTGTAATTACCTACTGATTTTTTTGTAGATAATATTAATAATTAATTTTGATCAAAATTATAATTATTATTAACATTATTATTATGTTTAATATTATTACTAATTATTATTATTATTATTAATTACATAAACATTATTATTATTAATAAAAATAAATAATATTATTAAAATTGGTATATATATTATTAACTTAAATAATTAATAATATTATTATTTTAATATTAATATTAAAATTTTTAAGAAGAGTAATTTTAATATTATTAATATTATATTATTAATATTACTTTAGATATTATATTTATTAATATTATTAGAATTATTATTCATATTATTATTATAATAAATATTATTATTATTATTAACTTATATGATTAAGAATATTATTATTATATTTAATATTATTTTTTTAATTATTATTATTATTATTAATTTTAACAATAATATTATTATTAATACTTTTATTAATATTAATATTAATGTTATTAAGAATAATAGTATTAGTATTGTTAATATTGTTATTAATATTACTTTGATATTATATTTATTATTATTATTATAATTAATATTAATATTAACATGATTATTAATATTATTACTATTTTAGTACTATTAATATTATACTTACTAATATTGACAAAAATAATAATAACAAGAGTCATAATAAGAATAATATTAATGAGTATATGATTGAAAAGTTGGGTTCGAATCCTTCTCTCAACACTTTGGGGTTAATAATATTAAGTATAATAATAATTCTTAGTAATAATAGAAGTATAATAATAATTCTTAGTAATAATAGAAGTATAATAATAATTCTTAGTAATAATATAAGTATAATAATAATTCTAATCCAGAATAATTCTCTTGTAATTTCGCATTAAATTTTAACATTTCACGCAATGAAGGTTTATTCTTAATTTTTCTATAATAGTTTGTGTTTTACTATGGATCTTTTTGATATGTAATTTTAATAAAAGGAATTGTTTTTAGAATTATTGCTTAATTTTCTTAGTCTTAATCAACCTCTTGTAAACTTAGTCAAGAAGTAGAAGATAAACATCTCATTTAGTATATGAATAATTCAATAAACACTTATTTATCGATAAGGTTTTGTTGGATTTGATTAATGTTTGTTTGATTGGGTTCAACTGTGTGAGAGAATTAGACAATAATAATATTTAGAAAATCAATGAAAAATTCATTGTTGAAAGAACTTTAGAGTCAACTTGTTTTCTTTACCGTTTATCATCTTTGACTTTAATTTTCTACACAACATCCTTAAATCTCTTTTACTTTAAAAAAAACATAAGTGATCACACTTATTCTTCCAATGTACATGGTAGTCTTAGGAATCAAGAGAGAAAAAATTCTAAGAGGTGAAATTCAAAATATGAAAAAGACATCACTTAGCTTAAGGACTAGTTTACTCAATTTACGAAAACTCAAGAAAATCTAAGAGTAAATATGAAGAGGGATCAAATAGAATAAGAGAACATCATAGTGACCCCATTCCTAAAGAGAAAAAGTGTGTATAGTAGTCACCACTATGATGATTCCTATCAATCAACCCCTAGCTTAAAAGTCATATTTGTTTTAAGGAGCATAAAGTAGGCTTTCATCCTTTAAATGAAAAGGATAAAATTAAAGAAATGGAAAAAGTTTGTGGTAAAAGGAAAAAAATTTATAATAGGAGAAAAAGAGTATATAAGAAGAGAAAAAGAGTTCAGAGAAAAAAGTGTTAGATCTTATTAAGAAAAAGAGAAGAGAAAGAAAGGATAAAAAAAGTAGATGAAGAAAAGATAGAAAGTTAGGAGAAAGAATAGAGAGAGAGTGAGAGAGAGAGAGAGAGAGAGAGAAAGAGAAGAAGAAGAAGAAGAGATCTTAAAGAATTCAAGAAAGGAAGAAGAGTCTCTTATAATACCTCCTACAACCATAGTTGAAAAAAAAAGTCTTTATAGGGATTACAATACATTAAACTCTTCTTTTCACTTAAAACATGATGCTAACTCTTTTTTCCAAAAATTTGAAAACTATCACTCTGCTTTGTCGTTGCATTGCATTAAGCAGTAACTAAAACTAAGTAAAGAAAAATATGCCCTTCTTGTTCCTTCCAAAACTTTTATAGAAATACAAGGCATTATTTCTTTAGCATTTTCTTTAGATATATTTGTTGTGTAATAAAGAATTTTATTGAAATTTTCTTTGCTATTTTATATAGGTGTATCTTTGATCCTTGGAGGGAAAATAATAAAAAAAGAACAAATAAAGTTTGTAGTCACTAAGAATCATGCAAAATTTGAGGACAAATCTTTGCTCAAGAGGCAGGAGATGATGAAAAATCACTTGCAAGACTGTAGAGTGGACCTTTGACGAGGTCTATGGCTAGAAGACTGGAGGAGAAAGAAGAACTTCAGAATACTCCTCTTTTATGGAGAATAAATTTTATTAGTCTTCCTTTTCTTTTCTTCTTAGCGTTGTAAAAATTTATAAAAGTAACCTTGTGTAAAAATTAGGAGTAGAGATTTTGTCTAGGATTATTTTACTACTGTATAAAAAAAATATAAGCATAAGCAGGCTAATTTTAGCTTGATTAGGGTTTGACATGAGGAGTAAAAACCCTAAAGTGCATCCCTCCTCATTAGGGAAGTTAAAACCCTAATTGAGGAGATCCAATAAATTCAACCATGGCCTCCCACAAGTATACATGACTATGCATATATCAAGGGAACTTTAGAACTTGTAAACACTTGGAAAATGCAATATTTGAGCAATGTGGGGCTCAGAAGTGTATGGAGTGTGGGAATTTCACTTGTGCAACTCATCTCCTTGTTAGGGAAGAAAAAGTACAAATTTAGGAGGTCAAATGATGTCAACCACAACCTTTCACAAGTCCACATGGCCAAGCACATTTTAAGGGAGCTTTAGAGGTTATAAAAACTAGGAAAGTGCAAGATATGAACAACATACAACCTGGGGGCATGTGTGTATGTGAATTTTAAGTGCAGCTGAACTTCACTCCATTTAGTCCCACATCCCCTAGGCTAATGAGTATTAATAGCTCCTAAGGCTATAAATAAAAGCATACCTCCACCCTTTGTACTTATATTGAAATTGAACTCGAATTTAATTGCTAGTTTTATGCATTCTTCTCGTTCTTTTGAACTCTCTAAAATGTGAGTATTCTCCTAAGGGATTTTCTCTAAGGAACCTTTCTTGGAGGAAGAACCCTAGTTTCCTTTGAGAAACTTGGGAAAAGATTGAATTTTCTTTTGAGTCTTCCGTTGTCGTTGGGGATGCTTCCATCAAACATGCAAGAAATAAACTAGACAATTTTATGCAAATATTTTATTCTTCTAATAAATACTACATTTCATCAATCATTCTTCAGCCAAGGTAATACCGAAAAGAGGTTTTAGAGGATTAAATTTATCTTCAACAAGACGTTTTATAAATATGTTAATAGTGAGGTACTGAGCTTCAGCAGTTGATAGTGCTATTGTATTCTGCTTCTTGCCCAACCAAGGTATCAGATTTCCTCGAATAAATTAGCAGGCTCCACTAGTGCTTGTTTTCCATCTATCACCTACAAAATTTACATCACAGAAAATAAACAATGCACTACCGTAAAGGGTTTTTCATTGACGGTTACTTAGGCCAATACAACTGTAAAAAGGGGCACTTTTTACAACATCGTCATTATTGACCACAAAGACCATGATTATTTTCTCAGCTGTCATTATTTAGCAAAAAAAAAAAAATAATGATGGCTACGTTACAATAGTCGTTGTATATGTCATGTACCATCTATCCTTTGAAAAAGTATACACGACGATCAACATTAGAACCATCATCATATTAAACAAATGACAATGATTATGGTGTGAATCATCGTAGCATACTATTATTTGAAAGAAAATTCAGTTTAGGTGTGTTGTTTTCCTTATTTTATCACCTTATATCATACTATTATTTGAAAGAAAATTCAGTTTAGGTGTGTTGTTTTCCTTATTTTATCACCTTATATCATACTATTATTTGAAAGAAAATTCAGTTTAGGTGTGTTGTTTTCCTTATTTTATCACCTTGTATGCATTAAATACCAAGCCAAATTCAAGAATATTGTCTAAAACCATATATAAATGCTCATAACACTAAAAAAATTAACAACATCAAATCAAATTTTAAATAAGTATTTAAACTTTAAAAGTTTTCAAAAAATAAAAACATAAGTCAATTCTAAAATTAAAAAACATATTATGTCTTGTGGGTAGCATCAATTGTCCCGTGATGGAGGTCAGGTAGGTCAAGTCATAATTGAATTGTGGCGATTAGGCCGCTACGCTCTTAAGTAAAAAAGAGTTAAACCTTAATTAATGGCTATAACTTTTGGCCTAGTGGTAAGCGCTTGATCTAACAACTGGTATTAGAGCCAAGGTCATGAGTTTGATTTCCAATGGGACAATTGTTCAAGGGGAGATTATTGTTGGTTGCACTTCTGTCGTATGGCGGAGGCCAAGTGGGCCGAGTCACAATCTAGTAGGACAATTGCTGAAGGGGAGATTTTTGCAGGTGACATCAATTGTCCTGTGATGGAGGTCAAGTGGGCCAAGTCATAATCGAATCATGGCGCTTGGGCTGCTACCCTCTTACGGAGAAAGAGTTACGTCCTAACTAATGACTATAACTTTTGGCCTTGTGGTAAGTGCTTGATCCAATAGTATGAAAAAAAAAATCAAAGATCATTTATCTTAGTGTGTTCTAGAAGTTGATAAACTAAGTTTCCCATGTTTGTCTAACATAGTCAATGGATTTAGAATCAAACAATTATACATCTATAAAATAGTGCAACACAAAATAAGTTAAACATGATTACCTAGTCTCAACATCTTTCAATACCGGCTCATACAATGGTTGTCATCCACTGCATATGCAATAACCCTATTCATACCCTGTAATTTGTTTATTATTACAATACAATTCAATACCAACCTATTTAATATATTTAATTCACAAACAAAATAAGCAAGGGGAGTACACCTTAAGATACAACGACGTCAGCTTCTACGACCTTGTATTTGGTTGACCCTTCAAAATGTTACATACGGTGTAGTAACTAATAATACAAAAAACACTAGTTAGGGGACACTTAAGTAATGTATGCACATACGTGGATGTTAATTACCAAGTTGAGATATGTAGGTGGCTTCTTGTGCAATAACAGAACCATGCAATAGTATGATCAATTAAGGATATCTCAAGTAACTGACAATGATGCCTGCAACGAAAATAATTATTACAATAACTAAAAATGATGGAGTACTATAATTGATGACTTAAAAATTACTCTTAATCATGAATGTATGGTATAAAATATATTTGTTTTCCCTTGTAACAAAGCAGTTGGTAATGTATATTTGGATTTCAACCTTTTAGTTTCCTAATGGTTTAATGAGTTGGGGGTCTATGAATCCATAGACATCATGGATCCCCTTATTAATGCATAGTCTAAACATGTACCCACAAGTATAATCATTTAAAGCATTCTTAATTATTTAAGTATGAAAACTAAAATTAAATATTTTTTAAGAGACTTGCATCATCAACAATTGAATGACCAATACATTAAGCTCTTGATTGTTGCTGCAACCTCTAACACATATGACATGTGCATATATAGTTGGATGTCACTATTTCTAAGAAAGCCTATAGCATCCCACGGAACCTCCACTGAGTTTGTACCCATGGCCATAACAAGTTGTAACGATGTGGTTATAGGATCAAGGGTAGATACAAGTTGTTTCTTTCTTTGAGGAATTTGTTTTTTATGATGTTGCAAAATAAGAAAAATTTTCCTTAACTTACATCTGCAAATGTACTCATATATAAATAAAATGTAATAACAACAAATTATTTTCTCATTGAGGGGTCTAGAATATGATAGAAGTTTCTTAATCTCCTATCTCCATTGGAAGTCTTGGATGGATGGAATGGATGGAGAAGCTTGGCGGAAGCAAATTGGATAATGCAAATGAAGGATTCAAGTGATCAAATAAGGCAAAGAAATGCAAGAGAGGTTAAGCCAACTCTTTCTAAGGAAATTCTAAGATAGACTCCTAGAAGTGCTAACCTAGAAAAAGTTCAAGAACAATTTTGTGCTGAAAAATTGACAACAATTTAATATTTTCATAAGCTGAATTTTCATGTAGCATACATGCTTATTTATAATGTTTTGGGCTTAACAAAGTTGAAGCCAAATTTTAATTTGAAATTCAAATTTAAAATTAAATTCAAAAACTCTCCAATAATGGCTTGCCATGTATCAACATGCTTCCCATGACTCTCCAAAATGATTTCCACTCGTAGGCTGCCAGGTGGAAATTTTCGTGAGCCAATGTAGACCTTCCAAGTGGGCTTCTTCACACCTTCCAAGCTGCTGCAACCACTCCATCCATCTCCTATGCCAAATCAGCCCTAAACATATCAAATAAGCCCTATACGAATGTCATTTAAGTACTAGGTGTGTGTGGGAACAAATTTGTTTGAAGGATGGTCCAATTTGATAAGAGTTTGACTATACTATGGTCAGTTGACTCCCACTCTTTATTTATTCTGTTGGCCATGGCTTTAGTAATTGGTCCTTTCTTGAGGGGCCTTCTATCAGAATATTTCTAACAAGGTATTTAACCTAGGTTACAAATGTCTGAAATGCTTGTGCCACATTAATTATCTCTTTTGTTGGCATAGAAACTTCAATATCATCGATGTGAACTTGAACTTTCTCGGCCATGACCTTGACGACATCAGGAGGGAAAGCCACAATATGTAATATAGTGGCCCCTTCAAAAACTTTCCCTAGGGTCAGTAACCAAGGAATACAACTATCATCAACATATAATCACATTGGCTTGTGGAGCCAATGTCATCCCCTGATAGATTATCAGTTGCACAACTACCCTTTATATTAATTCTAATTGCTGGAGGCACAAAGGTCTCTTGTGCAGGAAAAGACCTAAGGTATCTAGGTGTTGCTTAACTATAAAATATCTTATAGGTTGGATTCCTTTGAGGAGTACTAGCATGAAGATGTTACGAAGAACTAGTAAATGCCCACCCATGCTCCTCTAGCACGCACACAACTACCTTGCTCAAGTCGTCCAATTGTTGCAACAAGTATGTATGACCATGAGGGGTAGAAACACCTTGGGAGCTTTGCTCAACCCAGGAATCTTGCAAGATAGAAAAATTATATAAGTAGTTGATATTATGTTGCAGTAATAACTAAAAATATGGTAAGGACAAATTATCTTACAATTTTTTTAGGACTCTGTGAGTCGCCAAAAGTGTATGCACCCGACTTTTTCTTTTTTTTTTTATAATAAGGGCTTGCTTCCAATTTTGGTGATGGGATGGTGGTGATGGAGGATGAATGACCCTTCTATCATCCTCATAAGTAACAGAAGTTCATACTTTCTCCTTATCCTTCATCATAACTTCCTCAAGTTTGATAACCCCCACAAGATAATAATTGTGGGGTAACATTTTGTACTTGAATAGCCTCTGCTTTTTTTCCTAACATTTTATAACAAATGAGAAAAAAAAATTGAATCAATTAATAATGTATTTATTTATGACTTAATATATGAATGAACTAAATTGTACTAACCTTTCGTTTGTCATCTTCATGACTTCGAACAAACAAACACTAAGTTTGTTCGTTAATTAGTGTATTTGACATGTACTTTGAACAAAACTCAATAATCTATTTTTTTTTTTGTATACCTTTCAATCATGGAAGCTTTTGGACAATATTATTGATTCTTGTCATACCTTTCAAATTTTCATATATCACTAACGAGATACATCCATCTTAACGAAATTTTCAATAAGATCCAACAAATAGCAACAGGCAACAATTGTTGCATTAAGATGTGACAATCATGAGACTTCAACCCAATTAGCCTTAAATATTGCATAGATACTAGGCTCTTAACATTTGATGAATATCTTTGTGGTACCTTCACACCTTTTAGACATTGGATGAAACTTATTTTTTCTTATTAAAGGCTTTTCTTGGCCTATGGTAAGGGTGATGACCTCTAGAAATCTCTAGTGCTGAAGATATACTATCTTCTTTCCATGTTTCAATGTTGACATGCAGTGTCTTCTTCACATATAGGACATGATTTATGACCCTTAACACTATACCCTGACAAGTTCGCATATGTAGAAAAGTCATTGATGGTACAAAATAATATGGAATGTATCTTAAAAGTGTCATTAGCAAACCCATCAAATACTTCAACCCCCTTAGTCCACAACAACTTTAAATCTTTAATAGTGAACTTAAATAAACATCTATGTCATTTTCTGACTATATTTATACTAGATATCATCATAGACAACATTATGTATTTTTTTCTTCATTCACAATCTAGGAGGTAAGTAGTAAATAACTAGTAAAATAGGCCACAAATTGTGGTTCATACTCAAATTACCAAATGAATTCATTCCATCTGTAACCAAACCAAGTCTAAGATTTCTTATCTCTTTATCAAATTTTGGAAACATATAATCAAATTTCTTCCATTAAATAGAAGCAATTGGATGGTGAACATGTTGTCACATTTTCTCTTGTTTCTATAGCATCTAAGGTTTTTAGCATTATTTGGATTTTCAAGCAAATGATTAATCCTTGGATTTATCAGAAGACACAACCTTCATAGGGGTCTTTGTCATATCTTGAATATTATATTCATCATTTTCTTTCAGCTTGTAACATGATAACCCACAGGACTGACTATGAATCCAAAGAATACTCGGTGTCAGTCAGAAGTGTTTTGAATAAAGAATACTCAAAGGGGTAGCTAGATGTCCAAAGAATACTCAGTCAAATCTATATCACAACAGTACTTTACCTATTTGAACTTAGCTTGTTGGCCATGAATTGGATGTAGTTTACTGTGAAATATGAACTAGTATAAATTGCTATATACTATCTTTCTTCCATATCTTATTTATACTATATGTGTTTATCATCTGCACTAGCCAGTGAAGGAAATTTATTTTGAGAGAACTTGTGAAAAATGTTTTTTGTCAATGTATTTTAAAAATTAAGTATTTAATTTATGCATAACATAAGAACTATGATGTGATCACTAGTCAAGATAAACAAGAGTCAATCAAGTGATTCAGTTGATTTGGAAAAGTTGTGTCTATTGTGATCTATTAGACAAAAGAGTTACAATTAAAATAAGTTTTGAAACATCTCCATCTAACTAAATTTGTTATTTACTGAGGTTGCATCATTTTGAATGACATCAGACGTAACGTGTTGAAGAACTTTTATGAAAGTACACTTTGTCATGTCAATTCGTAGCTAAAAAGATTTTTAATGCAAACTTACATATGCTTAAGTTTAACAGACGAAACACTTATTATCTTGACTAAAAATTTCGTTTAAAGACTATGCTTGCAAAAAGTTTTTAGAAATCAATTAAATCACAATTCAACCATTTCTTCTTGTGATTTCCTTGTTTTTCATATTTATAAATAAGATGCTCTCTCATTTGTAAAACACAACTTGGAATTCAATGGAAGTCTCCTTCATGAATTTGTGAGAGTTTTGGTTGTTCTCTTCTCTTGTTTTATTTCTTATCAAAAGAAACTTTATCAAGTGGTGAATCTTTTTACACTTATCATTTAGTTCTTGGATTAAAGGTGGTGTGTTTTTTCCCTTTCCTTATTTCAATCCATTATTACTTTCATTTATTTACTTGTTCTTGTTTTTCCTTTAAATAATAATAAAAAAATGCATGGGTTTCTCCTTTTGATGGCTTCTTGCTTGTGTAAATTGACTTGTATTTCCATGGAGTTTTCCTTCTTCAACTCCTCTTGAGTTTATCAGGATTCTAAACTTCACATCACTTTCAAGAGGATATGAATCAAGAGATATTGATACCAAGAGGATATCAGTCCTATCTACTCTTTTCAACACAAGAGGATGTATGACTTATCAAATCTTGATCACTAAGAACCAACCACTGCAACAATCCATTTACAATAACAAAGAAAAATGTTACAAAATGTTCACAGTAGTAGCACACAAGATTCTACAACACACTACCTTGATTTGAAAATCATAAGAGCACAAATGAGTGTAAGAAAATGCTTAGAAAAACTTGGTATTCAATGCTTTTGATCTAAATATGTTATATGAAAACATTGAGTCAATACTCTACTTATAGAATTTTGAAAATGTTGATTTAAAATTATCATTGACGTATTTAATCGATTATATAAGTTGTTAATCGATTATTCTTTTGAAAATCAGTTACAACATTTTGTGGTTTAATAAATTAAGACACTTGTTGATGGATTAAACTATTGAGACATGGTTTCCTAACTCTCTACTTTAATCGATTAAAGATAATTGATTATCCTATTTTGAACCTCAATAGAAACAATTTAATCAATTATATAAAAATATAATTGATTATATTTTCAAAAAACCTTTTAAAATAACTTTTCTCTTTTGAAAATTCGTTTTAACTGATTATAGTATGGTTGTGTAACGATCTTGTGAATACCTTTGTATGAAGGACTCAAACAAGAATTATAATAAAAGCAAAAAATTTTATAACATCTTCATTTGAAACTCAAGGCTTTTCTCAATACCAAACATGTCGTGTTAGAATCATCCTTAAGATGTGCTCTTGAGAGACTTTTCATAAATTTTAGACATCTCACATTTTATAATGTTTCTTGTGTTGAACATGTATATAATGCATCAAAGATAAGTTTCTCTTTGCATTTTCTAAGTCCTCAACTAGATCACATTTATGTCTTCTTCTAAGGTTTCACGTAGACGTGTCTTGTAATTGTCTTAATCTTGTGTCTCATAAGTCTTCGTGTGATAAAGATTTATTTAGCTTTTTGATTATAGAGTCATAAACTTAAAGACAATGTCTAAGTCTTTGTAGCATTTTGCTTAAAGATTTTGTTTGGACTTGATTTGATATGCATGTTGCGTTTTTGTACACTCTTCCAAATCGTCATCTAAGTGCTATAACCATGTGTCATATGGTAAAAATAAATTGCTTCTAATATTTATTTCAATACTTAAATAACTTGTTACATATACCAAAATGTGTTATTATTTATTATTCCTAAAACATGAGTGGCTGGGACATAAGGCATAAATTATTACTTCTATGTAATCATAACAATTCATCTATGTTTTATCTACAAATTTATTGTATTAGCTAGTAATTCTGATCATAATTAATGTTTTCTTTTTCTTGACTTTTGTGCTCAATGAACATTGTTCATTAGTTCCTTTGCTATCTTCTTTAAAAGAAAAAGATTAATATATCATATTTCCGACGTCGGTGTTAAATCCTTCTCAAATAACAAGTATGAAATCCATATTAGGCTTTCTTCCATCAATCCTGCAACAATTATAAAAGAATGAAATTTTATTATATACACCGTGATTACAATAATAATAGTTGACGTAAATGAGTAGAAAAAAACAACATATAAAGATAAATTAAATTGATTGTCTATCTTACCTATTTGAATAAAAACACAATACATATAATTTCAACTCTGGCTCTTCTCAGAGTCAATATTCTTAAATTCCTTTTCAGGAAGTAGTTGTTTAACATCTTTATTATATTCAAGATCAAATTCTTGTCATTTTAGTGTGTAACAACTTAATTCTACCAAAGAAGGACGTTCCTTTTCTTAGGAAGTTGATTTCTTTCCTCCAAAATCTGTCTATTTGAGAATCTACCAATGATCCATAAAGAAACAAGGAAATTTAATGCATCAGAGTGTCATTATAATTTCCTCAAACAACATGCACGAAAACTAAACTAAATGAAGAAAAAGATCCATAAGTGTATAGAGTTTAACTCTAAGTTTTTCCCGTTTAAACATTCCAAAATATTGTGAATATTTTTTAAAACTGAAAAATGTTAGTTACATTTTAATATAAATACTTAGTATTAATAAACAATTCCTTAAATTATGTTCGTATTCAAAATATTTTTAAAATGAGTAAATAAATAAATTTATACTCTGTTTTATAAATATTAAAAAATTTAGTATTTTAAAAAAAAAAAAAAATCCTCACATGTTACATGAGCTCGTTTTCGATATAAAGAACAACTCAAACTTATACTAATTCCTTTGCTCATTTCTTGGGTACAAGGTTCGTAGTCAATATGTTGAATATTGTAGAATTTTTTTAGTTTCATGTTTTGGTAAATATGTATTACATATAAGAAACACTATTTGATAATTCGATGTTTATAACAAGTAAGCCTAAGAAACATTTCTTCCTAAAAAAGGCCTTAACAACATTTCCGCAGTGTTTACAAGTTGTTAAAAGGTGTATTAATGTAATTGATGGAATTTGTCTCACACTATCAGTTTAAATATATTTTTAATACCGGAAAAAAGTAGTGATTTTAATTTTCGTTTCTATATTTTTTTTAGGGTATAAATTTAAAATTATTGTTTTCAACTTTTATAAAAAGTGTGAATTTTGATTTCTTTTTTTTTCTATTTTCAGTTTTATTTTCTATATTTTTTTTCAAAATTTTCAAACACTACACCATTTAATATATTTAGTAACATTTTCTCAGTTACATTTATTAAAAATGTAACTATAAATAAATTATATATATATTAGTAACATTTTTTACAGCAAACGTTACTATAGATAAACTTTAGATATTTTAATAACATTTTTAATAATAAATGTTACTGTAGATAAAAGATATATATAACTTTATGATTTTTTTAAAATAAATGTTATTATTAATAAAATAAAATTGACGTTAAGTATCAATTTTTTTAAATTATTTTAAGGAGAAATAAATTTTTAAATATATGTATAGTATCAATTTTTTTAAATGCTATTAAGGAGTAATAATTTTTTAAAATATATTGTTAATTTTATTTAATAATGATACTTTAATGTATATGTATATAAATTTTATATTATTATTATTTTAACGTTCTAAATGCATATTTCTTTATTCTAAAAAAAAATTGTTAAATGCATTTCCTTCTTTGTCAGTGCGAAGAACATCTTGACTGTGTATTTCACTATTTGTATTTTCACTTTTCCAGTCTCCAATGATTTTGTTGTAAAACAAAGAACAATTGAACGATTTTGCTACAAAACATCGAATGAAGAACGATTTTTCTGCATACGTTAACAATTTCATCTCAAACGTTGAATGATTTGGCCACCAGCTCGTCCTTCATGGTTCAACTCTAATTTGGACTGTGTTTCTTTCAGTTAGGTTTTTCTTTTTATATTTTGTTATGCGATTATACTTTTCCTTTTCACGCACTTAGGGTTTCAAGACATATATGATTATTGTGATATTCATCAATTATTTCTATAACACAAATAAATAAAATAGGAATGTGAGTATGAGAATTTCAAATTTAATAGTCCATTGCATTCAAAACTGAATGAGTTTTGCTTATTATTTATGCATTTTAGTGTTATTAAAGCTTGTTGTTAAGAAAACTCTAACAAGATAGGAGTTGAATTGTGAATTACATATTTGTGAAGTGCTATTATGATAAATTCTTAATGAAATTTTGTATCTTATTTGATTTGTGCTTCTGTTATGGATTTATTTTATTTATGTGTGTAGTATCAGAAACTGTGTGTTGTTTGGAGATTATATAACTATTGGTTATGTAGTGCTATTTAGAACTATCTATCTACTTTGGAAGTTCCTGTTTATTGCCAACTATCTCCTTTGGGAGTCCCCGAATTCCAATCTTACAGTTCTTCTTATCTCTGACGTTTATGGTAATCTATCACTAAAGTTTCGTCTTTACACTTTGTTAGCTTGCTCTATGTATTTTGCAAGGTATGAAACACTGCATTTAAGGTATGGCAAATTCTTAAATCTCCTGTCAATTTTTTATTAATATTCTAGTAATAGTTTTCTATGTTACAAGTTATGGCAAGTTATCTTTGTCTCTGGCCAATTTCCAAGTAATGATACAGTAGGTTACCTCTCATGATATTTGATTTGATTTTATTCTTATTCTTATTTATTTTTCTGATGAATCATGCATTGTGCTTGCTGATGTGTATTCTTTGGGAGCAAATTTGTGTTTCCTTAGACCCAATTACTCGCATATAGATTAATTAAAATTTACGAGCTTAGCGTGCCTCACCACACATGTTGATTTTGGACTAACACTTTTTGGAGCTGATGTAATTTCTACTCCAGGTCTTTATAGGATTGTCCAGTAAGCATATAGCACTTTCATCCTTTCATCAAACCTATAAAATTAGTGTTGAACTAGCTAATTTTGCTTTGTTTGTGATCAGGGTCATGAAAGTGCTAGTTGGAATCCTTCACGTGAAAGTTGTGAGAGCATGTAAAGGTATCTAATAATAATAACAACAATAAAATAGTAGATAAGGAAGTAACTGAATAATATTCCAGAGTGTATTTGAGTATGTAATTGGAAATAACAGGAGAACAAAGATAAACAAATTAGAAGAAAGAAGAACAATATTGAACAATAAAGCATTAACAAAACTTTTTCTCCTGGCTTTCGAGAGGCCAGACTCTCCCTATTCACTCCACTATCCAATTCTCTTCCCCTTTATCTCTTTCCAACCCTGTATTTATAACCCAACTTCACCTCTAACTAACTCCTTGAATTAATGGCTTTTATTATTATTTTTTCCATATTTCTCCTCCGATACTTAAATTTGAAGGGTGTAATATTTCTATTTTGTCCTTGCACTTGGTTACTAACCGGGTATGTAACAATACACACCCCTCCCGCCTTGGAGGTTAACCTTGTCCTCAAGGTGAAAGTGGGAAAACATAGTCCTGATCTTCGTAGTTAACTCCCAAGAATTCTCAAAATCTGGTAATTGTTGCCATTTAACTAAGACTTCAAGTTCTCCCTTATCATTTTTCCTGTTGTCCAGTCTTTGTTTTGTTGTACCAATAGTTCTGCTTTGGCAAACAGGTCTGGTAGTAGGGGTTGAGATGATGTAAAAGGGCCAACATTCCTTTTAAGCAAGGAGACAAGAAGACAGAGTGAATCTTAGTAGTATCTGGTAACTGTAACTTGTATGCAACAACCCCAATCATTTCTAAAACTTCAAATGGGCCATAGAATTGAGCGGGGAGCTTTTGATTAATCTTGACAGCTAACGACTGCATCTGATAGGGGTGGAGTTTTAAGTACACAAATTCTCCTACCTCAAATACTACATCTCTTCTTTTCTTATCTGCAAACTGTCTCATTATGTTTTGAGCTTTGTTTAATTGAAATTGCAACTCATCTAAGACCTGGTTACATTCTACCATCATCAACCAAACCTCCTCCACCACAGATTCCAATCCACCCCTTAATAGAGGAGGTGGTTCTCTACCATATAAGGCCTTAAATAGAGTCATGTGAATTGAATCGTGGTAATTCGTATTATACCAAAACTCGGCCCAAGATAGCCAAGTCAACCACCACTTTGGTTTGGAGCCTATCAAACATCTCAAATAGTTTTCTAAGCACTTGTTAACAACTTCCGTCTAACCGTCAGATTGAGGGTGGTAGGCATAGGACATCTTCAATGTACTACCAACTTGCTTAAATAGTTCCGACCATAATGAGCTCATAAAAATCCTGTCCCTGTCCGGGACTATAAAAGATGGGAAACCGTGGAAACGGACCAATTCCTTGATGAAGAGAGCAGCGATGTCTTTTGTTGTGATACCCATTATAATGGTATCAGAGCAAAATAGAGGAGTCACCAAGAAACCCTCCTCATTGTTTTTCAATGTGTTTAAAGCCATCTTTCCTAATGCATAGCTTCTACTGAGGCTAGGGTCCCCCTACAGTGTTACTCGGGACCCATTAGATATTCATCTCAGTGTCAACCGCTGATAGTCACCTTCAAATTTGCCTAGACTTGCCGCCCACCCAACACCGAGTACCACCTCCGACCTCCCTAGCTCTATGACAAGGCAGTTCATAACTATCAAAACACCTTGCACTATCAGTTCTACATTTTCGCAGCCCCCAACTCCTGGTTCAATAACACCATTCCCAACCTCAACTCAAAATGGTTGTATCGTACTCAGTGGTAAACCTAGGGAGGAGACGATGTGAGTGGAAAGGAAATTGGCCTCTGCCCCAACACAATCACCTTCGAGCCCTGGATCGTGCCTTTAGCCTTAAATGTGTGATGAGATGTGAACCCCCAATAACTGAAAGATGAAAGATGGAGAGACAGAGTTTGTAGATTAAGAGTAGAGGGTTCCTCTATGATTTCTTCAGGTGCTGGTTCAAGCTCATCCTCTTCGTCAGCATCTACTAGCACCAAGTGTTGATGGCAGTGTCGACACGTGTGGGATGGGTTCCACTTCTCCCCACACTTGTAGCATAGACCCTTGTGTGCGTTCAAGCCACTCTTTATTTGAGATCCAACGAGAATTATGCTTTGGCCTAGATGAGCTAGAAGCTGGGAATTAGATGGGATGAGTGACTTGGTTCTCCTTGGGTTCTGGTGGTGGAGAACATTCCAAATAGGAATTAAAATTATTCGGCCTGGCACAAGTTGTACCTCTATTAAAACCTCCACTATACTTAGGGTCTGCTTCATGTCGTCTTCCCCATTGGCGTCCACCTTCCTCTTGCCAAGCTAAGTTTCTCGCCTTAACAACCATTGCATGATCCATCAACGCTTGAAGGGATTCGAACTCCGCCACTGCTAGTTCCGACTTAATTGTCGATTTCAACCCTTCATGGAACATAAGTAGTAAGGTCTCTCCACCCAAATTTTTGTGCGATCTGGCCACGAGCTCAAAATCACGTCGATACTCCATGACAGAACTTGTCTACTTCACCTGCAACAATAGCATTAGGGGATTTGACGTCACTCCTAGTTCGAAACATTTCAGCAAGTCCTGCTTGAAACGGAGCCAAGTGTTAAATGCCGATTGAGCCTTCCACCACTCGAACCACGTAAGAGCCTCCCCTATTAATCCTAGCACCGCATAATCCAGCTTCTCCCCCACCAGAATGTCCGACACCCGAAAAAAGCAGTCCATTCTCACTAAACACTCGTTTGTATCTGCTCCATCAAATGTTGGGTCCTCTAATTTGCATCCCCTATCACCCCTGTAGCGCTGGTTTTCATGATTCTGTCCTCCTCTACTAGGATCCATGATTTGAGACACAATATCCTCCTCCTCTTGATGCGGTTCCATAGTGTGATCCTATTGTGGTGAATGCATCGTCATATCATCGAGCCTCTTCAATATTGTCTCTAACATCTGACCGTGGTCCAAGATTCATATCTCTAATCCTTCGACACTTTCCTCCATCGCTCCTGAGTTGTGTGTGGTAACCATTCGCAAGTTTGAAACCCGGATCGAGAATTTGATACCAATTGTAAAGGTGTCTAATAATAATAATAATAAAACAATAGATAAGGGAGTAACTGAATAATATTCCAGAGTGTATTTGAGTATGTAATGGGAAATAGCAGCAGAACAAAGATCAATAGATTAGAACAAAGAAGAACAATATTGAACAATAAAGCATTGACAAAACTCTCTCTCCTGGCTTTCGAGAGGCCAGACTCTCCCTATTCACACCACTATCCAATTATCTTCCCCTTTCTCTCTTTCCAACCCTGTATTTATAACCCAACTTCACCTCTAACTAACTCCTTGAATTAGGCTTTTATTATTTTTTTTCATATTCCTCCTCTAATACTTAAATTTGAAGGGTGTGATATTTCCATTCTGTCCTTGCACTTAGTTACTAACCGGGTATGTAACAGAGCAGAGAAGTTTAAAAAGAAGGATCTACTAGAGGCATCAGACCCTTATGTGAAACTCAAACTCACAGAGGATAAACTTCATTCAAAGAAAACAACTGTGAAATACAAGAATTTGAATCCAAAATGGAATGAGGAATTCAATATAGTTGTCAAAGATCCAAAATCTAAGGTCTTGGAGCTAACTGTTTATAATTGCTAGGAGGTATGTAGTATCTTAAGAAGGAATTCTAGATTCATAAAATTGGATGTCAGAATTCTTTTATGACACTCTTTAACCCATGCAAGTTTGGCAATAAATTGAATTTATTCCATAAAGAACTTGAGAAATGTAAATTCATCATAACCAAAGACACATTGAATATTGGCTTTGTTCTTTGATGCAATGGATGCTATTTGATGAGAGTTCGCATGTTGTTGTTGGAAAGGTCGAGGATTTTAATGTTCTAGAAAGCAAAAAGTTTGATTGAATTGGTGAACCTCTTGTGGGAAAGATTTAGCATGTGAACGGATGACATTGAAAACGATACATTCTAGGGATGTTAATTACAACACTTGTTTTGTGTTCTGACGACATAAGTTCAATCATACATTGCTGAAAACATGTCTTATTATTTTGCATAACAAATGGGGTAAAACTAAATGATAATTTTATTAAATAAATGTTAATAGAACCATTTAGTGATATTTTTATAATATTACTTTTACTAAAAGAAAATGTAACGAAATATTTTTAGTAATAATTTTTAAATATTGTCTTTTTCACTCAAAAAAGTTACTAAAAACTTTTAGTGACATTTTTATGATGTTACTTTTTTATTAAAATATATTACTAAAAGATTTTAGTAACATTTTTAGAATGTTATCTTTTTATTAAATAAATGTTACAAAAATATTTAGTGACATTTTATAAATGTTTCTAATGATAAGTGAAACGTTATTAAAAACTTTTAGTAACATTTTTATAGTGTTATTTTTTATTAAAAAATATTACTAAAAGATTTTAGTGACATTTTTAAAATGTTATCTTTTTATTAAATAAATGTTAGAAAAAATATTTAATGACATTTTTATAAATGTATCTAATGACAAGTGAAAATGTTACTAAAATTTTTAGTGACATAGAGAATACCTAACATTTGATAAGATGTTACTAAATTATATTAGTAACATTTTGTTACATTTGATAAGATGTTACTAAATCATATTAGTAACATTTTGTTTGATTTAGTAACATTTTTCTTTTGTTACTAATTCTTATATATGTAGTAGTGAAATTATTACTTTTAGTTTCTAAATTTACTTTAAGATACATAAATGAAATTTATTTTATGTATTTTAAGAGTTTTTTTAAAGTGTCACATGCAATCATTTTATCACAGCAATGTAATGCACTATTCACAATTGGCATTTGGTATTTTTCTTTTCATCCATAGGTGATGAGCTTTAACTGACTAGCGAAAGAAATTTTTTTTAAACTTTTCAAGTTTCTTAGAACTCAATTTTTTTCCTCTTTCAAGGAAAACTTCATCTAGAAGAAGAGGAGAAAATTATTCTCATGTTTGACTTAAGAAGACAAACATTTAGTTAAATTAATTTGCATTTATTCAAAAAGTGAGTGCTACAAAAGACAAGAGGTCTTATTTATACATAAGTTTTGCATTTTACGAAACAAAATGTTCAACTAATGAGTGTAATGTGAAGGTCCCAAGTGCACATCTGCAACACCCGAAAATAGCCTATTTTAAGCCTCTCCCAAGTGATGTAAATTTTAGATGTTTCAAGCCTTCTTCTCCCTTAATGTGCATATCTTTCCTTGAATTCTTCTTCATGTTTTCTATGGTTTTTTTGTTGATTTTTCCAATCCATATTAAGACACAAAGGAAACTCACTTATGCTTCTACAAAATCCTACAAAGATATGAAGAGAATATACTCCTATACAATTTATACAAGACTAAGAAAAAAAATTATTGTTTCTGGTCTTTAAATATAGAGTTTTCTTCCTTGAAACTTCAACTTTTTCTATTCTCTTGGCCAATGATTTTGTGACGGGATGATTTTCATCACACCCTCTCCCTCGTAAGAAAAACTTATCTTTAAATTTGAATAATGTTCAATGGCAACAACCTTTATTGATTAATTTATTATTTTCCTCTAGGATCAAATATCATTCTACAGTAAACAATAAGCAAAAGTGGAATAATTTTATTTAGTAAAAAATAAGAAAAATGTGCCTAAAGAAAAAAGTAAAAGAACAATATCCTTTGTTATTTTTCTTCACTTTGTTTTAGCCATTGTTTGGTACTATGCAACAACAAAACAAAGTGATTTTTATAGAATTTTGAGGTGTGAAAGGACACAAAATTATTTTTCTTCCTCGGTAAAAACTTATTTTACTAATGAAACCATTATGGATATATTTATGATCATATTGTCATAGCCTACCAAATAAGATGTCACGCCTGCATAGGAACTATGTCGTATAAATCTCATCTTGATAATTTCCTAAAGAGATAGGTATACTTGTTGGTTAACCACTACACCACCATCATTTTTTATACATTGAAGTTTATAAGGTTTTGGATGGGGGTACCAGACTATTCTAACTCATAAGCTTAGAGAGATGCTTCTCTAACTCATAAAATTACTCAGTCATGTAAGTACACATCCGAATCTGTGACCGATTCTGAGACCAATTTCTGTGACCAAATCTGTGACCGTTTATGTGACCGATTCTGTGACCGAATCTGTGACCGATTCTGTGGTCGAATCTGTGACCGATTCTGTGACCGAATTTGTGACCGATTATGTGACCGAATCTGTGACCGATTCTGTGACCGAATTTGTGACCGATTTATTCGGACACTGATTCAGTCACCGATAGTGACCAATTTTTTTGGTTACTGATTCGATCATCGATATTGACTGATTTTTTCGGTCACTAATTTCGATCACTATTTAACAATTTTCTAGTAGTGTCTAAGTCTATCTTTAAAAAAAAAATCAGTATATGTCAAACTTGCATTAAGTGTAATCTAATAAAATCAAAGATTACAATTTGATCATTAGTCAAAAACAAATAAATGATTCACTAGTTAGTGCATCTAACATGATACATAAAAAAAAAAAAAAAAAATCATAGTTTGATTGCTCACAAACTAAATCATTGTCTGAACATCTTTAATCAAACAATATTTACGACAACATTTCCAAATTTAATTAAGTCACAATGTAATTCTCTTTTCTTACGATTTTTTCACTAGTGGAAAAAACACATTTCACGGCAGGATATCATCACGGTTAAAAAATAACCGCAATTAAAAAAAATGCGGTGGCATTTTTGAAATTAAGTGCAACCATACTACCGCGGTTGGAGCGAGAACCGCGATAATAAGGTAGAAAATGAAAAATTACAGGGAGATACCAGCGCAGTTGTTTAAACAACCGCCCTAGTATCCGCAAAATAATTTAAAAATTATTTTGCAGGGACATACAAACACGGCTGCTTAAATAACCGCGCTCGTATCCCCTATTTTTAGGGCTTTTTTGCGCCTTTTCCTTCTCGCTTTCGTCTTTCTCTCTTTCTCTCGAGCAGTGTCGTTCTTCCTCTCTCAGTCTCGCCACTTCATTCTTCCTCTCTCAGTCTCACCATTTCATTATTCCTCTCTCATTCTCGCCTTTTCATTGCCTCTCTCTTGGTCTCTCCATTTCGTTCGCCACCACCACCACCACCAAGAAGTTCTGCTTTCGCGCCCACCACCAAGAGGACATCCGAATCGGACCGCCATCGGCGCGTCTCAGTTACTTGAACGGAGCCACCATCGTCGAGGCCGCCATTCGCTTCGGCACACAGGTCAACTCTTATTCACTCCCTTCGCTTTTCCTCTTTGGTTAATTAACCTAATTGAATGATGACACGTGTAGTTTCGGTGATTAGGCTATTCACCCTGGGTATGGATTCTTGTCCGAGAGTGCTGTCTTCGTCAAGATTTGCGAGGATAGTGGTATCACGTTTATAGGGCCTCCTGCAATTCGCGACATGGGAGACAAGAGGTACCGTAGAGTTAAGTTTCATTATGATGTGTTATGAGTGCATTTTCTACTTTTTCACTTTTTTAATCATATTATGTTGTTTATTTATTTTTTCATTAATTATGGCAGTGCATTGAAGAGAATAATGGGAGCTGCAGGGGTGTCTCTTGTGCTTGGATATCACGGGGATGATCAAGATATTGAGAGAATGAAGTCGGAAGCTGATAAGATTGGTGTTGAGTTTTCTACTTTTCTTTATTTTTTAGTCAATCATAGAAGCACTCTCTTAGTTGAGTGTTTATTAATAGAACTATGAAACATGTTGTTGCCTTGAGAATTTACTCTGAACGATGTAGGTTTTTTCCCATTCCCCGTGGTTCTCGTTATAAATTCCTTGTGATGGTTTTAAGTTGTTGTGATTCTAAATTTGTGTGTGGACCTTTGTCATCTCCTCTTCTTCATTGATAGGTGATAACTTAATACGGATCTTTATTACGATGTATGGTAACTCATTTAAGTTGTTTCTACTTGTTTGTGAGTTGAATGTTTAATCTGAGAATTCTGGATTCCATTTATGGAAAAGTAGATGGTCGAGAGATTATTCTGAGAATATTTGTTGATTTGTGCTTACACTTTCGTTCAGTTGAATTTAAACAAACGCGGTTATTAATAAACAATCGCGTTTGTATGTGCCATACCAGCGCGGTTCCCTCTACAACCGCGTTGGTATGTGCCAGTTTTTGTTATTTTTGTACACTTTGAGCCATTTTTTAATGCGGTTTCTGAAGAACCGCGGTGGTATGTTATACTTTCCATCGTGGTTGTACAACCGCATTTGTATCTTCAGTACTTTTTATCACGGTTGCATCCATTGTGGTTGTATAACCGTGCTTGTAAGCTTTATACAACCGCGATTAAATGTCTTTTTTCTATTAGTGTTTTGTTCTCACAACTAAATGTTTATAAGGGTGTCATGGTATTCTTGATAGGTTTTCAAATTTTTAAAATAGTCAAAAAATTGTAATCAAATTTTTAAAATAGTCAAAAAATTTCAATAAAGTTTTAATATATAATTGAAACTAGATATAAACTCATATAGAATCAAACATTATAAAATTTTTCATCACCAACATGTGTTGCCATCTTCCTACAATACATCGTTAGATGATTCTTAGGACAAAAGGCTCCAATGTACTTCTCAAACTCAGGCACTTTGAACGTTGTGAGGAATTACAACATAAGTCACCAAGTATAGATCTGTAGTGTTTCCAAATCCAAAACTACTTCCTCCCCCAAAGGCTCTAAGTCGTTCTTTCAAAAAACTCCAGCTTGTTTTTGGCTTCCTCCGCTCCTTGATTATGTGTTGCAGGCCCTATTTGGGTTCCTTCGTCAATTGTCTGTGAATGAACAATTGCACGAGCCTGAGTAGAGACTGTGGGCCCGCCACGTTAGTGGCTGCTGCTCTGATATTTGGTTGAACTTGAACCAGCTCTTGCTGACCAACTGGTGTACCGGAAGGATTGACATGGGTCACTGGTGGCGGCACCCCTTGCTCAGGGTGCTCTTCATAATGTGGGGTATAGTTCCAAGGAAGTCCATACGGAGGCCACCCAGCAGGAACCATTCTAGTTCCTTGATTGTTGAACTGAATTGACAACACTCCAAGTTGTGGTGCCACAAGATTGTCGGATGTTGCTTCCTCATTCCTAGTTGCAAGATTCTCATTAGTACTTTTCAGAGCAACTAAGGCCTTAAGGATCTGACTCATTTGATCCTTCACTTGATTATGTCAGCTTTCATGGATTCTTGTGCGTCACCCTAATCTTTCATTGTTTTGTTGTTTACACGAGTTCTATATGGGTGTCGCGAAAATTTAGTTGTTCTTAAGTCTGTTTCTATTTTTTTATTATTTTAAAACAAATTACAAAAGGAAAAACGAAGGTACTAATAAAGAGAACAAGAACAATACTTATGAAAATTTAAAGATTTTTCAAACAGCCTTTTTTGTGTATATTATTATTTTCTGTATATTTTCCTTTCAGGACAATAAGAGTAAAACCCGAATAAACTGGAAAAGAAAAGTGTAACAAAAAATAAGAACAATAATTATAAAGTTGTGGAACTCGCATGTGGAATTAACAATGAATCTGAATTTATTGAGAATTGGGTTGTCAATGACAACACTTATTACAAACTTTAAGGAAACAAAATCAACTATCAAAAACCACTATCAATCCTTGCTACAAGCCACCATATCCTTCATAAGCCCAAGAACTGAGTTGTCGATGACAACACTTATTACAAAATTTAAATAAAGAATAAAGAAATAAATCATCTATCAAAAGCAACCATCAATCCTTGCTACGAGCCACCATATCCTTCATAAGCCCTACCAGCCCTTTACAATGCTCTATGAAAACCTCCACTGCTTTTGGTGGTTTATAGAAAAACATGGTTGCATAAACTTCAGCCAGCATCCTTGGAACATCCTCGATTGCCCCATTAGCTAGTGCTGCAAGTTGATAGAAACATGTCTTCCAATGGTCAGCAGTTTTCTGATGTTCCTCTATGCAACCTTCCACTTCGGTAATCATGGCTTGGTATTTTGCTTCAACTCATTCCTAATGTTCCCCCTTATTCGTTCTTCCCACTCTTTCACCAGTTGCTCCATATCATTAACCCTAGCTCGAAGCTCTAGTAGTCATTCCAAGGTCACTTGTTTGTCCCTTTTAACATCATCATATAGAATCTTCCATTGGCATTTCGTAAATAGAGAAGAGTCCCTTTCTTGAATCCTCGTGGCCAACTCAGCATTAGCTGCAACCAAGTCTTACTAAAGTCTAAGAATGTACCTTATTTTTCCTTCGTGCTTCTTCACAAACCCCTCATGATCCTTTTTCAAGCTTGCGTAGCTATGATGAAGGTCATCCAAATTACTGCTCAATCTGATCTTATCAATCTGATCCTTTAATTATATCACTTCTTTGGGCTCTTCGTCTGTCACTAATTCCTCTCGAATAACACCAAAAGAAGTAGATTTGAAAGGTAACTTGACTTTCCTGACCCTCTCTGCCAGCCATAGCCGATATGCAACATTGTCATCTAAAGCGCAAGGCCTAGAATCTCTTTCCATGGGGACCACCTTCTTCCAAGCTTGTCGAATCCGAGGCAGTATTTTAGCAACGAAGCCATCTTCATAAAGCAACAAAAGTGGCTTCAGAACAAAAGAAAGGGGAGATCCCTTTATGGGATACCCAATTTTCCGTTGAGCCAATATTGGGTTGTAATTAATACAACCCTTAGTTCCTTTAAGTGGCATATTAAGGAACTTATCACACTGGTATATGAGTCGCAATTACTGCTGCCATGCGGGTTGCCATTGAATCTTCTCTTAGGTCAAATCCGCGAAATATCGGGCCCAGCCTTGCTTGCTCCTTTTATCCAGCCTTTGTTGAATTATCGACTCTACCGGACACTTAACCCCTACTACTCTTTCTTTAAAGCGGGCCACCACCCAAACATACAAAATAGGCCAGCAACACACTAGACACATATTCATTCTACTATGACATGAATCAAGTGTTAGGTACACATCAGCCAAGATTGCGGTGCCAGGGTTTTTGGATCGGGCCTCGAAAGCAATAAAAGCATTTATTGTAGAGTAGTCCACAAAGTGCTCAATCTTAAGGAATAACAGAATCTCATAGAGGGATAGAGCAAAGACGTCCATAAACGTCTTCCAATTTTCTTCTTTGATTAACTTATGCAAACGTCTTTCCAAGAACCCTTGGGGGAAGCCTTTAGTGTCATTCAGTGTGATGACCTTACTTTCTAATTCTTTCATAGGCATCTTCATCGTCTTAGCTAAGGTGGAGATAGAGGTTGGTTGTCCCACATGTTCATAGGGTATGCTCTCTTCCAAAGGTATGTCCATGATCTGCTTAAATTCCTCAACAATAGGTACCAGTTGGAAATCTAGGAAGGTAAAACATTTAAGAGGGGGATCATAGTATTGGGCCAAGGCAGTCACCGCAGGCGCCTAAGCATCCAATCTTAGTAAACCCAACATATTTCCATATTTGCCCCTAAAGATTACCTTCTGCACCCCCTTAAGTTTCTGTCCTAACTGCTTGAGCACAGTTAGGTTAGTCCTCAACATTCTTACTCTTAGTTTTCTCTTCACATCTTCCATTTCAGATTCTCTATTAATTTCAGACTGCATGTTGAATTCCATAGGGGTGTATTTAACTTTATATTCTTGCTCTTTTTTTTTTTTTTTTTTAAAAAAAA
>Ga0209489_100131_pt1 | contig 110902 bp, 52 predicted proteins | sample SiratrowhiteBW_FD_187527 | JGI IMG/M metagenome (GOLD analysis project Ga0209489, IMG submission 187527) | Root nodule microbial communities of legume samples collected from California, USA - Siratro white BW (SPAdes) (version 2) | ecosystem: Host-associated > Plants > Roots > Nodule | place... | reverse complement strand
AAAAAAGAGAAAAAAAAAAAAAAAAGATAACACATGAACATGGAGAGAGTTTGAGAGACATGTTACAAATTAAAAGGTAAGTTCACTTATTTATACAATTCTCACATCACAGTAAAATTAGGTAATGTGGTAATATGAGTTTTTAATTTACTTAATCCAATAGTTATTTACTGTTATATCCAATAATAATAGAAGAGAGAGATAAAGTTTAGTAAAGAGTGAGTGAAAAAAAATAAAGAGAAAGTTCAAAAGACCTAAAAGATAAGTTTCCTACCTATAGAATTCTCTTTATAAGAGTAAATTTGTGGTAAAACAACACTCTTTGACCTTCTTTTTTCATATTTGGATTTCTAAATACTTATTTCTAATAAGTATATACCCCTAAAATGTTTATAAAACTTAAAAATATATTTAAAATATTATAATATATTATGTAGATTTTAATGTATCATACTATTTTATATTTTATCTATATTTATTGAAAATAATATGGCTAATTTTTTAATTCTTCGGACTACATTCAGCAAAATTGTAAAATCCATATGGTCAAATAGATATCAAAATTTTAAACATGATAAAAATTGTACATGTTCTTTCAAAAAATACACCTATAATAACAACAACAACAATAATAATAATAATAATAATAATAATAATAATAATAATAATAATAATAATAATAATAATAATAATAATAATAATTACTATCCAATTAAATTAAAAGTGTCACATGAGACATTTTAGTTAAAAAAAGAAAGTATATATAAACCACTTAAATTTCAAAACAATATGAAACTTTTATAAGTACCCAAACATATTCAACAACACTTTGGGAACTCTGTTGCAATAAAATTAAATTGCCGTGTAATTAATTATTAATTATGTTATGAAGAAAAAAACTTGTTATAGTCTTGAACTAATTTTTAAGGTAAATGACAAAAACTGAAGGACCTGACCTGACTATGTTTACACTGTGACCAAGTTTGGTCAAAGAAAAAAAATTGTTATTTATTACTTTTAGGTATAGTATTATAAATTAAAGTAAATTAAATTAATAATATTAAAAAAATATAAAAAAATATTATGCATCATTTAAAATATCTCTTATTTGTTTTTTTTTATAAATTCTTTCTATAGTTAAACTTGTGCAATTAATCAAAGGCATTTCAATAATTTTTATAACAACTTCAATAATTCTCAAGCAATCCTAAAAATTAACTTTATTTTAGACTTAGGACATATTATTTTTACTATTTTTATATATTCATAAAATTTAGAAAAAAAAATTAAAAAAAGTTTGCATGTCAAAAACCTCAATTTTATCATCTATGACAAAAATGACAAAAACATGTGAAGGAGGAAAAATATAGTGTAATGAGTTGGGCCTTAAGGTCATACTTTGTGGGGTTTTACATTCCCCACCCCATAAAATTCAAATAAAACCCATATTCTTTGCAAAAAGACGAAACTATATATGGGAGTGCGCAGAATGCAGACTTATGCTATGTTTGCATTTTTGTGCTCTTTACTCTTCCACCCCAATTGTGTCCCTATTTCAAGGAAAACAAGAAAAGAAAAAAAAATGAACCTGTCACTAATTAGCGACTTGTTTATTCATCATTTTATTAAATTATAAGTTAAGTATATTGTAATCTTTTAATAAGGTAATTTTTCAAAAAGTAATCTTCCTCTATGATAGAACAGAAAGTGATGATATATTTAAAAACATTTAACATAACTAAACCCTTAAAACTGAAATATATAAGTACATATATATAAATTTAATCCAAACACCAGGTTAATTTACTCTCCTACTTTTCTATTTGTTTGATATACAAACTTTTCAGCTTCCTCTTATCCCACTTCAATTCCCAAAGCATGTCATAGCTAATCCTTACCTGCACCTTGCAGCCCAATCAATATGGTTTTCCTTTCCTTTCAATTCTTCTATTGTTTCCAAGGTCATGTAAGCCACCATGGCTTCGGAAATAGACAGATAAATCAATGTTGATCTTAATCACTCCCACGATTGCACCAAATCCAAAGGAAACGTGATTGTTTTCTCTAAGAAAAAAGAGAGAAACCTACATCTCTCTCAGCCGCCACTCACCATGTTTTCAGAGATGTTTGCACCAAAAATATTCCCTTTCCCAACTATTTTCTTTGACTTCATCATATCTCTAACTACTAATGTTACTTCCATAAAATGAATGTCAGCTAGCTGCAGAAGCTAGCCATGCAAAGAGTCACAGTAATAATTAATAAAACAATTCCTATATTACCACTAATACTAGCTTATATATTCCATATACTTTCTATTTGTGAATCACAGCAATCACAGAAGAAGGAAAAAGATGGAGCGTCGCACTTCAGTAAGAAGAACACCAAGTAGGACTCATTCGAGGTGGAACCCTACCAAAGAGCAAATAGCCATGTTGGAGAACCTTTACCAACAGGGAATGAGGACTCCAAATACTCAGCAGATACAAGAGATTACCTCTAGACTCAGTGTTTATGGTCAAATCCAAGGAAAAAATGTCTTCTACTGGTTTCAGAATCACAAAGCTCGTCAAAGACAGAAGCAGAAGCAACAAACCACTCCATATTCCAATAGCTTTCTTCATGCCTCACACCCCATTAGCCAAAATGGTCTGTTCTCTAATGTAATTTTTTATGATATTGCCCTTTACATATTATACTATTCTATTGTCTCCTATTTGATTGAAATGAATGAACTTATGTGCATGCATCTTCATTGTCGTCCTTGATCACGCTGCTGTTCATGTATTTATCTATTCAACAACTGATGTAATAATATGAATCTTGTAGTGTGGAGGGTAAGTAAATACTATCATTATATGTGGTTAAATGTTTCTTTCCTTTTTTTTTTATACAGACAGAGACAAAAGAACAGTGTTAAGTGAAAGTATATATATATATATAGATATATATATATATATATATATATATATATATATATATATATATATATATATATAAACCTGCCCATATACAATATACAAACCAAATTTTCCTGTTCATGCAAATGCACTAGCTAAGTAGGTATATGCATGTATTTAACAATCTCAAAAATCACCTAAGGGTGCTCATGTCTCTATAGTTTGTTTACCTTTCACATTAACTGCATCAAGAGTCTGAAATCAAAGATTTTTTTTTTTTATTGTTTTCAGTTGTCAGTATCCCATTTTATTCTCCTGGAATAAACTTTTATCCTCAATCAGGGAAGGTTGTTCCAGCTGGAGGTATTATCGAGAAATTTATGCCCTTTGGGATGCTGAAAATGTGTGACGGCAAACAGAAATACCAGCAACTGCAACAGAGAGTACAACCGGATTATAACTGCAGTAACAGTGACAGCAAAACCTTAACTCTCTTTCCTCTTCATCCAACAGGCATTTTGGAAGAAAAAACTGCTAATGAAGTGTCTTCACATGCTTCAGTTTCCGTTGATGTCACTGATGCATGTCATGGTTCTCTCAGTGTGGATAAAGATAGCCTTCCTGAAAACCAAAAGTTCTTGGACTTTTTAACTTTGGAACTAGGGTCTCCTAAGAGAGCTTAAATATATGTCATTCACCTAGACAACTAACTAGTACTTTTTTAGTGTTGTTGATGTTGATTTCTGAGATGCGTTTTTGTCTTCAGATATTTAGTTTATTAATAACTACACCAATGCCTGTTTTGTGATAACAATTATGCAGTCACCAGAATGTAGCTGACACTTTTGGTGTATTCTAGATGTTGAATTTACATGCAGCAACTTTTTATCTTATACATTTATTATGTTACAAAATAGAAAAGAGATTAGGGATGTTTTCATTATGTGACAGTGAGGAGTCAAAATTTTGTTCAGTATGACAGTGAACTTCGAATGAAACACCTTTGTTTCCCTACATGATTAGGGTTTTACCATGTGATTTTAGTAGTACCCAAGTTAAATGACAATTAGATATCTAGAAAATTTAATTTAGTTTATAATGAGAAGGTATACTTCTCTTCTCTCCCTCCAATATTGGGATAAGGAGATGTTTCCACTTTTTAAAATTTAATTTTAAAATAAATATTTGGTTATAATTATAAAAAAATAATTTTCCAATCAAAATAAAATATTATTAATTTGTTTAGCTATTTGAGTGTTCTTTTATTATAAAAGTATATAAAACACTTCGTAAAAACACTTATAGAATAGTATGTTTGTTTAGAAAAAAATTAATTGAAGTGATTATTATACATGTATAAATTATTGTTATTTACTCATTAATTTTGTATTTATATTTTAATTTTAATTTTGATGTTACTCTTATTATACGATAATTTATAATTAATAACGAATAATTGATAGTTATAAACATAAAAGTTCGTCCCCATTCATTTTGTTCATATGATCACAATTCAATTATTAGATAATGTATTAAGAAGTTTAGCTTGAAACCTGAGCAATGATATTTTTCAAATAAATTGATGAAAAATTATTAGATTTAAAGTAAGTTAATCTTAAGTAATTGTTTTGGTAATTGAAAGTATTCAATTGTTTTTATTGTGAGTATCAAAGTGTTTGTGATAGTTTCGGCTTTCTTCATAACCCTCATTAATGTTTTATAATTTACTCCTCTTATTTGTAGAGTATTTGGGTAGTGTGGATTTTCTAAACACATGGTGGGACCATAGTAGAAGATTCCATATTCAATTCAATTTAAAAGCTTTCATTCATTCATGATTTACTTTTGTTTTCGAAAGGGAACTTTCCTCAAGAAAGATAAACTCTTCTACCTATTTTTGCTCTTTTAGGTAAGAGGGGCTCTCTGTAACGGATATATATGTGGCACTGGAGGCGCCTTAACCAGATAAATAACCTAACTTTTTTTATCTTTCTAATGCTACTTTACTTGAGAATTTGAAAGGATTTAAATATGATTTGTTCATGTGCAGCCAACCAAATTTTCACTCTTTTGTTTTCAAGTATATTTTGCTGACTGAAAAAAGAAAGAAAGAAAAATATGCACAAAATTCTCACACTTTTGTTTTCAAGTATATTTTGTTGACTAGGAAAAGAAAGAAAAAATGCTATGGTCTTTCATTTGTTCTGAGTGAAGAAGTTAACTAAGGGTAAGCCATGCAGTTGAGCAGAGATGAACCTAATGATACGTCAAACGTATGAAGAAGGGTAAAGCTTTGAAGCCTTCTGTTGTGGGCGTCATTGACAAGGTCATATACTTAAGTCCAAACTTCACCTAATTGGGTTTGTTACTTATTAGGCTCTCACATTTATCATAAATAAAAAAATAAAAAATAATTGACATATTATATGGCTTTATTTTTTTCTATTTTATAAAAAAATTTGAATCTTACCTTACTATGTAGTAACTACAGCTGTTAAATAGGTAGTTTGGTCCAATATATTTATTACTTCAAAAGTTTGTAGAGTTTGAATCATTGGTTTTTCAATTGGATTATAACTTCTAGTTGTGGTTAGACTTTCTGCTAGTGCCTCTCTACCACACTCATTTTCTATATTAATTTCTGAGGACACCTACGACATGTGTTAGGAGATGGATGATCTACACATGACCTGCCACTATGTATAACCTTTTAAGACTAAGATAAAGTCATGTGTTTTGTTGGACTTTTCTCGAGGTAGAAAATTCCTTTATTCTCGCTATTTTACAAATATTTTTACAAAAGTGTGTCAGAGAAATGCATCAAATTTGAAGTATTATAAGTGGATCGACCGAGCTATTTAATCTATATTTATATTTTAAAGAATTTTTGCTTGATCAATATATATTTTCATATGTTGATTGATATTTATATATAAGTAGACCGATCTACTCATTTTATATTTATATTTCGAAGAATTTTTGTCTAATTATTATGTATTTTTATCTCAGCAAAAGTTTTTCTAATTATTATGTATTTTTATCTCAGCAAAAGTTTTTCTAATGACGTGTCATTAATAGATAATACGTTATATTTGTCATTTGTCATCAATAATGTGCAAAAGAATATATATGAGATCTTTAATAAGTTGAGTTTCTATTCTACTCATTAAAGAGAACCTAGTCATAAAAGATCTATTTAGAAGTGGAAGTTTATAAATAGGAAAGATGATTTCGAAGACACAAGATACTCTTACTCTCGTTTAAAACATTTTACAATATTCAAACTATATTAATAACTTGAATGTTAAAGTATTTACATAAATTTCTCTCTTAAATTAAAGACTAAATCAATAAAAGAAAAAAGTTAAAGCTAAAACACAAAGATAATTAGAGTCAACTCAAAGACTCCTCAAAGACTTCTCAATCATATAATTAAAGTATTTACATAAATCTCTCTCTTAAATTGAAGACTAAATCAATAAAGGAAAAAAGTTAAAGCTAAAATACAAAGATAATTAGAACCAACTCAAAGACTCCTCAATCATATACGGTAATTGGTCTTTCATTAACGTCTTCCATAATAAACTTTTTTTTTTTTTCATAACATCAAATTGTTGTTAGAACATGATAATGAGCTGAAACAGCACTTTGAAGGCATTTATTCATGGAAGAACCACAAGTACATGAAGCATTTAGTATGTTTAATTAAATTCTTAAAGTACTAAATAACTTTTGTGTGTGTAATGTGAGTCTAGCTGTATATGGATTGTCACATTTTTGTATTTACCAGGTCTTGGTAATGTGATGATTCCAAATAAAAAATGTTTTAAGGTTGTGGCAACAAAGTCCTTTTACTATGATATTTGGTTACCTCGTTGGTCGGTCACAACATAGCAAAAGTCACAGGTGACGCGCACGCATACACGAAGCCCATTGTGTCACATCTATTACTCTTCCATCAGCCCACGTCTACACGGCCCTTTCCTTAAACTGCATTCCTCCTCACATTACTCAACCAAACCGCTCCTTTTAAGTTTTTTTACTCTCTCTTTCTTCACCAAAATTTAATTTAGTTTCAGTTCCGTATACGTGGTTGATGCTTACAAACTTTGCTTTTGGCTGCGCATAAGTTTAAACGTTGGATCTGTGTCTCTGGAACCCGCTTTGTCGCTGATGGAACTCACACACACACAATCAAATGATGTCATTACTGGTAAACTTGAGAGATAAGGTAGAGTGGTAAGACTTGTGTCAAGATTAAGATTTTGCCCTTCAAAGAACAATTTCCACCAGGCTAGTTAGGCGTGTGTTTTGGGGACCCAAATTAGAGTGTTGTCTTTACAACGTGACCTTCATAAATGGAAGGACACTCCCTTCCCAGAAACTGCATGGTCCACTGTGGCGCAGTTTTTTAGCTAAACAGAAAATCTAGACAGCGTAGCGTCCTTCCGACAGCAGTTTCTTCCTTAATAACTGCGAAAACATCGATAGCCTTCAACCACCACCGAAAAGTTAGGGGCTTGAGTATTGGGTTTTGCTTCTTGTCACTTAATGGTTTGATATGAAGGTGTGAGGTTGATTCCCTTGTAAAGGGGTCATGTCTTTCGGTGGGTTGAGCGTTGCTTTGAGTCTTGTCTTTGGGTGTCTTCTTCTGGCTCTGTGTGCTCAGCTTTACTATTTCTTATGGTGGAAGAAGAGAAGGGCGCAGATGGATATTGGCATGGATCATGGCAATTACTCAAAGGGGGTGTTCTATTGGGGGTGTTGGAAGACCCCTTGCAGCATGCATGGTGGCAACGCTGGAGGGGTTGTGAGTAGGGACATAGAGAGCAGAATTCATGAACCAGAGATGGAGCTGGATTTGCTGCACAAGTCCTTTGGAGAAGAGGGTGTGGAGTCAGAATTGATGAGGCTGCACAATCTGGCTGGTCCACCAAGGTTTCTCTTCCCCATCAAAGAGGAAACCAAGGAAGATTTGGAGTCTGAAGATGGTAAATCTAGAGGTGATAGGAGCAGAAAGGGGTCAAGAACAAGGAGCCTCAGTGATATTATGTTGACAATTGACACCCCTTTTCTCACCCCTGTGGCTTCCTCTCCCTTGAAGTGTCCTTTGGCTTTGGACCCTCTTCATTCTTACAAGCATCAAGGATTCAACCCTCTCTTTGAATCCTCAGCTGAATTAGATTACAACAGATTTAGATCCTCCCCACCTCCGAAATTCAAGTTCTTGAGGGACGCCGAAGAGAAATTGCAAAGAAGATTGATGGAAGAGGCTCGGAGAAAGACTGCAGAGAATGTACAAGAATGTGGGGTTAAAGATTTTAAAGATTCCCCTAATGAAACCATGGTCGCAGATTTTAAAGATGGATCCTTTCTTAGGTTCATTCAGACCAAAGACACAGCAGAATGCAAACAGCTTCAGCAATATCTACCCCAGTTTCCTTCAGGTTCATCTCAGATTCTCCCGTTGGCATCTTCTCCCACAACAACATTGAGACCCCTTGAAAAGGCATCAATTGTGCATTAGTTTTAGTTCCACACAACTAGGCCACTGTTATTTTTTCCTTTATCATATCATGTTACATTAATTTTTCTAAATCACTGCTAATTTCAAATTTTTACAATGCTTTTGGTAAATTGGTAGCCCCCCTTTTTGCAATTGGACTTACTGTGTGGTTTGAATGATTGGTATGGTGAATATGATGCAAATTTGCGCATGGTGTGGCAACAAATAGAATGCAGAGTGACATGAAGATGGTTAAGATGCTGCTTGCAAAGGACTCAGTGGGGCAATGTGCTTTTGTCCATTATTCCCCATCTTTGCTGTGGCTTTAACCGGTTAATCAATCATGCGAATGATGCTTGTTTGCTGCCAATTTCTTAATTTTGAGGTGTCAATGATTCATTCTTTTCTTTTAGAATTTTCCATAATCATTTCTCCCTCTGCCATCATTTATTTAAACCCAACCCCTTCATATGCGCCTAGCTGTGTCCTTTGTTTTATATGCCACTTGCTTAACTCTATCCAAATTAGCAACCAATTGCATCAGTGGCTTCCTAAATTTTAAAGGTTAAGGTATAAACATCAGAAAGTTCCAAGGTAGATTTCACATGCATAGTTGTAAAACAATTTATCAATTCTGCCCAAAAGTCAATGGTTAAAGCTAACGCGGCTAGGAGAGTGGTGTACAGATAATGAAATGAATTTGGAATCGCTTGCAGAGATTATTGAACATCGTAGAAGTTAAGAATTTCACTTCTTTTTTTTCCATATTTTGCTCCAAAAAGTTGTTGCCTTTTCTTTATTTTTTATCACCCATCTCCCTTTAAACTCCTTTATAGTAAAAGTAAGGAAAATGGGAAAAGAAAATTTATAAATAATGAAAATTTGCATTGAATAGATTGTAGAGGATTTAATGGGCACCCCACGAGGTTGTCTTAATCAACCATGAAATGACGAAGTTGAAAACGGTGAGTGTCGCAAATGGGTTATGGTGTCTACCAACTTTTACCTAAACAACAAGTGACGTCGCTGTTGTCACGCGATTCGGCCGAAAGTTTCCTCAGTCTCAAACACACAACACAAACCACCACCTCTTCCTTATTTCAAATTTTAAATGCAAAATTTCACAAACCAACGGCGTAAAAAAATAAACATTGTCACCACTTCACACAGAATTCAAAATTTGAATAAGAAGAATATAGTATTGAGAAACTTGGTGGATTTCAATTTGGGAATAAAATAATGGGTCCTTCTATAATAGCGGGAAAATTGGAAATTGAGATGTTTTATGTGAAATAGGGTACCCCAGTGGCGTGGTCCTGGCTTCCTGGGTATGAGTCAATTCCATGGCTCCACTCCATTAATTCACTAGAATTCACATTCATGATATGGTTTCAATGAATAATAAATATTAAAAACCGTCCCACAAAAATATAATGGAATTTGTTTGTTTCTATAAAGTGTGCTGTTCATTGATTTTCATCATCATCTTCCAATTATTCTTCTCTTTTCATCATCACAACTTGCAATATTGTGGACGTGTGTTCCTGATATAGGACATGTTATGAAATGGAAATTTCTTCCTTGCTTACAAGTTATAACCTTTTCCATTGTTACTTCTATTGAATTATTCAGAAAGAATTCAAGAAATTAATCCATAAAATTATAACCATTGATTACTTTAGTTATTCAAGAATAAAACAGACCAAGTTTTAGTTCAAGATATTAAGTATTTATGATTGTCACTAACTTTTTGGCAAGCCTACCCCACTTTGACAAAGTGTAATGGAACTACATCCAACCATACCATGGGTCCATACCCAAGCCGTTAATGGGCCTTGTCCAAGATTCTTATGAGTTATGATCTTTACACACAATCAATTATTTAGAAATCATTTTAAATATTAGAAGGAATACATTCAAATTAAATTGTTTTAATTAAAAAAGGTTATTAAAGGATGAAGCTAATTAAACAGACCTAGCGATTTAAAACATTCCCAACACTTCACCCTTATTTAGTCCAAGATATCACGAAATTACTCCCATTTCATAATCTTTTATGTTTTCATACTTTCTTCTTGTTTTTGAAAGATATGGATGTTTTAGAAACCTAAATTTTATTATTAATTTTTTTCCATCTACATCCTGCTTAATACTTTTTTCAACGCTGACCAGTGCAAAAATAAAATTACATGAAACTCAAGCTCTATTTAGGTTCAGTAATTAAAAAAATCTTATTATTTTTTATGAAAAAGAGACGTTGATCATACCAACATATATCTCTTTTGTTTTAATCATACCAACATAGACTAGAAAATTCACTCCAAAGTTAATTAAATTCAAGGATTTAAAATTCAACTGTTATTAAAAATGTGTTACATTTGTCCAGACTCTTTATGATATGTTTGGTGTGAAAGAAACAGAAAAATGAAATTTGAACTTCTAACAAGAGTACACAAGTATTGAGAGCTAGTCTGTGTCTAGAGTTACAAGTGTTTCTGATTTATTTGATTATTCTAGTTTTTGTTATCTTGATTATATGTAGCAATTAAAGTTTGAAAGCAGCCCCTGTTCTCTTTTCAGAGGATTAGGTGTTGAGTAGGGATTAGAATTGCGAGAAGTTTTTGGCCTCTATCATGGTGCTGTAGTGTTTTGTTTTGTATTAGGGCACAGTTTTATTTTTCTTCTATAAAGGTTAGAACAGCATGAAGTGTTTTATTTATTATATTTTTTATTGTTCATAAAAAATATATAAAATTAATTTTTATATTTAAAATTTTATTTTTTCTTTTATTTTTTTTCTTTCACTTTATGATCAACCAAATAATTTTATATATAGGGAAAGTGAAATAAAAAAACAAAATTTAATGTTTGTTTCTAGAAGTCGTTTTTTTCTCCATTTGATGACTACATTTTTAAGGTGTGGCAACAATAGGTTCTTGCAGTCATTTGTGGTTGAAAGCTTGAGAGATTCATTTGAGATGAAGAACCATTGTGATATGGATGCATAGTTGATGAAACCAGCAAAACTGAGACTTCATAATATCTATATTATATGCAATAAGTTCGGTCATCTCTGGCATAACTCCTTGCATCCATGTCTCTTTCAATCTCCATGAAAATGGTAGGATTGAACATTTTACATTAGATTTGGAAGCAATTAAAGGTCTATAATGCATCGCATACTCGTGCAACAATCAAGAAACTTATAAGCTTCAACTAACAGTTCACATCATAAATAAAATTGTTGATTCTCTTGCGGTTGTCGGTTTGGAACTATGTCACATTGATGTCATTTTGGATAGTTTTGATGAATTTGTTATTTCTGTTACATTAAGGGTTGATCCATTTATAATGGATAAAATTGAGACTCTATTACTTGCTCAAGAAGACATGTTTGAGGATAAAGTTCTGATTCTGGATTGATTCAAACAAATATTGTTTCTGAAACAATCCAACTGAAATATCTCAAGACAAAATTCAAGAAATCTTGGTAAAGTTCCTTATCAAATTTGTGAAAAAAAATGGACATATTACTCTTAATGTATAAGTACAACCAGAAATATCAAAATTAACCTCAGGCAAATATTAATCAATCTACAAATAGTGAAAATAATTAAAGTTTATGATTATTTTTTCCACTTTCCATCTCCAATATATTATAATCACACTTTGATGCTTCTCACCACATCACACATGATTAATCGAATCACTCTTTGAAGTGCTTATACATGACCAGACTCTATGAACATTGATAATGACACAAGTTTACCAATATCTCATGTTGGTTATCTTTTTCATACTCCTAAATCATCAAAACATCTTATTATGCATATATTCTCCATGTAATGTCTATAACTAAAAATTTACTTCTAAGTTTAATGTTGATAACAGTGTCCATATATATACCTCAAAGAGAAAATGATTACAGTTAGCAGGTATAGATTTGTAGTAATGTGATGATGAAGATTTTGAAAAAGAGGATGACGTGGGACAATGTAATTAACGATGGAGAACATATACACGTGCAACTGAATAGGAGCTAGAAAAGTTATCCTCATGAAATGATATCTGGTTTACACGCGTTTCAGTGTTGGTTCTGCGTTAAATGAAATGCATATCCTCCAAACAAAGACGTAGTAGTTAAAATGTAGTTATATAGTTTGAGTGATTGAGGCCCATTAGGCCCAAAGCGAGGCACATGCATGGGAGTGGTACGTAGTACCAGTTGTTTGCACTTTGCAGTGTTTGTGGGGAAAACCATGTTTGCTTTATCATCTTCTCAGTGAGTCGACACCAACGCAAACTAGGTAGGCCCCACTATCATCTTCTTTTCTGCTCTCTATTTCTCATGCACGTGCATGGCTGCCTTTTCTAGTTTGTGTACCACTATATATCTCTCCAATGCAGGGTTAAGGCTGCAATTTTAATCCCTTTCCAACTAAAACTTGGCAAAATGAAGTGCTAAGCTTTTCACATCAAAATGAGAAAAAAAAAAAAGCACCAACCTGTCAAAAAGATAGGGAATTAGATTCCAAAGCCACCAACATCCAATTTTGTACCTTTAACCGTTATAAAAAGTTGGAATAACACCCATTTAAAATAAATTAAATCTTTTCCCACTCAATTATTCATATGAAGTTGGGTAAAATAATGCTTGGTAAATTTCAATGACGAATTATTTAAATTTTAATCTTTTTTACACAATTTTTTTTTCTAATATGGTTATTAAGATAATATTATATTCTATACTAAAATAATATTACCAGAACTATTTATCATATTTCGTTGTGATGAAATTTTTTGTTATCACAGCTATCTCTTTAAAGAATGACTGAATAAATTAGGAGGGAGAATTAGACTTTTGAGAATAAATTAAGAGGAAAGATTAGACTTTTGAGAATAAATTCAAATCAGATTGGAAGAGATTATTCCTTTAATAATCCCTTTCGTTGAAGGTGATTTTTTTAGTAGAATTTCTTTTTTTAGCTGGAAATAAATAAAGTATTTAGAGAGAAGTAGGTTTGCTTTCCGTTTTGAAAAGGTAGGATAATGAATATTGAATATGAATTGAAACATTTTTGTCATAGAGAAAGGAAATATTTGTAAGTTTGGTTTTTAAGTGTGGAAAGTGATAATTTTCCTAACAACCTAATATAAAGTATAAGTCAATTATAGAAGAAGAAAGGTGGGATCATAAAATACTTTTAGCCATACACATGTATTCGATGAAATGCATGTGCTTTATGTAATTAATAGTAGGAAATGAAAGGAATATATGGTGTATTATTTTTCTCAAATTTATTTGGTCTTAGATGATTTCTCGGTATTCTTTTTATTTTTTCAATGTTATCCTTAAAGAAGAGAGGACATAATTTTTATGTCTATTTTAATTTTTCTAAAATTTAAACATAATTGTATTAATGATTATGTGCTATATTTATATGAATCTGATGGTGAATATTACAAATGAAAGTTGATTTTATTTAAAATTGTGATTGGAAAAAGTTTTGAAAGATACAAAAATACGATTATAGTATACGTTCCGTAGAGTAGTATAGGGGGTCCGCATGTCGACGTGGCAGTAACGATTCCCGACCAAGAGCATCTGATGACAAAATGATTGATGATTTGGTGCATGGATGCATCATATTAAATTATTTATTTATTTATTTATATTTATTTTATGCGACCATAAATAAATTACATGCCAAATGCCGAACTTTGACCCCACCAATACCACTTCCATGCACAATCTTTGCTCCTTCCCTCTCTCACTCTCTCACACACTTCTACTGTTTCACACGTATCTAACTTTGTTTGGATAAAAAACTATTCAATAAATTACGAAAAAGGGTTGCGAAGTTAAAAAAAAATTGAAAATTTGAGAGAACCTTTTCTAGATTTTTTTTTTTTTGAAAAATTTATGTGTTTCTACACCGTGTCCTAGAACAGTTTTTTCTTTCAATCAAAGAAAAAATTTCATCAAATTTTAGTGAGATTGTCTCAAACCTGATGAATTTTCAAGAGTTTTTTTAGAAGCTAAATGAAATAAATAAATTCATCTGTCCCGAATCTGATATTATTCTCCATATCAAAGTACCAATCCTTTTAATTTATTTTTAAAAAGTTAAATCTCTACCTTTTAATTGCGAATTAGGATTTTTTTTTTCTGTATTTAAATATTTATATTTATAATGTTCGAGATAAGTATATATTTTTATGACAACATTTTTGAAGAACAAAATAATAGAAAAAAAAAAAAAAAAAAAAAAAAAAAAAAAAAAAAAAAAAGAAAAAAAAAAAACAAAATAATAAAAAAAAAAAAAAAACAAGACGTGAGTAAGATATTTACTTTTTAAGGATAAAGGTAGGTTATAACGAAATAACTGAATTGAACATTCAATATATTAAACTATACAATTTTCTTTTATCTAATGGAACTTTCATCAAGATGAGAGAGCTGAACTTATTTAATTACGTGTCATAATTATTTTAGTTTAGTTTTTTTTTTGTGTATATTAATGATGTTGATTGATTGATTGTGTAATATTAAACATTATAATATGATAAAATTTACACGGATCTAAATTTGATTAAATTTCAGTTCCACATTGTTGTTGTTCGTTTGATTTTCTTTTTGCTTTTCAATTTTCAATAAAGGCTTCCTTGTTTTAAATTTTCCACAAATTTTTCTCAAATTTCTACAATCCTATGTTCAAAGCTTTTCTCTTTAGGAAGTAACTAAGCAAATATATTGAACAACTTTGTCTATGAACTAAGTTTGAACAACAATCTTCCAAGTTAGTCTTCAGTTGGTCATTCTAATATGTCTTTGTAACACCACCATCTCCTAATTTCATCAGAAGTAAAAAACTTTTTTCCCCTGAAGCTGGAAAAAATATGAAATATTATAAATCAGCCTTTAGTCTTTATTATAATAAATTGCAATAAATTAGACAAAAAGTTGTGAACATGTGCGCATTCACAAAAAAATATGCATTTCTTTTACATTTAAGAAGTAGACAAAATCTTTTTGTGGCTTCAACTTGAGTGCCCCTAACACATAAAATTGGTGACGTTGAATTAATAAATATGGCATGTTTTTTCTTCAGGAATATCTGATTTGTTTACTTTGTCTTTTATCACCATAGTTTATAGCTTACTCAGTGATGTCACTAGTGTTGGTGATGTGCCCAAAAAGGATCTAACCACAACTTTAAGCCACTACTTTACTGGACCTAAGTATGAAAAAAGTAAAGCAATTACAGGCTAGCCGGTGCCAATTATTTTATATTTTAGGGTTTTGCTTTGCAGGTGTTTTTCTTTTTTAATCTGCATTTTCCTTCCGAACTACCACTTTACTAGTTTTCTTCAATTATTGTTCTTTGGACCGCAATCTTTGCAAATCATTTTTCTGTCAATTAATCAAATCTTTGTAGTAGTGTGTGAAATTGATTTCGATAAACTTAAACATGACGAATGCTTGTGTTTAAACCTTTGTTCGTATTCTGGCATTTTACCCTTAAGCATGTTCCAAAAAGTAATGGGAACAGACAACGATGGATAAAACAAGAAAGAGAAAAAAGCTTCAAGTTAAAAGTTTGCAAGATAACTTAATATAAACCAATGTTAAATGTCATTCACATATTATATATTTTTTGTTACGCTATCTTTTAACTTTTTGAAATAAAAAATGCATTATAATTTACTGTGACTCAACTTGATGGTAGATAATCTTGTTTCGAAATGTTAGTTCTTGATTTTGTATGAAAAGTTATTGAGAAAATGGTGTAATGTTTTACTTTCATCTTTATCTTATGAACCTGATATATTGCTAAATTTAATATTTTAATAGTTCAAGGTCACAAATCTTGAAAATTGTCGATTTTTGGATTGGAATGAAAAGAGACCATTATCATTTGTTGTTAATATGTGTTTATGAATTTCCGATTATAAAGGTAAATCACTGTGTTATGAACGACCCACAAGTCAAAAACTACTGCAACATGTAAGTGATGATTACTATTCTTGCATTAAGACTTACTCATCTTTCGACATTTTTATAATTTTTAATAATTTGTTATAATTCATTTCTATATGTTGAGCTTAATAATTTTAACTACCCACAGACTCAAAATCACCTTACCTGTTTTTGTAATATTTAATTTGTCAATCTATTTAAAAAATAACAGCACTAAATTTTCATTCTTATATAGTATAGTAATGACAACAATAATAAATTTAAATTTGGTAATTTTTTTACTGACATTAAAGTTTAATAATAAATAACATAAAGGGAAAAGCTGCAAACAACTTGCAGCAAATTACTTTTACCCTTCTCTTCTGTACTTCATACATAATTATGCAGCAGAAACTTGTGTGATATTGTGAAATAGTAAACGAAGAAACTCAGCAGTAACTAGTTTTTGTGTGATTAAGTTGAAGCAATGACTTGTGTTGAATAGAGTGAGAAATAATATTGAATTTTTAGAAGTATGATATATTATAGGGTATGGTGTTTCCATGCATGGGAGCCACCATCCCGTTTCTACGAAGAACAACGCGTCAAAAAGAAGCTTACAGGTTAAGATACTTCTTCCACTTAAAACCCTAAAATATAATAAAACAAAAAGAGATGAGAATGAGAGAATAAGCGCAAAGCAAACAAAGTAAAGCCTCTTCTTGCTTTCCTCTCCTTCATCCTCTTCTTTTTCCCTTACTTTCTTGCCTCTGCTATTCCCTCTACCTAGTGCGATTCTACCACCACCTTCTCCCTAAAGACCCATCAAACTTTATAAAAAAAGAAACAAAAAAAAAAAAAAACATACACACACACTCACAAAAGGATTGAAGCACCATGGTTTTCTCTTCTATTCCAGTCTATTTAGATCCTCCCAATTGGCAGCAAGTAAGGTTTCAATTCCCTCAAATCTCAGCCACAGTTTCTAAGCCCTAAAAGATAACTCGTTAATATTCCTATTCCTACTTTGCAATCTAATCTTCCTGAATATACCAGGTTTTTTTCATTACAACTCAACTATTTCTCTCTTTCTTTCCTTCTGCAGCAACAAAATCAACATCAAGGAAATGGCAGTAACAGTCCTCAGCTGCTTCCTCCGATGCCTCAACAGCCACAGGACCCTCACGTGGGAGTTCATGAAGCTGCAGGCTCAGTCCGGCCCGGTTTGATGGCGGATCGGTCCAAGATTCCGGCCCAGGAAGGAGCTCTGAAGTGCCCTCGGTGTGAATCCACCAACACCAAGTTTTGCTACTTCAACAACTACAGCCTCTCTCAGCCGCGGCACTTTTGCAAGACTTGTAGGCGTTATTGGACAAGAGGTGGAGCTCTCAGGAACGTTCCTGTTGGTGGAGGATGCCGTAGGAACAAGAAGAACAAAAGGAGTCGCTCCAAATCTCCGGTTTCTACTGAGAAATCATCACTTCCCAATTCCACAAGTTCGATGCCTGAGCTTATTGGTCGATTCCCACAACCTTTCATGGCCTCTCTTCAGATTATGAACCGCTATGGCGTAGGAAACGCCGGTGTTAACTTGCGTGAGATGCAAGCACAGAACGGTTCTCCTATGGGGTTTCAAATTGGTGGTCAGGGTCATGGTTCAAGTGTTACTACTGCTGGAGGAGGAGTGGAACAGTGGCGGTTTCAGCAATTTCCTTTCTTGAATGGTTTTGATCCAGCTTCTGCTGTTTCTTCCTACCCTTTTCAAACTGAAAGTGTTGAAGGTTTGGTTGGAGATATTGCCGCAACTTCTAGGGTTACTCAGCTGCCACCACGGGTTAAATTGGAATACAACGGTGGTTTGAATTTGTCAAGATCTCCTTTGAGTGTCTCAGAAAACAGTAACCATTACTACTCATGGACGGATTTATCTGGCCTTGCATCTTCTTCCGCTAGTCATCTCTTGTAACTTAGATGGGTTAGAGAAAAGAGAAAATCTATGGTAGCCACAGAAATTTAAGGGTTTTGGTACTGTTATTTTTTCTTTATCAATGGCTGAATGAGTTTCCATTTAATCGAGTCACCCTTTTGTTGACATGCTTGAACTCATTTAGCTATTGATCCAAAAAATAACTGTACCATTAAACTCTTATATTTTTATATCCGTTCTAGGATGGCAGCACTCCATGTTCCACCGTCTTCACGCGTCAGTGTTAACAGAAATCAGGCTGGTAGAATTTAGTCTTCAATTGTATATTTTCTTGTCATTGGTTTTGTTTATGTTTCTGCATCGAGCCAAGTTTCATTTGTGTTCAATTGAGCTTTCTTTGTAAAACAGTGTGTGCATGTATTGTGTTTCGTTTGTTTACTATGCGATATCATTTGGTTTAAAATTTTGTTTCTTGAGTTTGTTACTCTCTTACATGCTTCATCATGCTTGGTAACTCACTGGTGTTCCACGTATGGCGATAAGCTAGTAGCACGATAAAGCAAAGGTATCAAGACAGAAGAAAAGTGGTACTGCTACATACAGTATTAAAGAATGTGCCACTGATCCACACTAACATTTATCGAGGCAGTGTTTCTCGGGATAACTTTGTTAGAAATTTCATGCTCGGTTGGTACTTTTCTCGAATCTTGCAGCCTCTCTATACAAGTTTACATTATCTTAATTTCAGAAGCAGTCTTAATGCAAAGTCAGAAATATGGTTTTGCATACAAAGGTTGATTGTGTCGTAGCAAGTTGGATAGTTCAGACAACTACACTAAATATTTCGGTAAGTCACTCTTTCCTTTTTCTCCAATTTTTTTCTTTTCTTTTTCTCTTCCGTGCATTTGCTGGTACTTCAGTTGCCATTAGGTTTTGCACGCACTGAAGCTTTATTCTGAGAAAAACTTCTCAGAAACTTGATATCGTCGACAGTCATTTAATGTCCATAGCTCTTTACCTGTCCTCAAAATTGTCGCAAAATCAGAATTCCGAGGAAGCTCCAATCATTGTACTTTCAGCATATTCGAAGTAGGAAGTTTCTTTATCGTGTTGCGAATTTTCAGTTAAGAGTATTCACTTACAGAAGCTCCAAGTCAAAAATGAGTGTGAATGGGAGAGAAAAAAAAGGAAAAGAGTTCTATAGACAGTGAGAGAAACGTAAAGAAAATACACATTCCATCAGTCAACAGGCAAGACTTTACGACGTTGTAATAATCAAATTAGATTCATAAGCTGGGACGTACAGATTTGTTTGTTTTTGAGGTTGAAAGTTGAAGATAACCAATCTTAGAAGACGCCAAAATCCCACTCAAAACCATGCAATTCGACCGAAGTGAAGTTGGTGAGTGTTCTAGAACTTGTTCAGTAGCATGATGCAAGAAACAAACACAAATAATGAATGTATCATTTTAGGTCATATTATATTCTGCACTTGAAAACAAAAGGAAAAGGAAAAGACTGGTCAAGATAAATGTGAACTTTTTTCTACGTATTGTGATGTTAATTTCTCACCTTCCACACTGGAGTTATCAGTGCGCTTCTGAGGTAACTGAATGCATGTGTTCAAACACTAATAATTACTAACTTTATTATTACAAGACCACTGAGAATAAACGAAATTATCTTTTAAAAAAGAAAAAGCAGATGATAACTTTTGTAAGGACCAATGCTGCCTTTCAACAACGAATAAAGCAACACGACCAGCAGTGACCAATTCAGACAAAAGCTTTCTCCGTGTCTGTGTTTCGTCAGCTAGTCATGGGAGGTCTTAGGCAGCAGAAAAATAGTTACCCTAATTCCAAAAATGTCGGTGTGAGTGGTTCTAAAACAATGCCTTGAACCTTCAATTTTACGAGTTTAAGTTTCATTAATTCTCTCCTATTAAGGGTATATAGGTATGAAGCAGGTGATTTTAGGAATTCAAATTACAAGATTTTTAATACTTTTTTTTTCTGTGAAAATAGAAAAGTATTCATATGTTGACAAGTTATCTCTTGATTAATACTCTATAACTTTAAAACCAATCTCATTATTATTAAAGCTATATTATCCTAGTCCTCCTGGTTAAGAAAAACCTATTATATATCTCTAAACACTTTCGAGAATGGCACAAACTAACCTACTTTGTATTTAAGTTCAACCTCTGTTTTAGTAAAATGTGTAGGATAATGATGGAACTTTAAACCACACAGTCATGAATAGTTTTATATATTTATGTATCTCTGTTATGTGAAAGTTAGAGAGAGTTTGAGGAAAAGACGTAAAGAGCAGTGTGGGCTAAATTTGCAACCGAAGAATGAACCAAGAGGGCTCAGAATTCATGCATGTTTCGTGGATTAGAGAGAAATGCCCCAAGCATTTGAACGGTGTTTTCAGAAACCAGTAAAAAAAGAGAAGCCATAATAACAGTGTTTCAAGCATAACAGACCAAACCTCCAACATTGATGGTATGGATCTAAGTGTAATCTATTTGGATTGCGGATCTAAATGTAACCTATATGGATTGCACAAACAGACTCTTAGGATTTGTTTTTATTCTTAAGGAGCCTTGAGTTCGGTAACAATAATTGTTTTTGCGGGTCTTAAAAGAGACTAGAACAATACTTCGAAGTGTCAATTGGGATTATTTTTCCGTCAATCTCTGATTTCCGGTGCCTGGAATAACGGGAGAGTCTTAAGAGACTAGAACAATACTTCGAAGTGTCAACTGGGATTATTTTTCTGTCAATCTCTGATTTCCTGTGCCTGGAATAACTGGAGAGGTACTTGTAAAGTACTTGTAAAAGACACTCCAACGCTCAAGTAAGTATGTTATCGGAGAAATTTCATGTAAATTGAAGTTGATTTGAATATGATGATTGCCTTGAGTGCTTGCTGTTAGATAGACATATTGTTTCTTCTTTCATAAGCATGGTTATCATTCTACATTCTGTTAGAAGGAAAGTGTAACGTTCACTCAATCTTACTTTTGTCAAATATGGGTTGCCCTGTTCATTAGAATCTGTTTTTGTGTTAGAGATTAGATTTTTGTTTTCAATGCAAGGGAGATGAAGAGATTAAGTGTTAGTTGTCAATGTAAGGGAGACGAAGAAACTCATTCTTTGAATGTGGTTAAATATTTGTGATCCTATATATGATTCTTGGTGGCCATAATGTATGTTAAAATTGTGCACAATTAATTAGTTTAACCTCTTATTAAAAATGCTTGTAGTACTAGAAGTTGGTTGAAAACATATAAACTTTAAAAATTAGATGATAATATTAGTTAAGATGTAAAAGAATAATTAACTAAAGACTTAGAAAATACAGTGTGGTGTTACTTTAAATTAGAAGATTTTTATTTATATTATCATATGTATAACTTCTAATTCCTTTTCTATGTGTCTTGGTTCTCTTCTAAGCCTTTTTATTTTCACAGTGGCGTGGGACCTTACCTATACATATTCATGGCATGGCAGATACCGTTACCAACTTAACTTAGAGTCGTCAATAATGCGCATTGGTGCAAATGAATTTTTTCTAAAAGCAATTTTGGTGTTAGTTCTGATAGTGATCCTTTACCCCGTGGAATAACTGGAGAAGTAAGAGATAAAAGGATTAAAAGGGAAGCAATGGAAAAAAGCTATACATGGCACGCACGTCATTTTTTTTAATGGGAAAAGTTATCTTCGCACATTTTAAACCAGACAGAAACTACTGAGTAACGTTGTTAGATGAAGATGGAAAGTAAGAAAAGGGAGACACAGAGGCAAAAGAAAAACAAAGGTTACCATGTACTGTCTCTATGTTGTACAATTTTCTGTAGCATATATTGTCACGTTCTTTTTTCCTTTTTCTCTCTTTATACGAATCTACTGTGTTGTGTGCTAGGAAGGTTTCAAACTACACAATAATAAATAATTATAACAGTTAGTTTAAATTAAAATTTAATTAAAATTGAATCGTGTCACTTCTTACTTCTTCACAATAACATGTATTCTTATTTGATAGTATAAAAATAAAATTAATTATTTATATTCTTATTCTCTCATGTTCTTGATGAGAATTATATTCGTTTTATGGTATAAAATTAATTATTCTCATTCACAATAACATGTATTCTTATTTTATGGTATAAAAGTAAAATTAATTATTTATATTCTCATTCTCTTATGTTTTTATATTAGTTATATTCTTAATTTACTAAAAACATACATAATTTATTACGTAATCTAAAAGCCTCTTTTTTTCATTGTTTTAAGTGGTACTTAATTTTTGTTACACAACTTTTCATTTTCTCTCTCAATTGTTGAATATTTACAAAGTTTACCCATATTCCCAAAGTGATTCTCTCACAACATTAATTCACATTTCTCTCCCAACATTGATTCACATTCCTCCTTTTATCCCATTTTGTTCAAATGATGTTTTCTTTTTATCAGTCATAAAAAAATAAAATAAATGAGAGTGGGTGTTCTAAACTTTGTACAAAGTAAGGAGTCATAACAATGATGTTATGAACCAACTTAATCACCTGAAAAAAAAACTACAATCTTGATCTATCTCATACCAAAAGGCCTTGTATATCCAATATCCAAAACAGATCTCAATCATAGCTTAAATTACACAATAAAGTAGTTACCTAGACATAGACATAGGGTATTGTTTGAATGATGTATTGCGTATCATGAAACACAAACTTCAATTTTATTAAATCAAATAATTTTTATGACACACATTTCATTATTTTTAATCATTTTTTATATTTTTATTTATTGTTTACTTTAAATTCTCAATCTCGTGGTCAAATCCTTTGATATTTTGTTTTAATATTTACGTAATTATTATTTCTTTTTGATATTGAAGAAAAAATAATGTGTACTCTCTCTATGTTGAATCTTGGATTTTCTTTACAATTTTCTATTTTTAATAAAAAATTATTTAATTAATATGTAAATGAATATACACGTTATTAAATATGGGATAATCCACAAATGAACTTATATATTGCTTGATTTTAATTTTCGAAAAAGAAAATAATTTTAACCTTTTTATTTAACTCTTCTAAAAGTCTCAACGGATAAGTTTGTGCAAACATATCTAAAAAAAAAAATGAATTAAATTATCGTATAGATAAGTTACCTTTCAAAGTAAGTTAATAATAAAGAACAAATGTAAAAGTGTTCTAGATAGAGTATCTTCTCTTTTCCCTTGTTTGCATTACTTTATGAAAACAGTTATGTGATCTTCTCCATCCTTTCACAACTTTCATTTCCAGGATTTTAGCTCTTGTGTCTTGGAAGAGGCCAACAAGAAGCCTTGTTGGGTGTAAAAGAAAGTTTTGATTGAACCCCAATAATCCTCAAATTGACCCAATTGGGAATTGCTTATTGGGCTCACGCAGAATACAGCTTACCTACACTGGCCCAACAACATGTCAAGTTGTGTCCGTCAATTATCCATTAAAGTAGTATAGTACTAGTTGACCAGGGAAAAAATTTGAAATATTGGTAAGTATTCCATAACATCACAAAAATATATTCAGACTTCTAACAGAGAAGAACAGCATCTAAGGGTAATTAGTAAATCTGTAGAAAAGTGCAACTACTAAATGAAATTATATGATAAAAACAATAAGCTTTAAAAAATTAAGATACAAAATCACTATAAAAATATTAGCAAAATAAAATCTAAATGTGTAACATTTTTCTTATCCCTACTTTACAGGTCCAGCAATATGACAGTGACATTGACAATGGTTGAAGATATTTATGCTTATGGATTGAGAAGCATATAGCAAAGAGTAAGAGAGCTTGTTTGTTTATTTATTATTTTCTTAGCTAGAGATGAAGGGAGCATCCTTTTGGTGGCACTTGGTGATAAAAGAAGCATGCTTGGATAATATATAAATAAAAATGTTGATTGTTGACACTACTATGCAAGGAAGAAATTCTCCATGAAAAAATAGTTGATTCTTTTATTTATGATATGAATACCATATTCATATATATATGTATTAAACAAATTTTCATCAAAAAAATTGGTTGATTATTTATTGTGAATAATGTGCTGTATATATATGAGGTAGAAGTCATTCCTTAGCAGACATCTTATATAAGTGACTATATATAACTCATATCTCAATATAATATATATTACAATATATTACTCAAAGCTTATATAAATTGATTAATATAAAAAGGTAGACTCGTGTTGTAAATATTGAAATTGTGATGTTCATTGTTTTTCGTCTACGAAAGTTAAATTATAGCTTACGGGTAAATGAAAAGGGGAAATATTAAATGAGGGTATTTTAATATTGTTAATATTATATACATGATTATTGCACGTTAAATAAAATATATCTTTTACTACAGGTCTGTAAGTCACAACTTTTATTTCTGAAAATTAATAAGGCTTAGATATTTTTTATCTCTTGTAAATTTATAAATTTTGTATGTGATTTTTAATATCTTTTTCTTATTTTTATTTATTTTTTAAATTATCACTATTTTAGTCTCTTTTGTCTAGAGTTATTTATTAAACAATGACTTATTCACTACATAACACATCATTGATTAAATAGGACAGAGATGTGGATTTTTTTTATTTATTTTTTGATAAATTTACATTTTGTTTTTCTTCTTCGATATTTAAGTGATAACTTATTCATAAGTGATGATATAAGTGAACCAAACATATATTCTTTCAAAAGAAGAAAATTAATCAATATGATACAAATATTTATTTTTTTCAATTAGAATTTGCATTTTTTATTATTTCAGTCTTCCTTATTTAAATGTGAAAATAAAAAAAATACAAAGATATGCAAGTATAATGTTTTTTTTTTATGATTCTTTAACTTCTATGAATTTAATCATAAAAAAACGATGTTAAAAGAAAACAAAATACAAACACTAACTGGAAAAAAACTTATATTAATTATTTTTAACATGCCATTTCTTCTTCGAAGACCTTTTCAATTGTTTATTCTTCCAAACGATGTGATAATATATTTATACTAATATATAAAGAGAATAACAATTTCAATAACTGTTTCCGACGAAACATATTTTATTGAAAATTTTAATTTTTATGTTATAATAAATGTTTTGTATTTTTATATTAATATAACTGATGTTGTGGTAATTCTTTTTTATTACCTCGTAGTATAGCCACGTATCTTGTCAAAGTTTCCTTCTTGAGGAAATATGGTTTCAACGGGATTGTTTCTTCAAGTAAAGGCTTTCCTGTTATAGAAGAAAAGACAAGAATAAAGTTGAAAGATTACGTTCGACTATAATAATAATAATGATAAAAAAAAAAAAACTAATACAAGTTCGTTATATCATTCTCACTTCCAAAAGGAATTTTCCCTACATTAACCCGAATTAAAATGCTAAACATCATTAAGCATGCTTAAGTAAACATGGCTATAAAGCCATAGGCATCATTTATTATTTACATTTCTCATCAAAAACTTGACTTTTGGATAGGATTTGTCCCTAAAGTAATATCAAATCCATCCAAAATAAAGGATAAGTTTTTATAACACTGATATTTATTGACATGCGTGTTTGTCGGAAATCCATCTTAAATCATTCTGAAAACTTTAAGATAAATATTGCACATCATTTTTCAATTTTTAACTAAACTGATAAAACCAGATATATATTTTGTCTGAAATTAATTTCTTTACCCATCCCAAGAACTTTATGACTTATAATATCTATATATACTTTGAATGGAAAATATGCCGCCAATAGTATGAGAAACTTTTTGAGTAATTTTTTCCAAAAAAAACAAAAAAGAGAGAACACTTTGAGATGAACCAATGTTAGAGCTTGTGGAAAAATCAAATACTTTTATTAAAGTTGACTCTGTCTGCGCAGCCGAGTTATGATCCATGTCCACTTTTGAATTCCATGGATATTTATTTTATTTATTTATGGAAATGGAAGAAAGGTGGTTGTTGTTGTTGACAAAAGTATAAACAACAGTTAGTTCCTGCCAAATTGTGAACAGGTGGAGCCTAGTTTCAAATCTCAACTTTTACTCCTTTCCATTCTTTATTTTTCTTTGATTTTGAACCATTTTCACATGCTTACTCGTCAATAATATAGAAATTAAACTTTCAACAAATTAAAACTTGTTTACTTATGAGCTAATTGGGATGAATTGTATGTGATCTAATAAGGTATTTTGCAATATAAAATTATATTTCTGTGTTGTTTTAGTTTTACCATTATATTTGAATGTTTGAATGTTCTAACCTTAAGTTAAATGAAAAATAAATAAGATTGAGAGGAAGTTTAAGATTATCTTGATTTTTTTTATTTAATTGGATAAGAGGGTTTTTAACAAAATATTTAAAATTAATATTATGATATGTTAAATATTTAATGATGGATTGAAAATTTTGAAAATGTTAAATTTATTGTTGCTTGTGGGATATTATGAATATGTTACTATTGTTTTTTTTCACATATAATTTGCCTAATAAATGATAATTCATCTAGTCGGTTTTAAAGAGCAATTAACTAGTTCTTTAAAAAAAAAATCTGTCAAGTAAATTCTACTTTTTTTTTCAGTAAATTCGATTTATTTTAACATGATATAGTGTATCTGAAATGTATGATTTGTATATAATTAGAAATGTTTATGTATATGTGAAATTGTTCTATGGATTGAAAATAGATTTGATGGATGAATTAAAAGTGAAACTAATTTATGTTCAATTAATTAATTAAGTTGTATGTGTGTAATTATTTGATGATGTAATATTTAGAATTACTAAATTTGTATTGAATTGTATATTTATATTAGATTGAATGATTTGAGGTTAAATATTTAATGTAATGTAAGAAGTTGAGAGAGAAATCTTACATTAATATTACATATAATTAGTTGTATAATTATTAGTGTAATGAATTTACTTTAAGTAGTTAAGATTTAACATGTAAACCAAATCTTCTTATAATGAATGAGATGTTAAGCTGTCATAAATAATACAAATTGGATAAATGAATTTAGGTGTCCTTCAGTATTTATTGAAGTTAAGGTTTTTGGACGAAAAGTATTTTAAAATGAATTCAATAAATTGATATTTAATATAGTTGGAATTGTTTAATATATATATATATATCTTTTTGTTAAATATTATAGACATATAAGTTAAGGCTTATGCATAGTTATTTTAGATGTTATATTTATAATTATATAAATTAGAGAATGAGGGATTTAAATATCTATAAGAACACAAGAAGAAGGTACATGCCTGTCGTCTTACTGTTAAATGCAATGAATCTCAATTGGAATGTAAACGTGAATCAGATTTTCTGTACGATTTTTATAATTAATTTTGAGATAAACAAGATCAGATCAGAAAAAGAGTTAACTAACTAAACATGTTTAACTCATTTATATCAATTCAGAGTTAAACTTGACATCTAAAAATTAACTAGCAGTTGATATGTCAAATACAGATGATTTAAAATACTGTGTATGTATTGATGTTCCTCTTATTGTTTGTTTTCACAACATTAATTCTATCACTTTTGTTGTGTTGTTTCATGTTTGATACTTTAATTTCTTGCATTATACAGATGGTTCTTGAATATGCTGTTGGTATAAATAACTGTGAACAAAATAAATTTGGTTAAAAAAATTTAATTGTTTTTTTTTGAATAATTTAACTAGATAAAATCAGAAGCAAAATTGATAAACAGAATATCATACTACCACTAAAGCGTTATAACCAAGGACAAAAGTAGATGTCATGAATGGGTCAAAATTTAATAAATTTATAAATATTAAGATTCATATAAAATGTTCATATTTATTATAGAAAATATATTTTTGTAAAAATAATTTTTAAAATTCTAAGACTATATAAAAGTAACTAATTTTACATAGCAATAAAATATTATGAATTTATTTAAAAATTGGTATATTTGTGTAATTATATGCTATTTAAAAAAATTATTTACACTCTAAAAAGAAACTATATTAAATATTAAGTTATATTTTGGGATAAAAAAATATATATTAAATAACCATTAAAAATATTTTGTTTTGAGAAAATTGAAAAATAAAAGAAGAAAAATGCGGTATCCTGTAATTCTAAAAACCAATTAGGAGAAATATTCAATATCTAATTTGTTTTTCCAGTTTTACACAATGGGAACTTAAGATTGATTATAGTAAAATGTTACAATATAGACCACAGACAAAATATAAAAAAAATAAGATAGAAAAATAAACTATTTATTAATAAAATTTAAGATGTCAATTACTTGTATAATATTTGTAAATCTAACTCTTAGGATGCCAATCTTTATTTCTCAGGTCAATATAAGAAAATTTTGTATTTAATACTCTTATTTTCATAAGGGCATTGTTCACTGAACCATTGTACATTTGTGTATAATCATTTGGAATAAGAAAATTATAGTTTAGGATGGGGAATCGAATCTTTCAATTACCAATGCATATCTCTAATACTATTTTGTGAACGGACCACAAATCTAAGATCTAAAACAATTGTTATTATAATGAGAAAATTTTAGAAAGAGATAGTTGCACCAATGATAATATTAGAGGGATGCACAGATTAAGTGATTAGATAATGAATGGAATTATTGGCTAATTAAGGTGAATTAGTTAGAGAATAACAATTTGAGTGATTGATTAAGCAGGCCTATGGGGAAGGAATCTTATGGTGTTAGAAATGTGTGCTACATGCCATGAAGATGAAAAGATGTACTGTTTTTGTAATTAAATCTAATTTATTTACATTGGATTTATGATGGTCCAATTAAAAGACTTTTAAAATCTTATATGCACCCCTTTTTTTTTTCTCTCATGAAGGATAATTTTGGATTTATAATTGTTTAAAAAATACTTGAGGTTAAATAAGTCGAGAAAATTAGAAATGTTTATAGTTAAATAATAAAATTTTGGATTTCATTTTATATTTTGTTTAGATTTGTATATTCAAGTTAGTTATGCTAAATTTTAGCTAGAATAGTAGAATTTTAAAAATTATGTTTTAGGTAGTTAAAGTTTAACCTAGGAAACTTATCAAGAATGTAACTAAAAAATAATCAATTACAAGTTTAGAGTATTTTTAAATATTTTTCACATTAAACATTTATTTTTAATTATTTATAAAATGCTTATTGAGACTGCTATATTTTAGGGTTGTGACGGATTCTAAATTTAAAATTGGAAAAAATCATATCTATATTAGATTTTTTTTTTCAAGTTGAAATTGTGATACAATTTTACAAAGTGTTGATCTAAGGTTTTGTAAGGTTTAGCATTTTAGTTCTTGGACGATTTTATTGTTTATTTGTGTGCTTATGAAAATTTGAAAGATTAGTGAGTTAGTTTAGTCAATGTGAATGGGTAGTTAGATGCAATTCTTTCTAAAAACGAAAATAAATTTCTTATATTTGTGTGCTTATGACTATATGCATATCGATAATGAAAATAACTATATGCATATTTATCTCCACTCCCAAATTCTTACTTGTTATATCGATAATAAATTTACCTTTTATTATGCACAAGGTTGGTTTGCAATATTTAAAATATTTATGGTTGAATTCATTTTAAATAAAGTTGATATTTTGTGAAAAAACTCCCACTGAACAGTTTGATAAACTAAAATTGGTGAAGAAATAGAAAAAAGAAAGTGAATATATAACTACAAAAAATGAATGTATATAAATAAGTTGAAGGAGAGAAAATAAAGAGGTGACTTGTTAAACTTGAACATGGTAGACGCATGCCATAATTACTGTGACAATCTTTGTTCCCGTTGTTCAAAATAAAAGAAAAGAAAGCATTTATCAGTGTTTTCTGTAGGCCACAGATAAAACCCACCGCAATAATGTTAGTATCATTTTAAAAATGCAAAAAAATCTAAAAATAATTTTGAAAGCCATGATCTAATTATTCTGGTGATGGATTATGAGCATATAAAATAATTAACAAATGTTTCGTTTTCCATTTCTCTCAAATTAATTAGCTTTAAATTCGTTCTATTTTACTTTTCCTTTTTCTCACTTGCCTCTAAAAAGAGATTGTACACAAAATCTAACTTTACATAAAATATGGTAATAAAAACGAATCATAATTAGAGGAAATATATGGATAAATAGAAAAGGGGTTCATCATTTCTTACATTACCATGATTACACTATTTCCTTTAAGAAAAAGGATTAGCAGTACGTAAAATAGTGATAGTGTTTGCAAAGAAAGTGAAGGTGGGGACCTGTGTTTTAATGTAAAAATATGAATGTAATGTATGATTATTTTCATTTGATTTATCTGGGTAGCTAAGTTAGCTAGCTAAATCTGACTGCTGTCCCAAGTCATTCTCAGTAACTGCTAACACTGACACGGTCAGCTACCCTTCTCTCTCTCTCTCTCTCTCTCTCTCTCTCTCTATCTCCGAACCTTTGCCACTGTCTCCTCCCATAACATAACACGGTTACTTACACCATACACCTTCAATGTGAATCAACCTTATTTATAACACCTTAAGCCACCACACCAGGTGGCGCACCCAAACCCACAAGAGGTGAAGTGAACCATTCTTCACCTCTCTCTCCCATGGGTCAGACCCTTAGTTGCACGCCCAACCATGACCACGGCCTCTTCACCGCCGTCCAACACGGTGACCTCCAAAGTGTCACCACTCTCTTGGAGGCCGACCCCTCTCTCTTCCACCAAACCACTCTCTACGATCGCCACTCTCCGCTTCATATTGCCGCAGCCAATGCCCAGATCGAGGTTCCTTCCCTTTTCCTCTCTCACTCTCTCCCGCGTTCTCTTCACGCAATTTCTCTTCTTTACGTTTCTCTTTCTCCTCCTTCCAGATTCTGTCTAGGCTTTTGGATGGATCTCCTAACCCAGATGTTTTGAATCGCCACAAGCAGGTACTGACTTCTGCTCTGTATCCACGGTTTCCCCATTTAGAAAAAAATGCTATCTTTGCTTACCCTTTATTGGTGTCGTCAATGCTTCAGACTCCGCTTATGTTGGCAGCAATGCACGGGAACATCGCGTGTGTCGAGAAGCTTCTTCAAGCCGGAGCTAATGTAATGTTTTTCAATCTCGTTAATCTTATCCTGTGATGGCGGGAATGAATTTGGAAACTGAATCGTGCGATTTTCAGGTGTTGATGTTTGACACCATTTCCGGGAGAACCTGCTTACACTACGCGGCTTACTACGGCCATTCTTCTTGCCTTAAGGCTATTCTTTCTGCTGCTCAATCTAGTCCAGTGGCTGCTTCTTGGTTTGTTTGCCCTTTTAACTATTGATTTCGATGTTATTGTGGTGTCTTTTCGGTATTTAGTGATTTTGAATTGGTTCCAGGGGGTTTGCGCGGTTTGTGAATATTAGAGATGGAAAGGGTGCAACGCCATTGCACTTGGCGGCTCGTCAGAGACGGTCTGAATGTGTACATATTCTGTTGGACAGTGGAGCCCTTGTTTGTGCTTCAACCGGTGGATATGGGTAATGATCTATCAAAAGAGTGGTTTGAATGATCGAATTTGATGTTTTTACTTTTCTGTTTGGCGGAGTAAGTAATCAATTGCTATATTTTCAGCTGTCCTGGGAGTACTCCGCTTCATCTAGCAGCTAGAGGGGGATCTCTGGATTGCATTCGTGAATTGTTAGCATGGGGTGCGGATCGTCTTAATCGCGATGCATCTGGGTATAGTGCAGTTTCTCAGCTCAAATTCTTACCATTAAGAGAAAGGGATTAACGGGTTTGAAACGTGTTCAATTTTGATTGTTGTGGTTTATTGGGTTATGGATGGTTTATCTTAGTAGTGTCAAATTTTATGTTCTTTAGGAAAATCGTTGATTTGCTGTGATGGGCCCTTTACTGTACTCATCTGGCATTTTCCTATCGCAACTTTCTTAACTTTATGAGCAACTTACCTCATTTAACGATTAGGTCGTTCATGCGTAGATTGGATCCATAGCATTTAAGTTTTACCCTGCATCTTTTCCTCAGTATATACTCTCAGAATGTCTGGTTGGCGTGTTTGTGCAGGCGGATACCATATATGGTTGCTCTGAAACACAAACATGGAGCCTGTGCATCATTGCTGAATCCTACATCTGCAGAACCTCTTGTCTGGCCGTCTCCGTTGAAATTCATCAGTGAGCTTAATCCTGAAGCTAAAGCTTTATTGGAACAGGCGTTGATGGATGCAAACAGAGAAAGGGAGAAAAACATATTGAAAGGGAGCGCTTACTCTCTTCCCTCTCCATCACATTCTGATGGGGTAACTGATGATGTGTCCGAGGTAATTTCTCACCCTCTGCATATCCATACCAACTTTGTTTCGTAATTCAATTAAATCAGACTATGGAAATAAATATAGTTACTAAGACTTAGTAGATTAAACGTGAGACCTCATTGCACAATTTTAAAATGATGCAACATTCAAACATCTCTGGTTTGCAGTAAAAAAAGAAAAAATCACATTTTGATCAATTTTTAAGGTGTGTTCTATACTGCATAAACTCCTTGATTCTCCCCTGCCCCTTTTAATTTTTTCAACTCTGAATTTATTGGTACTTGGACAGATGAAGCAATTCTGGCAGAACTTACTGATATAACCAAATAGTAAAAAAGGATTTTGAATTGAGTTATTGAGATGTAAGCAAAATATATTATATTTTTTATAAGGGGGTCATTATTTTGTCTAGTGAAAGACTTCTCTTCATGTATATTATTACCTTGGACCATTATATTGATGTTCTTTCTATTATGGGGTATTTTGCAGGTTAGTGAGTCCGAGTTGTGTTGCATCTGCTTTGAGCAGGCATGCACAATCGAAGTTCAGAGCTGTGGCCACCAGATGTGTGCACAATGCACACTAGCTCTATGTTGCCACAACAAGCCCAACCCCGCCACAGCCTGTCTCACTCCACCAGTTTGTCCATTCTGTCGAAGCACCATAACAAGACTGGCGGTGGTGAAGACAGAATGCCATGACGAAACTGATCTAGACAGTGTTGACATGAACTGTTCCAAGCTGAGCAAGTCATCAAAAAGATTCAGAAACTTGAATGACAGTGGTAGCAGCAGCTTCAAGGGCCTATCCAGTGTCAGTTCATTCGGGAAGTTGGGTAGCCGCAGCTCTGGAAGGATTGCTGCTGAGTGGGTGGATAAACAGTGATGATGGCAATTGCTTGTGGTAACAAATGAATCTCACATTGGCAAGATACCGTAACTACATAGGTGCTTAACCGGCAAGGCAAAAATCAAAGTTAAAAAGTAAAGGAATATTATGTAATTTTGGGAAATAAGCAAAGTGAGTTGAAATGAAGTGAAGTTGGCGGTAGGTAGCAAGTCTTGTTGGGAACAGGAGAAGAGTATGTCATGTTGTTGCAGTCTTATTATTATTATTACTTGAGAATGAAGAAGCATCACCTGCATCGATGATTTTGGGAATCTTCAATAATTTTATTTTATTTTATTATACGTATCCCAGTAAAGTCAATAATTTTATGGGAAAATGTATTGCTTATTTGCATCTGGTTTATTTCTTTGTACCCATATGATATAAGCAATAAGATACAAAAGAGAAAGACAAAGCCTTATGTTGCTTGTCATGTGATCTTGCCTCCTTGGTGAGTAGGCTCGTTAGAGCACTTGATTAGGCTAATCATATCTTTTTATTCCTTCTATTGCATCAATCGTCCGTGTGAAAACACAAGTGTTACACTTTGGTTGGATCATGGTGAAGTCACATGATGAGACTTAAAATTGGTGGTCAAATAATTTGGGGTGGCCACCACGTACACCAAACGGGTTTGTTGGGACTTTTCACACAAGAAACTGAAAACAGAAAGAGACATAGCCAAAAAACAAAGAAGGAAAGATGAGTACATGCATGGGCATGGGCATGGGCATAGGCAGGGTATGTGTCGTTTCTCTATATGCTGCGTTGCAGAACCCAACGTGTTTGACCTGTCCTCCTTCAGAGCCAAGAGCCCCACCACAATCCAAATTATCCAAATTTAAATTATTTCACAAACAACTTATAAGTGATGTCTTATAATCAATTATGATTGAGACAAAGAATGAATAATTGCTCAAACAGTATTATTTATGAGATTAGAAAATTATGTGTTTGATATAAGAAAAGTCACATGACATAGAGAAGAGATTAAAATTAGAGTAAAAGGGCTAGTAACGAAAAAAAAATAGTTTTAAACTATTTATTGAGATAAAATTGGATGTTTTTATTTATTGTAATGTTGTAAATGGTCGAGGACTTTGAATACTAGACTTTGTTTATTCAAACGGTGATATCTTGAGTTTGTTAGTTAATTTTAGGTTTATTAGGTTATATTTGGGTTTATAATGAGTTGAGAGACTAGGTCAACTACTTGATTTTCCTAGAATATATTATGAATTGAGTTTAGATATTTGAACAGTGACCTCGAATCTATTATCACTTAAAATCATTCGTCAGACATTAAATGCATCGAGATGGACAATCAAATATGACAAGAGATATTGATTGGTTGAGAAATCAATACTAAAAACATAATGTTATCTAACTAAATTTATAGTCTAAGGTCAAGGAATTTGAAAATACCATGTTATTTTTATAGGATAATTTTCTTTTACAGAAAAATTTGAAATGGTCAATGATAAAAAATGTTGACAAAAAAAATTAAAAAATTTTATATTTTAGAAATTAGAGATAAATTTTATCATTTAAAATTATACAATTTCAAAATTTATTTAAAATGTTAGAATTTGAAAATTTTAGTAATCTCTTCTCTTTCAAATTTATATATGTTTTCTTTATAATTTGGTCTCAGTTAGAATATCATCAACTTAACTTCACATAAGATATTATCAACTTATTGGTGTCACAGTTTTTTTTTTTTTTTTTAATTTATGTGGATGAGAATTTCTTTTATATTAAAGTTGATTATGATTATTGTATTTTTTTAATATAAATTAAGGTTATTTCTAACATTTTTTTTTGGTTTATGTTAAATATGATATTTTTAGTTAATGTCAATTCAAAATATTTTCATCTTAGGTAAGTTAGAGTTGTTGTTTAGTCAAAGTATATTAAAATATAAATTGATGTTACTTCTTCACCGATATTAAATATGGTTTTTATCGACTAAGATTAGTCAAAACATTTTTAACTAATGCTAATAAAGAATTATTTATCATCACTTATAAAATTATTTTTCAATTAATATAAAGCATGTTTACATTTTTAATATTATTTTTGTGCTTATATGAGTTATGATTATTTATTGACTAATATTAAAGAAGTGTTAAAACTTCAAATATTCTAATCTAATCAAACGCATAATTATATTGAGAAAACAGAAGTGATGATACTGTCACATGATTAGAAAAATATTAGAAAAAATAAAGACACATAAAACATACACGAATAATAACTCTAAGTGTTCATTTGATTTTAAGTCCATTTTAATATCAATATTCTGTGTTTCTTTGTAACTCATATGTGGCTGTAAGAAAAACACTCAAATAAGTTACGTTGACAGAATTGATAAACTATATTTTATTTTTTAATTACACATATATTCGTTATTATGTTGTGTGAATGATAACATATTATACATGTTTCTGGTACAATAACATACTACTGTTAAAACAATAAGGTAACATAAAATGCAATATAATTACTTGAGTTTTCATTAAGTTTATTATTTTTTTATTAACTTATTTCATAAATAATAAATTATCCAACTGTTAGAATTTATATTTCTAAAAAAGTAATCATTAGATAAGTGAATTTAGTCAACAGTACTTTAAGAACCGGGTCAAGCTAACTCGACCAATGAAAAAATATGTTGACTCATATTAGATTAATCCAAGTACATCCACTTGAATTGAATAGACAACTCTAGTTTGAATCCGTACAAATAATCATACAAATACAAAAATTCACATTTAAAACAAATTTACATATTTACCATATATAACAGTATTAAAATTTAAAAAAAAAACTAATGAACGAAGAGATGTCTGTTTCCCCCAGTTTTTAATCAAACAAAAAATATTTAATTCGAATAATAGTTTATCTATTTTTATTCTTTTTTCAATCCTTATTTTATCTGTACGCTCAAAAGCAAATACAACAGACTAGGATTTTTTTTTTTAAAGTTGAAAAAGTACATATTAAATAATATTTAAATAAAAATGATGGAAAAAATATTTTGTAGCACAAAGAATCAGGGTGTGTGCCGACAGTTGCAGAAAGAAATATCTTGGAAAATATTGAGCATCACATGTGGCTTACTTTTATGTATGAAAAAGAAAATAATTAAGAATGTATTTGGATCTAATCCAAGTGGTTGCATATTCACATGAATCTGGATAACTTAACTAAAGAACGTGACACGTACGGTACAAACTACTAATCCATCATTACATACACAAATTATATATTAAGTCACACACCTTCTAGGTTAAATGTTTTATTATTAAATACTATATAGTTAACTCACCTATATTAACATTTGTAGGTAGAGAAGGGATCTAAATTTTCAGAGGAGATAAAGTTAACATGGTGAGAAAGTTTAATTTCACAGCCTTACCCAAAGGATAACTGAACCATTACGTCATCTCTATCTTCTCTATATGCACACTCACACACCAAAGGAATGAAAAACAAAAAACAAAAATGCTCCATCAGATCCATTGTGATCTCTCTTTTATTCTTTAAATATTCTAAACTTGTTGCTCGAACACATAAAAAAAACATTAGTATTTTTCAATGATTCGCTAGTGTCTCTGACTCGATTAATTTGGCCCTACCTCAATTAATTCCCTTTCTTAATTTAATTAAAGGTAGGTCTTTGAAATTATGCAAATCATAAAGATACTTTCTAATGAGCTTCACCTCAAATATTAATAAGTTTGGTTTTGTCATTTTATACTAACAACAACTACAGCAGATCCCGTAAGGCAAAGGAACATTGTTTTCTACTAAAATACAAACCTTTTTTTTTTAATTTATAATTTTGATTTTCCTACTTTAAAATAAAAATTTTTATTCTTTCTCATATTTACAAAGAAAAATGTTACTTTGACCGGTGATAGAAAATATCTTCCTTTTAACAATTTTGGTGACACGATCAGTGATTAAAATATACTTTTGTCATAATTAATATTTTACAAAGTGAGAAAATATTTGGGATGAACATCGTTGTAAGGAAAATGTGTAGAGAAATCATATTTCATATCGAAAATTCGTTCCATATTAGAAAATTTGTTTCTTTTCATATTGAAGAATCGTTTTATATTGAAAAGATTGAAGGAGACGAGTTAATACACAAATAAAATCGTCTCACATAAAAAAGGAAAAAAATTTATTCGGGAGGAAGAAATGTGAAATTTAACACAAACGGAGGAAAAACCAAAATCAGGCTGCTATCCAAAATGGATAACCGTCCACAAACCACCTCATCTTACTACAAATCAAAACACATTACTGTTCCATCAGAGAACTGCGACTCAACAATCAACCACCACTCTAAAGCACCATCTCTAAAACTCATATCCAAAATACCACCGCTCCAAATTAACTATCAATCATGACGACACACTCAAAATAACCTAAATTCATTTTCATTTCATATTAAACATTCCTAAAGTCCAATAAAAAAAATATTTCTTTGATACGATCAATACTTTCAATTAAAAATCTATTTTTATTTCAACTCACTGTCATGTAAATGTCATATAAGATTGTTAAATGGTTGACATGCCAAATAATAATATCTAAATCCTAAATCTTAAACCCTAAACACTCATTCATAAATAAAAAATATGTTTGATTTTTATTTTCATTAAACACTTATAAGAAAAAAACATGTGAAGAAAAAAAATCATATAACGTTAGCTTTAGATACATATTTCACTTACATTTAACGTTAACTTTGAAAGAAATGTGTGGTGATACCAAATTATAATTAGGAGTTAGCTAAAGGCAACTTTTCCACACATGCATGAAAATAGCTCGTGGAGTGAACCAAACCCTTTGTTGTTGTCGTGCCTTATGGGGCGAGGGGGAGCAATGGTGCCATTCATAAAAAGTGAATTTGGTTCTACAATATTGATTTCAGGCAATGCAAGCTCAAAATGAAGGCTTCGGTTCCTTCTATTTTCATTAGCAGCTCTTCTTTCCACAGCAAGAAACTGAGCCAGAGAAGGGGCATTATTTTTCTGCTTCAAAGCTTCACAATTTCTACTCCTTGAACCCAAACAGAAAAACCATGACCAAAACTTGAACTTGCTTTTGGTCTTCAAGAGCTCTGTTTTAGTTTCTCTGAGAGATCTTCTTGATAGTTCCACAGTGCTAGAGACACCCATTAGGCTCCCAAGTGTGGTACTTTGGTCCAGAAAAAAAGACCCCGTCGACTGAATCAAAACAGACACACATGTTACATTTTCAAATATATGTTCCAAACTAAACTTATTAAAACCAAACCCTTTACACAGTTACTACGTAATATGAATTAGATCCATCTAACTCAACTCAATTTATACCATCAATCATAGGCAAATTTAATTAATGTAGCACTAACAAGACTGGCCACCTAATGCAACCTAAAAGGGGGATTTCAATTATAGCCCAATTTAAAAGGAAAATTCAACAGATATATATTATAAGATATGGTTGTCGATAATGTTTCGTACCACATTAAATGTCGTAAGTTCCTTGACAGTAACATGCATAAAATATACACCGACTAATTAAATGAAACAAACTTGCTATAGCTGTTGCAATTATATACATAACCGAGTCGTTCAGCTAAAAAAATGGTTCAATTAATGTCTGAAAATATTCAGGTCTTATCCAAGAGTATAATATATGCTCCGGAACACACAACTTGATGACAACAAATCCCATTCGGAGTAAGAACAAAAAACTCGGTCACATCAACTAATAATAATTTCCTTCTATTGCTTCAAACTTTCGTGCACAGCTAAACTTAGAAAAACGGATGTTTTTTGTTTTAAAAATTTAAAAAGTAATTAGTTTATTTTAATACGTTGGATCAAAGCGTACTCATTAAAGGTGATGTAATTGGACGAACTTAAAAGATCAGGAAAAATAGTATATGAATCTTATAATTGTTTTATTGGAATTTATTATAGTATTTTTAAAATTTTCCATAAATATATTTTAAAACTTAAACTTCTTCCTGTAACGAAAATAATAAATAAATACTTAATTAAGTTGTTTATTTACTATAGCCTATGGGGGTGAAGTGTTATACCAAATAAAGTAGCTATCAATTGTTACATGCAACATACCCAACTGTTTTGGTAGTTGAAATTTAGTTCACGAATGTTTTCTTTTAATACAGTAGAAATTAGAAAAGAGCATTGATTTGTTTTTCTCTCTTCATTTAATGAATGATATCAAGCAGTAAGAAGAGTTTTGCCCCTTTTGCTTATAGGATAGAATTTTATTAGTATCAGATATTTAGAAGTGAGGTGTTATGGTTTTGGTTGTTAGTCGATAAGAGAGTTTTTGGTGGTAAGTTCCACTCACTTGTAGAACTTAGTTTCTAAAATACATTATAATGTGTATAACAAAAGAAAAGAAATATTAGAAGAATCTGAATTAGGTGAAGAAGAGTCCAACAACCAAATAATTCACCATCAACTAAGAATATTAGGAATAAAATCCCAATTAAGTCAATGAAAATGACCCAACCTACAAATATCTTCCATGTGTAAAACTAAGATATATAATATGTTGGGATAATATGTAATGTCAAGAAATTTCTTTAATTCTAAGGCAATTCACTAGAAAACATGTTAAAAAATCTAAATATTTTCATACGGGTTCCATTTAGATAGCAATAAAATCTTATTTAGAAAATAAATAAATACAACTGTCATTAAAAAATTGAGATAATAAGCTAAAACAATCACCCAATCAAGTATTAACTATATTTCAAACTTACCTTCAAGAACCCAATATATACAAATAATTACGCAACTAGTTGGTAACCTTTAAAAATTTCATGATATATAGTATAATATAATATGAATGATATATAGTATCATATAATATTAGATAGCATAATCCTAGTACCATAGTACCATAACAATTATTATAATTTAGAAAAGTAATAGAAGTTTAGTTCACACTTACTTAGTTATTAATGTACGAAATTGCTATTAGATATTTTATATAAACAAAAAATATGATCATATAATAAAATATTGATGAGGGTAAGCCTTATCCTATCGAATTAGTTTTATGAAATTAAATTAAGTTTAAAGTCTATATTTACAATAAGATATACAAACTTATCAATGACCCATCTCAATCAAATTTGTTAAATTTATCATATCATTCAGGATGGAGTTTTTATTATTTTTATGTTTGATGTCCTCAACTAATTTTAATATCATTAATTAATGGCGGATTATAGACTACTTGACCCTTTTTCACAAATTTAATTTTATATGATTTTTAATAACAAAAACGCCCTTCCTAGCTAATAAATAGAATAATACCTCATTTTTAAAAGTTTATAACTAATTAAATACACGTTTTTCTTTAGAAATATAGTGATGTATTTATTTAAATAAAGTTCAAAATACTCAAGCATATACACCCACCTCCCCCAATTAAATTATCTCAAATTCTAAGAGCATCTTTAGTGATGGATTTTAACGAGTTTCTTAACTTGAAAAAACAAATCTTAAAGAAATCTATCTGAGAGATATCTTATATGACACATCCGATCTTTTCTACTTAAAAAAAATTATTACATAGAAAATGATTTATTCAAACTAAATGCATGAATTTCTAAATAAAACTGAACAAGTTTCTAAATAAAACATATTTAAATAAAAATAAAAGTGAAAGGTAAAAATTTCTTAAAGTTTCTTAAAGTTTTTTTTTTTACTATTAAAACAAAATCGATTAGTGTTTCTTAAAAATGGGACGTCATTGTAGGAATCACACAAAATACAAGAGAAACTATACTAAATATTTAATAAACTTTTTGTAAAAAACATATATTAGAAATAATGTAGTACCATAATGAAACTAAAGTATAATTTGAATTGAAATTATACTTTCACATGGTGAAATCAATAAATTAGGATATTGAAAACATGTATGAAAAGAAATAAGATAAAACTTAGAAAGGGAATTCTCCCAAAAACAAAATTTAAGATGTATTTAACACAAACGAAAGTTTACAAAGAATGAAGAGAGGAAATAGATAGAATATATATTATTTACTCCATCCATCCAATTTAATCTTCACTCAAAAATTGAATTGTAAAGTAAGCACATTCCTCGAACTTAGCCTTTGGACAGTTTAGGCACAGAAGTTTAAAGAGCTTTTTGTGTAACCAAAAATTATCCCCTTCGAGGCTATTTGAAGTTGTGACTTTTTTTAAAAGATGGACCAGTTTACCTGAAGAATCCAAGAAACACACAGAAGAAAGACAAAAATGAAAGTATATTGTATTATTGAAGTGGACTCAGCTAGTCACATGCTCACTGCTACTTATGTACATTAATTATACAAATTAATTTTCATTTATCATCTTTTTTAACTACTTTATTCTATTAATATGAAGAACCAACAATGCATCTTCAATCATGTTTCCTTAACACAGTTTTCTTGACAATTAAAATTATTCTTTTACAATAAACTATTAATAATAAAAGAACAGAACATAAAGTTACCATAATGTTTTGCTGACCTGAGTGTCTAAATCAGATGAAGAATCTGTAGAAGAAGATGGAGAAGCAGTGATTAAGGTGTTGAATGATATTGACCCTGTCCCAGTCCCTGCATTCTCACTGTTTCTCACCAATTCAATCCTTGCATTCACTGGCTGTAGTAAACCCAGAGGCCACCCCTCTTCCTAAAATCAAATCAAATGTAACAAAAATTGTTCAGAGAAACCACCAACTTCACATGATACCAGACAGACAGCAGAACAAACGAGTCACAAAAAACAACCACGTATTCATCAAATCAGAAATCATCACAGACCCACCACCGATATCCCAGAGGAGACAGCATGATCAATCCCAAGGTGAATTCTTTAGAAAATTCCAAAAACGGGCATGCATGGTGCAGTAGAAAAAGTACCTGTTGAGCCATGTTTTTTGAATTTTTTTCAGCATGCACAAACCGTCCAAGATGTTAGATAGGACTGCAGGAATCGTCCACTCCTTGTTGTTATGTGCTAAGCATAAGCGAATTATTGACAATGACTGTGAAAATAGAAATGGTGTAGGGAAAATCTTAGTGTAATTAGAGCAAAAATGGGGTCAAAAAAGTGACATAACCACTGACTGAAAGTGCTTATCATTTGCTATTCTCATCAGCTTTTTCTATAGCTCTGTTGACTATAAAGAGAAACAGAATCATTGTGTCGTTACTCGTTACACTAACGGGTCATAAATAATTGAACCAAATAATCAAAGCCACACAAATGAAAAATTAATCTACTTGTAATCCTTCAGATTTTTATACTGGTTTTTTATGCAAGTGGCTTGAAATGGATTTATTTGTTTATTTATCTTCACCTTAAAGGTGGAGTGAGGAAGCAAATGATGTGGAGGAGTCAATGTGAATTATTAATGATGAAAAGGTGCTGCTAGTGATGCATTATGGCCATAAGATGAAAAGCGTTTTCAGTTTTTAGCAATTATGGATGATGGATGCACAGTGAGGTGAGCAAGGATCCTATGAAAAGGGTTAAAAGTGATACAATTTCTTTTCAGCTATGTTAAAAGACAATCACAAGCATCTAAAAAAAGGAACACACTCGCTTTCTAAAAAGCCTCGCTCAGGCTCATACCCCGGCAAGTGTTTCACAAAACAATGCATATTGTCTGCATAATTTTGGACTACACATTCTGCATAGCCCTATGTAGGGTTTATACTTTCTTCATATAAAAGGATATATTTGGTAATTCAGAAACATAAAGCAGAGGGGAGTGTAAATAGGAAAAGTCTATATGGTATTGCTTATTTTTCTGGCTGACCCCCATGGCACTTAAATCCAGGCCCAAATCCACCAGCGAAAACTATTGTCAGACTCTTTCTTTTTCTACTTCCATACTTTTTTGCATTGATTACGAGGTGTTACCATATAATTACATTGATGATTTCTTATGTTAAAGGGTGGGAGAATGAATTATGGGTTGAGGGAAGAAAAAGTCCAATACCCAGGTGATTGGTTAGGGACCTGGGCTGTCCAATTATGGATATTTTTAGAGCTATTGGACCGAGGCCCGTTACAGGCCGCGGGGAAATTTGGTAGTGCTTCCTCTAGTTTACAATTTGTGAAATGTACCATATTATGTTAATGAAATGTTCAAAAATAACATAAATTTTTAATAATGATAATGTAGGTTCTCTTTTTCACGTCTCTTCTCTCTCAGTTTTGTCTTTTCTATTACAGTATTTTCTTTCATGGAAGATTTTCATTATTGAAGTGTTTTCTTTCTTGTAATATTATCTTTACCTGTAACATTATCTTTACCATATTCTTATACTTTTCTATGTTTTTCTTTTCTTTTTATTCTTTCTTAGAATAACTCAGCACCATCACCTTCAATTTCCACAACCTTAAGTAACCTATACTGCATTGTATGTCATTCTAAAATAATAGTGTTAAGGGTAATATTTAGAAAATTATATAGTGCAAGTTAAAATTTATATAGTGCAGGAAACAACTAGCGTAAAGATAAGTATAATAAAACACTAAATGGAAGCATATGATGTTGACTTCGAATTTTATTTTCAATATTATGAGATGAGGCATGATGCAACAATTTATGTACTGTTATTTTTTTTATTGAAGAGGAAAATAAGTAATACTTGAAAATAAATTCATTTGATTGCAACGTTTTTATTTATATCTTTCAAAGAATATAACATAAATAAAAATATTATTAAACAGGAAAATAAATAATACTTGAAATGTAAAAAAAAAAAAATAACACAGTGTTGGATTTTGAATCGGCTGGGCTCCAACACTTCAAAAAAAAATTGGCCGGCCCAATTGGGATTTTTCAGGCTAGTGGATTTTGTTCGGCAATTGCTTCGTGCGCCCCCACAATTGCTTTCGAGTTGTGTGGTGGACGGTATGTGGCGGTGTGAGTTTTGGTTTAAACGTTTTAAATTTGTATATAAGATAAGGCATTTTCAAAAATCGTTTTAGTTGGTTTTTAATTTTCTGAAAATGTTTTTGATAGTTGGTTTTTGATTTTTAGAAGATGTTTTTGATAATTGGTTTTTAATTTTCGGAACATGTTTTCAGACAAGGTTTTTCGAAAATCAATTTTACATTTCTAAAAATATTTTTTGGAAGTCATTTTTAAATTTGAAAAATGTTTTCAAAACTGCTTTTTTACCTCCAAAATTTATTTCGGAAAATCATATTCGAAAGTCATTTTTACATTCTCAAAGTCATTTTTACGTATCCAAGAATAGTTCTCACATTTTAAAAATTTAATAGAATGCAGGAAGCAAATGAGAGGTGCAGAAAGCAATTGCCTTTAGTCTTTATGTGAGAGGCTAAAACTAACAATAACATGTGTTCTTAAATGATGGTGAAGGTGCTTTACTTGCAGTTTTAAGCACTGCAAAAGTCAGGTATCGATGTAGAGGAAGATCAGAGGAATAAAATAAGGCAGAATATGAATTGCTCTTAATGACAGATACAATCGAGTAGCTAAATTAGGTGGCTGTTTGGCCTAGTTCTTAATTGTCGTGTATACGTATGCTAAAAGTAGTAATAACTTTAGTTGGTGAAGATGAAAACACAATCTTTAACTTCTCATTATTAATGAATTCAAGTAGTTCTTGTTTTTACATACAATTATATTTAGTTCTTTACGAATAAATTTGAAAAAGAAGTGGACTTTTCTGAAAGTCAAGTTATCTATTTGTAAAGGGAGTTTTTAACAGAAGAAAAATTAAAAGCAGAAATTGAAGGTGGAAGAAGAATAATGAGGAACGCATGGTTTTGCGCACTCAAGTGGTAAAAACGAGGGAAGAGGGAATGTTGTGTGGTTGTCTTGGGAAAGTCAATGTGTCCCATTTCCATCTCCAGAAAGTCAATGGATTCCGATCCCACAAGAAAGAGAAACACCAAATCTACTCTCACACACTCTCTCCACGTTCCTCCAAAATCAAAACCTTCCCTACCCAAATTATGCCATCCATCTACTGCTACACATCACATTCTATGCCTTTTTCATTTCCTTATTCACATTCAAATCCACCCCCATCACAGTACCGTACACATTTAATTTCGGCACAACCAAACAAACTCAATTCTCAAAGAAAAGCACCATCAAATTCAATTAATGCTGGATGGAGAAGAAGCTTTAATTATACGTACCAAATGAATGCACTATCAGGGTTACACGTTTGTCTAGAGTTACAACTTACAAGTGCATAATCACAGCACCAACACACAAATTAGCAAGATACTACTACTAGTTATGGATATTGATCAGGACTCTAGCTAGCTAGAGAATCTAAGGCTCACCCTTGTGCCACGTTTAACAGTGTTTCACTCTCTTATTCACGCCACCGCCTCCAAGATTTACCACAAAAGGCACAGGGAACAAAGATTCCAAATCTTGGGGCAGATCAAGCACGATTCTTCGTCGACACGCTTTTCTTTTCGCGGCTGCCTTTGGTTTTATCTTCTGGGGTGCACCTGGGCATGCTAGGATCGCCGGGATTTTGTTGTCCGAGGATGTTGGAGTCGTGTAACCGTCATCCTCGGTTTCTGATCCCACGTACGGAGACGGAATCTCTAGTTCCAAGGTGATGGGACGTACCGGTTTTGTAACGTTGCGTTGTTGTTGCCTTTGCTCTTCTTGATGGTGATCTTCGTTATCTTGTTCTTGTACTGATAGTTGTTTGAGTTTAATAAGGTGGTGATCTTCTTGGATAAAGGTTTGGAACCCTTGGTCGTGTACCAGTAACCCCACTTCTGGATCGAAGACGTTGGCTCCTATGATATCTTTGTCAGAGAGAAAGATTTTGGGATTGGAAGATACCCCCATGAAGAAAAAGGAAGAAGGGTATATTGGGAGAAGAAAGAACAAAGGATGTTCAAGAAGATTGAGGTGGATGGAATCCAAAGTGATTAACCTAATAATAAGATAGCTATAGGAGTGGTGAGGTAAAAAGATGCATGGTGTATGAACACAAAGAAATGAAATGAAAGAGTGTTTTTTAAAGGGTTTTTCTCTCAAACATGTTTGGATTGTAGCATTGCAGGCGTTGTTGGTGTCATGTGTGTGGTTATGTTATGAAAGAGAGAGAGAGAGAGAGAGAGAATGAGAATAGGGTCTGAAGCGGAGGATCCAATGCAAGCAACAAATGCTACCACAACACAACACAACACATCACAACCACCTTTCTCTCTCAACTCAATATATAACCTGCAGGAAGGGGAAAGTAGAGGGAGACTTTTACTGTCACTCACCTTATAAAACTATAAATGCATGTTGAACAAGTCCACAATACCAATTTTCTTTATTAAATACTCAAAATACAAATAGTATATGAGAAAATAAATTGTAAAGTAAAGAGCAATAATGCTCTATACCAAATGCTACGCATGAATGCAATACAATACAACATGTGTTCCATTAACAGAAATGCAGTAAAAATTCATTTTTAACAGTTAACCAGGGTTATTTGAAATTCTGTATCCACTAAAGTTTTCTATATAAAGAAATTTGAAGTATAATATAATCCATTTTTCCACCTGAATTCTACAAACTTTGAAGCACAGGGCACGTGGTTCAGTAGCAAAATCATATGCTCTTAACGTGCATGCTACTAATTTAGTATTCTCGCCACCATTCTCGCGGTACATTTGACTTTAAGGTATTAATTTTATCTCGTAATCTCTGTTTGTTTATCACTTTATTTTAAATTTTAGGTGATTAAAAAATGGCAATAAAAGTGTAGAAAAATTTCTATAATGAAGTTGAAGATAAAGTTTGGCGTGGCGTTAATTGGGGTGGGCAAAACACATAGCAGACATTAGGTTTGTTGTTGGATGCAAGGGCAGCAGAAGATGTTTCTCACCATTAATTGAGTGCTATGGCAAGTGTCAAAAGCATTTGAAAGTAAACCCTTATATATCCCTAACAGTATAATTGCAACTCTTCACATGCATTTTATTGTGCTTTCAACTAAATTGCAACTTAAATGATAGCTCTACTTCTATTTAATACAATACTCAACAATCATAAGCTAATAGATAGTTACGTCCCTGTTTGTTCTATCTGAGTCACTCCATCAATCGTCGTCGTCATCATCATCAACTAATAAATTACCGTCATATTCTCTTTTCTTTTCACAAATTGTATATGTAAAAAAATTGTGTATGCTTTTGTACAACAAAGAAAATATAAGATAAAACAGTTCATATGATAAATAAACACTAAGAAAAATTGTAATGTATGTATGACTATATAGTTATTTTATTTTGTCTATAAGTGGGAAGATTTAATTACAAGTATAGGTTATATATGTATGTGGCTATAGCTATTGCTATGAGATAGGGTTAGTTGTTGCTTCAATCTGGGGCTAGTTCTTGTAGGGTTGTTTCTGTTTGTCCTTTTATATATTAATACACACGCAAATAATTATATCAACTAGATTGATGATTGGACTTGATCGGTTCATTATGCATGAAAATACTTCTTCATATAATAGATATAGTTTTTTTTAAATAATATATATATATATATATATATATATATATATATATATATATATATATATATATATGCATATCAACTATTAAAAAACACTTTTTTAATAAAATAATCAATTAGTCTAATTTTTAACATATTTAGATAAACTTATTTTGAAAAAACGGTTTTACATTTTCTCGAAACTAATTTAAAGTTGTTTATGGTAAAAATAAAAAGGCAGTAACAGGTAGATTTTTTTTTTTATTAAATAAGATGTTTGTAAATTTTTATTTAACAAAATTATGCTTGAAGTTTCATAAAGTTTCACGGTATGTTGTTAGTCTCCCATTTGAGTATACGTTTTTGTTTTGTTTTTTTGTTTTTTTTAAGTATGATTTAAGATTTCTTTTTTGAAATTGGAGCATATGTTGGATAAATTAAAATAAAACTTAGTATGAGATCTTTGAGGTCTAAAGAAAATAAAGATTTATCTTTGGAGTCACTTCTTCATTTTTTATATATAAAAGGCTTAAAGTTTGTCTTTGAAATCACTTTTTTATCTTCAAAGATGATTTTAGTGTTTTGTGTTAAGTCATTTAAAATGGTATTATTAAGGTAATCACCATATTTAAAGTAGGAAAATTTTGCTTTGACAACCACAGCTAGCATACAACCAGATATCAACTATTGACGTAGTTTAATTATACACAGCTGGCGTACAACCAAATGTCAACTATTGACGTGGTTTAATTATACACGTAGATAAGGGTGACTTTTCTTTTTGAAGAACATTTAGGGTATTTTGTTATGAAAAAACATAATTAGATTTTTAATATCTAAATTTAGAATTTGAAACGTGATAGGAGTCCAGTGCACCCATTTGCATAAGGGAGATTTCGTGTGAGAGTGATTGCGGTGGCGAGTGACGGTGGGAAACCATCGACAGTGGCGAGCAACGGTGGGAGACCATCGACGGTGGCGAGCAACGATGGACAACAACTTCGGTGACAACAGCGGATACGACTGCAGCGGCGGCGACAGCAGTGGCGAGATTCAAACTTACTGCTTCTCAACCCTTGATGGAATATGTGGGACAACGTTTTAGATAAAACCCCAAACATGTAAACCCTAAAAATGACTCTCAGTGCCACGCTGGAATGTTTTTTACACGTCATTTATCTTGGTCACATCAGCGCCACATAAGGTTGTAAAGTAGGTGTGTGCCACGTGTAGTTGTCAAAGTATAATTACTCTTTAAAGTATTATCCACTTTGGAGTTATGAGTTCCATAACAGTTTTGTCTTTAAAAGACATAGAAAATTAAGAAAGAAATGTATTTAAATTACTCTGTCTAGACTCCTAATATATTAAACATACCAAAATAGCTACATAATGAATTATACCTTAAATATTATAGAATGAATATTAATTTCATCTCGAAATATTACCTCTATTATAATATCCAAAATTTAGAAACTATAATAAATAGTCAGTTAAAATCTTAAAAAATATCTCAAATTAGTTTTTAATTAATTCTAGTAAAATGATGAATGTTTAATATTTGAAGAATTATGTGCATAAATTCTTGATTTAAAGACTGTTTTAGGTAATACCTTCTTTTATAAAAAAAAGAATAGGATTAATTGCCATATCCGCTTTAGAGTTCGGAATTCTATCAAGATTTTGTTCTGAAAAATCGTCTTGGAGAGTTAAGGGAAAAAAGTGTATATAAACTCACATTAACCTCAATTAGTTAATGATACGAAACTATATTAAATATACTGGAACAATTACTAACTACATTTAGTTAACTCCTTATTTCTCTCTTATCTATCACAACATTTTACACAAATCATCATGTTAAAATACCAATTAAAATACAAAAAGTGTGATTTGAAATACATATTTCTTATCCAAGCCCAAACCTTAATTTGTTCTACATTAATCAGGAAAAATGACCATATTCTTTTGCTTCCATAGAGTCCTTGACACCACAATACACAAACCCTTCCATATTAAAAATAATACTTAATAAATCACATATTATTTACTTGATGTATAAGTAGATTTTGTACGAGTCATACATTATCACTGTCAATTAACATATCTTTTTATATTACAATGGTCTGGAAACTTTTTAGGTCTTTTTTTTTATATAACAATTGATTCACCGATTCATAAATCTTTGATAGTATCATTAAACTTATGCCAAATTGATATGATTTTTCTTCAAAAATATCTTAAATAACAATTAACTTTAATCAGTATTTGTTAAGTGATAATTTGGTTAAAAACACTGAGCTAAAATGATATCTTGGCAAAGGATGGGTCCTACGTACTGCCTGCCATTTCTCACATTCCTGATAATTGAGTAGGCAGAGGCAATAGATTAGACGTGTTCTGTTTCACTTAGGATTCCCAAACTTTACGTACTACACTATCAATATCAACCAAAGGTAGGTTTTAGATTAATTTGTGACTTTCGTTTTTTGGGTGTTACAACCAATGTCAAAGCGAGGAACAACAATTGTTGTATGATTTGTATTTTAGGAAGATGGGTCATCTTCTCCCACCTTATAGAAAATGCAATCAAAGAGAGTGGTGTTGTGTACATGAAAATAACTAGCACGAGAAATCACTATATCAATTTACCATATTATATAACCAATAAGGGGCAAAAAGTTAATAAGATATTATCCTTCTCGATCGAAGAAATTGACAAAGGGAATATGCAGAAAAGAGGGAGGACCCAATTGGATTTGCTTGAATTTCACCACATCCATCTTCGAACATGATAAAAGTGACGTATCTTGAGGACCACACATGCATATGCGACTTTCTAAGATTCTACACATCAATACTTTATCTGGTCCGATCCAACTGAAGTTTCAACCTATAGTACTGTACGTTGACAACGTTATATGTTTTTCTTAGTATTCCTTCTCCATTTTTCTTAAGCAATTTCTTTGATACTTCAAATGTTTGGTGGTTCAGAAAACCTCCAAAGCTACCTGTCCGTAGTTGAGGAAATAATGAGGGATGAGAGCTAACATGTGACGCTGTTCCAAAAGTAACATCTATTTGTAGTTAATTCAGCCCCGTACACTGTGAATTAGTTTGGGAAAATTATTGATGAAAACATGTTGCGGATTATAGTGCAACTTTAATCAGTGTGCAAGTCCTAATGCAGCAGTACTAGTTAAGCAGAGAAATTAAGAAATGGAAAAGCATAATATTGTGGGGTAGGAACATATGAAAAGTAAAGGGAGCATAACACACACTCTCATGGGGCATAATTGCACCCCATGCTCATGCCTAATGATTTTGCTTCCCATCTCAATCATGCCCCCATCCCCAACAATCATGAACCATCTCTCTTTCCTTAATTTCCTCTTTTTCTACTACTAATTCAAATTCATCACTAATACCACACTTTCATTTTTAGATACTTGAGTTTAACGGATGACTCCATTGGGGTCTTTGTTCTATGATCCTATTGCACAAGTCGCTTGTCCCTCGAGAGCATCGGATTCTTCGCCCTTGTCGTATATAAATAAACTCTCACTTCAATATATTTTGTCCTATATATAAATTATTACAATCTAAATAAACTTCAGCCAAGTATACGTGTTTTTTAATTTCTATATTTAAATAGCATAAATTATATATATATAAACTAAAAGAAATAACAGGTTTTAAGACTTCAGTTGTTTTTAAGAACATCATATTCTCGTATGCGTAAAGTGTAGGTGAAGCAAGTTTTAATCTTATGAGAAGAAGTGAGATTTCTAATATATCCTCACATAATTAAGCTTGTACTTTGATCTCGAAATAAACTTCTCAGTTGAGCGTTAAAGAAACATAACTTCATTAAGAGTGTTAAATGTTTCTATCTCAAGTTTATTAAAATAATATTGTCAAGATTAATTATCGTATTTATTTTGTAATTCGGAATTTAATCACAATTTTATCCTTTAAAAGGAAAAATATACATATAAACTGAGGTTAATCTTTTAAGTTATTTGAAACTATTAAATTTACTGAAATAATAATGAAAACCTTATATCTAATCGATGTGTTAACTCTTAATTAACTAATATTTAGATTTGTAAGTGAGTCTATTGGCCCAACCGAATGAGCATTGAGGCAAAGAGGCAGCAGGTGCAGTGGATGTCGTTTTGCATGCCCGGATGATTCGTGGAGGAATTTATTTTGTCGTTTAGTGGGAACATTATCGTTTTTCCCATATTTTGTTGAGGAGCAGACAACACATGTCTATGTAGGAATGTGTCGTCCTTGGACCGTCACAGAATTAATTGGATTGTGGTGACAACGTGCAGTTTTGCTACCCATCCAAATACCAATGTCCAATGCCACCTTATTTTCTTGCTTCCATCATTTATCATATACCAAGGACCCTTTTTTTGTTTTTTTTTTGCAAAAGCCAGATGGGCAGGAGGCGACCCAGTGGGTCGAAGCTAGGCCCAAATGGAGAGAGAAGAATAGGGGAAGTGGTAAAAATGGGCCAAGCTAATAAAAGCAATGTGTGTGCGGAGCCACAGAAGGAAAGGACACGCGTGACGAACAACATGAATGTCGTTCACAGAAGCGGACACTTCCATTTAAAAACCCAAACTCATTGAAACTTGAGGTTTGATTTGGGCGTCCAATCCCGTGTATCAGTTTTCGCGTTCAGGTTAATCCAATCCTTCTTCCTTCTTCCTTCTTTTCTTCACCACCATTCTCACGCATTGCTCATTTTCTCTGCTTTCGATTATATTCACGTTGCAAATGTGTTGTCATTCTCGTCTAATCACCTAGGACTTTTGTTTCATTAAAAAATCGCCATGTCAGTAATAATGTCTTTTCTTTCGAAACTGAATGAATGTGTTTAATTACTTACTCTTCTCTGATTTGTATGTGATCGATTGTTGTGTATTTTTTTTTCTTTTGAAGTTAAAATTGTTTCGTCTTTCCCCCTGTTCTTGTCTTTCTATATATAGTTTGAGAGGAAATGAATGGTTTGTGCAGATTTTGAAAGACAATGGCCGAAGCTGAGGATATTCAGCCACTCGTCTGCGATAATGGGACAGGAATGGTTAAGGTAAAACATGAGAGTAGTGATTGGATATATAGTATGTTTATTTTGTGCTTGCTGTTTTTTTTGACACTTACGTGTGAGTGGTGTCTTTGATTTGTCCTAATTTACTGTGAGTGTTTTGCACTGTACTGCATTGCATTTCAATTTGGAACGTGCAGGCTGGGTTTGCTGGTGATGATGCTCCAAGGGCTGTGTTTCCCAGCATTGTTGGTCGGCCACGTCATACTGGTGTAATGGTTGGGATGGGGCAAAAGGATGCATATGTTGGGGATGAGGCTCAGTCCAAGCGTGGTATACTAACTCTGAAGTATCCCATTGAGCACGGTATTGTGAGCAACTGGGATGACATGGAGAAGATCTGGCATCACACCTTCTACAATGAGCTCCGTGTGGCTCCGGAGGAGCACCCTGTTCTGCTCACTGAAGCCCCTCTCAATCCAAAGGCTAATCGTGAGAAAATGACCCAAATCATGTTTGAGACCTTCAACACGCCTGCCATGTATGTTGCCATCCAGGCTGTTCTGTCCCTCTATGCCAGCGGTCGTACAACTGGTTAGTCTTTCTTATGCTGTCTATTAGAAAACCGCCAATCCTCTACAAGGTTCAAATTGCCCTTGTAAACATGGACCAGAAAATTGAATGTGGAAAAATGAATAACAAAAAGGGCTCAAGGGTCTGTTTGATTGCCTTGTCATTTTTCTTATTTTAGAAACTGTTATATATTCAACAATCAATTTCTAACCCCAAAGAGGGTTCATTAGTTTTGAAAACGATTTCAAAAATAAACAAATATGGAAACAACTTTGAGATGTGTTTTCGTTCTTCTTGTATTCTGTGACCCTAGGTCAAGAGTGTTGTTGGTCATTAAGAGTGGTGCTAATTTAGTGAGGCATGAGCTGTGTTGGCTTTGCAGAGATTTATTCGTGATTTCAAGAGCTAAACGATTTTTGAAAATAGAAATCAATACTCCCTGAGGCTCAAAGTTCAAACATTTTGGTTTTGACCCTGCCCATTTTATATGCTTAAACAGTTATCTGACTTGAAGTAATTGAGTTACTCTAACTTGGCTGGTTGCCGTTATGGTTGCTACATTAATTTGTGTAGGTATTGTTCTGGACTCTGGAGATGGTGTCAGCCACACTGTACCCATTTATGAAGGGTATGCCCTCCCTCATGCCATCCTCCGTCTTGACTTAGCAGGACGTGACCTCACTGATGCCCTGATGAAAATCCTCACTGAGCGTGGTTACTCCTTCACTACCACAGCTGAGAGAGAAATTGTAAGGGATATGAAGGAAAAACTGGCTTATATTGCCCTTGATTATGAACAAGAGCTTGAAACTTCAAAAACTAGTTCAGCTGTTGAGAAGAGCTACGAGCTGCCTGATGGACAGGTCATCACCATTGGTGCCGAGCGCTTCCGTTGTCCTGAAGTTCTCTTCCAGCCATCCATGATTGGAATGGAAGCCGTTGGCATTCATGAGACCACATACAATTCAATTATGAAGTGTGATGTTGATATCAGGAAGGACTTGTATGGAAACATAGTCCTCAGTGGTGGTTCTACCATGTTCCCTGGTATTGCGGATAGAATGAGCAAGGAAATCACTGCCCTGGCCCCAAGCAGCATGAAGATCAAGGTGGTTGCTCCACCCGAGAGAAAGTACAGTGTCTGGATTGGTGGCTCTATCTTGGCTTCTCTCAGCACTTTCCAACAGGTAAACATTCTGTGATTCTAATGACCAAAGTTATTTGTGTTGTCAAATTGATAAACCTAAAACGGTGATGTCTCATGCACTTTATTACAACTGGATGGCGGAGACATCAAGTGTCTGATTGTGTTTATTCTAGTTTTAGTTATGATCCTCTTATCTAAATCTCTCAGTTTGATAGCTTGGTTGCTTGAGTTTTGTTTCCTTCTCATAACAGTTGAGGTTCGTTGGCCAATTAGGATTTGTGTAACTCTATGAATACTGATAGCAAGCGGCATCTCATGCATTTGGGCACACATGCTAGAATGTTTTTTATATGGCCAGCTTATTAAGAATACACTTGTTTTTGGAAATGCAGATGTGGATTGCGAAGGCAGAGTACGATGAGTCTGGTCCTTCAATTGTACACAGGAAATGCTTTTAAATGCAGCAGAACGGCTTGGTGTCCTCGATTGGCAATGCAGTAGCACCTTGCAATGATTGAAGAACTTTCTTAAAAAATGTTTGTGTTGTTAGAACAGTGAACTAAGATAAAATGGAGTTTTATGGCAGAATTAATTCTTTCATTTGTTTTGTTTTACCATTGTTAATTGTTGAACAGTTGATCTTACCGATATAAAATCAAAACCATTTCAGCTTATTACTCATTGCTTCCTCGTAATCATCATATTCTTCTATCTAAACCAAAGTCAGATCCTATAATTCTGTATATGTTTCAAGTAAATTCGGACCTCCTAATCAAACTGGTCCTTGGTTGGGTTGTATGACATTGCGCCTCTTGTCCAATAGGCTGCTGAGTTGAGATTTTAATAACGTATTTTCACTGCAAGAACGTAGAGCATTTGTGTTTGATTTTTTGGTTGCTGAGGCAACATTTTGAATATTATACTGTATGTATATTACTTCAAATGCTTTTGCTAAATGTAGAAATTTCCGAACATTTTTTTAAATGCTTAAAAGTTGGATGTCTTACCCAGCAATAGTTGTGTTTTGTTTATTATACCGAATAGTTGTGTTTTTTTTTTTTTTTTTTTCTTAATATTTTTAGAATTGATTCAACCAGAACTAAAGTTAAATCAACTATTTACGTGTCATTATAATTTTTTATATTGGTGAAAGAAAAGTATTATTATAATACTTATTATTTGAAGAAAATTAATATGTATTATCATAATACCTATTATTTCGCTCATATGTAAGAAGAAAATTAACATGCTTAACTTAATTCGTGTCTATAAATTAAAGATAGTATGTTTAATATATGAATAAAGTGAAAGAAGAGTTATCAGTGTAAAAGTTAATATTAGAAAGTGCTAAATCAAAATAAAATATTATTACAAGAAAACAATACATAATAACTGATTTTGATTTTGATATTTATGTTTCGAATTGTGTGATATAGGTATTCAGAAAGATTTTATTAAACTTACAATATGTAAATCCTAGAGATTGTAATATATAAATATAACTCAATCACCTTGTTTCTTTATTTTTTTTATTGTAAATGTGTAGATGTTCTCTTTTTATATTTTATTATAACTCATTTATCACAAATATTTAATTATATTCAAATAGAAAATGAAATTATTCATTTTAATATAACCTTGACCGAAGAGATAAAACTAAATGCATGCATTAACAATAAGAAGGTTATAGAATAAAATCATACATGGAAACTACACTAAAAAAAATGATTTGATTCATTCAATTTATTTTTTTATCTTCAAATCGAACCAACAAACGGTTTATAACTTTTATATTAGGTTGAAATACATTTTTAACATAAAAAGTTAAAGTAAACCATACCGCGAAACATCCTGATAAAAAATAATTGAGCAGGTATAAAACAAAAGATTATGTTAGGAATGAATTTCTAAAGTCTAACATTATCTCTGAACAAATGGACCCTTAAGGTTGGGATTTTCCCCGGGTTAGGTAAACAACAAGAATGTTGTTTGGTCTCTTTCAAAGTATTCTTTATTTCAAAGGATATTAGCTTTTCATTTAATATTGTAAAACCTGTTTTAATGATATTAACATAGATAATTTAATTTGTATTTAAAGTGATTTTAAATCTTTAAATTTTTTTTTAAAATAAATGTCATTTTCAGTGGCATTTTGAAGGACGTGGTATGACAAAAGCACGTCAGATGTTTAGTCTAGTAGAGAAAATGGTAGTTGAATGAAATTAAACATAAAAAAACACCATTACAACAAAATCTTCAAAGACTGGGTAATAACTACCTAATAAATTTCTGATAAATGTGCAGAATGTTGTGACATTGCCCAATTGAACTGGTCTCTTCGATCATTATTATTACTTAGTACTCACACATACGACAAACAAAAGCAGTTTCAGAGTAACATTCTTATTTTCAGGAAATTAGAAATATGTTTATGCAGTAGCAATAAAGAAAGGACATGGTTTTCACTGCAGTGGAAAAGGAGATGACTCCAATTTCCACACGCCATGGAGTCAACTAAAAAGTCAAAAGTTTGATGGGTTTCGTTCCAATTGAATTTCCATCCAAATCCAACCATGCCAATGTTGCGATTTCTATTCCTACCGTCCAATAATTCAGTTTCTGCAGTGCTCCAATGGAACTTCTGAAACCTCTGCAGCCTCACCATGCACCCATTTTGTGCCTTCCCTTCCACGGCCACCCCTCTTCTTCTCAATCTCAATCTCAGCTTCCCCTACCCATGCCTCGCAAGGTTCATGTAGCTGTAGGCAAATCCATTGATAAAGCTGTCACCTTGCTTCAATGGGCCTTAAACCACTTTCAGAACGCTGAAATCGTTATATTGCATGTTTATCAACCTTCTCTCACGATCCCCACCCTATGTAAGCTCGTTTTTCTCTCAATTTTCGTTGAGAATTTTGGTTTGCTCCATTTTGGGCTTATTGGGTCTCTTTGAATTTTGTTTTGTAGTGGGGAAATTGCCTGCTTCACAGGCTAGTCCTGCTGTGGTGTCTGCTTTCCGAAGTGTGGAGAGAGAACAGACCATGAAACTTTTGGACAAGTACTTGACCGTTTGCCGCAGAGCTAGGGTAAGCTTCTTCTTTCTATTTTCATTTTAATTACTGAATTTATGATCTAACTTTTGGTAAGAAGCCTGTTATTAACTGTCAGGTTAAGGCAAGCATTATAGTTACTGAAGCTGATCAAGTCCAAAAAGGAATTGTTGATTTGGCCGTTAAGCATAGTATTCAGAAGCTTGTCATTGGAGCGGTGCCAGAAAAGTAAGTTCCTGCATTTTTTTGGGGGGTTGGGGAAGGGAGGGAGAGAAGGAGGGTTTTTTCTTCTGTATAAAACTGCCAAGTTACTAGTTAGTCTTCCCTATAGTTTGGAATTTTATTCTTGTGACTCATGAATTTCGTATCCTCGTGTCTATTGTTTCTGTAGAGTTGAGAACCACACAACTGGTTTTATTTTCTTTTGATAACTTGAAGGCTGCAATCTACTTCTGTAGTGTCTGATGTTGTTGTCCCTTTTCTTTCACCGAATGGATCAATAAATCGTTCCACTTACAAAAGTCTTCGTGGAAAATTGCAGTTGCATGAAAGTGAAAAGGAATTCTGGTAAAGCAAATTACACTGCCAAAAATGCTCCTCCATTCTGTGAAGTATGGTTTGTCTATAAAGGAAAAGTCATTTGGACAAGAGAGGCTTCTGAAACACCATGTTCTTCGTCCTCGTGTGCTCAACCTGAGATTGCCACCGCAGAAAGCTTGAGATGTGGATCCTTTCAATATGGTAAGAATGAACTATTTGACTCGGAGTGTCTTCAACCAAATTCGGCAAGATCTGCTACTGGTTTTGGAATTAGAAGTTGTGTTCATGGGGAAATCACTGAAACCGAGGCCACTTTTTCACCCAAAGGATCCAGTTGTAGCAGTCATTGTTCCTCCCAAAATTCTTCTAGGGCTCATTTAGATACATACTTAGAGGCCATAGAAGAAAAAATTAGCAAACAACTTACTGAAACCAAGATAGAAGCCGAGGCAGTAGCAGATGAAGCCTTTGCTAAGCTATTAAAGTGTGAGAGGTTAGAAGTTGAAGCCATGGAAGCCATCAGGAAGGTAAGCCAAATCTAGTGATTGTAAATCATTCTGAAGCCAACAACCTTCTGGCTTTTGCCCTTATTGCTCTTGCTAGTCATGTGAATGAGGAATTAAATATTTGTTTCATAAGTATTCGAGAAATTTTGACAAAGCATTACAGCAAGACAGAATCCCTCCTGAAAATACTGGGATTCTGCACACAATTTTCTGAACCTAACATTTTCAAGCCAGTATTGTAGAAGAAACATTTTGAACATGTACATAAGTTTAATTGTTTGGAAATTTCTACGATGGGATATTGTATGATTTAGCTGTATCTTTCTATCTCCAAACCATTGTGACCAGTGATGGATAGTGAGTCTACAGTTTAGCTGATTTCTTAAGCTCCCTACGTAAGTTATATTCTATCTTACAGGTAAATTTGTTTGAATCTGCCCATGTTCGGGAAGTAAAGCTTAGAAAAGAGGCTGAGGATGCACTGAGAGCTACGGTACAAGAACAACAAAAGCTCTTGAATGAGAGCGAAGAAATTGGTAGCGAACTTCAAATGACCATGAGAAATATTGCGCTGTTAGATAGTCATGCTCAGGAAGCAAATCGTAGGCGTGATGAAGCTGCAGATGAACTATCACTAATTCAAGAATCCATCTCAACCCTGTGGCAAGAAAGGCAGCAGATAAGGAGACAGAAAATGGAAGACCTACGTTGGCTTGAGCGGTGGAGAAGCCGAGGACAAGTTGGAGCAGCTCATTGCAATGGTGTCATTGGGTTTCCTGAAGAATTACCTGAGTTGGCAGAGTTTTCATCATCAGATCTTCAAAATGCCACATGTAATTTTTCCAACAGCTTTAAAATTGTGCAAGGTGGATTTGGTTGTATATACAAGGGGGAAATGTTGGGTAGGACTGTTACTATAAAAAAGTTCCATCAACATAACATGCAAGGACCAATGGAGTTTAGTCAAGAGGTTAGTTCCCCATAAAGGTCCTTTCTGCCAGTTGAAATAATTATCTTGAAATATAGTTCCTCATAAACATTCTACTATTTTTGTTTTCACAGCACTAATAATGGAGTTGTTTTAGATTCCACTGATGTTATCCTTTTCTGTGATCAGGTTCAAGTTCTTGGTAGTCTCCAGCACCCTCACTTAATCACTTTGCTTGGTGTTTGCCCTGAAGCCTGGTCAATTGTATATGAGTATCTCCCCAATGGAACTCTTCAAGACTACCTATTCCGAAAAAACAACAATTCTCCTTTGACATGGAATACCCGAGCGAGAATGATTGCTGAAATCGCTAGTGCTCTCTGCTTCCTACATTCTTTTAAACCCGAAACTATTATCCATGGTGATCTGAAGCCAGAAACTGTACTACTTGATTCCTCACTTGGTTGCAAAATATGTGGATTTGGGTTCTGCAGTCTGGTAAGTGAGGAGTCTCTCCTCCGTCCTAGTTTCCGTTTGAGCACTGAACCAAAGGGTGCTTTCACGTATATGGATCCAGAGTTTCACAGAACTGGAATACTAACAACAAAGTCTGACATCTACTCCTTTGGTCTCATCATTTTGCAACTCCTCACTGGTAATACTCCAGTTGGATTAGCAGCTCTAGTGCGCAATGCAGCTTCATGTGGAAAATTGTCTTCAATTCTGGATTCTTCAGCTGGAGAATGGCCCTTGGCTGTGGCATCGCGATTGGTTGAACTAGGATTGCAATTCTGTCAACAAAATCGTAGAGACAGACCAGATTTAACACCTACACTAGTGAGAGAATTGGAGCAGATGCATGCCTCAGAAGAGCGACCAGTGCCATCTTTTTTCTTATGTCCAATCCTTCAGGTAACTTCTTTTCTATAAATAAAGAAACTTCGCATAACTTGGTTCAGGTAACTTTTATCGTGTTAAAAGACAAAGATGGTTGTGTAATCTATTTTACTCTGGTGTTTTGGATTCCTTCAGGAAATAATGCATGATCCTCAAGTTGCGGCAGACGGATTTACCTATGAAGGAGATGCCATACGTGAATGGTTGGAAAATGGGCATGACACTTCTCCCATGACTAATTTGAAATTGAATCACCTGTTTCTCACTCCCAACCACGCACTACGACTTGCCATCCAAGACTGGCTTTGCAAATCTTGAAGCTGCTTTTGTTCATTTAGGCTTAATGGCTCCTTTTTATCCTCATTAGTTTGGGGCCAGTTTCGTTTTGGTCCCAAAATTTTCTTTTCTTTTCTTACGTGTGTGTGGTTGTAAATTTATTTTGTATACCACAAAAAAATTGCCAATTTGATTTGATCCTAGCTTCAAGTAGATAGAAAAGAAACTGTATTTTGGCCACAATTTCCAGCCCAGAGAAAAAGGGAAGAGGTCTGTGCACCCGCCATGATTATGACTGTAGTGTTTTACGGGATTGAACTGATTCTTGTCACACACATTTGAGGGGCAAAAGAAACAATTTAGCCTTTTAGATATGCAAATATTTGTATATTCTATTTTTCACATTGCGTTTCTTCGTTCTGCAGCTCTCATCATTGTTAAGTCTTGAAATGATGGATATTTTTTAACGAGTCTTTCTGTAACTATTTAGAGAAGAGAAAAAAAATTGAAATTTACTTTTACATAAATTAATATATAAAGACTATATCATACAATTTTTTTTTCTAAATTTCTTCTAAATTTATACATGTGACAGCTCTAAATCAGAATCTGCAAACAGGTCTATGCATGGCCTTTGATCCCCCAGAACAAGCTATGTGATCTTTACAATAGGTCCGGAGGGTAACATATGTGCTGTATTTATATTCATTCATGCATTCCAATATGCTTAGTTCTACTTCCAAATTTACAAACTTTTAGTCTTCTCTTCTCGAGGAAAACTGTAGGAGGAAATAAAGGTAATCCATATACATAGATACATGCAGTATAAGACCTTGATTGGAATAATTTTGTGTACATGAAATGCAGTATACCTTGTTGCCTTCATTCTAATATTTACAACGTCATCCACAAGGAAGAAGGGAAGAAGTGGAATGAATTTCTTTGGAGTTAAAGGGGTGATCATCTTCGGCTGTGAATACAGTAAGTCTGGAATCATTCTCTTGGTCCAAAAGTGGATTGGATTCCCCTTCCAAGTTCCATAGATGGAATTCCTTCATGCTAGGTGTCTCAGATTTCTGATGCATTTGAGCGTTTCCCTGATCATCCAAGTAGCTCTCAGGCTCTACACTATCATCTTGAGACTTGAAAATTCCTCCCTCATGACCAGGACTTGGAGATTTATCTGCTGCTGTGTCCAGAAAAGTGTTTGAGCCAAATGTCTGGTTTTCCTGATTGTGATTGTTGTTGAAGTCAGAGTTAGATCTGTCAAATGTGGTTGGCAAAGATTTTTCATGCAGAACTCCTTGTGCTTGAGTTGACCTTTGGCTGAAACTTCCAAAACCTTGAATTCCTCTGGACAACCTCCGAGCACGGTCTCTTTCCTCCTTAAGGAGAGTTCCTTCTTCCAGGAGTTTCAAAATCCGTTCTGATTTCTTTCTAACAGTTAGACCCCAATTGAACCTGCATGCACATTCTCACCAAACCCTCATTAATCACTATCTATAATAATTTTCTTTCACTGTCACTCAACCAATTAAAAACTATTACAAAATAGTTTTGTCACACACATTAATATTGGATTACAATATAAAATAAACATATTTAATTCTCACCATACAAACAAGTTGGAAAGTGGTGTACAAGGATTATTCATAATTATAGTCTAATTAAATTAATTGCTATTTTGTTCGGACTTGATTATATTTAAGTTTAAAGATAAATGTATTTTTGAAATAGCAAAATTAATTAAACCAGAACATACCCACTGTCATCAGTATACTGAAAGCCTTTCATCTGGCTGATTACATCTCTGTCACTCTGAAATTCCTCTGCAACACTTTCCGGTCCATGAGTCAACAGGTGCTCCACCACAATCAGAGAATTGTAAGATGCCCTCCAATTCTTCTTCTCAAATTGAAGGAGTCTGTTTTACAATTATTCCATTCATTCATCTTTTATCAGATGATTAACATACAGGTGGCAAGCATCAATACCAATAACTTAAAAGAAGAAAAACCATGCAGAAAAAACCTTTTGTGTAGAATCTCTACAATCCTCCAATAATCTTCAAGCTCAAAAGCAGCCCTTGAAATTGATCTAAGTGTTGGAGAATCTGGGGCCCATGGATTTCCTTTAGTAACTTCTTCTGTCATGCTGCAAACAGTAGAAGACCACAAAAACCATGTATTACATACAAATGGTTTCTTTGGCTGTGAAACACATTAAACTGCAATTAAAATGACAAATCTTGTAGTTGAATCATGAAAAGAGAAGCTTACAGTTCTGCTGCAGTAACATCAGTGAGAGCTAACCTAGCACTCTTGAATTTTTCCTTGAGGAAGAAAGAAGCTTGCTTTTTAAAATCGTGGAACAAAGGTGTGGCCATGTTTTTTGTTCAACCGTAGGACTCACATGACATATCTAAGCTGAATCAGTTCTTGCAAATCTTCTTAAGTTGGAGGTAACAAGCTAAGGCATGGACAAGAAAGTTGAGTTTGATATAGATAATTGAAATTAGCAGAAACTATTTTAAAAGTATTTGTTTATTATATTCTAAAGTTGAATATGTTGAAAATATGTAGGGGTTTTGAGAAGTCAGCATATGTGCCACTTGGTGCAAAGTTTGAACATTGAATACTGAGATGATTGATTTATAGGTTCTTGATCTTATCCTTTGAGGTCATCACCCCAGACTAGTATAATGTATATCAGAAAACTACACCGTCATCAGGTTTCTGTGGCTCAACCAAATTTCTCAACCATCAGTGTAGAGGACCAATTCACACTGATTATTGGATATCTGTAAAAGAGGGTAAACAAATAGATAGATAAAGGAAAATAGGTGAAAATATGAACTATTTAGTTTTAAAACTATAATAAATTGGATACTTAAAAATAAAACCAATTAAAATGGTTGCTTCAACACAATTCCAACCATACTGTGTGTTTTCTGGAGATTCAAGTATTCATTAAAAAAATCATAACTGTCATTTCCTTAATTTATGCAATTAGAATAAGTTTGTCATTGCAATATATTAGGATAGTAACTGTCATTTAAACTCAGACACTGATTTAGGAGTTCGTTTGTTTCCTTATTTTTCTCTGTTATTATGAATCTACAAAATCAAAATAGTTCAGATTTGAATAAAATAGATATTGAATTCTGGTACTCTGTTGATCGATTGGGCTTCAGCACAACACGCAGAATCCTTTATAGGTTAAAGATAATCAATTTATTGACATTAGCAACACAATCACCTATGACGAAAATTGATCAAGACTAACTACAATTTATTAGTATTAAAGGTTAGAAATAAGTTTTCTTTTTTAGAATGACAACTATATAAGGTTATTTTTTCCAAAATGTAAAACTCGATGAAAATTTATTTGCAAATCTTCACATTAAGAGTGGAAGTTTACAGTTGTCAAATCCATTTTTTCAAAACATTTCTTCCTATTCTGCAATACCAACCAAACATAATTTTTGTGATTTTTATCTCTTTCTTGTTCTTCCTTTCCTCTTCAATGTATCACATAAGGGCTTGAAGAATAAACTGTCATTTTTTAGGGTTCTTATATCACTCTTAGAACCTTGAGAAGTGTATACAGATAATAAAACAGGCTAAAGCAATCCAATTCGTTATTAACTTGTCAATAGATAAATTAGGATGGATTGATATCATTGAGATTGAGTTCAAAATCTCATCTCAATCTAACCCTAATAAGTTATATGGTGACCCATCTAAAAATAAGTAAATAATCATCTAAAAATAAATAGAGTATCATAATTATAAGTTATGAAAAACAATTTCTCCTTTTTTCCTATAGCTGGGCTATCAACATGAGTAACATCTTGACTCATGAGGAATAGACAAGAAGAGAAAGGACCCCATCTTTTGAATCTTTCAACTTCTGTAACCCTTTTCTTTTAAGTTCAGCAATAACAATTTACATGGCAAGACATTACCATCTTGGAATTCAAAGCAGAAAATGTTTGAACTTTGAAGTATTCAGATTATGTCTTGATCTACACGGAGCAATCTAGTTTTGAAAGTTGACTATCCCCACCAGACTTTGGAAAACAAAATATAACAAAAAAATGTCATTTCAACCAGAAATAGTCACTATCATACATAGACTGCAATTGGTCATCCAATCAGTTAAGGTCTAGAAGCATATATCAACTTTTCTATGGGTTATTTTCAATCTAGAGCAATGACATAATTATGCAATGGTTGGATTTTTCTTTGTTTTGGACAATATGTATGTTATCTTTTGTGTGAACCAATTTCTAAAAGACTCAGTTTGCTCCAGTGATTACATTAATCAATTTGGTGGTTCATGTTTTCTGACTTATATCTGCATCGTTTTCAATATCTCTTCTACACAACAACTTGACTTATATTATACTCATCACAGTTTCTTACTGTAACTTAATGAAATTGATGACACTACATGGGGTCAATTTTTTCTGTACTTATACACCTTGGTTGAACAAGTCACAAGTAATTGACTGTTTGGTGACAAAAGCTGCTTTAACAAGACACGTTTTTTTTTTATCAGATGAACACCATATGTACCCATTTTTTAAATGCTTATTCTCCAGCGTTAAAGTTTGTTGATTTGAACACGTTACCACTCTTTAAACAGTCTCCTTCATGAGTTACCTTGTTCACTGAGCTTAAGTTTTAAATTAAGCCTAGTCTTGCTGCTATATCTATCTTTTCTATATGCTTGTTCAAGCAAAATACAACTCAAGATAGGTATATAAATATTTAAATAATCATTTTCAAATACCATTAACTTTTGTATTTGCTAAATATATTTATTCAATCTATGACTTCTAACTTGAATCTCTCTGCATAAAAATATATAATTAAATAAAAGCATTTGTTATATAATTTAACACCTAAATATTTCTAAATAAATCAAAATAAAAATTAAAACTTTATTATTGTCATACTTATAAAAAAAAATATGTTAATACAATACTATTTTAAATTTAACAATATATTTGAAAATATTTTTTTAATGTAATTTAAATGGACTAAATTGTGAAAGGAAAAAATAACATAGAGAGAGAGAGGGAGGAGATTGAAAAAAAAAAAAAAAAAAAAAAAAAAAAAAAAGGGAAAAAAATAAAAAAAAAAAAAAAAAAAGACTTTAACACAAATATCTAATAGACATTTAAGACTATTAATGTAAAGTATATTTAAATGTAACCGCTATCTGATTTTTATCATGCGATATTAATTATCGCATTTATTAAATAAAAGAAACAAGAATAAGAATAGAATATTATATTTAGTAATTATAACATATTTATTGAATGTAATAAGTAGAAAAAAATGATTCACTTTCGTCTGAATATATATATTACGAAAATTATACTACAAAAATAAAAAATAATAATGCAAAATTTATCACGCACATATACATTTGAAAACCATATATTATCATTTAAAAATAATATTATAAAAACATGTTAAATACAGATATTCAAATGCAATACAATCTAATATATCAATGATGAATATGAGTAGTAATTTATTTCGTAATTTTTATGTTTGAGTAATTTTTTTATAAATACATTTATAAAATATATAATTAATTTAGTAATATTAATAATTATTCAAATATATAGTAACAAATTAACTATTGTATAACTTTTAATCTAAATCTCTATAAACAATCTCATGTTTTATTTATATTTATTAGTGATGAAAGTGTAATTAATTTTGTTTGTTTTAGGAAATAAATAAATAAAAAGATAATATATTATGAGCTATGTAGGGATAAAAAGGCTCATGTGACTCGAGTATTAAAATATGTGGTATTGCATTTAACAGTAGTGTAGGGAATGAAATTTGCTATTGTATAACTTTTAATTTAAATCTCTATACGACGATATGTAACAATCTCATATTTTATTTATATTTATTAGTGATAAAAGTTTAATTAATTTTGTTTGTTTTCTAAAAATGAAATAAATAGTGATTTTTTTTTATTGTAGGAATGACATTTGCTAGTCCTCGTAGGTGTTTTTTAACAATATCTTGAAATATGGAAAAAAAATATCTATTTTAATGTAATTGAATCTAACTTTGCTTTAACTTTGTACAAAGTATTGACATTTATAAGCTAATATGAAGATAAGAGTTAATTATGCTATGACAAAGAATCAATAAATGATGATGGATATTGTGGTTGGAAAGTATTTTATCTTTAAAAAGTATCAAAAGCAATCACAAAAGTAATAAAGTGAGGAATCTTGATCCACTCTTTTACTAATGTAAGAAAACTTACTAAAGTTGTATATATAACTCAATGGGAAAATTGGAATTTGTCTAATTATACCTACTTTGAAATTATATAGTCCATACTTGTTCGATTACAAAGTAATTAATATTGAAATATTTATATAACTATGTAAATTAAAAATTACCTTACATAATATTTATTAAATAAAATACCTTATTAAGTTTATTATACTATTAAGTATTATATTTATAAAATAATTTTTTCACCATAATGTTAAATATTATATTCGTCAAACATAATACATAAATAATGTATATAATTATTATATCCTAATTTATATCTTTGAACATGATTATAAATGAATTAATTTTAGTTTTAATTAATATATTTAAAATAATTATTTTAATTACTATTTCATAAAGTTAAAATTAAATTGACTAAAATATTGATTTAACTTTTTTTAATATTGTTAATGTGTTTATATAAATAACCATAATTTTCTTCAAATTAATTGTTTCACTTGTTGCATATTTTAATTTAACATACAATAACAATAACCTTCAATAAAATAATGTAGTAACCAAAATAAATGGAATACAAATTTATTAAACACATAACATTTGATTTGATTCTGTGCATTTAAAAATTATAGATCAAAAGTAGCCAATACAAATTCAATGTGAGAGACAGAGAATCCCTTAGAAATCACAATATTGTTAATACCAATAATCAATTTTCTTAACTTCATAATTAACATAAATAATGCCAAACTTAAACTTGATGAAAAGAAAAAACTAATAAATTAAGTCTATTTTGACTTTTCTTTTACACAACATCTATATTGACTAGCGCAGTCAATAATATATAGCATCATCAAAAATTATAAATAAAAGAGATATGTGCAATTCTTATTATAACAAGAATCGTGATTTATTTATCTTCTGTTCAGTGATTTTTTCTCTGCACATGATTTAAGATCAGTTTGTAAAGTAAACTGAGTCAACGTAAAATTTATTTTGTAATTCTTGATGTGAAGAATAATGTCTGCACACTAAAAAACTAAGTTGAAAGGTGTATTTAATTTATTTTATGATCAAAGAAAATAATTTGGTGTTAAAATCTGCAGTGTATTATTATAGTCTCTGTTTTCTGTGAGAAGACACTGTGTTATACTTTACACCTTATAAGAACAAGCGTAGCAGACTTTGTTGTTTGGTCAGAGTCAGAGAGAGATAAGAGAAGACCGGTTTTGCGCGCGTTTGGTTGATGCAGTTTCTCTCGTTATATCTCCAAACATCACTTCCATTCCATTTCTTAACAACCTTTTCTTCCTCTGCTCCTTCTACTTCGCTTTTTCCTAAGTTTCTCAGCAGCCACCATAATAATAACAATAATAACCTATTCATACAACAAAGTTGACTTGTACTTTAGTTGTCGTTGTTCCCTCTTTTCTGCCTCTGCCACCTTATTCTGATCAAACTGCTTCACCCCTTTTGCGCCGTCGTTACTCTAACTCTGCCAACTCTTCTTTTCTTCACCCGTTAGAGGTTAGAGTCTCACTGCACGTTCAATCTTGGAGAGAGATTTTTGGTTTGATTAACTTTGTTTCTCACGTTACAAGTTCTATCTCTGTTTTTTTTTAATGATGATTGGATGCATGTTTCTTGTGTTTATGTTACATGTTTAAACTGTTATATGGATATGAGTTTCGGTTTTGTTTGAATTGATTGAATTGGACGAACCAAACTTCAGGTTGCAGTCTGATATGTTATTGTTTTGATTGTTTTTTCACCTTTTTATTTGTTCATGATTTCATGTTTTTTCCTTTGTTATGTGTCCTAGTGGTGTTTGTATATATGAATTTGGGGATGATTATAATTTATCAATTTAATCCTTTCTGCTTAAAAGTTAATTTAGATTTCAAGAGGGGTTTCAGTTTTTTAATCTCCGTTTCTTAATGTGCAACACAGGTTTGGGAAAGCTATTTGTTGTTGATATTGATCCACGCGGACTTCTTCATTCAGTGGAAGAGTGAAGAACGAACAAGGTTAGAGAACCTATTCTGCTGTGGTTGGTTATTAAGGAAAGTAGAAAAGAATCCAAACTCTTATGTGAATTTGAGGTTGAGATTCGTGTTCATCAATTATGCTCTTTCTGTGATGTAAACGTCTTTTTCTTTATATTTTTAATCAAGGTTCCGCGAGACAGGGCATGGTGGGAGAGATTGATTAACACTAGAGTGGATTCAAAAACTAGAGAACAAGATTAGGCTGATAAGCAGAATGGGAAAGGACGTGATTTCTTCCGACCAGACCGCTATTCAAATTCAGGACAATAATCCAGGATGCATGTGGGGCATGCTTAAAATTCTTGATTACCATCGTTGGCGCGTAAAAAAGGTGTTTCCTCACAAAAGGAGAAGACATGCCACATGTAAGCTATTTGACAGCAAATATTGTTTCTCTCACTCATGATTGCTTGAATTTTGGTTATTTTTCTATTTGTAAATGAAACTTTGCATTTGGCTTAATATATAATATGGAACCCACTGTGGTTGTATATTTGCTTTAAAAGGAATCATCAAAACGTGTACAAAATACAGAATAAGGGTATGTTACACATTCTCTTATGTGTCACTCAACTCTCTCAAAAGTCCGGGTTAAAGTTATAGTGGCAAAATAAAGTGAAATAACCTTAAGAACTAAGTGGGAAAGTGTAAAAGGGATAAACTCATTAAGTATAATTTATCCAAAACAATAGTAAAAGGGGATAATTTAGTCCATGTAATCAGAGTGGATACATAAAGTGAAGCCGAAACAGAATCTAATTTACTACTTAAATTGGGACACAAGGGACCTTCTGTGTTCATCTGCTACTATATCATTGGGAATATATCATTCATCCCGTCTTATTGTTATGATATGATTAACCGAAGAAAAGAATAGTTGAGTTCGAGCAGATATAAAAACTAACTTTGTTTAAGGCAAAGCTCAAGAAATCCTGACTTTGAAGATAACCTGACATTTTTCTCTCTTGAATCATCCTGACCACATTTTGCTTCTGTCAATGACTTTACATACTTAACAAGCTCTTTAACTTTACTGCAGATAAGAGAAAATCCATTTTGTATAACCAACTTGAAGACCAACAAGATGAAGTTGCAGAAGCAGAACCCCTCCTGGTAAGTTGAAAACTTCATGCTCTTAGTTTAAGGAGGTGGCCACAAACAATTATAGATTGGTGTCCTATTTAACATGGATATATTTGTATATAATATTGTAATTATGTCTTGAATAAATATCAGGTCAGAGAACATAGCGAAAAACTGCATGCTGCAGGCAAAAGTTCTCCCAAATATCACCAAAAGGAAACACGAACTGGGAAAAAGTTTGACAGAGAAAACCCCAAAGGCAACTCGAGGAAAGACCAGGGCAGTAGTGAGTATGCGCTTCATCTGGAAAAGGATGGCAAGACAACAGAAGGATTTATTAGTGAGAAACATTCTGATGTTTTTGAGTTTCTTAGGGTGGAGAAGGATTTATTACTTAAATTTCTACGTGACATGGACTTTAGTGGGAAAAAACTCCATCAACCTTCCCAAACCACAGCAAGATTGACAAAATGTGGGTCATTTCCTTTAGCCTCAACTTCACAGATGAGGAACATTAGTTCTAGGTCCTTAAAACACAAGCAAAACGAAATTTATCCAAAGGGAGAAAAGCTTTTTGCTGGTACACAAGAATCAAATATGTCGGTGTCCAGTTATGTGAAAGATACTTCTCATGAGAAGCCACGAACTTTAGTGAGTGATCTTGACGAGGATAGTGCCATGAAACCAAAAGCAATCATTTCTTCAAGGTCTTCTCAGGAATCAAATCACAGAGGGTGGAATCAGTTGGTTCTTCATCAATTCAAAGCTATAAAACAGAAGATAAAACATGCTCTTGTGGAATTCAGAAAAAGTAGTTACCAAGCTTCTGCTGAAGCTATCCACCACAGAGCTTCTTCAACTGAATATAGCATCATCAATAATGACGAAGAGATCTCACAAACGTTAGAAGATGGCGTGGTTCACGAATACAAAAGGAGCAAAAGCTCAAATGAAACTAAAGCTTCTGATTATGATTCCAACAAACATGATGCCCGGCTCATGCGGAGAACATCTTCTCTGAATGAATCATTGGATAGATATACTCAGTTGTTTGAGAAAACCTTCAGCAAAGAAGCTAAGTGGCAAAGCTCAAAGTCTAAAAGCTTAAAATTGGCACACGAGGATAGGACCAACAAGAGTGCTCATGTTCCCAAGTTTTCAAGAAGCAATTTTTCTATGCCTAATCTCGAGACTTTAGGCTTCATTGTACAAGAGGCACTTTTTGATACAAATGATATAGGGACCGAGGAAACTCATGATCGTGTTCAAAGAAAATCAGTGAGTCTTCCTTTAAAGATGGAAAAATCACTTGACAATTTTAAAGAGGCTGAAACTGTGGAAACAGATAAGATTTTGGAGAAAATTGATGAAGTTACCTGTGACCAAAAGGAGGACATGGATGAGCCTGCAGTGGAGGATGGATATTTTACCCAAGAAAAAGAGGAAATGAGTAATATGACTGTCTATCTTAGCAAGGAGGTGACGCCAACTCTTGAAACTATCTGTGAGGACAACATAACCAGCCATGCAGAAGGTACCAAACTTATGTTAATACACATTAGACTAATTACTTCTTTGAGATGTCATGATATCATGAAATTATTTTTCATTCAAAGTAAAACAAAAATATCTTAATGTTTGTGATATGAACTACAACAGAGGTAATTGACTAATTGCTGACTGTTTTGGCCATGATCGTTTCAGGCACAGAATTGATTTCCCGAGTCTCTACATTGGACGAATTGGAAACTGATTTATCAGATAAAGGAAGTGTATTACCAGACTCTTCATCCAACAGAAATGCTAGTGTAATGACAGCTGAAGATACAGATTACCCTTCCAATTTCAAATATGTGAAAAAAGTTCTTGAATTTTCGGGATTCTTGGGAAATGAGCACACTCAGATGCGATACACAATAGACCAGCCACTAAAGCCCTCCTTGTTCAAAGATTTGGATGCGAGTTTGAGCCATGAAATTGAAGCCTCTGAAGAAGAGACAACCGACCCTTATGATCACCAACTCATTTTCAACTTAGTGAACGAGGTGCTGCTGGAAATTTATGGAAGGTCACCAACTTACTTTCCGAGACCATTCTCCTTCAACCCCCGCCTCCATCCAATGCCTAAAGGGCACTATCTTCTGAATGAAGTGTGGAGCAGTGTTAATTCATACCTGAGCTTGAGACCTGAGCTAGATCAGACATTAGATGATGTTGTGGGTCGTGATTTGGCAAAAGGAAGAGGGTGGATGATCCTTCAAGAGGAAGAGGAGTATGTAGCACTTGAACTAGAAGAGATGATAATGGATGATTTGTTAGATGAATTTATCTTCTCATGAAGCTTGCTTAGTTACTCCATGGTTTTGTTCAGGAAATTCTCCTAGCTGCTCCAGAAGTTTCATAGGATTAGAAACAAGTTTGGATTGTATTGATTGTAGAAGAGGAAGATGAAGATGACAAAAGGGACAGCCGCAAGCAACACACTAGCAATAATAGGCCGTGGAATATAGGTTCCTGTGCTTTTCAGCTCCATGTCGATTTTTTCATGCGAATAAGATTCATATGTATAGTAACTTATAAATAAGATTGTCTGGTATATGTCATGTAAAGTTCCTCGTGGATTTTGGTGAATGTCGTGATTGATTTTCATGTAAATAACATACTGAGTGACGTGTTTTTGCTTACACCTTAGAGATTTCATTTCCTTGCACTGGATACTGTAGAAAAACTACTTGATCACAATTCAATTTCTAGAGACCAACACTGCGTATTTAATGTTAACTTTAAGAAAGATAAAATAAAATAAAATAAAAATTAATTCAAATTTAAACTTCTTTAAAATATGAAAATGAAAAATAAAATAAAATGTTTTTAAGGACGTAATGATTATTCCCCTTAAATAACTCGTACGTTAACTAATTATGCATATAGAAACAATAAGCAGTTTCACATAAAATAAAATTAAATTATACTTAATTTTATAAATAATTCCTATCTTATCATCAAATACTATTTGAGAATATGTTTTTAAACTTTATAAAAATACTAAATATAATAAAAAGATTATTGTGAGTAAACTGTCCATTCTATCATTATTCTCACCTCAACCAAAGGAAATAATATTTAAGTTTATATATTACTTTATGTGAGAATATAATTAATTATGTTTTCGTCTTCTAATAGATGTTTTGTCTTTAATAAAATATTAACTTGTAATATTTTTTTAATTTATAAATAAATAACTCTTTTTAAAGTTTTGAGTTCTTCTGTTGTTTTTCACTATGCCCGTGCCCTTCACGTAATTTACAAGTTCGAACGAGTAGTAGCACCAAACTGGTGCACCTTTGTGTGATTGTTTGGGGTTAGGATGATAAGCACAAGCATGCGAAGTGTGACGGGTTTCTTCGCACGAAAGTGGTTGGTTCAGTTAATACGTCGAACACCTTGTGGCTCTGTCAGTTTGAAACTGTTCTGTGCTCAAGCGACTCAAAACCAGGATTCCCTGTCTCGGAGGATCGAGAGACTCCCCAAAGGAGAATCCGTTGGCTCTGCTTTCCGCAGTTGGATGAGAGATGGCTTCCCCGTTCACGGCGGTGACGTCTTTCACTCCATTAACCGTCTCAGGAAGCTCAACATGAACAAACGTGCCCTTCAGGTCAGTTATATATGTAGTAATAGTTTGGTCCCTGAATAGCGAATGTGGCTATTTATGCTAATGCAATCTTTGATTTTTTTTTTATTTATTTTAATGTTGTAGAATGGAAGTAGAGTAGAGATAATGAAGGTTTTACCGTTTTGTGTTGTTTGATAGGTGATGGAATGGGTGGTTAGGGAGAGACCCTACAGGCCTAGGGAACTGGATTACTCTTATCTTGTGGAGTTTACAATTAAGCTTCATGGGATTTCACATGGTGAGAAGCTATTCTCCCGAATTCCGGTTGAGTTCCAGAATGAGTTGCTCTACAACAATCTAGTGATTGCATGCTTGGATAAGGGTGTTATAAGGCTTTCACTTGAGTACATGAAGAAAATGAGGGAATTGAGGTTTCCCATTTCGCACTTGGTTTTCAACCGTCTCATAATTCTTCATTCCTCGCCAGGCCGCAAGAAGATGATACCCAAGTTGCTCACCCAAATGAAGGCTGATAAAGTTACCCCACATGTGTCCACCTACAATATTTTGATGAAAATAGAGGCCAGTGAACATAATCTTGAGAGTTTGTTGAAGGTCTTCTCTCGTATGAAAGAAGCACAGGTTGAACCAAATGAAATATCTTATTGCATTCTGGCTATTGCTCATGCAGTGGCCAGGTTATATGCTGCTACTGAAGCGTATGTGGAAGCTGTGGAGAAGTCTATTACAGGGAATAACTGGTCAACATTGGATGTCCTACTTATGTTGTATGGGCATCTGGGGAACCAAAAGGAGCTGGAAAGAATTTGGACCATCATTCAAGAACTCCCCTCCGTTAGATCTAAAAGTTACATGATGGCCATTGAAGCCTTTGGTAGAATTAGTCAGCTAAACCGAGCTGAAGAAATTTGGTTAGAAATGAAATCAACCAAAGGATTGAAATCTGTAGAGCAATTCAATTCAATGATGTCTGTATACTGCAAGCATGGATTTGTCGACAAAGCGGCTCAACTTTACAAAAATATGAAGGCAAGTGGGTATAAACCAAATGCCATAACTTATCGGCAGCTTGCTCTGGGCTGCTTGAGATCTGGTATGGCAGAGCAAGCTTTAAAGACCTTGGACTTGGGTTTGCGTTTGACAATTAGTAAGAGGGTTAGAAATTCAACCCCGTGGTTGGAGACCACTCTTTCAATTGTCGAGATTTTTGCTGAAAAGGGTGATGTGGGAAATGTCGAGAGACTGTTTGAAGAATTTCATAAAGCAAAGTATTGTAGATATACTTTTGTATATAATACCTTGATTAAGGCTTATGTAAAAGCTAAGATTTATGATCCAAATCTTTTGAAAAGAATGATTCTTGGAGGAGCTAGACCAGATGCTGAAACCTACAGTCTTTTAAAAATTGCTGAACAGTTTCGTACTTGATTTTGGATGACAATTTTCAACAAGTTATCTGTATGTTGTTGTCTTTCTATCTACTAAATATCTATCAATTGCGGGACAAAGAGTCAATAAAGGCAATACATATTAAGGACATATTTCTCATGAAAGCTCTTTGTTTGCCTGTTACAACTGATAATGTAAAGATGCTGAGAGTATAATCTGTAGATTTGATAAACAGTGAGATCGAATAGGCTCATTTATTATCCAAATCTATTAATCATACAATGGAGCATATTGCCTAGTCTTTGTCTTACTGCTTATGTTTCCATCATTTTACACCTTTGATCTATTTGACATCTAACGATTTCTCCTTTTGTCTATTTTCTTAAATGTTTACCTATTTTGAGTTAACACTCCAAAATCTCCATAGCTGTTGGCCTCTGCTTATGGTGTTGCAGGTGAATCCTGAACTCTGGTCACTCGTGCTCGAATTCCTTTATTACCTATTTCTGCTGAATGGTCCTTGCCTCCATCCTCTACTGTCCATGATAAAGACCCTCTCAAGCCAGCACCTCCTCAACCAACCAGAACCTTCATCACAAGCCTTTCCGTTTACTTATTGATTGTTAATAGTGGGTTTCAAGAATAGAAAACTACAGTTGGGGTGAATTTATCACGGCTGTGGATGTTTTATTGGAGATAACATGATAATTTATTTGGCATTGATCCATAAAAAGAAAAAAACAAGGTAATAATTACATAACATTGTGCTTTCATCTGAATTAATTTAATTTTCGAAGTAGTTTGCCAAGTTATGTTTGATAGCTCCTAGGCCATGGGTCAAGGTGTGGACAAGGGGCAGCACATTACAGAACTTCTTAGCTTAATCTTACCGGCTCTATATCTCCTCGATATGGTGGGATGCTTTTATTTATAGTAATGATATGTGCGTAATTAATCAACTAACTGCATGAGTAAATCTCAACCCTTGATAACTTCCAATTACTGTGTACTGTTGATGACTGTGATAACCTATTTGATGCTTAGCATGAAGTACTTTCATGAGTTTCATCAGAATTCTTTTGCCATTTTAGCATTTTGGTTTAGGTAGGTCATATATTTTGGTTGAAATAACCTCTTTCTTTCATTCAAATACTTAGAAAAAATTTCTCTCTCAATTCTCTTATTTCCTTTTTCCTCCTTTCCATGTGATCATTTTCATTTTAACTCACATTTAAAAGTGATAGGTTGACTATCTTATATATATATATCCTCTAAACCTTCAACTATAGTCAAATCATTAGTATACACATTGTGCGGGTGTATCCTTAGTTATAAAATATTTCCCAGCGAAATACAGTGCATATGGCCTTCTGCATTTTATATTTGTGACTTATGGCTTATGCCTTTAGGTTTGAGAAGTTGCCAGTAAGATGGATATGAATTCAAGGTGCCAACCTTCCACAAAAATTTGCTTGTGAGAATTCTGTGTGTTATGAAGCTTCCTAAGCCTGGTAGGTATCTGGCATCTGCATCTCCATTTCTTGGCCTTGTAGCCTGGTAGGGATATACTTATCTATCTGAGAAGGTCATAAATTAGTTTTAGCTTTTCTGCTATGTCAAAGTTCTTATTCAAAAAATGTGCCATATATATTCATGTTATAAAGTTGTGATATCCAATTAAGAAAATTATACTCTCTGTATTCCAAAATAAATAGTCTTTTAAGGTTTTGACAGGCTGATTAGAAATACTCAATTAATACAAATTTAGTAAAAAAAATACTCTCAATTTTTCAACTACGCTTGTGTCTTTTTTTTCAATATTGATTACTCTTAATTATATTTAGGGATATTGTTGTGAAAAATAACTGGATAAAGTTTTTAAAAAATACTATAATTCTAGAACAAAAACAAAAGGCTAAAAAAGGACTATTATTTTGCGATGAAGAGAGCATTGAATAGGTGAGCTTAAGGAAAGTGGTTGAATAACTTAACTATACAGTTAACCCACAATTTTTGGGTCAGTTGTAGGGACATTTTGATCATGTTGAATTTAAAAAGAAAGGCTTGTTACGATTTTAGGTCCATGATTATAAATAAGTCCTGTTTTTGCATAATTAATATCATATAAATCTGCACAATGAATTAATGGAATGAAAATAGAAGCTACAGAATTGTCCACCATCTTTGTCAAAGGGACTGCTTATAGAATAAGTTAAGTGCCTTGGATTTTGTTGTGCCCATTTAGCTGTTCCTGCGACTTGATATCAAAGCTGAATTCCAAGTGCCCTAGGTTCTATGCAATGCTTCAACTGTGTGACAAAACATTTCCATAATTGGAGTTCTTTCTTAATTCCTGAAAAAGAACTAAAATGTTGGGAAATAACTGCAAATGAAAGTGAGAAAAATAAAGTCGCAGATTTCATTTATCCATTTGCTTCTTTTTTTTCAGGCATTGACCTTTTCCCCGTTTTTGTTATTTATTTTTCTGAGAAGTTACTTCTCTTTTGTCATTTAACATCAGTTTATGTATTTCAGTTTTGTAGTTTATCAATTTGATTCAGCAAACGGAAGCAGACATGAGAATAATCCCTGATCTGCAAAGGAGGGAAATATGTTGATATAAAACAAAATATTCATAAGCTATAGAGGATTGGCAATGCAGTAAACGCCTGCAAGTACTGGAGCAGCAATTGCAATGAGATGCAGATACCAACGCGAACATCGGGTCTTTTCTGATGCGTTGAAACCCCAGTTAACATCAGGCCACAACAAAAATTCATGAAGGCTGGCAGGTGCCATTCTTGAGATATCCATTGGTTTCAACCTGCAAAGATGTACAAGATGGTGGAACTGCTTTGGATGCTGGTATAGAGCATTACTTGATTGTCGAGCTCAAACCATGAGTTCCTCTGTGCCTGATAGTTAAGTATTTCTCTTAACATTCCAATCATGTCAATATTGTTTGTTCCTAAGAGCAACACAAAGTACCCACAAAAAGGGTCATGTTCAAAGGATGTAATTAGCTAGGACTAGTTGGATAAAGTGTTTAATAAAAAAAAAATGAAGTATAGAAAATTATAACAGCAAACATAAACAATAATATTATCCATGAAAATAAAAAAACACAAATAATACTTTTAATAATTAACATGAATAATAAATATAGACTTTACGATAATTTAGGATGAAGCACGCAATGTGTTGTTATCTTTAAAAAAAGAAAACGTTTTTAGTGTACTGGTGCTTTAAAATATATGTTCACCTTTCAATATACGTTGTCAACTTGTTAAATTAATATTGTGTAGAGAAGGATTTTCCTATTCATGAACACTGCTCCAAAATTTATATTATATAATATATAGAGTAATAAGGAAATATTAGTTCTTGACGGTTCACGAACACATCAAATGTGTTTGTCCCTTATCAGAGAACTGCACCAGCCCCAAATAGATAAAAGGAAAGCAGATTAAAGATAACCGTTAAAATATTTTATTGTTGGTACGACAAGACCTTTTAAAGTTATGAAATAGATTATGAAAGAGATTGACGATGCACATTGATGCAGACTACTTAATTAAAAATGGAAACTCTCTTAATCGGTTTCGTTTCTAAGCTGTAACTCTCTTTAATTCCACTTTTACTTGTTTGATTGAATCTTTTACTGATATCTAGACATTAGCGGTCTTGGACAAAACAGAAAAAAAAATATCTATTTATCAATATTTACCTATTATTCTGTTCATGCTTATGGTGGGGAAGGGGGGAGAAACTAAGAAAATTGTTAACTCCTTTCTTTTCCAAATAAATATCAGGTGAATGCTTAAAACTGTGGCAGTCTGTTCCAATCCACGCGTGGCGCAGGCTTAAATATTAGTGAAATTAACAAAGGCCTCTGTTAATGCCTTATGGAACATTAAAATAATTTATGTAACGGTTGAAAAACTTTTGTGAAACAGGGGGCATAATCTATGAAGTCCTTTCAAGCTTCATAAAGTTATCTGTTCTTTTCTCAAGCCACCATATTTATTTGTATTCTCTGGAGTTTCGAACTGTATTTCTACCTGTGTTTGGGTGAAAGTTTGACAGGTCCAACCTTATATCTGTGGAAGAAACTCACTCCTTATCAGGGATTCATAAAAATACGTCTTACGGTAATTTAGACAGCTACCCAATCATGCATGAGAAAGTCTCTCAATTTTCCTCCTTCCACAGGAATTTTTTGTCATGTTTTAATGGAACTTAGCTCGACTTACATATAAACACTTGAGCTGAAAATTTGAAGCTTTACATATAAACACTTGAGCTGAAAATTTGAAGTTTTATAATAATATTTGAGATCGAAGCGAGACTATTGTGCTTTATGTTTCAATGCATGTTATAACTCACTTTTGTAGTTGCTGATTACAGTTAGATTCCCTTAGAAACATTACATTTTTTACTATAAATTGCAACGGCAAGCTATTATCATGCAGAACAAGTAATTGACCAAGATCAAAACATAGGTTTAACTGCAAGCAAAGTAAATAATAACATATCTTAGAAGTAACTGGACCAATATCAAGACGGAACTGTTACAGATGACATAAGAGACTGAATGTGCTATCTCTTTCTAAAACATGGAAGAAAAGTAGTAGCACATCCATTTTCATTCATTCAGGTAAGGTAATTTATGAACTCTGCAGCAGTAGCAATTGCTGCCCCCGTAATGGCATCTATCGCAATCCTGTCTTTCTTGTTGTTACTGACTGCAGATACCACGGCCCCAGTTACTGCCCCCCCAATCATGGCATTCTTCTGCAGCACATCCAATCCAAGTACAAGGAACCAAAGAAGTGCTTCAGTAAGAATTCAAGTAAAAAATAAAATTGCAATTGAACAATGGAGCACATCTAAATCAAAAAGTTAAAATCCCTTTGACTTCCAATTTTCACAAATTAATTTTTTAAATAATTATATATAATTGTGAACTAAATCGACTCTGGGAAAAGCTAAAGTCAACGAGGGAACTTTCATAAATAACTTACGGTGAAGGCTATCGTGCATCTTTATAGATTGTCTACAGTGTACCAGTATTATTTAGCATCACATTATTTAAAATCTCAACACGTATCCTACTTCTCCCACGTTAGATCGTGTCTGTCTACTAATTTATCCCTTGGAGTTTATGTAATCTGTATTTATCCAAATGGATTACAGTCCACCTTCAATGGCAATGGCTCAAAATATAGAATATATTGTGAGAGAAGAGAAGGGGTTGAGAAGAGGTCAGGATGGGTAAGTGCATAGCGTTGAAAGAGAAGTTAGTTGCAGAGTTTTGGGTGATGGATTTTCTGAAGGAGTGGGTGGATGTGGGCTCAATAAGGGAGAAGGAAGAGGTCAGAAAAAGGGAGATGAAAAGTGTTCTGGTTGTGAGGAAAAGAAAGAAAGGGATAGGGGAGAGATTCAGTGCGGGTGGTATAGGATGCAAACAAGAAGATCAGATGAATCTAATGATAGATATAATTGGTTCATCATAAACCACATAATGAGCTTGTCCAGGGTTGTCTTTGCCACAACTTACCTAAAAGTTAATTTTAACTTGCCATAAGTTATTATTGAAAAGCTTAGCTAAACAAAATCTCTATATCTTGTAAATTTCCAGCCACTCAAGCTATACCGAAGTGGGTATTTTTCTAAATCTAATACAATACCCACTTTAGTACTAGATTTATTGAGAGCCAAACATGCTGCTTGCTATTGTTAATAAAAGTCGGAATTTTGTTATTAAATTACATGCCATCAAGTTGAAGGCAACCGCAGGAAAAAAAATAAAGTGTAATTCCTAGCATGGGGTCTAAAATCATTTAAACTGTGAAATTAGACTATTGTACAAAATATGGGAAGTTAAACAATAGTGTGGTGAGAGTTACCCAGTCTCTAGTGCCACGGATTCTCTCTACCCCATATTCTGTTCCAACATAAAGGCCAGCTACAGTTCCTGTAAGCATAAAAAAAAGTGCATCAAATGGAGCTATTGCTTTTCCAAAATGAATGTGCCCAATTGCATAGACCTTGCAACTCAAGTCTTACCCCAATATACACCTTCTTTACACATCTTCTTCAACTGCAACAAAACAACCGACACCTCGTGAGCAGGGAATGAAAAATGTCTATTGAATAGGTTTCTCAGGTACCCTTTGGAAGGTTACCCCAATTATCATTTTCCGCAAGGACTACTCGTCCAACACTATACTTTAAAAGAAGATGCACAAGATTGATAGCTCGATTGAAAGGCTAGGCAGAAGAGAACCCAATTGTCGGTTATGTTAAAAAGTGACACAGTGAAATTGGACTGAAAGTCTACACAGTGAAAACATCAATTTCACAAAAGAATCGTGAACTTACCGTTTTCTCAAAATCATGACTTGAGATATTCCCTGGAACAGACATGTTGAATTAGTCTCACAAAGGCCTTCACAGACGAAAATAACAATAATAATTGAAAACTAAAGAAGTAGGAACACTGAAGGATACCACAGAAGAAGCAAAGTAAAATACGAAATTGCCATAGAACCTAGTTTTTACTTGCACGTAGGTGTATAACCATAACCCAAATTCAACAAGAAAAAAAAACTAAAAACGTGATTATAGATATACAATAAAAAAAAGTTACCTATTCAGACTCCGCAAGAAAAGGTGGTGAATTTATGAAATGCTTACTTACTTTTTTGGATAATATGATAGGTATCTTCAGCCACCGCGCGCGTGGCTGCGATCTGGAATACAAAATACAAAATTAATAATAAACTAACTACTTAATTAATTAATTAGTTAAGAGAAGAAAGAGAAGAAAGAGAAAAGGAGGAGAAAATTACGGTTCCGATCCTGAGGAAAGCATCAACGGTGAGATTGAGAAATGGATTGCCCATGTCAATGGCTACTTCAACCCTAGGAGGCCCTGAAACCCTAACCCACGCCATTTTTAACTCTTCTCTCAGGTTCTTCTGATTTGCGGTGCATTCAATTCACATACATAGCCAGAGAAACACTGATACGGTGCGGTGCGGTGCAGATTCTGCTGTCACTTCATTGGTCACCTCTTCAAATATCTTTTCATTTCGAACCTTTTTCTTTTCAAGATTTTGATTGATGCACGGAAGAAAAGTGACGACGAAAAATAGCTTCTGATTAAGATCACGCCAAAAAGTACCTGTTCATCTTCAAGCTTCTCTGCCGTTGAAATTTTTTATTGATTTCTCAATTTCACTGCTTCACCTACTTTTTTAAAATAAGTAATATTAATATGTAATAAATTTGAAATAATAAATATGAACGGTTTACTTTGTATTATGAAGAAAGTAAAATTAAAAGGACGAATTCTTCCTCCACTCTCTTACCTTCTTTCTCTAAAAAAAAGTATTTTTGTTATTTTGATAACGAAATAATACTCTCTCGATCTATAATTTTTTTTATTTTTTTAAAATTGAACCGGATGAGAATGACATGTGATTTGTCATTATCGTTCGTTATTTATCATTTAATTGTTAAACTTTCAAAATTCGTAAAAATAGTTATTCGTTGTCAACAATCTTCTAATATTATTAATAAATATTAATAATTGTTTATATAATATTTGTTTAAAGTTTTGATTTAATATTTGAACAGTGTTAAATGACATTATATGACATTATGAATAACATGATCTACCACTTATGAGAATTATAAAAATGAAAAAGATAGAAAAGAATACTGATTTTTTTAATTTTTCAATTTTAAGATAAAAATATATGTAATTTTGTATTTAATATAGAGGTAAAAAAAAAGGTATAGGATGGAATAAGAATTCGTCAACTAAAAGCTATAATATTTATGTGATTATTTATATATGTAATAGTATTCACGTTTTAAAACATATAAATATAGTGGGACGTTATTTATTATTTTACCCTGAATCCGTAAAATCGTTAAGATCAATTTTGAAGGAAAAAAAATATATAAAAATCTCTCAAGTTCTTCAATAACTTGTTATTTTCAACACAACTTATATATACCAGAGAATAAACTTTTTAAGACCATTCAAACTTTATAATTTGTAGAAGTTAGAACACACTTACTTTGTAATATTATGATACTGTGTTTAAGATAGTTCTAATTTATTATAGGTTGAACACGATTTTATATTTATTTACAAGGTTTATCTTTAATCTCTTTTAGAACTTATGCTTTGAATCTTTGAAATGTGACATTGTTTCGTTCAACAAATCAAACTGCTACGTAAAGCTTATGTATGAGCTCTTATTAAAAAAGTAAACAACAAATATTAAACTAATTATAACTAAATGTAGTAAAGGAACTAAAGACAAGTTAAAGTTAAAATAGCACAAACAAAATACAATTTATGATTTATCTTAAAAATAAAATATAGACGTCTAAATATTTTTAAATCCTAAAATATTTTTGAAGATGAAAATATAGATGTTCAATGTTTCTAATAGAATAATGAAGGTAGAGAAGTTAGGTGTTGGTATTTCTCTTGTAAACATTACAACAAAATTCAACATCTTCCAATAAAATCAAATTGCATATTCTTTGAGATAAAAAAAAGTAAACCAATCCTTTAAGCACCATAGTCATTTATATCAATTGATTTTTTTTTCAAACCTGAATTTGTTTATTCAATTTAATCCATTCATGTTGTAATTCAATTCTAACCGATTAAACTTTATTTTAACCGGATGAGTTTAGGTTTTAATGTTCATAATTAAGTGAAGGTCATATTTCATACTTCACAACACACAACTTCTTTATACTGCTAACTCTATTACTTGTACTACTTGTAATTTGTTGAATACTATTGACAATTGTCATTTATCTTTATCCATAAATATTACATATAAATTTAGGACACATTTGTTATAAAATTGTAACAATATTAAGCAATAAAATTTATTTTTCCTTATTCCATTTTTTTCAATTCTTTCTAGTCTCAGCTATGCTCTCTTACAAAGTTTAAAAAATTACATATGGTCATCAATATACATTCTTACCTAGGTCGACAATCATTAATATTAATTTAATTATATTTTATCAAACACACCTATAAGAGACTACATTGTGATTGTCAAATTCTTTGATATGATTAAGACGGATACCCCTATTCAAGAATATAACATTTACCAAAATCAAAGTTGGTTTTGCCAAAAGCGATTATAAGTCATGATAAGAAATAAGAGTAACATTCTTATTATGATAACAAAGGGGTATACATATACTAATACATGAGACACTCATGGAAACCAAAAAACTTGAAATAAGAAAAAATGATCAAACGTGAAAAGAAAAGGTTAACATGAGAAAATAAGAAGTAATACCATATTGAATCTTGAAAAAATGAATTATTTCATGCATCGAATCCAGTAGTTATACAAAGCTTATATATAGCTCCACTTAAACAAGCTAATCACATGTTAAATCTAGCTAACCAACTAATAATATTATCTTAACTAAATACAATTCATAATAAAGAGTGTTGTGTAGCTGAAAAGACTTGTGTGAAAATATACTTTGAAATATTACTTATAGAAGTTACTGAAATACTAAATTAGAGAATAACACTCATATTTCTAACTTATTAAGTGAGTGAAAATTTGAATATAGTCTCTAGAAATATATTAAAAAGATACCAAAGTTATAACACAATGTTGATAATAAAGTCTAACCTATTTAAAATAATTTATTCAAAGAAATTTAATTAATAAAAATATTTTTAAAATTAGTTCGAAAACTAAAGTATTTAACTGACCCAACACTTATAATTAAAAAATAAGAACTTTTCAACTTTCACTCACCATATGTACATCTATTAAATAACTTTTCAGCTGCAACTAATTTATCACAGTTACTCTTATCAAACACACACCATCACTTCATCTCTACTTAACCTTGTCTTGGCCAAAACAAAACACACTTGTCTATGAATTTGTGTGTAGTACCATAATTTAGTGTCTGAAACATTTTCCAATTGTGAAGGTAATGTCACTTTCTTAGTAATTGAAGTTTATTTATAAGAGCCACATAAAATAAAAGTAGTTACAACGACCACAAAGTTATTCTTGCTTAGGTGCATCTGAGTTGTGAATGATGCATGGTTGGGACCTTCACAACCATGGATTACAGCCAAGTCTTAAATGCTTATCTCTCAGCCTGCGTTCCTCACCACAACAATATAAATTCTCCTCAACTTTTTCTTTTACACTTTTTCTTGTGTCTATAGAAAGAACTTGAACCCAACAATGGTGATTCAGGTTGATTATTTTAGACCTGCATAGTGTTTTTTTTTTGTCATTAACATTATATATAACTTTTCTGTTCTCTAGTATTAATAGTGATGGTGATTTTGATATTTAGACAATGAAGGTAAATAACTCCAAATTCATTCATTTACTAAAAGATGAATGCGACGCTTCTGAAATAAAAAAAAAAACGAATAAAATACGTAATCGTAAGTATTTTTATTCCAGTGATGGCCAAATCATATATTTAAAACTATAGTGTCCATTATTTACGTTGACTTCTGAACATTTTTTTTTTTCACGAAAGCTTTGTTTTTGACATTTTTCCTGTTATAATAATATAATATACTTTAAATAGATAGTTCATGTCAAAGTACATAAAAACTATTCAGATTTTGCATATATATTTTCTATAATCCATTTTTTTTAAGAATCCTTTCATTCGATAGGAAAATAAAACTGGTGTTTCATTTATGCTGATCGCTTTTTCCTATTTAAGCATTAATATATCTCAGCAAATGTAACAATTTTACCTGCAGAGATTGATTTATATCATTATAAAAGTTAAGTTTTTAATATCATTTAATATTTGTATTAAATATTTATTTTAATGCACATTAAGATTTATATTTTATATACCTAATACATAAAAGTAATAATTATAAATTTATATTTGATATTAGAAAAACTGGACTCATTATTTTATGCAATTAGTAACAACTAGAGTCATGTATTAAAATATAAGTGCTACTAACAATTAATTGAAGCCTAAGAGACTTTGATAAGGGTTAGATTCAATTTACTTAAACTTTTTAATTAAAAGAATTAGTGTATAAAAATAGTTTATAAAAAAAAAATGAGAGGCAAGGAAATGCCCTAAAGCATATTCCATTTGTGAGCATTATATAGTGATAAGGGTATTTGGACAGTCACTTTGTGGTGCTTCGTAGAACAAGGGTTTCTCTCTGTTTTCTCGTAGGAATCGAAATCAAAACAAACGAAAACATGGGCAGAAAATTCTTCGTCGGTGGAAACTGGAAATGCGTATGTTTCAATCGCCTCTTCACTTTCTTAATCATTAACCTTTTTTTTGTTGCATGTGTGATTTTGTTTTGATCTTGACAAACGAAATCTCGGTAGTTCTCCTCGATCAACTTCGAAAGTTGGTCTATTTTGAAAAGGGTGGCTCTGGAACTATCTGGAGAATGTAGAACACCTCTGGCTAAACAGATCGGAAGGTTTTAATTTGAAAAGTTATTTTTTTTTTAATTTCCGATCTACCCAGTGCATAGTAGTAGTGGCACACTTCGCACTAAGATCGTAATTCTCTTTGGGGATTTGTAAAAGAAACATGCACTTTAACATTTTGCGATGATCTTGAAAGTATTTGTGTGTGTGAATGCTTTATTTGTAATCTGATGATGGCATTTCTAATTGCCTGCCTGGTATACCTTTTTATTTTTCATGGATCTGTCATGGCAGTGTCGTGGAAACAAGTAATTCTTGAATCGACGTGTTCTGAAATTGTTTAGTGATTCATCAGGTAACTGATGCTTTGGATTGATTTTGTTGCAGAATGGAACCACTGAGGAGGTGAAGAAGATTGTTACTACTCTGAATGAGGCTAAAGTCCCTGGAGAAGATGTTGTGGGTGAGTCTTAGCTAATTTCTTATGGGATTGTCTCTTTTTCTGCCGAACATTTCATACTTAACACACTCTTGTCAATGATCTATCTGGCTTAAGTTAATTTCGCTTCTAGTATGGACCATTTTTTTTTATTGAGGATTGTTATAATCACAAAACTACATACTACTCTAAAGGTTCTAATTCTGTCCCTTTTAATTCGTAGCCACTTTTTTATGTAGCGATGATAACGAGACCTAAATTTTTTATTGAGATGTTGTTTCGTATAGTTGTCAGTTGTACAGTAATATTTTTTTTTACCAAAGTTATCAAGCTCCTGGCTCCCTTGAACCTATTACAATTCTTTACTGGCCTCATATATCCATTGTTGGTATCTCCAATTATTTCTTTTGCATATAACATCATCCAATTTTTATTGCATGATGATGATCTTTTTACGTGTGCTAATAAATGTGTTTCTCTTTTACAGAAGTTGTTGTGAGTCCACCTTTTGTGTTCCTTCCTCTTGTAAAAAATTTACTGCGCCCTGATTTCCATGTCTCGGCACAGAACTGTTGGGTTCGCAAAGGTGGTGCTTATACTGGAGAAGTTAGGTATGTTACCTCTATTTTCTTCAATATTTTTCATTTGGTCATGTGCTGTGCATTTAGTTATTTTAGGCTAATGGCTTGGTTATATTCATTTGCTTCAGTTGAACCATGAAATAGAACTGTCTACTCCTCCCCCCTTGTGTTAGTGATTTATAAACAGTGAGGCACACATTCTCGAATCTTTTACCCATCTTTTAATAGTTGTGCATTTTGTATTTTGCTTCAACAGTGCTGAAATGCTTGTTAATTTGGGAATTCCTTGGGTTATTATTGGTCACTCTGAACGGAGGCAGCTTTTACAAGAATCAAATGAGGTACAAAGCGTTCAGTTGTCTCTGGTTTACTTTCTTTTTGTTATAAGTTCTTTTTGAAGTTTAATGGCATACATTATAACATTACTACATGCTTGACTGTCTATCAGTTTGTGGGAGATAAAGTTGCATATGCACTTTCACAAGGTCTGAAAGTTATTGCTTGCATTGGAGAGACTCTTGAACAGCGTGAAGCTGGAACAACTGCAGCTGTTGTTGCTGAGCAAACTAAAGCTATTGCAGGTACTGTTTTTTCCTCCACGTATACAGTTTTAATTTTCTGCATACTCATTTAGTTGTTTTTTATTTCACTGATTTTCTCACAATATTGTATAAAGGTCTTTGCAGTTCTTGTTACAGAACTGTTCTAGTTGCTTTAATATATTATCATTATTCATAACTTACTACTGTTAGCAATCTATATTTTAGTTGACCTTAATTCTATTTGCAGCTAAAATATCAAACTGGGACAATGTTGTTTTGGCCTACGAGCCTGTTTGGGCCATCGGAACAGGAAAGGTTGCAACTCCTGCTCAGGCCCAAGAGGTATGCTAGCCTGTGTTTTGTTAATACTAGTTTTTAGTGAAAACTTGCTTGTCACTGTACTGATTATTTGTTCTATAAATTTTATTGTTTTAATATTCTAGATTGTGTTACTTTATGTGATATGTTTTTGTTCTTTGATCTGTGTTGCCAATTTAGACATTCGGTACCTTATCAATACCTTATCAATTCTTCCATCGAAAGTACCCCGATCTTGTATCTTGTGTAATAGTGACTTATAGATTGTGTTCTGTTGATGATGTTTATTGGTTGTTCGGCCTTAGGTTCATGCTGATTTGAGGAAATGGGTTCATGATAACGTGAGTGCCGAAGTTGCTGCATCTGTAAGAATTATCTATGGAGGTAATCTTGCATGCATTTTACCCCCTCTATTGTATAATATGCAGTGTACTTGTAGTTGCATGTCGAAAAATAAAGTGAGCTTCTGATCTAATGAACATTCATTAACTGCAGGTTCTGTAAATGGAGGAAACTGCAAGGAATTGGCAGCACAGGCTGATGTTGATGGATTTTTGGTTGGTGGTGCTTCCCTCAAGGTAAATTCCTTTTACCCCGTTGTTTTGGTTGTGGTTGGTTTCAAATTACTTTGCATTTAAGCAACTAACTTTTGTACTTCTCTGTAATTAGCCGGAGTTCGTGGACATCATAAACTCTGCCACCGTGAAGAAGAATTGAAATTCGTAGTTAGGAACTGATATGCTGCCTTTCAAGCTGCTTCGGAAATCACTGTTTGAGTTTTGGTTCTGTGCTTTGTGGCAAATGCTTTAAACTTTGTGTTCAGTACTACCGAATAAACACTCTTTCCTGTGATCTCATCCACAGGCGATCCATTGGATTTTGGTTAAATTTCTTGACTACCATAACATTTGGTGGGTAAATAATGTTGAACACTAGTTAACTTAGTGAATTTGGTTACAACTAATGATGCACGTGTCACCATAACAATTGACCCAGTGAATTGGATGAACAAATTAACAGGTAAGAGTCGCTCTAAAAATGGTAGAACCAGTAAACTGTCAGATTTCTAGTTTGCATCGTTCAACATAATTATCGTTCTAGACCTCGTCTACCTTGTTTCTCTTACGATGTCTGCTGTTATATGTTCGTCTATGTTAAATGTCCATGTTGATCTGTGTCGAATGCTGGTGTTTGTGGGTATGCAAAATGTTTTGTTAAGAGATATCATATTAATTTTGTAGACCTAATGGGATTTTCAGAACTTCTAAATTTTCACTATACGTTTGTAATTGTGTTAAAGAGTTGTTTTTCTGGTTTTTATACAAAGTTTTGACTGTAGGGAACTTCTAATTTTTTAATCAAAACAGTGAGTCTGAATAAAAAAAGGGTGCTTTTAATTTTGTTTGTTCACGTAGGGTTGTTGATTACCTCAAATTGCGAGGGATAGGATTATTACAATCCTTAAATTTTAAGGAAGGCCTGTACTGTGTTGTTTTTTCTTTTCACATTGAAAACACATTGTAATTTTCAAAATTAATTATAACTAAGCTCGTGCTTATAAATTTAAAATGATTAAGAGGATTGTTAAGAGGAAGTATCTTATCCATGGACTCCTTCGTCTTACAATCACTTATTTGAGTGTTAGGCTTTAAAGAAAATCTTTCCCATCTTTTCTTTTGTAATCTTCTGTGTAGTTGATTTGCTGGATATGAAATTACAAGATTACTAAAATACATTCAATTTAAATTACTTTTTTTATAATATTTTATTAGGATAAGGTTATTAAAATTCATTAAATTTTCTGGACAGATTATTTCCTTTATCATCAAATACAATCTTTTTAAAATATCAAATGATATTTAACAATTAAAAAATGAGTTGGTGACATAATGTTAAGAAGAATTTTAATAATAGTTTTAAGTGTTATTGTTTCAAATTGTTGATTGCAATTATTTTTCAGCCCATCTTAGTCAATTCTGTCTAAAGTTAATATTATTCAAGGTTGGTTAAAAATTTCCTAGTCTACATTAAAAGAAATCCTAACTACACACATTTATTGAAAAACAATATTTTCAAACATAAGAAAAAATTATCCGAATAAATGTGAATAAAAAACTTGTCTTATATATGTTGAAAAACAACTTTATTTTTGTTGAAACATTTTTGACTAATGTCATCTTAGAAATAACATCTTAGATACTATTACACGAAATTTTTAATTTTGCTTAAGTTGAACCCTATCTAATGTTTGAATGATAAGTTTAGAAATTTATTTTTATGTTTAAAACATTTTTTTTTATGGAAACCCTTTTGCACTTCCTTATAGCTAGAAAAGCAATTAATGCTTTTCCAAGGACATGATGACTTTCTTTTATTAGTTCACAAGTTTTGGTCACAATGGGTATAAAACACTACACTTAAAAAAGTTAAAAGCGATTGGAGCATAAAAAGCAAATATTAACAAGAGAGCATAGAGTGGAAAGAAAAAAAAGTTTAAATTTTATGCTCCAATTCCATTCATATATACATATACTTTTTTGCAACTTTGTTGAAGTCTTCAACATTTGTAGCCTAGTTGGTTGAATCATTTACTTATTTCACAGTTCACAATTTTTCATTTTTCTTTTCTTTTCTTTTTTGATAGCTACAAGTTCTCATTTTTCTCATCATATTGGCTAGTGTCATTATTTGCTTTTGGTGTGGTCCCACTCATCAATTTGAGTTCACATCTCACAACTCAAAACCACCCTGTTTATTTTTTTAGTAGTAAATCACATATATCCTATGGTTTAATTCTAATAATAAGTTTATCTTTTTATTTACTTTTTAATTAACTATTATATTTCATCAGTCAACATGAATTTCCTTTACCATGAAATTGATGTGAAATGTTTATCACCTTTCATGATATTTATTACTATGTTGTTAATTGTCAACTTATATTTAATCAAGTAAAGATGTATTTCTTGCCCTATATATTTTTAAATCAACCAATTTGGTCATCTAAATTTAGAAAGTATATATTTCCCTTTGATAATTATTCTTTCAAATAAGTTTGTTTTACCTTTTTTTATGTTTAATTAGTACTTATACTACATTATTGATCAGATTGAATAAGACATTCAAATATTGCATATTATTATTCATTTATTTATTACCAATAAAATAATCACCCATTAATCAAATTAAACTTAAAAACATTTTATTTAATTGTATTTTAAAGTTTTCCTTTAAATGTGATATAATTCTTAATTACATTAGTTGCCTTTATTTTTTATAATATAACATAATTGGATAAATATAAAACTTCCAATATTACTTTTAATTTATTATTATTTTTTTGGAAAAGAGACTTTGCACGATATTTATAATTGTTTTTTTATCACATTATTTATTATTATTTTTCCAATTGGTGCAGTGACAAAATGAAAAACGACAAAAGGAACTGCAGAATACAGACCCATTGATTCAACTTTTATACTCTTTTCACGTCAAACTCCAACTTTTGTTTTCAACCGTTAAGTCACATCACATCCATCTGGCTGCTTCCGACTTTGCAGTTTCATGTCACGAGCTTCCTTCATTTTCATAAATTAATAAAAATATTATTTATCTACAAAATTAAATTTAGTTAAATATACTAATTGTATATTACTTATATTCAATAATAAGAGTCTCATATAGTAAAGTTATTAATTTTTTAATAGTCATGTAAAATGAAAATCATTGTATATTCACGCTGAAAAACTGAATAATAATAAAATAATTGAAAAAAATTAAAAACTCCCAAACACAAAATTAACAAAAATATTCTTTTGAAATAAAATTAGAAAAATATTTTTTAAATGTAGATCAATTAATAAATTTGTAAAGTCCAACAAAATATCAATAAATATCTTATAAATGAATAAGAGGGAATTTTATTAACCAATAATTATGTTAATAATTTATATAATTGATATTTCGTAATGATTTAATTGTAATAAATGTGTTAATTGTCTTAGTAATTGATAATTGTTTGAGAATTTAGCTTGTTGTTATTTAAGAAGTATTACATTATTTAAGTGGTATACAATAACAAGTTATGATCATATGCATTGTTCCATATTAATTGAGTAACAAATCAAAGATTAAGTAATAAAAACATATATTTTAAGCAAAAAATTACATTGAAAGAAGTTGAGACAAAACTCTTCACAGTAAATATGTGATACTAAAACAAGTTTAAGTGAGAGAGGTTGAGACAAGTCTCTTCACTAGAAACATGTGATACTAAAATAACATGGTTACTTAAGAGTTGAGTCTTAAGAGTAGTTCATAGATTCTGAAATATGAGATTATACAATTATGTCAACGCTCAAGTGACAATATAATTGTTAAAAATATTAGTGAAATGGTATATGTTATGTTTGTTTTTATAACTTATTTTTTGTGACAAAACATATGTTTCGCTTAACTAAAGTATTGTGAAAATGTTTAAGTATGAGTACCCTTACAAGAAAGAAACAAAATTAATTTTGGTATATAAAATTGTTTCGCTCAAGCAATACGAGATTGTTCAAGTGAGAAATTTGTTTAAGGTTAATGAAGCAAAATGAATTTGTTTAAGGAATACCTATCTAATAATGATAATAATGTTAATGTTTATGCGTGATGTTAATTGTGATATTTGTAAGTGTTTATCTTTTACGTACATATATGTACAGTAAATATATTTGAGATGATATTGATTCTATAACAAAAAATATTAAACTTATTAAAAATATGTATATATATATATATATTATATAATTCATTAAAGATTTAATCACATAAATTAAATTTAACATGATAAAAAGTTGAATGAAATTTTGGTGTCATCGACCTCTAACATATACAAATAATTATCAACTTATAAAAAAACGAGGTTAATTTTATTAGTGGTATTTCTAATAAATCAAATGTTAATCTTTAATTAAAATGTAATTAATATATTAAAATATAGTTAATATGATTATTTTAGAGATGTTGAGTATAGCAAATTATAGTATTTCATAGATATATAATTAAAGATTCAATAATTTTGTTTCAAAATTATTCTGTTGTACTTTATGTTTATGTATATGTTTTTCTTGATAATATTATGTGAATGATACATGTGTAATATATATAAATCAGTTCATGTATATACTATTGTATGAAGTATAAATGAAAGCATAACACATTGTAAATACGGTATTGAATGCTGAACAAGAAATACATGTTTTTGGTATTGTATGTATTTGTCTGGAACTAGCATTCCAGTATATGGTTACAATAGTATATGTATATTTGATATTATTTATTTATTATTATTACATATACTGCTAGTATATAAATTAATGAGACGTCACATAGCCAGATGGAAGTTTATAAAAGTGTAATGCAATCTGTGAAGTAGTTGACCCATAGCCAATTGTTTCTACTGTTTAACTGGACATCAAGTTTTGTTTGTGGAAATCACATGAACTCATTTTAGCCACATATTAATGTGCAAAATATTTGAAGAAAATGAAAAATCTGTTGAAGTTGACTTGACTGAAATACAGAGCAACAATCTAATTCTACAAGCTTGTTGCTGCATTTCTCCATTCATTTGTTTGTGTGTGTGGCCATTCCTTTGTACTTGTCAATTCATTGAGTATCAAACAAACATCAATGTGTGGCCATTCCTTTCTCAAATCAACACACACTGTTTCTGTGGCCTCTGTTTTTTCTCTGTAAATCTTAATTCCTTCTACTCATTATTTATGTTTTTCTTTCTTTCTTTTTTTACTAATTTTATATCACATACAGATACATCATTGCTCCCTAATATAATTACGTTTATTTTTCTTCCTCTTTCATTTAAATGTGTAATTTATATTACTTTTTCTAGTATCATTTCATTCATATTGTAGAATACACGGTAAAATATACAAAATAATAATAATAATAATATATACATTCTTATTTAATAAATATATAACAATTGAGAACTGTGAAAACTTTGAAACTAACAACTGAGATGAGCCATTCATTTATTAACAATCACGTGATCACTCTTAATGAGCACTGTGATACCACCTCTGTTATGTACTGTCTCCCTCCTCTTCTTGATATGGTCACCAAACATCTTCCTTATTTTTTGCTGTTTTTGGGAAAAAAATTACACATATCATAACTTGCAGAAATAATAAAGTGTATATGAATCAACACTTTGAAACATTAAACCAGAGACGTGTTTATACTTTTTATAATTGAAAAGAAAGTAAAAAAAAAAACTATTTTCTCAGAGTTTTCCACACATTTAAGTTTAATTTTTAAATTAAACTACAATTAATTATCATTTGATACTCCAATAGTAAGGATAGTGTAATTAGTTTAATAGACTCCATGCATTGGAAATATTAATTGTTAACTTGGTGTTTCATGTCATCAATAGATAAATGTTTTTAAATGTCTTCTTGTTGGATGCATAAGTATTATCATTGTGATTGTGATAAGAAAAATAATAAAAACTAAATAAATAAATTTAATCTTTTATTAATATAATAATTTAGCTATAACACTTAATCTATGATAAATTGTATGCTCATAAATATACTTTAAATAAATTATTATTAATTTAGAGACATTACTTTTGCTTGTTAAATAATGCTTACACCATTTCAATTTTAAAATAAACACACCTTTTTTTTCATATTTTTAATAAAATAGCATTTGCTCACAATCTATTTAGAGTTATATAGACACGTATATCTTTTTTCTTTTTAGTAAATGACTTATTTCATTTATATTTTAATAAAATGATACTTATATCTTTCATTTTATTTAAAATAATATATTCATTAACATTCAAATAAATTTTAAATTATAAAGATGGAAGAGTTTTTACAAAAAAAAATATATATTATTTAACTGTACAGAAATTGTTACAATTTTTTTCAATATATTCTTAAAGGATGGTTAGGAGAACGATCCATGTACTGAAAATTAATTATTCTCGCAATATAGAAAAAAATTATTAGCATATAATCGCATAGTTATAAAACTTCGCTACCACTAAAAAAATAAATCACATTTTAACTTTAAAATAAACATTCATTTTTATTATATTCTTAATATAGTAGAAATCATTATTTTTATTTTATTTATATTTGTATTCAAATGATAATAAATTTAATTATATAATTTATAGCTATTTAGTCATTTTATAGTTTTATATTTTATAAAGAATTTATGATTTACTAATAGTATTTTTTTTAAAGTAGAATAATTAAACCATTCCTTTTTATAAAAATATATTTTTTGTATTTTAATGTTTAAATTTTAATCAATATATTATTTTTAAACAAATAAGATAACCGAATACTATTTTATTGGGAAATAAAAATTTAATGAATAAATAAACAATGTAAATATCAAACCTAGCTTGAAATTGGAAAAAAATAAGAAATATTATTTGTTTTTAAGGTCTCCTCTCACTTCCTTCCCTGCTTTTAAGATGTACTTGTTGTAATGTTTTCTTGTAGACATTTAAGATTTTGAATGGTGGGGTGTACTCCCAAAAGCTGTTCCAAACACTCAAGTTAGTCTTATTTATAGAGTTATATTATACCTCTTCACAAATGAATTTTAGATCAATACATATTAACATTGTATTAATGTGATGGTACAAACAATTTAGCATGTTAGATTAATTTTGTTTTTAATTAATTATGTTAGATTTATGATATATATTTGACATTAGTATTGCTTTTAATTAGTTATGTTAGATTTATGATATATATATGATAATATTTATGAGATTCTAGATTTTAGTTAGGTTTTAACAGTAATATGATCCATATGACTCAAGTCTTAATAGATGATCTCATATACATTAGTACATCATTTAATATAATTTTCTAGGAGATAATGTTTTTTTTTTTTTTTAGAAGAAGAAGAATTTAAATGTGACATACTTCTTATTAAATCTTACCTCATCTACACATGCAATAATTTGGTGAGCCTTTTATCAATCAAGCCTCCAGCATTAAATTTTCCATTGCCACTAGGAACATATAATCCAACAAGACTACTCTGATTGATCTCAAGAGTTTTTTTTTTTTTTTCTCTTCTGCAAATTTCTCTCTCTATATTTTAAGAAATAAGTAAATAAAAAACCCAACAAATTTAATTTTCATAATTAATTCCCAAATATTTTCAAGATGATTTTTTAAAATTATTAATGGTTTACAAAATAATCACAAAAAATCATTTTAATAAATGGTGTAGGATGTTAAAAACTCAGGGACAGCTGGAAAATTTACTAGTCTTATCTGAAAAAAAAAAAAAAAAAAAAAAGAATATTCTTCTTGAATAGATTTGGCAATGTTTTTCAAAACATAAACTTTGAATACAGCTTGCTCCATTTGAGTACCATGATTTGATACAGGACAAGACATTATGGTGTGGTGTGTGTAAACCGTGTATTGAGATTGGAACCTAGTACTGTTTGTTTAGAGGAACTTACTACTATTTAGGAAAAATGCGAATCATCGTTTCATGGCCCATTGAGACCAATAAAACAGGAACAGGGGGGTCCATGTTTCATGCTTCATGCTTCATTTTCATACAATGAATGCTTCTGTTTCCTTTCACTCACAATTCACTACTCACACAACACCTTCTTCCTTTTCCTTTTCAACTTTCTCCTTTTTTTCTGTTCCTATTTATTAATTTACTACTCTGCTTCCACCCATCCATTCTTTTACCCAAATCTCCCTTCTCTTCTCTCTTTTTCTCTCACCCAATGTAAACACACACATACGCTTCCACTTCAAACAGGTTCTTAGCCTTCACCTTCCAGGTTCCTTTTATTCCCTCTGTATTCAATTCAAGTTTCATGCTTTCTACAAGATCTTGCGTTCTCTAGCCAACATGGGAGTTTGTTTGAGTGCCCAAATTAAAGCTGAAAGCCCGTATAGCACTGGTATACAACTATGTATCTCTCTTTAAGTTTTTTTTCCTCTTTAATGTGCCCTGTGTTTTCATTCACTCTAGTTTCGGTCCTTGTGCTTAAATGCTTATCACTTTTACTTCTGGGTATTCTCGCTTCTTCTTTTTTCAGTCCAAGTTTAGTCCTTTCCTTCCCCCTTTATTTAAAAGGAAGAAAAGTTTTTTCTGGTAAATTTAAGTTAGGCTTCTTTTCCAATTCTTTAATTACATGTCTTGTTTGCTGCACAAATATCAATTCAATTTCGGTAACTCTGGTTTCTCAATTTCAATTTTTGTTATCTAAATAAATATGTTGTGCTTTCATCTCCTAGTAAGTAGTCTTAAAGCTTAACCTTAACACTGTGAATCGTTCTCTTCACATATACCAATGTGATCCGTGTGTAAACATGATTGAAGATCCAGTTGGATAGCTCGGTGAATGTTATATTTGATTTGGCATTGATGAAGTTTAACTAATTATGTATAATGGCTGTGGTTTGATTTGGCAGGGTTCAATTCAAAGTATGTGAGTACAGATGGAAATTATCTTGGCAGCACAAACGATAAGGTTTCAGCGAACTCAGTCCCTCAGACTCCTAGGAGTGAGGGAGAAATCTTGCAGTCATCCAATTTGAAGAGCTTTACCTTATCAGAACTTAAGACGGCCACTAGGAATTTCCGTCCAGACAGTGTGTTAGGAGAAGGTGGTTTTGGATCAGTTTTTAAAGGGTGGATTGATGAGAATTCATTGACTCCTACAAAACCTGGCACTGGCATTGTTATTGCTGTGAAAAGACTTAATCAAGATGGCATCCAGGGTCACAGGGAGTGGTTGGTAAGTTTATTCTAATCCTTTCTTCACACATCATACTAATTAAGAAACAAATGATGCCGACGCTACACCATAGTTAGTAGTGCAATGCAAGGTTAATGATTCAAGAAGCAAGCAAATCTCAAGTAGCCTTATGTTGCCCATGTTCTGCTATGCTACATGATGATGTTTCTTCATTACATTTTTAGACGTGTTACCACTTCAATACAATTATAAAGTATGGTTGGAAATAGTAGGAGATTATTTTTGGTGGTTCAGATGTGTTTGACTTACTGTGTTTCTGTTTTCACTTTTAGGCTGAAGTCAACTACCTTGGACAGCTTTCTCATCCTCATCTAGTGAGATTGATTGGGTTTTGCCTTGAAGATGAACACCGCCTTCTAGTCTATGAATTTATGCCTCGTGGAAGCTTGGAAAACCATTTATTCAGGAGTAAGTTTCCCATCTTTTCTCATAGTTTAACTTGAGAAAAATCTGTTTAACACTGACAATATGTACTGTAACAGGAGGCTCATATTTTCAGCCACTTTCTTGGAGCCTCCGTTTGAAAGTTGCTCTTGATGCTGCCAGAGGGCTTGCCTTTCTACACAGTTCTGAAACAAAAGTGATATATAGAGATTTTAAGACTTCAAATATTTTGCTGGATTCAGTATGTGAACTCTTCACTTTTAACTTCTTGTATTCAGTAATATGTAGAAACCGTTTGGATGTCAGATCTGAACTATGTATGTTGTTTGATCACACAGAATTACAATGCAAAACTTTCTGATTTTGGGCTGGCAAAGGATGGACCAACGGGTGACAAAAGTCATGTATCCACAAGGGTAATGGGAACCTACGGATATGCAGCTCCTGAATATCTAGCCACAGGTATTGTTGGTTTTATGATACCAAACCATTTCATGACCTTTTCCATTTCTGAGTTTGTTAAGTCATTCTAGACTCAGCTCTTTAATGGCTAAATTGTTCCTGTAGGTCATCTCACGGCCAAGAGTGATGTCTATAGTTTTGGAGTTGTCTTGCTGGAAATGTTATCAGGAAAGAGGGCTGTTGACAAGAATAGACCATCTGGACAACACAATTTGGTGGAATGGGCTAAACCATACCTGGCAAACAAACGTAAGATATTTCGTGTGTTAGACACAAGGCTTGAAGGACAATATTCAACGGATGATGCTTATAAGGTAGCCAACCTTGCCTTGCGGTGCCTGTCAATAGATTCCAAGTTCAGGCCAAACATGGATGAAGTGGTTAGAACATTGGAGCAGCTGCAGGTTCCTAATGCAAATGGAGGCAATCAAAATCTTTCTCGTGTTCGAAGAAGAAGTGCTGATGTAAGTAGAGGCTATCAAAATCCTTCTGCTATTGGATCTCGAGTTCGTAGAAGAAGTGCTGATGACATTAGCCGCATGGAGTCTCCCTCAGCTTATCCTAGGCCCTCTGCATCCCCTCTCTATACTTGACATTGCAAACACAGCCTTCAAACTTAACATGATGTTTCTTCTGATCTTGTTCATGAACTCAGGCACTGTGTAGCTATTACACTGTACATATCATATTTCACGCAATATATTATTCAGCACCAAACTATTCTCGGCCATTGCTAGTCCACCACCATTAGTATTACTCGTTTTCTGAGATCTGTCAAAGTGAAAGTGTGTGTAACTCTATTGAACTAGATGGGAAGGCAGGTAGATTTGTATGATTGTTCATTTTTGTTGTCTATATTAGGGTGGTAGGCTATTCTGTATGGTTTCCTAGGCTATTTTGTAACACCTCATTGCCTTATAGGACTTCTACATACGAAATACATTGAAAAGGTTGTGCTATATTCTGTTCCATTTTCTTGTGAATGGCTCAATTGTATCAATGAAATGATGAAATTTTTGCAATATGTTGAGAGTACGATTCAATCAAAACTTGCAGCAATGAATACTGAAACAGTTTGGTTATAATCAATCAATTGCACAAGAAGACAAAGACATAAATCTACGCGTTATCATTTGAAAAAGCATAATTGTGGAAGCAACTTTTTTCTGGGATGCAGTCTACTGCATGTCATGTTACTTGTGTTTGATTAAAGTAAGGGAAGGCAAAACCCTGAATCAAATCCTCCTCCTAAAGTCTAGAATGGTGGCCCACTTAAGAAGATAACTTCGCAGAATGTTTGAATTTTGAGGAATGCTACACATGTTTCTGTTATATTTTAATGTACATCCGGTTAGAATTATTATCAAGCCGTACAAAAACCTTTTTCAATTGTGTTCCCACTTCATAACCAAAATGTCAAACTTGTACTTGATTCATGGTTCCTAATGATGGATTATAAGCAGTATTGACTTGCTTCCACAAAGAAGCCACTATGTCTATGTCTAGAGCAATTGCTGTGACTACTCACTCACTAGTGAACACTGATTGATAACTCTTTCTATCTTTTGAATAAAACAATTTTTGGACGTATCCTTCAAGCAATGTCCAACTTGACTTGTTATCTGCCATTCTATGTATCAACCTTTTAAAAATGTCTGAAAGACATGTTTGTTGAAATTTAGTGACCTTTTACATGAACTTCATACATACATCTTTATATTCTCCTCAATTGATTGAGGTTTTAGGATAAATGTAGGATGTGAAATTATTCAAAATGTTTACAAGTCAAACAGATTATTTGTATTTATTGAATTTGTCTGCACTACATTAAGATTCTAAAGAATAAATTCTTTTGAAATTTTATAATTTTAGATGGAATATAATGTTAGTATTGATAAGTTTTTAATAAAATAATGTTTAAAATGGTTTGGTCGGTTTAGTTCATAAATATTTTGATAGAAAAAAAGGAAAATTTCAGTTATACGAAAAAGAAAACTTATAAAGACTTCACTTAATTGTAACAAAGAAACACTGTGCACACAAAATATTTCTTTTATGCAGGAAGAAATAATCATAGACAGAATATTTAATAAAATGAACAATGAAGACTAAAAATCATTGAAAATTAAAATGCAACTTCTGAGGTCCCTTTTTTGTGTTACAAGTTTCTTTATGTTATTAGAGTAGAGACTAATCCTCTGAGTTTGAAGTCCTCATTGTTTTAAATATAGGATTCAATTTTTAGCTTTCAAAATTAAATTTAAAAGCAAAACTTGTTTGCATTGAAAAAGTTTTACATCAATGCTAAATTTGAAAATAAAGAAAAGGAAAATCTTAGCTTTAGACCACCTCTTGGAATGGACTTCATTGGTTAGAAGAATCATGTCAGGTGACCTTGCCATAGTTACAGTAGCAATTTTTGGCCGTGTTATGATTGCTTAGACCCACCTGATTAAATAATATGAAAACGTGGGTCCATTTTATCTAACCATATTCTAATATCGTGTTAACTTCACAACATTTCTAATAATATAACTTGGACTCCAAATTCATTTTAATTATATTAAATTGGATTGAATTTTTTCAATTTAAATTAAATCTAGTTTGTATAATTTCTTAAAAAAATATTAAATTTAGATTTGAACCGAACTTAAGAGTATAAATTAAATTTTTAAAAATCTAATCTGATATAGGTTCGATTCGATTAAATCCAGCATGATATAGTTTCAGGTAGATCTATTTAGATACAGGCTCTGTCCGACTTAGTATAGTCTGAGCTTAACTAGATCAAACCTACTTAGTTAACTTGACTTGGGTTCGAAACGACCATGCCGTCTCTACATGACCTCGATCCAATCTGACATTTCTTAACTTGGACACAACCTGACCTAGGCCAAACATAAATCAACCAGACCTGTGCTTAAGTCAACTTAGCTCAACTAGAGATGGAATTAGGTCGACTCGACCCAATGTGGAACTAGGATGACTTGGTCTGACCTGGGCCATGGCTCAGCCTAGTTTTAGATCCCACCCAACTCAACTTGACATAGGTCTATACCAACTCAGTTTAATTTAGATCAAGGTTAATTCAAACTGACTAAACTTGAGTTGGGTATGGGTTGACTCAGCCTAACTAGGTCCAAGCCAATTTTGCCTAACATGAACCTTGACTAAATTGTCATAACTTAGACCCAACCTGATATGAATCTTGCCTAACTTAACTTGAGGTAAACCCATGCCAACTCATTCATACATGAACTTATGCTAACTCAGCTCGACCTATGACCGATTTGATTCAAAGTAGATCTGAGACGACTCAACCTGACCTCGTCGTGGGCAATCGACCCAATCTGTCTCAACCCTATCTATGTTGGATAGACTTTGATCCTATCCTAATTTAACTTAACATGGACTCGACTTAATTCAAACTCGGTTCAAATCAACCTAACCTGAGTCTAACCCAACCTAAGTTTGGCCTAGCTAAATCTGAGTTTAACTTAACTTGACTTTAGTGTGACCCAACCTTATTTGACTTATCCTAAATCTAAGATATCCTGATTTTGATATAATCCAATCTAATCTGACTTATTATGAACATGACTTAGTCAATCCAAATCTAATTATATATTTAACTTAAAAATCAATAATGAAAATATAATTTTAAAATAAATGTAAATGGAGAATTTTAAATAATTATAGATTAAATTTGAAAATCTAGATTTTTTCTTTCCATCCATATTATTTACTATACATGTGTAATTTATTATACATGTGTAAGTTATTAAGCCATTAACTCAAAACATTACAAAATACAAACTTTGTCATATAATATATACAACTTCAAGTTAGGATAGGGTCTCTATCAATAGAATTCTATTATAGCTAGTCACTGTATAAGTATAAGTATGGTGACTTGATTCCAGTAAGCTCAATCTTATGAGTTGGGTCATCCTATGCAAGTAAGGATACCTATATTTACCTTAATTTTAAATTTTAAATTTTTAAAAACTTATCCAATCCAAATTTGATTATATATTTGACTTAAAATTGAAAAATGAAAATTTAATTTTAAAATAAAGTTAAACTAAAATAGATTTAAATAATTATAGATTAAATTTGAAAATATAAAATTTTGTTTTCCATCATCAATATTTATTATATATATAAAAATCATTAATTCATAACATTACAAAATACAAACTCTACAATATAACATATACACCTTCAAGTTAGAAGAAGATCTCTATCTTAATAGTATTATATTCCAGTCCGGTCACCATTATAGGTACAAAACACTTTTTGTCCTGTATTCTAAAACCATATAATTTAGAATTATCAACAACCTCAAATCTATATAACAAATTCTCTCAGGAGTGAAAGATTTGAATTCTCTATATGATTTGTAGTGAATTTCTCTTATGTAAAAATAATAAACTTTTAATTGTTTATATGTTAATGGTTGAAATTAGATATAATTAAATTAAATTGATTAACTTTATAAATTTCAATATCAGTTCAGTTATAGTCTTTTTTAAGTTTAATAATTTTAATAATTATATGAGAATGATCAACTTCCACTCCATCTTAAGATTTAATTATCATTTAATTAAACAAAAAGAATAAAATTTAATTAGGATTGATATGAAAAAGATATTAATGTAATTAAGTATATTTATATCATCTACTTTAAAAGCTGGTTATTTGACTATGATATAAAACCCTAGCTTATAGTATTAATATCAAAATTTTCTAATTTTAGTTATAGTATTTATACTATATAAATTATTTTATAAAATCTTAAATTATCTTTTGAGAACATTAAAGTTAATGAACATAAGTTATTTGGAGATTTCATAACTCAAAATTATATTACTACTTATAAATTTTATGCATATGAAAAAAACAAAATTGCAAGAATGAACAGCAGAACCTACTCGGACTCTGACAGATAATATCCACATCTACTAGATACAAAAGTTTATTTGATTTTTTCAGTAGCGACAATAAAAATCACTATACAGCTACAACTCCCAAATCAGTGTAATTATTATCTTTTTATATAATTCTTTTTTACACAGTACACATACGCACAAATAAGTAAATGTATATCTATATATAAATAAGATTTTGTTATCTCAAATTTAGATTAATAATTTTAAGAATGTAAGTTAATTATTTTTAATAGTTAAATTTAAAACATAATAATTAAAATTATATATTTAACTAAAAATATAATATCACATGTTTTATATTTTAGTTTATTGTTTTTATGCATTGTGTGAACAAAATAAGCTAAAATTGCCTCTAACCTCTCATGTATCCTTTTAAATATCACATGTACATTAATGCAAGGATAAAAGATATTTTTAAAATCGTATAAATTAAGGACATTGTATGATTTAAGTAATAACAAACTTTTTATAAATCTTAACAATATAGTAATAGAATTTAGAATAAAAGGTTCATTCTGGGTAAGTTATAATATATTATCACAAATACATCTTATTTAAACTACTCAATTTATAATGTATTATCACAAATACATCTTATTTAAACTACTTAATAACACTTAAGTCCCCAAATTTCATAACTTAGTAATAAATTAATCAACTTTATACCTTATTAACAAATTAATCTCAGAACTTTTTATAACTTAATATCAATTTAATCCTAGGAGAATACTACCTTCCATCCCTTATGAGAAACAGAATAGTCTCCTAAAGTTCCCTTTTAATATTACTATTTTTAAAATTTTGTTGCTTTCTCTTTCATATAAACAAATAAATTTTCTATCTATACCTCCACTTTAACAAACAAAGATAAGGGATGTAACTTAACTATAAACATAATTATCACACACTTTCCACAATAATTAGATAAAATATCTATCTCATTCTTTTAAATAATAAATTATTTTGAAGTTACAGCGGATGAGTATTTGGTACGACAACACAACAGATAACTGAGATTATTATCTAATATCTATGCAAACGCATGTATGTATGCCTCCTTCGTTACGTCTTCTGTTGTTCAGAAGGTATGATTCTCTTCCCTTCCCTTGTATTGTACTCTGTGTCGTTGCAAATCTCTCTCACTTCCCCAAAATCTCGTATCTCAAGTGTGCCATCAACCCACAGAAAAGTGCTTTCTCATTTTATTTTATTATAATAATAATACTAATAATTAATTATTTATTATTATGAGATGATAATAAGAAATGGGACCACTGAATATCAGTCAGCACCACCGTGGTGGATTTGTTTTGACCATATGATTCGTGTAATGAGTCAATACACAGTTCATGTAGAAAAACAAACTATGTTCACTCTTTTCTCTCTCGTAGGACCTTCACTCCTTCGTCCTTCCCCACGAAGTTTAGCTAGCTCTATCACCATCTACGGTGGCATAGACTCTCCATAGGCTTTATAGACCCAATATGATGGTCCCTCATACAAAGATATATAAGATAGTACAAAAGTACACTTGTGTAGCAGCCTTGAAATTGACAGCTACCAGCTTATCTAAGATATTGCATCATCTAATTCAGCTTTTTACATCAGATAGTCTGATTCACTATCACCAATTAATCACAAGCCATGCCCTATGCATCATTCCTTCACATAATTCCACTAAAACGCGTCTTTCCCCCCTTATTTACACCCCATGCCACTGGTTCATTTTCAACTCTTCATTCTATAACTAGTTTGCATCTAGTTATGTCCAATGCTCACAAGACCAGTTCGTACCACTTCCTTCCCTATACTAATTAATGAACAAACAGCTTAGGGTTTTAAGGTAACTTCTGCATGCAATGCCCAGTCACCGTAATTAGTACATAGACTAAAAAGGTCAGAACCTAGCTACCCACCTGAGCTCTATCTATACCCACAGAATATTACTCGGCTACGGTGCAGAGTCTCTTTCAATACACAGATCAAACAGCTCAATAAACAAATAATTAGTTCTTTAATCCACAGTTAATAGAACAGTGAAGTAGAATTTCATTATTAAAAAAGAGATCTTTATCACGTGCAACTCCAACCATTACAAGTCTGAACTCAATCAGCTACTACAACAAACCTTGAACAAGGAAAGACCAAATACATGTAGAAGGAGACAAAGCGAAAAACAACGAAGAAGGAGGCATGAAAATGCATGTTAGGGTAGGGCACTAGGGAGTGATAAGGACATTCTGAAGCTAAGTAGGAAGAAGGTAAGATTTTGTGGTGGAAAATATAAGTACTTTGCATGAAACTTTAGATTAACTTCTGTTGTCACCATTATATCCATAAGATGATGGTCTAGGCTTGGTATAGCGCAGTGGGGTCACGAACCTGAAAGAAAGCACGGTTTTTAACGACGATGTCGTACAAATGGAAGTGCTTAAAGTTTGAAAAGTTTCTGGGGAGGGATATGAGATGTGAAGAGGTGTCAGAGCGGTGGAACTGGATGAGCTCTGAGCAGCCTGAGTCACGGTAGCGAGTCCAGCCGAGTTCGGTGAGTCGCTGCTCGAGTTCGGTGTAGGAACGAATGACCTGGTTGCTTGGAAGATAGACCAAAACCCTTGGTCGGGCGCCGGGTGCGGTGGCTGTACCAGGATGTTTGGGATCTTTCTGCTCGAAGGATTCCTTTGTAGGGTTTGTGATGAGTCTGGCCACTCCGTTCTTGTCGAATACCCACACACCAGACATTGTCACTCTCTTTTTCTCTCTGATACTTCTACGCAATCACACTCTCTGGTGCTGTAACACGTGAACACCTTCTTCTTCCTTTGGTGGTTTCACTCCAAGAACCACATAATACATATATATGAATACAGAATAGGTTATAGCAGAGGTGCACTTTCACTTTCAATTTTAACTATTTTTACCCTATTATTTTCATTTTTAAATACTTAATAAAAAATAAAATAAATAAAGCATGCCATTAAAACTCTTTCTCTGCTCTGCTTTTTCTTTTCCTAAACAGGCAGTGCAGCGTGCACACATAATTACATAAATTATGATTTTAGTCCCAATTTCTAAATTAAAAATTATGATTATTTTTTTATACAATGATTTTGCCATTTATTCTCTAAATGTGTGTTAATTGTTTAGTGTTTTCTAATATTTGATTAATATATTTCATAGATTGCATTTTAGGTTTATTTTTGGTTTCTATAAGTAGTATTGAATTTTTTATTTAAAGTGGTTAGTGTTATGCAGTGTTGTTCTTGTAGGTAGGCATCCAAATATTAAAAGGTATTTTCTACATGTTTAATAGGGTGATTTATGCTGTGTTAATTTATTATCTTATATGTAGTTAATTAAAACATTATAAATTGTTTAGAAATATTTATAAATGGTTTGGAAATAGTTAGATGGGAAACAACTTCCTCTTTTCATTACATTACATGTATGGAAAATTTCTTTAAGTAAAATTCACAAATATAATCTACATTTCTCTTAATTTCTCAAACTATAACAATTTTTTTTTTCTTTTTCAATGTAATCGTGTAAATGAAATATGATTAATTGAAAGTGATATCATTTGAAATAATAGTAAACCCCATTGATCCCAAAGGAATTGTACATCTTAACTTCATATATATCATCTGAGTATAAACATTGACTCAATTATTTTCTCATTAAAATGAATTCAGATCTGTTGAATAATTCATGACTTTCACCTATTATATTTAATAGCGGAATTAATTTGAAGAAGCATGATCAGAGAGCATGAAGATGAAGCAGTTAAAGGTCGCTTTATGTGAAGAAATGTTTCAGGAGTCCTTGTCATAAAAAGAAAGATATTCATGTCAAAACTGTATTTTTTGTCACCATTATTATTAGCTGCTCAAGTGGCCATGCTTACCCTGAATCAAACTGTTGACTTTTTTTGTTCTATTATTAGCATTTTGGGATCAGACACACATTTATTTACTCACTACAAAACTTATCTCTCAATTTTGTTTTTTTACATGGTTGTTTGTAATAGAATTAAACTAAGTTCTGTCTTCACAGAAGTTCTATGAAAATTAATTAAGGACTTATATCAAGAGTTTGAAATAATTTACTTACATTATTTAACTATTCTTATATTATCTAACTAATTCAATTAGACTTTTTTACTTTTGAAAGCAGATTTAAATAGAAGTACAAAATGAATATTATGCATAACATTGATAATTCTTTATTAAGTTTTGTTAATTGATTTGATTAGTTGTACATTTAAATTCAATCTACTGCCATTTATTTGTTGTTTGATAATTGTCTTGGTGGTACATATAATTTAAGGCATAATTTTTCATTTATTTTCTATACATTTGCATATGTTATTTATATTCATCAAATGTTTATATACTTTTATCATATCAGGTAGATGTATACTTTTTATAATTTAATCACTTTTTTATAGTTATCTTCGCCAAATTAAATTTTTCAATCCATAGACAAGACAAAGGATAATTTTAATAAAATGAAACGAGGAAATATATATATTGCTCACACTTCTGAACACCAAGTTAACATAGATATTTTAGATGTAATTTTATTATATTTTTAGGTTTCCGTTGTAAAACTTTATTTTAATTGTTCTACACCCTATTCTCAACACTTGTTGAAAAAATAATAAAATAATAATTAAGAAATGTTTTTCTCCTTTTTACCACAACTTTTTTATCATTATTATTTTTTATTATTATCTTCATTCTATATTTCTATCTTCTTTTATAAGTTTTATAACATTTTTTTATATAGCTTTTTTTTTATTTTTTCTTATTTCACTAATTTGTTTATCATATTTTTCTTTAAATACGAGGAATTTAAGTGTGAAGTCAAAAATATCATGTTTATAGTATATATGAATCAATATATAAAGAGAAGTAGATACAAACCTAAAGTCTTAAAGTTTTAAGTTGATATGAAATCTTTTATATATATGAAATCTTTTATATATATGAAATTTTTTATATATGAGTTGGATTATGGTTCGAGATTTATTACTTTTTATTTTTTAGTTACATATTAACTTTTTTTTATGTCCACTTAATTAAGAATCAACAATTAGCATTATTTATAAGAAATGTTGTGTGAATAAAGACTCGTGGATGAACACTTGGATTGAGGTAGAGTTTGAAATGTGTGGAGAACTTACACTTGAGAGAAAAATTGTGAAGAATGTAATTAAGAAGTCAGACTAAAAAGAAATGAGTGAGATGAATTAATATATAAAGAAAAATATTTTTAAAAACACAATGTTTTAAGGTTTAAAGTTGAAAGTGATACCAAATTATATATATGAGTTAATTCAAGGCCCCAAACTGATCAAGATTCAAATCTCTTGATTATATATTACTTATCTTTGTATATGTGCATTCAGAAAATCCTAAAAAAAAGATTTTTGTTCTTGCAATTTGTTTATAAAAATTAAGAATTCAGCTTGTAAAAACTAAAAAAAAAAAAACTTTGAATTCGACCAAGCATGTTAGTTTCATGAAATAAGCATGTGCAGGCTAATGAAAATGTAAAGGAGTTCTTATTTTTGAGAAAAAAGATAAATAAATAATAAAAATATTAAGTTTTATATATCTCATAAATTTGAGTACTTTTAATCCTTATTAAAAGAATTTGATTATTAAAATAATTTATTCTATTAAGTACTCAAATTCTTTTTATTTTAGTCTAAGTAATCTATTGTTTGATTTTTATCATCAATAAGACAATGCGATTGGTATTTTTATCTTCTCGTCTTCAATTTATAGATTAATTCATTCATTTTATCTCAATTTGCTCTAACTTGTCCGTTCTTTCTATAAGGATAAATTAATGAATAAGTTATAAAGTTAAAAAGATCTAGACAATGAAATTGTGAGTTAATCAATGAGTTTGAAATAGAAAAACAAAAATAATATATCATTTATCTAAAATCAAATGACATGCTACTTAGATGAAAATAAAAATTATTTTAAATACTTAATAAAAATAATGTTTTTAATAATATTCAATCTTATAAGGAGTTAAAACTTAATTAAGTGGTAAAACAGTTATATCAAATTATTTTTACTCTTTCATAAAATAATAATAAATATAGATTTTACATTAAATTCCATAATAAGAATTTGTAATGTCCAGTAAAATATTAAAAAAAATTATGATATATTTTTTAATAATATGTTTCTTTATTATTATTCTTCTTTTTAATCTGAACGTGATAACCACTTATAAAAGCTAAAAGATTTTAATATAACATTATTAATTATCTCTTTTTTTTTCACCCTTTATTTTTATAAATTTTAATATGCTAGATGTTTTATATCACTTATAAATCGAAGTTAAAGATATATATATATATATATATATATATATATATATATATCTCATGAATAA
>Ga0209489_100130_pt1 | contig 110919 bp, 43 predicted proteins | sample SiratrowhiteBW_FD_187527 | JGI IMG/M metagenome (GOLD analysis project Ga0209489, IMG submission 187527) | Root nodule microbial communities of legume samples collected from California, USA - Siratro white BW (SPAdes) (version 2) | ecosystem: Host-associated > Plants > Roots > Nodule | place... | reverse complement strand
AAATAAAAAAAAAAAAAACATGCTTAAATATTGAAATTTAAAAATTTGGAAAAAATTTAACATTAATACATCATGTCAAAGATCTACTAATAATGTTATATTACGTAAGTCATATAAAATACTTAATTTTTTTATTAAATATCAAAATCAACTGAAAGATAAGACAATAATATGATACACATGAGAGAAAATTTAGCAAACAAAATAATGTACAATCATATTATGCATATTAGAACTTTAAAATGAAAAAATATAACTGAGACAAGGTTGAAAAGTCCTTTGTGTTAGGTTGGTGAAAAAAGTAGTTTTAGTTTTCTTTTTTTCTAAATTTTGGCTTGGATCTCTAACAAATCCTTTTAGTAGAGGAAAGTAGTGGACGTCTCCATGCATCAAAAGAATAAGTATATATATATATATATATATATATATATATATATAAAAGTGACATTATATTAGTTCAGTGTATATACTGAATATTTAATTTTATAAACATATGATCTTATTATATAACTGCTTTATCAAATATAAGAAAATATTGTATAGTACTGTACCATCTAACTGACAAAAATATATGTGTCTTACATGAGTTTATTTTTGTAACACTATCATCTTATAGAAAAAGTGTGATCATGCTTTAAAATATTGAGATGTTGAATTTTTGCCTCAACACATTGCTTATCATTTAAGGTACTTTTTAGCTTATTATCGATAGTACTTTTGTATGATTCAAAGTTCAAGAATTACATAATATTATTTTTAGGATTTCTTATGTTATAGGTTAATCCTTAAGTGTTGATTCTCTTTATTTTCTTTAATCTCTTATAGTTGAGTACTGCAAGATCCTTTTCGATATTCTAACATTGTTATTTTTTATTTTGTGTGTTAGGTAATAAGTCATATTTATTTTTTTTATGGCTTTTTACAAAATTAATATCACATTATTCAATATTTTTTCTTAGAACTATTCAAAAGACAAGGGTTGAGATGGTAGTCCTCTAACTGACATAGATATATATTCCTGTATGTTATATATTGTTAGAAGTATCTTTCAAATTGAACATCTTTTATGATACTAATAACATTAAATTTAACATATAATAACAGGAACATAAATATATTTTTCATAAACTTGATGTAAGTCATAGCTCACTATCTAACAAATTTAGAATTGAATTTTGTCAGTTGTTTTGGAAATAATAAAGTCTAATGGTAGTGTAAAGACTAAACATTAATGTTTGATTATTATATCCAATGATGAAAACCATTAAAAAATTTGTCAATACTTTTATATTATTATTTATTAGATTATCCGAGACAAAACCATCTTAATGTATGATTATATGGTCTTGATCTAACAAATACATATACTAAATTAAAGTTCTAATAAAACATAAGGTAAGTTGACATTTTATAAGACAAAAAAATATATTGTTTAGTTTCCATTACATTTTTTCAGCTTACTATCAAGTGTTTAACACATTGTTAGTTGAAAGGAATTTTTTTTCAGCTAAAATAAAATGAATATATTTACTTGATTTTATCTAGGACTGAACCATTAGTCAATAACTATTTTGAAAATAATATCACACGTATAAAAGAAAATATACTGTACCTTATTCCTACGAAACGTTCAATATTTGCTTTGTATTTTCTGATGTGCACAATAGATATTGACAAATAAAAAATACACAACTAAAATAAAAAATAAAAAAAAAACTATTCAAAATAACCTTTTACAAGAATATGAATATCATAAGAGAATGTTTTAACCATCTCACAACTAAATATTTGTTACAATATCCAGAATCAAATATTTTACAACATGCATATTCTTAGCCTATAAAAGGCAAAGAACATCAATGCAACAAGACAAATTTTTTTATGAGTAGTAAGATCCTTCCTGAAATTATCCAAGCAATAGTGTAACCATCTTCTATCTTTCATCTCTTGAAGTTAGAATTTAATCAAGAGTAATTCATTATATATTTTCTCTTCAAAAGTTGAATTAGTAATGTTTTATCAAACATACTTTTGTTTGTAGCAAGAAATGGAAACTAAAAATGAAAAGCATAAGTGACTTCAATATAAAAGAATATTATAATCTTAGGAAGAGACTAATAAGGTTTGCAATAACATTATATATTTGTGTAAGCTAAAAATAAAGCTAAAAAATATTTATTTATAATCAAGTTTAATTATAATGAATTTTTTTAAAATTCATTAAAAAGCTAAATAAAAGCCAAATTCAGGTACAACAATATTTTCTCGACTAATTTATTATAATTCTACAGTGTCTATGCTAATAAATCTTTACATGAAATTTTTTTTATACATGAATTTTTTTTATTGAAAGTCTTTCAAAATCATAAACATTAATTCATCAGACTATTTACAGTATAATCTTTATTTTGCCATAAGTTTTGAAGTCTATTAAGTGATCTTGTTAAATTGACCTGTGATTCAACATATGCTCGGTGCAAATTTATTCTACATTTAATTACTTCTTAAAATTAGATAAAAATAATAATATTTTTATTATTTGTTTTAGGTATCTTTCGTAAAAATTAATTTATGTTGTAATGATAAATCATGAATCTTGCTTTATTTTTTAAAAAACTTAACTGTATTTTTTGTTTCTAAAATTTAAAATAAATTTATTGTTGTCTTTCAAACTAAAAAAATAACATTAAAGATACTTTGTTAACTGTATATGACTTAAAAAAAACTTGAAAATTATTTTAAAACATAAAAAATTGAAAAAAAAATCAATTTGAGAAAACAAAATTACTAAAAAAACTTCATAAACTACAATCATAATTAAATCTTTCTAAAAATTAGATATATCAGATCAAGCATGACTCCCCCCCTCTTCTTTATAAGTATCTTATGAAAAAAAAATATATTCTTTTTTATTGAACAGATACTTGAGTATTAAATTAATGTGTTCTTAACAGAAATGTAAACCTTGAATACCATCATTGTGTGAGAAATAAACCTTAATTATGTTTTTATTATGATTCCAAACTCCTTTATTTATTTATCTGGTTTAAATTATTCTGAGTTTTCTTTATTTTATTGGTTATAAAGCTTTCGATAAATTAGAAATAATTATTTTGATTGTATCAAAATGGATGTTATTATTTTCATGATTGATTGTTTTTGTTACATGCATAAGATAATACATCTTAAGGAGATTGCATGAATTTGATATATATATATATATATATATATACACACACTTTATTTGAGGACACTTGTGATTTTTTTTGAAATTTTTTTTAGCAAAGTGATAAATAACATTTTAGTTTATTAAAGAATGATATCATTTATAATCTTGAAAATTTTGAACTTTGGGAAATATCGGTAAGTAGATTGTTAATTATATGGTCAAGATATAATAAACTATTTAGAGATTTTTTAAATATTGTTTTCATAGATAATTAATTATCACCGGAAATAAATTATTAACTCCTTTCTGGTGGATTTCTAGTTACTATTAAGAAATGAAGTTTTGCTTAAATATGGCTTTTTTTTCTAAATTGAGAGGTGTGATTACATATTACATACTTTTGTGTGAAAAATATCTCAAGAATTCTTTAAGATTGGTTATATTTTCTTTAGAAACATCTCCAGAACTTCATCAATGAGCAAATGTTCTTGAAATAAGTTGCATACACAAACTTTTTAGAAGTTTTTTTCCTTGCACTTGTTTAGAAATCACTCACATTTAGGTGATATTTTTCTGACTCATCTTTCTCACTAGTTAGCATGGTTTTCACACTTACATTTAGCCCATTGGTGTAATAGGCACTTGGTAATTTTTCTCATAAGTGTTTTGAAAATATTTGATACATTTAGATATTTGCTTATTATTTATGTTTTGCGTTTAAAAATAATGATATTGTTTTCAAAAACAGTGAAAAAATTTATCTCATCTCATGTTGATTAGATGGATTTGGATATAGATTCCAGAAAATTAAATCAGTCTAAAAATCTCTTATATTTATTATTTTTATGATTTTAACCAACTCATCATCTTGGATATTGATGAGCCTTTACTTTTACTGTTTGTTCATTTATTTGTATGGTTTCTATGATTCTAAACTTGAAGGTGCTAAAAAATGAGGCATTAGTATTTCCTTCCTCAAGGATAAGCATCTGGTTCCATTACAATGAGCTTCGTGTAAGGTGGCATCGGGCCTCAAATCTGAGACAGAAGCCCAACGTTTTATGTTCTTTTATTATTTATATATATCTTTTATTTTGTTCTTTATTCCCTTATCAAGTACTTATCTTTTATCTATAATATAATATTATCTAAAGTTTCATTGCGATCCAATTTTTTCTTTTTAATTTTAAAGAAATATCGTTTTTACTTTTTAAAATATTACATTATCATTCTTTTTATATCTCTTTAAATTTTAAAAACAATAACTAAAAATAATATTGAGACCGATATCAATTTAAATATATTTTTTTCTCTTAATCTTTTATATGTTTTTTAAAAATAACTTATGATGAAGTTTTAAATTTTAGAAGAATATGATAATTAACACCAATGATATTATTTCAATAAACCTTTAAGAAATTTTAAATACATTATCGTGTATCGTTATCATTTTCTATAACAAAAGGGTTGGTAGAAAATTGAAAGAAATCTGTGATTAAATTATTCATTAGCAATTACCATTGAAATTTGTCGGAAACTTCTTTCCTTTTTTTCTTTATCTCGTCAAACCTTATAAGGTAAAAATAACAATTGGTATGCCAAAAAGCAATAGAAATCAGCCTTTTCAATGATAATGTCACAAAAACGGATAGAAATGTAAGAATGAAAATCCTAAAATGAATACACCAAGTGGATACACTTTTTCAGATTACCAGATTAGGACATTGTGTTTTTATCTCAGCCTCTTTCCATCATAGAAAATTTATAATGCTAATACCCTTTTTTCCACTAACAATTGACAAGACAACTACTCTTTCTGACTAAGGAACCAACCTAGGAAATTCAGATAAAATTAAGGTATATGTTGTAAAGGGGCATGTGAAGTGAAAGCATTTAAGACAAAAATTCATTTATATAGGCTTAACTAAAGAAGTTGATGAATTTTTTTTTTTCTTTGGAATCACTTATTGGTTCATGATTCTGAGCAAAAGGTCCAACCAATAACAGTCTCTGGCACGTTAAAACAAGGTTGACGTGGAGCTCATGCAGATTAGCACCATTGACGTTAACCCTATCATTCGCAGAGTAACAAATATTCTTTCTACTAAACCACAATTCAAAAGTTGAAAACCATTGTTACATCAAATTCCAAAGGAAGTAAATGAAAATGAACCTAACTACTTGACAGCATTATAAGGTTCCGAATATTTTTCACATTCCTAATACTGTCTAGAGTAGACCAACAAAAGTGCTTTTTGTACCAACCCATCACAAACTACGAATAAGTGATGTGTTGAGATTGCATTTGACAAAAATTAACCATTGAGGCTGTGGAATCAAACCAAATGCCAGTAATACTCTCACATTGCTAATGCATGACATATAGTTGATGAATGTACACTACAAGTTTTAGAAAAACCAAAAGAGAATGACTGAAGGAAAGAATTCGAATCTCTCCAATGTGAGGTGAACCCGGATGACCTTGACCAAATTTGATGAATGCATGAATTGAGAATAAAGAAAAAGATTAAGAACATATAATCCCAACAAAAATAACCACGGGTATAGTAAATAGGTTATGAAAAATAGTTTATTAATTTCTTTATTTTGTATTTTTTGAACTTATTAATTGTAAGATTTATCTTTTTTTTCTATAAAATATATGTAAATAGTAATTTTAGTCCAGGTTGTATTTGGGTTCATGAAGTTCCAAAGGACAAAGAGATACAATAAGGAATTCCAATGAAGAAATGAACGTAAGGTAAACCATTTGAGTCTAGCAAAAGTCCTTGCTAAGTTAGGCCATATGAGACATAAATTGAAGATGCGTGTGAGTTGAACATGAATAATGTGACATAAGCATGGAGATTATAACACAGGCATGAAAAATACAAGGATAATCTTAACTCTTGATACATTTTGAATTTACCTTCCTCTTTTCTTTGTCTTTTTTTGCCAACATTAATTTAGGTTAGAATATTTGTTACATTTGATCGTAATTAACGATTGAATTTGATAATAACTCATGTCTTTTAAACATTTATGTCAATATTAAGAAGAATACCTAGAGTTTTATATTGATTATTAGGAGTTAGGTGGAAATTTAACATTTGAAGATTACCAGAAATATAGAATCTTCACGTAGTGCACCATTCTTCATCCACAAGTCTTCTCATAGTTCTTTTTTAATTCGTTCATCCATAACTAGTTTAATTCTTGATCTTATTCAATCCATAAGTCTTCTCATAATTCTTTTTTAATTCATTCATCCATAACTAGTTTAATTATTGTTCTTATTCAAGTTTATATGTTCTTGTGTTGTTTTTATTCTTTTTTTTAATTGAAAATGGAATCTTTGAATCAAAGTTAACCATGAATTTTTCATAATATCAACACATGAGGATATTTCAATAGTGAGAAATATACATTTTATCAGTTATTTTGAATATTCTACTTCAATTGTATAATGGAAGTAGATTACACCCATTCAAAAACTGGAGAATTTCTACTTCAATTGTTAATCAATGTTAAAGATCTCATATATAACATCCACTCTTTATATAATTGATATTATGATTTGCATGACCATATTAAATTGACATTTTTCATATTGATTTTGTGTAACAACTAATATGAAAAGCAGACGTATCACATACACAAAAAATTCATAATAAATACTAAAAGATATCTAAACTATTACTAATTTCTAATGCCTAAAATTATTTTCTCACTCGTGGTGAAATTTTTCAATCATTGATGTGCCTAAATGATTATTAGAAAAAAGGTTATAACATGCACAATTGATATTATTTTTCTTTTATAATAAATATTGAAACCAAAATAAGTTATTAGATAAAAATTGAAGTATGTTAATAATCTTAAATACCTATACACAAGCTATTACCCATATCCAATGCATAATTAACTATTAGAAAAAGGTTGCAACATACACAATTGATATTATTTTTCTATTATAATAAAGATTAAAACCAAAATAAAGTATTAGATAACGTTTTAAGTATTTTAATAATCTTGAATATCTACAAAAGTTATTATCCCTATCCAATGCATAATTGATTATTAGAAAAAGGTTGTGACATACACAATTGATATTATTTTTCTATCATAATAAATATTCAAACCAAAATAAGTTATTAAATAAAAATTGAAGTATGTTGATAATCTTGAATACCTACTCAAGCTTATCCAATGCATAATGCTCATGTCACACTCAAAGTCAAGTTGTTGTTTAGTACACTAATTTTAAGTGAGTATCTTTATGTTTATAAAGATAAACATGATTATAATAGTTTTAGTAAAGTGAATGTATTATCTAAAATATTGTATACATTCACAAGAAAACAACATTTCCCATTAATATTTGGATAACACAAAATAAAAATAATCACATAAAACCAATTTCAGTCAAATATGCTTCCAAATTATTTAAAAATATAAAAAAATAGATGAAACTTAAAATCCTTTTATTTTAAATAAATTAATTACTCTCTTGATATTATAAAAGTTTAATTTCTTTCAAATTTCTTACCTAAACAATATATTTTGTTTCAAAACATTTCAATTTCCCTAAAAAATAGTTACTCTCTTAAAATCCAATAAGAAACGATGGGACATATGTTTATTTATTTTAAAAAATATCACGAATCGTTTCTCTAAGTCAATTGCACAATAATCCAACCAATATTTCAATGTAATTTCTTGCTTCTGCACTTACGATAATTCATGTCCATATTCTTCCTACTTTTATATGCAACCTATCAAGATTTTATTTTTTTCTGAAAACTTGAGTATTCTAAATTGCATAAATTTGATTTATTTGGCTAACTTCGTCCACCAGAAAGAAAGAAAAAAAAAAAAGTAGCCAGTAGTAGGCAAAACCCGAGTGTAAATGTAAGTATACATTTATTATTTCCGCCGAAAAGATTAATAAAATCTGACAAAAAAACACTTCCACCAAAAATCAAAACTCGGACAGTTCAAGAATAATTCGAACTTGGATTCAACTCAATCATTTATGTCCAACTCACAAAGAACTCCTTGGTCAGTGAAAATATACGTTTCAGGTAAATAGATAGGAGAAACGAAAGCTCAGCCAAACCATGATCCGATTAAATCTACTAAAAAAAGGTTTTAAACATAGAAACATCTTCATCGGATGGATAAAAGAAAAAGGGTAAGAATATACCAATTTATGCTTCCAATCAGTTACATAAAATCTTCAGTCTTTGCGAGGCGCTTGTTGATGGAATAAAATAAGCATTGATCCAGAATTTACAATATAACTTATGAATAATGATTCTTTTCCAAAGATAAATGCAACCCTTAAATAAATATTATCTGGTCTCAAGAACCAACATCCCCTTATGTCAGTATCGAGATAAGACAAAATGCATTCAATATGCCAAGGGATACATACACCGCTTCACCGACATCCAGATCGCACATTTTTGAGGATAAAGGTCTACTCTTGGCCTTGCATGGGAACTATCATATGTGGACCCTGGGGCTGAAAATTAGAAGAGAGAGAATTCAATACCATAAACATGTTGATTGAGCTAACATTCCACAAACTGATAAAAAGGAAAGAATGGTGTCGAACACAATGATAAAAAGGAAAAAGACCAGTGCAATTTGTAATGTTCGACTGATGCAAAATGATTTCCCTATGATTCTTTTAAAATTCAAATATACTTTTAAAAATCAGTTTAAATCGTTACTACAAGGTAGCCTTTCTGATATATCTCACTTCTTGGGGGATAAGGTAACCTTGTAACTTGGTTAAAGATATTTCATCTATACCCACGATTCACCTCCAGAATTTTTTTAAATTAGGGCATACTTTTACCATGCACTAGCAGGACACAGATATTATCATTTATAAGTAATAACCAAGATAAACTGCACAATGTTTCAGCACTAACTTGGAACAGATGTACGTGCTTTATCAAAGAAAGCCAAGTGAAACTACCACCCCACACACCTACGGGTAGGAAATTGATCACACTTGTGGTCGGAAATCACTAAAGAAAACTACGACCCTATCACCAATACAAGACCCCAAAAGACCTAGTTCAATCCCAATGCAAAAATTGCAAACATAAATTCGAATACTACAGGGACCGTAACAGCTTTAATGTATTCAATAATTAGCAGGTGTACAATTTCTTAAAGATTAGAAAATTCTAACAAGACTAGTTTAGTAGTTTCCAATGTCCAATTTTATATTTTCATGTTTATAGCAAGAAAAGAGAACATTCTAAGTTAGGCCACATATTGAATTGAACAACCCATAAATCAAAAGGCTTATAGTCAAGAAAGGAGAGAAATAGATAATTGAACAGAACACCAACTGGTCAGTCATGAAATATTTCATCAGAGACTTCGATGAAAGTATGTATATTTCCTACCAACCAAATTTAACAAATTCATAATCAATTTATCAACCATTAAGAGGGACCCCTTTTTAGCTACACGTCTTAAAATTTCCAAATAACATATAAAAAATGGTACTAAAGCCAACATAATGAGAAACTTATTAAATTGAGCTCCAAATAACAGCTTTTAGGAGGAAAAGGGAATAGAAATAGTGTTTCTTGTGAATGAAGCATCATCATCTCATACTAACAATCCACTCATGTCAGATTAAACAGAAATCTCAAACTCAAGAAAAACAGGGATACATTGCATTAGAGAGAGTAATCAATCACCTGAGAATTCGAATAGTTAACACCCTGTGAGAAAGAACCTTGATGAGCAAGCTGTCAATTCCAAATAAAACAGTCCAACATCAGATGCCAATGTCATTATGCATACAAAGAATATTTCCAGCAACACAACCAGTAGTAGTGCGAGTATTTACATTCTCCACCTGGACATTGGGATTGGGATAAACATCTCTCTTAGAAGATGACTCTCCACCCTTGGCCGAACCCTTTGAATCACCCTGGCTCAAGAAAAAAAAAACTTATAAATAAAAAACATAATGTGTACAAACACACACAAAATGAAAAAGAAGATGACACAGCGTAATAACTATTTATCAAAGATTAAAATTACCTCAATCTGCAGCATTCAGAATCCGCCCACGAAAAACCACAAAAAAGAAACATCAGTGAAAATCAGTTTTTATCCCCAAGAATCCAGAACAGCATAATGTACTATAATCAATTACGCATCAATGTACGAACAATATATACACATTAAAGGCTTGTCGGCGGCGACTAATTGAAAACAAAAAGGTAAACATAAGTAAATAAATGTAAACTAAAATGACCTCTCTGTACGAGGCGAGGTAAATCTTAAGCGGATCAACATATTCCTCGAAACCTAAAGTGGCCATAGCCCAAAGTAAATCGTCGCCGTTAATGGTCTTTCTCTTCTCTCTCTGGCACTTATCGCTAGCTCTGAGAAACATTAGCTCGATTCAGTCATTCCTTATTCATTGATTAAATGAATTCAAAGAATAAAAAATGAAAGTGAGAGTGAGATACGAAAAAGCAGCGTACTCGCTGGTGATGAAGCTGATGAACTCGGATACACATTCCTGCACGGTCTCTTTGGCATCCTTGGCGATTTTGCCGTTGGCGGGAAGCGCTTTCTTCATGATGCGGCTGATGTTGGCGATGGGGAGGAAGCGGTCCTGCTCGCGGAAATTGGAGCGGGGACTGTGTTCGCCGCTCTCGTGGCTACCGCCACCGCCTGGACTCGTGGGAGCATCGGCCATGGTCGCCGGAACCCTAATCGGAGGCGGTGGAAAAACATGGTGAAATTGGGGAAGGGAAAACCCTAGAGAGGGATAATAAGAGAGAGGGAAGAAAAAAAAAAGGTAAAGGAAAAGAAAAGAAGGGGAAGTGGTGGTGAGGTGTTGATACCTGAGTGATGTGATGTGATTGGCGCGAGAAATGGACGCTGGAAAAGAGAGGATTGAGGAGACGATGGAGATCAGAGTCTGCCTTTCTATCGCCACCGTCCGTTTTTCTTTCTGCTTCACACCGCTTCTGCCACTGCTTTTATAGTTCTCCAAAAAATCACTAAAATAAGCAAACTAATAATTCTTATAATAATATTATTACATTACCATCTCCTTCTGTTTAATATATTATTGACTTTTGTGTCAATCAATATTATATGCAAAGTGTATTCAGTGAGAAATATGGTTAATGTTCTTAATGGGAAGGGAGTAAGGGAGGGAAAAAAATGAAATAGCTTGAAAATTAAGTTTGATATTTGTTCGGTAGATATAGGAGTGATTTATTGCAGAAGATTTTGGACATTTAACTAATTAAAAACTATTGAAAACTTTAAATATGTATTTGTAAGTTTTTTAGTTTCTAAAATAATTAAAAGATATAATATTCTATATAAATACTTGAATAATAGTATAATACTCATTTAGTTACTAGTTATAAATAAATAATCATAGGTAATTGTTAATTCTTTATATGAGTTATTTATATATAGTTAAAATAAATCAAATGGGTAAATGCATAAATTCACCAAACTCAATTTGTAGATGTTATTACCTAAATGAATCAATTTGTAGAATAAACGAGTTTTATTATATTGGTAGATTATAGATTGACCTATTGTAGTTAATTTTGAAATTGAGTATATTTTTTAGTCATTTATCTATTCTGAATATCTTTAATTCAATGTTTAGTCATTAATAACTTTAGTTTAATACATGGAATATCTTTGATTCCATATTGATATTTAGTCATGTAAAAGACTTTAGTTGTATAAAAATATATGCTTTGAACAACTTGATTGAATGTATTAAATATTTTTTATAAGATGGTTTGGTCATTTACTATTAATGGAGATATTTAATTACACAAAATAACTTTGATATGATGTCTCAATTATGTATTTTGAATAACTTAATTATATACATAGAATATTTGATCCAATGTTTTAGTTGTTTACTTTGAACAATTTTATAATATACTTATAATATTGATATGATGTTTTTACTTGTTTACTTTGAATGACTTAAATATATACAATAACCTTGATATGATGTTGTAGTTATTTACTTTGAACAACCTAATTAAATTCAATTTGAAGTTAGGACACTTACTTTCAATGATCCAATGTGATAACTTGAAGAGATTTCTAAAAAATTGTAATTTAATTCAAGAATTTGTCTCATTGAAACCTTGTTACGAAAAACTCATATCAAGAATAAAAACCAAGCTAAGAAAAAAGACTACATAATTTTATTACAATAATTTAAATCAAATATAATATGTCTTCAAGTTGCATCTTATTTTGTTGAATGATCATAAAAGGAAGAAATTTTCCTTCACTTACCATTATTGCAGGCCAACTATTGTGTGTTGGAATGTTACCTTGTTCTTCTAATAAATATATTTTTCATGTGCATTTTGAAGGTATTAAGAAATTATGGTTCATCTAAAGATTAGATGAAAATGAGATGGTAGTTTTTCTTTTAGTATGAATTATAAAAAGATGTAGACACCAAGTTGTTAATGAATACCGAAGAGAGTTTCACAACTATAGAAGATTTTCTCATCTTTGAAGATATCAAATATAGAAATATTGAGTGAGAGAGAATTTAGTCGATACTACCTATGACATTATTATGTATTTATGTGCTTTCGGGATCCTATAATAAAGGCTTAATATCTAAAAGGTACAATTAGTTGTATAGCTCATGATATAAAGGCTCAATAACAAAACATATAATTAGTTGTACAAGTATTTGAATAATAATGTATATCTATTTAGTGCTTGTTTGGTTGCTAGTTATGAAAAAATAATCATAGGTAGTATTCAATTGCTTATTTTAGTTATTTGAATTTGCCATAGTTAAATATTTTTCCAACCATATTTAATTATGATTACATCTCTAAATATATCAAGTAGAGGTGTGTATATAAACCCCTCAAACTTAAAATTTGTAGATGTGATTATACAAGTGAATCAATTTGTAGGATGAACAAGTTTTATTATATTGAATCATTACATATCAACCTTCTATAATTAATTTTGAAGTTAATTTATTTTTTGCTAAAAATTCTATTTAACCTTATAATTGATTATTTTTTATCAATTTATTTTTCAGCCATTTGCCTCAATCGAATAATCTTCTATTCAATGTTTAGTCATTTATTTTGAACGACCTTGGTTAAATATATTGAATAACTTCGATGTTTTAGTTATTTACTTTTTGAATGACTTAATTATGTACACCGAATACCTTTGATTTAATGTGTCGTTTACTTTGAACAACCTAATTAAATTCATCAAATGTCTTAGGACACTTACTTCCATTGATCAAATTGTAGTCGTTGGATATCATTGATCTTATGTGATAACATGAAGAGATTCTAAAAAATTATAATTTATTTCGATAATATATCTCATTAAAACTTTAGGGAAAACCCACATAAAGGATAAAAATCAAGTAAAGGAAAAATAGTACATTTTTCCACTACAACAATTTGTTTAAACTATGATACATCATTAAAACTTCAAAGGAAAAACCCACATCATAAAAGCAAAGAATTTTCTTTGCTTGTCATTGTTACATGCCGATTATTGTGTATTGGAAGGTTTCCTCATTCTTATAAAAAATAAATATATTCTATGTGCATTTTGAAGGTATTGACAAATGATTGATCCATCTCAAGATTAAATGGAAATGAGATGGTAGTTCGTTTTCTAGTAACAACCATAAAACTTTGTGGCCTACGAAATTTTTTTCCAAACCCTACGATGGAAGTAAAATGTTCTTACATGAAGGAGTGTTGCTCTTCCTAGGTAAAAAGAGTGATCGGGTTTGATCTTCCAATATGTAGGCATTAAGCTCTTGGTGAAAATTGATGAGAGATCAACCTGTAAAATATTTTCTAACACTCAAATTTGCAAAAAGCTAATGAAAATATCAAATATATGAGTATTGAGTGAGATAATTTAGTTAGATACTTCCTTTAATATTATTACATCTTCATAGGTTTTTTAACCTTTAGAATAAAGGTTTAATAACTACAAGATATAGATAATTGTATGGCTATATAATAAGGACTTAATAAACAAAAGATATATTTAGTTGTATAAGCATTTGAATAATATTATATCTTTCATTTTGATTGCTAGTTATAAATAAATAACCATATGTAGTTATCACTTGCTTATTTGAGTTATTTAGATATGTTCTAGTTATTCGAATATAGTTAAATATATTGTCCCATATTTTGTTATGATTATATCTCAATATATCTGTTAGTTGTGGGTTTATATATATTTATACTTTGTGATTGGATATTTTATTAAAACTCATAAATTTCGGTTATATCACTTTATATTTAAAGAGTGTACTAAATTGTATTTCATTCTATTAAATATAAAATAGTCAATATAAAGATTCACATGATTAAAAAAAGTGTAGAAATTAAGGCAAATTGTAACTATCCACTTGGAAATTTAAGAACTAAATTCTTACTTTGTGAGACAATTTTATTATTGACTTCAAATATTTGCAACCCTAGAGATCCAAAATTCTCTAGAGAAAATATTTAAAACCCTAGAGAAAATACAAGGTCAACTCCAACATGTTCTACTAACCAAAATTCTTTCTAGTTCATCGAGAAACATAAAGCAACTCAAGAAAAATTTTGTTGATGAAAAAAACTAGTAACACTCTATAGTTTACAAAAATCTTCTTGTTGTGGTCTACATATGATTCCAAGTGCAATTGTGGCCTTCTTGAACATGTGAGGTATTTAATGATTGAGCTTTGCACCAATCTTCATGAAAATTGTTCCCATATTGAACTACAAATGCACATGAAGAAACATTGTTCTCTCACAATTTATAATATAGAAGTCTGAACTAACCTTCAATTATATATTATTATAATTATTAAACTTATTTGTATATAGGATTGATAATGGGACTGAACAAGTACGTGTTTGACTATTTTATCCATATCTTCTAAGTAAAAATTCATCATCATCCACATCCTCATACTAAAGAAATATGGACTTTTTGTGTCATTTACATTCTCATATGAGAATTTTTGTGTCATTTACATTCTCATCTGAGAATGACTATACATGTACTTGTGCTTGTATTAGCTCCTTTAATATTTCAAATATCAATTAAATATTTTTTTGAAAAATAAAAACCACAAAAAAGAAAATATGATACTATCAAATATTCAATATCTTCAAAAGGATATATATTTCATTTTCTCCAATGTCAAAATATAAAAAAAAATTATAATTATATAAATATCAAATAACAATATCAAATAAAAATTGGATAAAAATAAAATATATATTTCATTTTCTCCAATGTCAAAATATAAAAAAAAATTATAATTATATAAATATCAAATAACAATATCAAATAAAAATTGGATAAAAATAAAATTAATTATAAAAGAGTAGAAATGATATATGACTTTAAAAATTAGTTACGAAATTAAAAAAATTAAAGAGTAAAAAAGTTAATTTAAATTTTTTAATTATCTAATAAATTAATTTTTTTTTACTAATTTAGAACAGTATCAAGACACAAGACGAGAACATGTATCTACATCCTCATCTTTATCTTATACTGAATTAAAAAATCAGATATTATCTATAAATGTACTCATTCAATGCTAAAATTTCCCATCAAAATCACCGGTCTCCCATGGATTGATTTATCATCCGTAAATATGTTTATAGTTTTTCTAATTTATTCTACGAGTAATCTTAAGTATGCACAGTTTTAATAGTCTTACTTTTTTTAAAAATACCGTTCTTAAGTTCAATTTTTGTTTGCAATGTTAACCTATAATTTAATTTTTAACAGAGGTGACGATGTGATAAATTCATATAAACATCTATCTGATATCAATTATTTAATTTTTACAAGTTAAATCATTTTAAATAAGTTAACTTTATAATGGATCATACCATATTAAAAAAATCATTTTTATTTGTACATTATTTTTTTACACTATTTTAATCGATATGAAATTTTGGAATTTCCTAGATAGTGGCTAAAGTTTAAACTTCATCGTAAAAAAATCAATATTCCCCACACAATCACTAATGTGCAAGTCCAAGCACACTGTAGATATGGCATACAAATTTGAAACCTAGAACTACGAAAAATTCAATCTTGATGGCTTTGCCAAAGTGTAAAAAATAGTAAAAAACTGTGCATGTATATATTTATGTTCACTCTATCGTGCAGTGGGTTGTTGTTGTGCAATGGAATCATCAATCGAGAGGAAGCTCTCAGGAGCAGCCAAATCCATGTTGACTAAAGAATGAACTGAATTTCTTGGCTCATCTGAATTTCCTCGGGCCAATCTCTCAATAGCAATTGCATCTTGTATCTCCTTCACAACTTCTGAAATCGATGGCCGCATGTGTCCATGTGGCTGAACACACATCATTGCTTTCTCTGCTATTTTCCACATTGATTGCAGGTCATACTTGTTCTGTAGCACAGGATCAATAATACCTTGTATGTCTCCACTCTCAATGTGTAATTTTGCCTACCAAACAATAACAAGTGTAACTCAATATTACATGCAAGTTCTTCAAATCTATATGACATGAAAGTATCGTTAGTTGTAAGGTAAAAGTTTTACATTGAAAATGTATATAATGTAGTAAAACAGTCAAATTTTACATTGTATATGCATTAACTCATGCTATATTTATGCTTCAAAATTCTATGTTTTGCTGGGAAATTAAAACTCACCCACTGGACTATGTTTCGGCAATTAGCACCAAAGCTGTCATTAGATATTGCTTCTTGACCAGATATGAGTTCAAGAAGAATTACGCCAAAACTATAAATGTCACTCTTGTCAGTAAGCTGCTGAGAAATATAGTACCTGTTGAAAGTTACAATGATAAACTTTGTGGTTAATCAGAGGTAGGCACCCAACAAATTCATGGAAAATAGTGAAGGCCTTACTCAGGATCCAAATATCCTACTGTCCCTCGAACTATGCTAGAAACATGGGAGGCTCCATCCACAGCAAGTTTTGAAAGACCAAAATCTGAAACCTTGGCTTTCATGTGTCGGTCGAGAAGAATGTTGCTGCTTTTTAAGTCTCTATGGATCACTGCAGGAACACAGCCTGTGTGAAGATACTCAATCCCTGAACGAGCATGAGATAACACAATTAATAACAATGTGATATTCCATCAGAAAATTGGAGGAAAAAAAATACTAATGCAACCATCTTAAACTATACATATAAGTGATGTATTATAAACCTTTTGCAGCGTCTTCTGCAATCTCTAGGCGCTTCTTCCAATCGATACTCCGTCCGTGTGTTAATGGGGCTACAAGAAATTAGGAATGGTTGAGTATATGGATTTCAGATTTCTTCATTTAAATCATGTAGGCTTACATACCGTACAGATGTTCCTTGAGAGTTCCATTATGCATGAACTCATAAATAAGCATGCTATTTCCTTCTTCTCTACAGTAGCCAAGAAGCTGTACCAAGTTTCTATGATGTATTCTTGAGAGAAGGGTCACCTGGATCAAACAAAAATATAACTATGATATGAATATCTATTCAATGCCAAAAGAGTTTGGTAAGAATGTTGAAACTAGTTTTCTATTTTGTATGCATTACTTCGAAACCAAATCAGGAGGGAGAGAAAAGCAAACAAGATGACACAAAGAAATATACTATAGATCAAGATATGAAAATTTAACTAAGTCAATTAAGCTGAGATGTCTGTCTGCAATGTTTGATTACCGAAGTGGTTTATGAAGTGCAGGTTACCTCATTGGAGAACTCTCGTTTGCCCTGGTAGGAATTACTGGTTAGAACTTTAACTGCTATCTCTTTTCCGTCTCTCAGTTTTCCATAGTAAACAACTCCAAAACCACCAGAACCAATTTTTTTCTCAAAATTATTTGTAGATTTTTCAATTTCAGAAAAGCTGTAGCAGTGTGCAGTTTCTGCAGGACCAATGCTTTTAGTGGAATCCATTCTTTGAGAACGGTGGGAAACAAGGCTCTCTATAAACAGTGTAAACAAATATCACATTCAGCCATCTCAAAAATCTCAGAAAGAAATGGTATATAAATTTCATTCAGAGTCCTACTTTGTTCGTAATATCTGCCTTTTCCTTTATGCTTAACCAAGCATGATATAATTGTGGCCAAAAGCAGAACAGCAGCCCCAATTGTTGAGCCAATAATCACATACAAGGGGGTCCTTTTTCTGCTATCTTTACGAAGATTAGTGTTTCCAGAGTAGCTGTTGAGGAGTAAAGTAAAAGTAGTTGTCATTATGTGAAAATGGTGATGAGTGAATTGGAAAATGTGGACAAAAGGGATAAGAGGGAACCTAGAACAAATATACTGATCACTGGGAACTAGCATTTCAAGGAAAAAATCCAGAATTTAAGATACACTGAAGGACTGTCATATTAGCCGACACATACTACATTTATTTAAGCAATCAAAGCTACATGATCAGAATTCAGAAACCAAAGATTAAGCAAAAACATCTAAAAGAGAGGTAAGGATAAGCATGTAAAGAACAAAAAAAGGAATCTGGGAAAGGGGAGCACTGCAACATTGTTGTTGATCGATGGCATATTAAAAGTAGAAGATACAATTACTATAGACAAAATCCAAACAAAAAGAAGAAGTAAAATATCTTACTTTTCTACAAAATTAGCTTTCTACTTTAAATGACAACACCAAAAATGTTGGTTCCTCTTGCTATAAAGCAAACATTTTTAGTTCGGTGTAACAGATACTAGCATAACAGACAAACCATTTGCCAAGATTAAAATCCAGAAAAAAAAAATAATTGAATTGAACAGAGAAAAGGCATTCACCATATCTTGTGTATATATTTCATTAGTTCTCCTAGATGCAACATGCCAATAATTTCATCCACTTCTGCAAGTGTAATGGAGCATAGTATTTAAGTTCAAGTAAGCAATTACTCACTTTAAAACAGAAACTTTCTTCAGAAGACCCGATGGTACAGTTCCGGATAACATGTTATTTTGGACATACCTACAACCATTACAAAAATTGTGTCAAAATAAACCGCGTATTACAAGTGCTGCATAGTTTTATTGCAGTTACTATTGCTAAGCTCGTAAGTCACATTTGGATTTACCAAAAGTATATCTAGTTTCCAATTTGATCGAATAACTGATACTAAGGTCAAGATAGCTTACAATTCCCTCAAGTTTGGAAGGTTCGCCAAAGAGCTTGGGAGCGCACCTGTCAACTGATTGTTCTCAAGATGACTGCAAGAGGAAGACGTTCTGGTTTAGTTGAAATTACAAAGAAAAAAAAATTAATATAGAAAGAACTTATAGGCCATTACATGATCTTTAAGTCCATGCATCCTGTGAAATCTGGTATTGGGCCAGTCAACATATTACCATCAAGCCATCTGCACCATGAATCAAATCAAATCACTGTGCCACCAGCCACAAGTTTGAAAGATTTGAAACAAAATAGGAAAGCAATACAGAACTTACAGTTCAACCAGACCAGTCAGTTTGGTTATGTCCAGAGGAATATTGCCCGTCAAGTTTTTATTGGACAACAAACTGCCATAACCACCAATAGAAAACAACTGTTATTAAGCCTCATTAGCAAAAGTTAGCTGCTTTTTCTATCCTTCACTTTTTTCTTTTCTTTTTTGCATTTTTTATGTAAACTTAAAACATATAGACTATTACATTGAAACTACTTTTGGCCGTTGATCTGAGCTACAGCGGACCCATGACCATGGAACAGGTAGACATGGGTCACCCCCTTCTTGTGCCCATTCCTCTGAGGAGTAGTGTGATAGTACACCAGATATAACATCTCCTGCAAAGTGCAAACCATCAAATCCAGGTACAGAAAATATATTAGGATGCTTCAAACAGCATATCATGTAGTACGGACATACCATCAGGAGAGCCGTCATTTTTCTCCAAATACTCATTAATCTCCATGGCATTTAGAAGAGGGCCCCTGTCAGAATCAGATGTTTTGGCAAATTTAAAGGACAAAACAAAGGGTAGGGATAAATTCGTATATCCTGGTTCATAAAGCCGATATTTTCCTGGAGCATTCTCTTCAATATTTACCACAGGCTTACTAATTTCCGGATAACCAGGAAGTACAAGCCTGAATTTCCTGGTTTCATTTTCAGGCAAGTCTTCAATCTCTGCGAAATAGGTGACTGCCCATGCAAAACCAGGAAAACCATCCAAGTTCAACCTGTAAGTTAGAAATCCGTCTGTGCCCACTACAGCACTCTGCATTACTTTCATTGGTGGCATTTCATCACTGCTAACGTCAATTGATTTGTTGGTGGAAATTTTCCTAGTTCCGGTTGCAACATCAACAAGATAGTTTGCTCTCTTGATAGAATCTGACTCCCAAATTCTATCAAATGGGTCATCTGGATACCTGATATGGCAGAAATACACACAATGAATGAAAATAGTACGTACATGTTTTGATATACTTAAGAAAATGAGTCTTTAGAAGAATAACCAGAACAACCTATGTAATAGATAGAGTTGACCTAATACCTGATTGGGGCATCACTATCTGCGCCAAAATTTATCCTTGCGGAGACACTGAGGTAAAAGTTTTCCTCAGTGTATGTATAATAAACCGAACCATTGAATTGTCGGAGTTCAAGCGTGGATATGAATGGCTTTCCAGTTGATGCATTTGATAAACATACACTAACTGTAGGACTTAAAGCCAGAAATATGAGCTCTCTCATTTCTATAGTGTTAGCATCAGATATAACTATGGTCGACCAATGAGTAGCACCAATAAAAATGTCAAACTTTGGATAAACATTGTTTGAATCAAAGTTCCCATACAAGAACGACGCCCTCAGCAAGTACCTTGTCCTACTGACAACATCAAGTGTGTAGCAGTATTTTCTAGAATCAGCAGGGAAATGTCGTACTGTTGTATATTGCTTCCGTGTCTCATTTGCAACCGATATATTGCTTATTTCTCCATACCTAAGTTCATCAGGAATCCATGTAAGACCAATTTCATCAGTGAAATTTTCTTTACCACCACAGTCTATACTTACGAAACCTGCAAAACATGATATATTTTGTTACCAAATAACAGAATAGGTGAATTGAATTACTTGCACAGTCAATTTTAGATCTAGTATCCAAATTTTTTACTGAGGAAATAAAATCAAGTAAATATCAGAAGATGGTAAATAATGATAGCAATTATATAAAGATCCATCTCATAGAAATAGATAATAACAATCTTATGATCTGCATAACCACTACAGGTTCCAAGAACCAAAAAAAATCTTCAATCTTGAAGAATTGCGTATGTTAACTGATGATTACTCACTGATTGACAACACATTGCCATTTAATCACTGTTACATATTGCCAGCTACTATTGTAACATTGCTAGAAACAAGGTTTACGGACCTCCACAAGCACCCTTGCACCAAAAACAAAGGATTAAGGGAAAACACACTCGAAGATTGAAAATTGTGAGGGCTTTATATGACCCATAATTAGTGGCTGCAAGAACCATCCAAGTAAAACCATTAAACACATGACTCAAAACCGTTAGAACTGGATCACTGCCTCCCATTACTCAGTTTACGTATTTGATTATGCAACATCATATCCATGCGAAATCATTGTACCCAAAAAGATTTAGTTTTAGAACTGAAAGGCAGGTGTACTGCCAAAACAGTTCTCAAATTTGAGTCGCCACCCAAAGAAAAGAGCATCAAAGAGAAAGAACAGGGAAAAGAAGAAACAAAAAGAACCAAGAACCAATGCCAGAGAACAGAGTCTACAGAACACAGTGATGAACACTAAAACAAAACACCCTTTTCATTTCATTGCAGAAACCGGTGCTAGAGCAGAAAAAGATTCTATCTTTGTGGAAACCAATTGAAGGGTAGAGAAGGAAGTGTGAAATAAGCAAAAGCAGAGAAGAGGGTACCTGGCATCTGAGCAGAAGAAAGGTGGAAGAGAAGTAGCAGCGTGAGGGAGAAAGAGGACAGGAAGGTGAAGAAGAAGGGTACCCTATTCTCCATTTCTTCTCCAAGAAGGTTTCTAAAGAGAGCACCACACATAAACAATAAATAGATGAAGCAAAATTCAAATGAGAAAGCGACCTCAGCAGATACCGAAATAGAAGCTTGAGTTTGTTTCCCTCACTGAAAAAATAAACAGCAAGATCCTGAAACAACAAATATACCTGCCACCATAATTTGTTATTCTTTTAAAAAAAGTATAACAAATATGAAACCAAGATCGGATAAATTCTGTTAACATTAAATTAGAGTGTGAATAAATAATGAATAAATAAAAATATCGGAGCAGTAAAGTGAGAAGTTCAGATTCTGCATGTGCGAGGAGATAGCATAATCTGACAGCAGTTTCAGTACCTACGGAAAGTGGGACCTGTGACTTGTGACTAGACGACAGAGGGTCTTGTGAGGGCCCACATAAAGTTATCACAATAACCATTTCTCTTTTTAACAACAGTATAGTTTTTAAGTAACCAAACACAGATTTTGTGGAATAAAATTAAAAATAATATCATTCAGAAAAAAATAATAGACAATTATATAATATCCTGAAAATACGTATCATGGTTTACTTTTTATCCATCTAACAGTCAAATTTTATAGAAATATTCTAAGAGAATTCAAAATCATTCATTTTCTGAAAAAACAAAAGACTTTACCCATATCCATTGTACTTGCTATAATTGTTAAAATTACCTTTATGAGTTTTACAAAGATATATTATTATTTTTTCTGTAAAATTTAAGTCGTGTTTTTTCTTTAGTAGTGCAATTCTAGAAAAATATTGAATAGGCTTCGTGGTAGGCTATTGTTAATTACATTTTTTATTTTAAATAATTTCCATCTAATTTTGATATAATAAAAACGTAGAAGATCTTATATAATTGTCTAATTTTTCTGAATGATATGATTATTTAGTTTTGTTCCACAAAATATATGTTTGGTTATTAAAAATTATTATGTTGTTAAATAAAAAATTTAACAATTTCTTAAAAGAAAGAAAGTGTATAAGAAGTAAAATGTTCGTAAATGTCTATTAATTAAACTATACCATAGTGCAAAGTTCGACATGACCATATTTCTAAATCATTTTACATAATATTTCATGATCTTACATTACACTTTGCAACATTAATTTAATTAATATATATGTTCTATGGTTGATAATTGTATTGTATGTTACTGAATATGATGGGTTAGTTCTGGTAGTATTTTCCATCATTATTGCTCTGTATTTTCCTTTGCCCCTGGTTTGTGATTAATAACAATAAATCAATTTGCATAAAGAACAATCAGGTTAAATCTACCAACCCATGCAACTCTATTCATAGAAGTGACCAGATTTGTTTCTTAATTATAGAACATAAGAGATATTAATGTCAGACCCAACATTAAAATTGTTATCCAATATAATCATTATTCAGTTATTAAAATAAAGTTAAGATCAAATTATTGAATTAAAAGGTTCATTAATTGCTTTTGTTACATTTCAGTGATGTAAGATAATTGTGGTATACTTTATAATTTAGACTAGGTTAAAATTTAATTTTAAAAGGATTAAAATAACGTTGTATAAATTTTTATGTAATATAAAAATATTCACTACAGTATAAATTCAAGAAAAGACTTGTACAAAATATAATATATTTCAAAATATAACTTAAATATGTATAATATATAGAGAGACTTAAAAATGAAATTTTTATTGTACTTTAGATTTGTTCCTGCACGTGTCTTGTATATATACATAAAAGGGTAAATCGTTAAAAAACAAATTTCTAATATAAGATAACATAAGATAATAATGTATATAAAAAAACATTTTTATTAATAATCCAATTTCAGTTCAATACAATCATACAAAAATTATATACCTCACTTATTTCATTCATCATCTTTCACTCATCTCAATTCAATCTTTGTTCTTCAAACTTAAAGTATGTATATGTATATTCAAGTCAAACTTAAACTAATATAAGGAAAAGTTATAAAAATTAACTCTACTTATATAAACTATATTTAAAACATTATTTAAGAAAACTCCATACTTTAACATGTCTCATCTAATTATTTGATAAACTTCTCAATAAAAATATCCAATTTTAAACATTTTAAAGATATTATTTATTAAAAAAAACTCAACAATATTTAAATTCAAATATTATTCTGGATAGGAGTCAAAATTTAGTGTTTAAATTACCTTCACATCCAAGCATATTTTAAGGTTGTATAAAAAAATATAAATAGTTTATCTTATCTATAATGTCTATCTTTAAAGTAAATTGCTAAATCCAGACTGTAAAATTAGTCAAAATCTAAAAAATTTGTTTGAAGATCCGATCAAATAGAAATGTTCGTGATTTCTCAATTATTATCATATGTAATTAGATTTTGAAAAATATGAGATATGAAAAAAAAAATAAAGAGAAATTAGAAGAAAAAAAAAAAGAGTGACAGTATGAAATGCAGAATTACATTTGATCCTTCTAAATATCTAACAACATCCTGTAATACCAACCACTAAAACAAAACAAATAAAATAAATGAGAGAAAGTGACATTAAGTTTACTAGCAGCCTCAACATAAGTGATATTCTAGACTAACAAATTGAATGCTAATTTAAGTGTGTCAAATTATTCATCAAGGAGCAATTTTAGGTAGCAGGCACTCCAATACCGCGATGGCTACTGGAGAAAGATCATCAATCATCATGGAAATTTAATTTATCAATTTTTTTATTGTAATTTTTAATTATAATATAATTTATAGGTTAAGAAGTACCTATTTATTATAAATCTTAGTTATATAAAATGACAACATATTCAAATAAAGATTATTTTTTAAAACATCGTATTTTGAAAATATATTAAAATCAAACCAAATTAAACATTCCCTAAAAGTCTAAAACGGTACAAACTTTATTTTTCTTTAAAATTTATATGTAGACAAGTTAGATATCACATTTATTTCTTGTTGTTGAAACTCTAGATACCACACTTCTCGCACATCAAAATGCATTATATTTTATTTCTGTATTTTTTTAACATTCTTTATATATATATAAGATTTTAATAAAAGAAGGAAAAAGAGTGATCTAAAGTAAGAAGTGTTAGGTGTCTTAGGTTTTATTTGGATTAGAGAGTGAATTTGAGTTACTTTGAGATGAAAGTAGGTAAAAAGTTTTGTTGTTTGAATTAAATAAAAGATAGTGAAATTTCAGTGAAAAATTTACAAAAATTTGTGAATAATTTAATATGTATAATTGATAAAATAATTTTTTTAGTAAATGAAATTGTAGTTAAAATTAATTTAAAGTTAAATATAATTAATTTTTTGACGTAATTAATGAATATTATTATTTTAATTAATAAAATTATAAATTATTTTAAAATAAGAATAAAAATTATTATTGTTAATAATATTATTCTTATTTTATAAATGTATTTTGATTATTGTTATAATTTTAATTTTGTTATTATTTTTATTATAATTATTATTATTTATAATTTATAATTTCATTATTATTTTTAGATTTTAATATTAATGTCACTAATATTTTATTATTAATATTTTATAATTTCATTGAATTTATTATTATTTTAATAATCATTATTTATCATTAATATGATATATTATATAATTAAATATATTTATTTTATTATAATATAAATATTAATAAATTAATTATATAAAAAATATAACACAACTTCATTTTTGCTCGTAAATCTTTGCTTCTTGCAAAGGAAAAATTACTATTAAATCGTGTTCTTGATTTTCGTATTTTAATAATATTTTATTTATTGGTATCTGAACTTTTTTTATATTTTAGCTTTTTTTCCGACTTTTTGCACATATCTATCGTCCAAAACAAATAGAACATTAGAGTCTTTGAAGAGAGATCAATATTAATGTTTTTTTATTCGTGCATTACATAATGAAGTTTGGCTTGTTCAATTTGATAATATTGAAGATGAATTTCACCTTAAATATTAACAAGTTGTTAGTTGCAATGACATGTGGACGACGTGAGATCAATGGTAGGAAAGAATTATCATTGTCACTAGTGAGTGGTGGTGTTAGAGTATTTGTAGAATATGGTGTTGATGTCATCAATGCATTGTTTCAAAATAAGTATGGCAGTGCTAATCTGAAATTTCATAATGTTGAAGCTTAGTTCTAGTTTATTCTCTCTTAAATATTTGATGTTTTTTGTAAAAATATTATGTGTTGTTCACAATTGGGTATTTATCAAAATATTGAATAATATGACAAAAGAAAATGTAGAAAATTATTACAAAAATAAAAAGTTTGTTTCAGTGTTATCACAACTCAATAAGTTTTTTTTAGTATATAAAAGACTTAGATAGTTGTGTGTCATGATAGGTTTGTAATTTTATATACAGTTGTAAAAGTTGCATAAGAGGATGTTGCATGAGTGAGTTTGTAATTTTATCTTTATAAAATTTATATTTATAAAATTTATATTGCAATTTTTGTTTTAGTATTTATGGACGTAAGACCTGATATTAACTAATATTAAATTTTGTTGTGTGTTTTTATTGATGCTCTTATCTGTAACTGTGCTTCCGTTAAAAAAGATAAACTTTTTATTACGCAATATATATATAAAGATTTTACTCAGTGAAAAACTTACAAACTAATTCAAGATAACTCTTAAAATACATATGTCCAAAATACATACAATTATAAAACATCTAATCTAACAAGGAAACTCTAACTCTACTATTGTCATTAAAATGTGCACCCCATCGTCATAGGTAAAAAATACAATTAGAGCATGGAACCAAAATCATTATAATTAAATTATATAAAAAAATACAAAATTTAATATAAAAAATAAATTTAAATGGAATATAAAAATTTAAAAAATAATAGAACAAAATAATTTAATTAAAAATATCCAAAGTTAGAAGGGACAATATAAAATTTAATAAAGTATTATAATTTCTATTTATAAGTTTTTTTAACTTTAACTAATAAAATATTCAAATTTCACATCATTTTAATTTGTTTTACATTTATACAAATTTAACTTAAAGGATCAATAGGCTACACTTTCACAGCTCATATTTATATTCAAAATTAGAATCAAAATGAACTTTTACATTTCTGGTGTTCATATGAGATTTTTGTTTTCATTGAATTTATCTTAAGACAATTGTGTTATTCTTTAATAGATGTTCAACTAAACTCTCATCCTGATAATGTTTTAAACCTAAATTAACCTATCTAAACTGATCTTAGATTCAAAAAGAAAAATATCATGTTTATGATTCATAAAATAGGTAAAATAACGTTAAAAAATAATAATACTTTTTTTTATTTTCAATTTTCACTTATCCTACATTTCATTTCACCAAATTAGAGTTAAGCTCAATTCTTTTCTTACTAATTTCACGAATTACATTTCCTTAATTGTGATTTTGTTGGATAATATACAAGAAAAAATCGAAATATTATTAATCCATTCATGTGTCACTAATTATAATTAGATAATGAAACATATTAAGAAAGTGATAGGTACTCCCCCCTACACAAATTTAACTTAACCATACATTCCTTACTTTTTGTTTTCTTTTACTAAAATAAGCTAATTTTCTTAGATTTTTTTTTCTTTTACGTTTTTATTAAGAGATTTTTTTCTTATTTCTCTTCTCCCTGTCTTACAAAATTTCTCACTTTGTCTTTTCTTTATTTTATTTTTCTACTTGTCTACTTTTTCCTATAATTACCTATTTTCCATTCCTAAATCAAGAGATCATTGTATTTGTTATTCTATTTTGTTTTTTCTCTCTTGTCCAATTATTGGCAGTGTCGTGCATACACATCTCATAAAAAAACCTTAAGCTTCAAGATCTCATAAATTTCATATGAAATGTAAAGTTTTTTCTTTTTTCGAATACTTCCAAAAAACTGCGAGTTACTCACTAAATAATAATCAGAGTTTTGAGAAAAAAAAGGAATATAATGTCTAAGAAAATGGAATATGAGATAGTCCAAAAACTTATCAATGATTGGTCACCATTCTCCTATATGAAATTTAAGGTAAAGACAAACAACAGTGGTTTATTTTAGCCACATTTTTAATATTCATCATCACATAAATTTTACATATTTCTCATAAAAACAAGAGTCAACTAGTTAAATCATTTCACACGATTAGTATACATTTTATCTAAAATAAAAATGTGATGTCAACATTTTTAAAAATATTTTTTGAAATATTATATAAATCTGCAAACCTCATGTATAAATAATGAATTTAGATAATCTAAAATTAAGAGCACATAAACTGTTGGTTTTAGTTAAAAATTACAAAAGAAACAGCTTTTATTAACTTTATACTTTATTATATATGTATTTTATTACAATTGGGTTGTGAGATTTCTCAACTATGCAGCGTTTCTGAGTTCATATATCTGGTGATTCATGACAGTGTCTTCCGTTGTTAAAAAATGATATGGTTGAATTGGAAAGAGATGCTAAACGTGAATTCATAAAGTGCCAGAATTGAACTTGAAACTCCCAGATTGGCAATTGCAGAACATTGGATCATTTTCAATAATCACTGTACCCTTTCAGAAGGTAAAGCACAACATGCATGCATGCATGTGTATCCAACTTTCCTTATTTTTTTATTGGCAAAGCTTTAGAAGAATCAGATTACAAAATGATCACCATCAAGAGAATGAGATATATAGGTTTTTTTGCATGAGGTGACATGATTTTCTATGGGATGTTTTACCATTAGACGCTTAAATTTCTCTGAAGGAATATATGTGCTGATGTGAATGTTACCAATGAAAATAAATGGCGTGAAATTGAATTTTTCTTTGTTATTATTTTGTTTTGTAATATGAAAGGTTTTTCTATTACTAGGTTACCTTTTTATGTAGTTTGTAACGATGCACCATTTAAGTTTAAAAAAGACGCAATACCAAAGTGAATAGGATATATATTCAACATGACATGATTCTATCATTTTCATCAATCATTTGATATCCAAGGTACTTTTCTCCAATTATGTGTTGTCTACCTTAAAATGAGATGGATATTATGGGAGTATTGCAGGAATGAATATAATAATCAACAAAATAGATTAATAGTCTTTGTAGTATTATTTACTATAATATAATATCAAAATGAAGAAAGGTCATTATATAAACTTATAGGGAACTAGAAGAAACAATAGAGGATAGGATATCCAACATTGATACCTACATTCGTAATGTCGTATATAAGTATTTGATACTCTTTCCTTCTCATTTTTACTATGTTTCTCTTTAGGTGGATCGTTTTCTAATTGCATTTGGTCATCATTGTCAGCATTTAAATTTGTCCTTATCTCACTTTTAAATATAACACAGTAAAGTAAAATAAGAGTATTTCCTTTCTAATAATAAGTTCTTATACTTGGTATTGCAAACTAAAAGTGGCTCAACAATCATTCAATGTTCCTTAGCTAATAATTTAAATCAATAATATATAATACTCAATTCAATCACTTACGTATAATTACTAAATTGGAAACTCAACAATCTCATTTCCACACATGTATTCAAATCTCATAATTACATAAACATTCCCAATTACATATAACTTATATTTTAAGGACAACATATCATTTCGAAACGGAGAAAAATCTCTAGATGAAGTATTATAACATTTAAAAATTTATAATATAATATTTAATGTATTAAATTATATCATTTGTAGATAATTCAAATGTTTTATTATTTTCTTCAAATATTATAAGACTAACTAAAAAACCAGTTTAAAATTTAAAAAAATAACTTCTTTTAAAAAATAAAAAAAAGAAGAGGATAAGGTAAATTTATCTCTTCATATAAGAAGAGATAAGAGGTGACGTAAATATATATATATAGAAAAATATATATTATGTAGCCTAACGAGGTGAAGAAGGAAGATAGAAAAATTTAACAGCAAGATAGAGAGTAGTAATTGAGAAAAAAAATAGAGGTAAAAATATTATAGAAAATTAATAAAAACATTTTTAATAAAATTGTATCAGGTCAACTTTGAAGAGATTTAAACATCTATTGTTATTTATTTATATATAAATGTTAACTATTTTTGTTCAGTGACATGTTTCTAAACTTAATTTATTTATTTGTTAATTTATAATTATATTTGCTCATTAAGGGGCTCTAACATTTTTATATTTATTCATTTGTTTATTTCATAATCATTAGTGAGGTGTTTCTAATTTATTTATTTGTTAATCTTAATCTCAACTTTATAGTTATTTTATTTAATGATATGTTTCTAATCTCATTTTGTTATTTATTTATTTGTTTATTTATTTTATAACTATCTTTGTTAATTGAGGTATATTTATTAATCTTATAACTATTTTTTGTGAGTAAGGTGTCTCTAATCTTATTTTATTTATTTATTAATTCTATTTATCTTTGCTTAAGTGAGGTCGATCTAATATATTTTTTTTTATATTGCTAATTTTACAACTATCTTTGTTTAGTGAGATGTTTCTAACATCTTTTTATTTATTAATTAATTAACTTTACAACTATTTTTGTTGAGTGAGTCTTTAGCATCATGTTTTTTTTTTAATCTTACAACTATCTTTCCTTAGTAATGTGTGGCTAATCTCATCTTATTTATTTATTTTGGTATTTTATAGTTATATTTGCACATGGAGGCATTTCTAACCTTATTAAATTTTATTTTAAAAATTATCATTATTTGATGGGTATTTCTAACCTATTTTGTTTCATATAAAAATAATATTATAATTAATATAAAATAATAAGTGACTTTTATTGTTTTTATTGAAATATTTAAACAATAAAAAATTATTGTTATTTTACATTAATGATGACGATGATGATCTCTTGATTGATGTAGATGAAAAAGTAGAAATCATGAGAAAACATATATTATCAAATACATTTTTAATGGAAGGAATAAAAATCTTACATTAGCCACAATGTCATTCTATATCACCTCTTTTATCAAGCAGATAAATAAGCAAGATAATCAGACAAAATAACAATCACGTCACTCAATTAAAAAAAAAAAAAACAAAAAAAAATAAATTAAAAATATAAAAATTTAAAATAAATAAAAAAAAAAAAAAAAAAAAAAAAAAAAAAAAAATAACAACAATAAAAAAAAAAAAAAAAAAACAGTAAGAACTTAATTAAAAATATAAAAATTTAAAATAAATAAAACAAAAACATTTAATAAAAACGTCCAAATTTACATGGACTTAAAACTTAATTAGACTTTAAATATTTTTATAAATTTTATAACTTAAAACTAATAAAATATTCAAATTTCATATAATGGACTCTTACACCTACATAAATAACTCGAACCTTACATTTCTAACTTTTTGTTTTCTTTAATAAGCTAATTTTCTTATATTTCCTTATTTTCTTTTACATTTTTTATGAGATACTTTGGTTGTACTTCTCTTCTCCCTTTCTTACAAAATTCCCCCTTCTCTTTTCTTTCTTCTTTTGTTTTTTCTATTTTCCACTCCTATATCAAGAGATCATTGTATTTATTATTCTCTTTGTTTTTTTTCTCTCTCTTGTCCTACTATTGGCAGTGTCGTGCATACACATCTCATAAAAAACATTAAGCTTCAAGATCTCATAAATTTCATATGAAATCTAAAACTTTTTTCTTTTTCCGAATACTTCCAAAAAAAGGAATATAATGTCTAAGAAAATGGAATATGAGACGGTCCAAAAACTTATCAATGATTGATCACCATTCTTCAATACGAAATTTAAGAGAAAGACAAACAATACTGGTTTAGTTAGCCCCATTTTTAATAGTCATAAAACAAGAATCAACTAGTTAAATCATTTCACACGATTAGTATACATATTATCTAAAATAAAAGATGTGATGTCAAAATTTCTAAAACTAATTTTTTGAAATATTATATAAATCTGCAAACCTCATGGACGAAAATAATGAATTTTACATAATGTAAAATTAAGAGCACATACATAACTGTTGGTTTTAATTAAAAATTATAAAGAAACAGCTTTTATTAACTCTACTATATGTATTTTATTACAATTGGGTTGTGAAATTTCTGAATCATGCAGCCTTTCTGGGTTCATATATCTGGTGATTGGTGATAGTGTTAAAAAATGATATGGTTGAATTGGAAAGCGATGCTAAAGGTGAATTCATAAAGCGCCAGAATTGAACTTGAAACTCCCAGATTGGAAATTGCAGGTATTGTCTTTATGCAAATTGATCATTTTCAATAATCACTGCACCCTCTCAGAAGGTAAAGCACAACATGCATGCATGTGTATCCAACTTTCCTTCATTTTTTTTATTGGCATAGCTTTCAAAGAATCAGACTACAAAATGATCACCATCAAGAGAAATCTACTTCAGATTAACCAATAATGTTAAATCTGAATGATCTTAAGTTTATTATTGAGAGTTACCATGCTTGTGGTTTTTAAAATATTAGAAAATGATCTAGGCTTTCAAAGAAAGTTTAATTGCTCAAACATTTTCCATTTTGGTTAGTGTTATCCAACTAGCACTATAGTCCTTTAAGCATGTTAATTAGTTGCAATTAGTTATTGTTTCTGCCATCACAATCTAGCCATGTTACCATATAATACAAACAAAAATTAATCAAAATCATGATAATGTCTTGGTTCCGAATCATATAATAATTTATGTTCAAACATGAGGTATATAAAATGAGAGAAATTTCATTAAAATGGTGAAAAACAAATGTTAATATTATAAAAGAAAATCATGAAAAAGTTATCATTATTTCAAAGAAAAATAGAAGATTAAAATTAATCTCATAAATACCTGACTTTTTTATATGATCATATGTGTTAAATAATATATAATTAGCATCACAATTGTCTAATATGTATTTACTTTTTCACTTTATATATTTGCTGTACCCATCAACAATTAGAGAGTATTTACGTTCACATTTTAATATATATATATATATATATATATATATATATCAATTTTTTAAAATTTTTTGTTAATTATAAGTTAATTTCTCTTTTTAAATTTGTGTGTATAATAAAGCTGAAATAAAAAACGTCTCAAATTCGAATATTTTAAATAAAAAATATGAAAAATAGTAATTAATTTTTCTGATAAAGTTCATTGATATTCTTCAGGTGTATCATGGTATAATAAAATATAGATTACTTGGATGTCTCATTAACTTGTGTCTTTAAAATATTTTTGGATTTTAAAATGGATCCCACCATTATGACTTACATTTACTTTTAATAATATAAACAATTTGTGTCTCCAACCCAGCATGTCTAAAAGCTTAAATAACCTTGTATATTTACATTTAATCAGCATTAATCTTTCACCATTGCTATTTATATACTTAATTATATAAACCTTTTCTATTTTTATTTATTATATACCATTGTGGCTTCACATATAGGGATGGATTTAGGTTATTATTATATATACACACACTTATTACGATAATTGATTAAAAGAAAAGTATCACTTTTTATTTTTTTTCTTTTTTTTTCTCTCAGTTCATATCTCCTAACTTTCCTTGAAAATGTGTTGGATATGATAATTATTTCAGAAAAAACATTTAATTTAATTTATTTTATTTATTTCACATATATTCTTAGAAACAGCATACATTGACTCGATACAAACAAATTTAATGATAAACAATCTTAATTAAAAGTTTATCCTATAAATGAGCTATTCATTGTTTTTAATTTGTTTTTTTTTTGTCCATCTTAATTTTTTATATCTAGTTTTAATCTGAATCATTACATGATACGTTAACCACATTATCAACTCAACCTTGTTTTCATCATAAAAATTGGTGTCATTCTAAGACATGACGTGAAAACTAATAAAAGAGTGATGAGATGATAATATCAGCACATAATATATTAAAATAATTGTCACCTTAATAAAAAAAAAAGTTTTCATTCTAAGACATGATGTGAAAACTAATAAAAGAATGATGAGAGTGAAAATATCATTATATAATATATTAACAAAATCATCAACTTAATAATAATGTCATAAAATTGTCATGTCAACATACAATATTACTAAAACTAAACTAAAAAGGTAATATGGTTCTAAAGACTAAAATAAAAAAGTTATATACATTTATAAAACATATTTAGGTGTTATATTAAAAATGTTTGATAACTTTTTTACATCTTAAAGCCTGTTTGTGTTCGTTCCAACAATTTATTTGAAAAATTGTTTTCATCTCATTCAACTTTGACAATGTTTATTGTTATAAAAATTTACAATAATTAACTAAAATTAATTTTCTTCTACTTAAAAAATTGTTTACTACTATCAGTGTTTGTTAATGTCAAAATTTAGCTGTTTGGATATAAGTCTATCACAATAGGTCGACGGATCAACCCAAAAAACTAGCAAAACAAGTTAAGTTAGACGAGAAAAGTATATATCTTAAAATAAAAATGGGTGTAGAACTCATTTAAAATACATATTTTTATTTTAAAATTTCTAGATTTAATTTTCTTTTAGAAACAGACCAAAATGTTCACATAGGATCAAATTTAGTCTAAGCATTATTGTTAATTTAAAATATAAGTAAGGTTAACACGTCATATTTTTCTAATTCACATGTGATATTAGAACATTTAGAACTAAGTTTGTCATCATTCATATACACGCCAACAAATGGTTAGAATAAGTAATGTAAAGACTTGATTTAATTTCTTTAAGAATATAAGTAATTTAAATGAGATAAATTTAAATATTTTATTAATTAAGTTAAAAAAGTTTATAAATAAATATTTAATGATTTGAACTTCATTTTATAAAAATTAACATCTCTCTAAAAATATATAATTTTGTCAATAATTCATGATAAAATTAAATTAAATTCAATTTAAATTATCAGTTATTTGTAAAGGTAAAGAAAATTTTGTAAGACTCTGTAAAGTGATTAATTCATTTAAAAAAAGGCTGATAGGACAAAAGAACCTGAAAATTTTTTTGCATAGAGAAAAAATTTTAAGATTTAATTGTAGAATATGTGTGCAGGATAATATGAAGATTGAGAAGATGATTTTATAATAAGGATATAAGAGCAAATTAAGTATACATTTAAAGGCAACAAAAATGTATATAAGAGTATGTTTAGTTTGTCAAAAAACTTAAACATAATATCAAGATCAACATGAATGCTACCATCTACTACAATTCTTATACATATATAAAAGTAGAAATGAGATAGTGTACTGATGGATTTTGCAGTTGATTTACTACGAAAAATTAAAAAAATTTATCCATATGAATTATTGTGGATAGGTTAATAAAATATATTCATTTCTTCTCCACTAATATTTATTCATTGGAAAATTTATTGAATTATACGTAAACACCTTTGTGCTAATTTGAAGTCGGTGAAAAATTTAATCTTAACTTCTGACTTTATTCAACAAACTATGCAAAAAATACAGATAGAAAACTTGAGTGTAATAAATTCATAATTTTTTAGGTTAAATTTGATTTTTTTTTAATTTTAAATAATAAAATTACTTTCATAATTCTAAAAAAAACTCGATTTAATTTAAACTTTTCTATCCCATCATTATAAGACATTTCATTTTTTATAAAAACAAAACACTCTATAAAAATTAAGATAAAGTAAACTCACCATGTTGCATACACGTCAAAAATCAATTATAATTTAAATGCATTCTCTTTACTCAATCTATTTTGGGAACAAGATAATAGCACCAAATTTAGAAGATTGGGAACAATGGCAATTTAAAAAACAATAATTGCGAGACAGAAGACCAAGGTGACTTACATGGATGCTTGGTAGTACAAGATTGATATTGAGGACAAAAGAAAAATTTTTAGTACATATCCCCACTTGTCTCTGTGTCATCTTTACTCACTTTGGTATTGTGGATGGAAGACCTTTTTGAAAAGCACACCAACCAACTTTTTTCTTTCATTCACAACACAAATTAAAAAAAAAATAAAAATAAAATAAAATAATAATAATAGTAATAATAAGAAGAAGAGCATGAACATGGCCTTTAACTTTCAAAAAGATGACAGAATCATGGTGGTTTTTTTATTGCCTTCCCTTTTTCACTTTGGCTTTGGAACTTCTCATGGAATTAGAAACATAGGGAAACATTATAATTTTCCAGAAAGCTTTGATGGAGGAGTTGCTTATAGATCAAGGGTATCTTAAGATTTAAGTATATTAAAACCATTATAGATCAAGGGTATCTTAAGATTTAAGTATATTAAAACCAGAAAAAAGAAAGGTAAAGAGTGTAAAAGAGAAGTATACTAGTATGCAATTTTCTTTTATGTTTACGAATACAAAGTACATCAATTTAAAAGAAAAAAAATAAGTTTCAAAATCAATCCCATTACTCACAATTAAGTATAAATACATAGTTGATATATTGCAAAAACATATTTTTAAAGGAGTGTCACTTTAGTTAGATTAAACCACCCTTTTAATAATTTAAATTATAATAGTTTTATTCAATTGATCAGGATTAACAAAAATAGGTACATAGTCACTATAAATACGCATCATAATCAATTTAATTGTTCAAATTTAAATGGACTATCAAATTTGTCTTTGAGATAAATAACATGCCAAGATATCCTTAAAATTATAAACCATCAATTAATTTAATTATTGATTGTATTAAAAAAATAGTTATTAGAATCATAATATCTAATTTTAAAATACTTTGTTACAATGTATGTTTATGTTGGCCAGTAATTAAAACGGATTAAATATAATTAATTCTTTATAATTAGTTATATTTAAATATAATTCAGCTTATTACAATGAATGTTTATGTTAAGGTGGGTGGATCACATTAGCTAGGGTAAAGCACCCATTTAATTATTTAAATTTTAATAATTTATCAAATAAGTCATGAAATTAATAAAATAGAAAAATTGTCTCTAAAATTATACTCATTACTCAATTTTATCCTTCAAATTATAGTGGACCGTCAAATTTATGACTGAGGTGAATAACATAGAAAAATTATTTTAAAATTATAAATATTCAATTAATTTTAATTTTGAAATTATAATAAAAGACAAATTAATATCTATTTATAAAGACCTGCAATGTATGTTTTATTTTGGCTAGTGAATTAAAAATCATTAAATATAACTGGGGTCGATTGATCTTACTATTAAAATTTCAAAGATAACTTAATTAATAATTTATTGTTTTAATAATTATTTAATTTATTTTAGATATCAATTTATTATTTTCAGTTCTTGACCTTTTTTTTTTCTTGATGATGGTCAAAGAGTGCTAACCAACCCCTTCCAGGCTTAGCCCATAACCCATTGAAGCCCATAACCAAAGTTATACCCCATGCATTTTGTTGTTAGAACAGAGAATGTGTCAAATCTATTTATATAATAATAAAAAATAAAAAAAGAACCAACCCATCACTTTTTTTGTGTTTAAAACAGAAAATTAAAAATATTATAATTTTCTTTGATCTAGTAATCAAGCAAACACCTATATGCTCCAAATTTTACCTTTTATAAAATCACATTACATTGAAATAAATGGTCATTTGTACATGAAAAGTGAATTAGAGCATCACCAAATTCATTCATTATTTATCTAATCATCAATAATTGATGTGGTTAATGAAATTATTTATTCACTAAAAATTTTTATTTTAGAAACTAATTTATTAGTATTTAAAATAATAAAATTAATTATTAACTAATTTAAAATCTAATATGTCGACTCCCTGCCATGAATATTGCACGAAACAAGCAACATCATATAAAATCTAATATGAGCTTCACCTGATATCGTCAAAAATACAAGAATGTGCCATTTCATTGTGATTCTGAAAAGAACACCGAAAAACTGAGTTCCAGAGCTAAAAAATTTCAATAGAAAAGCAAAATACCTTTTCAGTGAAAAAAAAATTGCAAAGACATTCACATCACAAGCAAGACGTACCAACCCCGAAACTAATTTATGTCTGGAGTAGAAATTAATGGCAAGAACGAAGTCGTTGTCAAAGGAACAAGAATCATAAACGGAAAAACACATCTTCCGAATTCTTAATTCCTTCACCAATTTGAGCTACCAATGTAAAATTAGAAGTAATAAATCTCTAATTTATTAGTAATAGAAGATATATTAAAGTTAAATATTAAAATTTATTATAAGAGATAGCAGAAGAAGGATGTTACAAATGCAGAAGATGCAGAAGTTCAGGAACAACTTTTACTTGCATCATTCATTTTTTTAACACAGAATTTTATAATTATTTATATTTTTTTCTTTCATAATTTCTACCATGATTACAATATCAAACAAAACTTATTACTTTTAGAGAATAAAAGTGTTTTAAATATTTTTTTAGTAACATGAGCAACTTCATAAATAATTTTAAGCACTTCCTTGTAATGACATTGAAAACAAAAATCAAAATATCAAACTTAAAATAATAATAATCTTAAAACATTATATTTGTGTGGATTTTTACTCAATTTTTTTATTCTTATTTAATGTGAAATTAAACTTATACTAAAATACCTAAAAGATTGATCAATAATATTTTTTCTTATTATCTTTAATAAATAAATAAAAACATCAATTTTTCCTATGGAAACTTCATTTATTTATTTGTGTATAAAAATTTGAATGAGTCACAACAACCTTATAATATTATCATTCATAAATAATTGCTTTTACAAATGCACAGCGATTTGTCTTCAACTCATCTAGTAGCATGTGATAGTTTATAGATTTATTTGTCATGTAAAACCATTTTTCATCAATATTTGTAATACATGGATTTAAAGTTCGAATAATATGAAATGGTACCTCTTTCGATCATTGATAAACAAAATTTCAATTGAGCTATTTTGTTTTGTTTTTTTTTTTTCTTTTTTAAAACAACTTAATGGCATTTGAGTGACGGTATGGGTCTATCCTTTTAAGATTAATGAGTTTTGTTTTTCTTATCTTCATTACATATGTAACGATTGAAAAAGTAGCATGCCTTGAAAATTGAACATCATGAGATCTATATATTACGATGGGATGGGATGTGTGAATAGAAATAAAAGGGAAAGGAAAAAAAAGAATTTCCATGAAGTGAGACTAAAGCCCAAACATATTACGAGGCCCGTAGAGGAAACCCTAAGAATTCCGAGGACACTATATATTTATCACAACAAAAATCGCTCACTCACTCGAATCCAAAAACCCTAGGTAGCTCTCCCTCCCTCCCTGTCGCAATGGCCGCAGCTGCCCGCCCCCTCGTCACCGTCCAGTCCCTCGAGGGTGACATGGCAACCGACGCCTCCGCCACCGTCCCCATCCCCGACGTCATGAAGGCCTCCATCCGCCCCGACATCGTCAACTTCGTCCACTCCAACATCTCCAAGAACAGCCGCCAGCCCTACGCCGTCAGCCGCCGCGCCGGCCACCAGACCTCCGCTGAGTCCTGGGGAACCGGTCGCGCCGTCTCCCGTATCCCTCGTGTGCCCGGTGGAGGAACCCACCGCGCCGGGCAGGGAGCCTTCGGCAACATGTGCCGTGGAGGCCGCATGTTTGCCCCGACCAAGATCTGGCGCCGCTGGCACCGCAAGATCAACGTCAACCAGAAGCGCTACGCTGTTGTCTCCGCCATCGCCGCCTCCGCCATCCCCTCCCTCGTCCTTGCCCGTGGTCACCGCATCGAGACAGTTCCCGAGCTCCCCCTCGTTGTCAGTGACTCTGCTGAAGGCGTCGAGAAGACCAAGGAAGCAATCAAAGTCCTGAAACAGATCGGCGCTTTTGCTGACGCTGAGAAGGCGAAAGACAGCCACGGCATTCGCCCTGGCAAGGGAAAAATGCGCAACCGTCGCTACATTTCCCGAAAGGGTCCACTCATCGTGTACGGAACGGAAGGAGCAAAAGCCGTTAAGGCTTTCCGTAACGTCCCTGGTGTTGAAGTTGCCAATGTTGAGAGACTGAACCTTCTGAAGCTCGCTCCCGGTGGTCACCTTGGGCGGTTTGTGATTTGGACCAAGTCTGCTTTTGAGAAACTGGACTCCATTTATGGGTCGTTTGATAAGCCCAGTGAGAAGAAGAAGGGTTACCTGCTGCCCAGGTCCAAGATGGTGAACTCGGATCTCTCCAGGATTATTAATTCTGACGAGGTTCAGTCCGTCGTCAAGCCCATTAAGAAGGACGTGACCCGGGCTACTCTCAAGAAGAATCCCCTCAAGAATCTCAATGTCATGCTCAAGCTCAATCCCTATGCCAAGACCGCTAAGAGGATGGCTTTGCTTGCTGAGGCCCAGCGTGTTAAGGCCAAGAAGGAGAAGCTCGATAAGAAGAGGAAGACTGTATCTAAGGTACCCAATTTTATATTTTTATTACATTTCATAATTCGCGAATGCTAGTATTTGCTAATTACTATTTTGCAATAAGATTGATGATTTTATCTTCATTTTGGTTAATTTGATTAGTTATTTAGTGGCAAGTTGTTACTATTGATGTTTTGTGGGAATCGATTGTGTATGCTTTGTGCATTTTTATTTCAATTTGGCTTTCCTCCATGTTAGTTACATATTTTATGTTATTAGAACTAGTTTGATTAGTTAATCTAAGTTGATTAGTTATGCTTTCTGTAAGTTGATTATTAGTTAATCTATAAGTTAATCTAAGTTGTTTGAATAATTTTTAGCTAGTAATGAGGTGTTTCTATTTTACGATGATTTCTCTTTCTAATTACTTGGCCTTACTTGCTATCAAAGTTTTTTTTTCAGTTTCCTTTGTATAATCTTTAGAATTTAAATTTGCATTTAATTATTCGGTCGTACTAGAAGTGTATGTATGCTGGTTGCATCCGCATTTTGCTTGTGCTTTAGGATAATTTGTTAGTGACTTGTTGTTCTTTGATATATTATATTCAAGGACCTATTTCTATGAACAGCCTAATTAAGTACTTATCCTAGAAGGTCATACTACACTTGATACAGGCAACTCTGTATTACATTTTCAAGTGTTTCAATATATTTTTTCCTGAAATTAATGTTCTTGCTATACCGTTCTTGGATCCATGTATTTGGTAATCTATTTTTCGATCCCTGTTTCAAATTCACTTTGGTATTTGTTTCTAGCTAAACCCTAAACCCTGCTTCAAATTCTCACTGTTATATTTTACTAGCATTTTTATCATTAATTGTGTATATTTCAATCCCTGTTTCATATTGGCGTTACTTTTTTCTTTTCAGGAGGAGGCTTCTACCATCAGAGCTGCAGGAAAGGCATGGTATTACACTATGGTCTCAGATTCGGATTACACAGAATTCGACAACTTTTCTAAGTGGTTGGGTGTTTCACAGTAAACTTTATGATTTATATTTTGGCATTAGATTTTTGTTTTGTATGCTTATTCGAACTAAATATCTTTGTTTTGCGGGTTAAGAATATCATAATTATGAAGACAAGGTCGAAATTTTGATTGTTGGATTTTTGTGCAAATTCTGGTTGTCTTTTATTTACAATCGCCGGTTATATTCTGTTTTTCTAGTAATCTGTATGTCTTATTTAATTTGGTTATATTTTTATTTCATGGGTAATACAGTTGATAAAATCTATGGTATGACGAGAATTAACAGTCGTCTCTACTTCTACCGGAGATATTTGTATATACAAAGAGACCAGTTGTTCACCTAATACGAACTTAATCTCATGACGTGAATGACGAATTTTTATTAAATTTTCAATAACCTTTGATTTAAGTTTATAACTTCTAGCTAGTGCACATCCCCTTTGCGCAAAAGGGGGACGATGAAGATGAGTTGATTTGCTTAGCATCTATTTTCAGAGGTCCTTGACATCGAAATCGAGTGCTCCAAAATTTTTGAATATCATTTTCATATTTTTTTTCCCGTTTCGACAGTTTTGTTTTAATAGTAAATTCGATGTTCACCAACTTCACTAGAGACTGTGTTTTTCTATGTCGATGATCGTAAATTTACAAGATTGCATCTATCTATAAATGCTATCAGTGGTGCTTAAAACTTTTACCTCTTTTGTCATTAGTCTTTTACATTTCATAGCCTAATCGAAGCACGAGTAAGCCATTATTGAGGTTGGTTTGGTATAACAATAGCATATTTTGGCGTCGTTATAGAATTTATGGCATTTTAGTCTGGTAGAAGAACCTACCTTAAATATGAAATTTGGAAGGTTTTTGTTTTCTCGATTTTTGTACTTCATGTTTTTTATTTTTTATTTTTTATATGGATTCGCCCATTTTGCATTTAGCTAAATCATCTCAATGAGAGGAAGAAAAATAAAGTCTCCTTTGCCGAAAAGCACGTGAACAAAAAGCAGAGATGCATGGTAATTAATCTGCGTAAGGAGGCTAGTAACATCGATGAGGTGAAAAGTTTATGGATGATGGCGACGATTTTCTAACCGGGATAGCTAACAAATGCTGATTACGGGTATAATGTAGTAATTTGTGAGAAATGGGCAGGTATTGGGTTGCAAAACTCCCTAACGAAAGAAATTCCTCTGCTAAAAACCTTCAACTTGTAAACTGCAAAATCCCTCCTCCAAACCATACATTTCCAACGAATTCAGTTTTAAGAAGTCTATTACGTTATGAAAGAAAACTTAAATATGTTGATTCACAAGTTTGAATATCTAGATTCAAGGATCCTTCAAAGATTTCTCTATTTTAAGGGCTACAACTTCTGTTTATAGGAGAATAGTTTGTAATATACTTATACTTAATTACTTTGTTACTCTGATCAATTAAAATGTTTTTATTTAACCTCTATTTTCCATAAACATATCTCAATTTATGAAATCGATTATTTTGAACTTTGATCTATTATCATTGGTAAACATAGTGCTGTAGAACATCAAATTTTTGCCTATATCGTGTAATCAATCACAATCAAAGTAACTTATCATAATAGTCAATAAAATCTCTCCATTTTTTTCAAAAGTAAATTATATATGTAATTGGTTACCGAACTCATTGCAATCTATTACTTTAGCACTTGGTAGCAGAGTGTCTAGTTAGGACTTTGTACAGGAAATGATCTTCTAACAGTTTTTTGGACAACAAAAATAAGAACATAAAGTGCTTTTATTTAGCCAACAGTGTAAGGTTGAATGGTGACTACAATCAATGAGCGAGACTTAATGCAAAATTTTCTTCAATCTAAGGAGTACTGGGATGTTGTAGAAAATGAAGTTTTTAGCATTAAAAGGTGTACATTAAAATTTAATTTAAAATTTAGATATAAAATTTGATATATAAATTATAATATGTATATATATATATATATATATATATATATATATATATATATATATATTAATAAAATAATATATTTTTTTAAAAATATAGTTATTATTTTATAAAATATACAAATTTGAAAACTTACAATTTGACCTCGTCTAAATTTATTTAAATAACGAGTTAAATGAATTTACTAAAAAATAACTCAATTCAATTTAGACCATGATTTTTTTTATCAATAATAATTTACTAAACTTTACCGTGTCACTTATGAGACCATATACATTTGAATAGCTCTAGGTTAATACAATGTTTAATTTATTACAATATTTAAGTGTAAAATAATATTAAGTATACCTAATTACAGAGTTTATTTTAGGACAATATTTATTATACAACAAAATTTAGGTGATGACTTTATTCTGTGGATTTGAATCTTAAAAGATTTTATTGAATGACAAAAAATGTATTTATTTATTAATCATATTATATTTTTAGTGGGGAAGATGATCATTGCTTTAGATGAGTCATATATCTTATATTTACCTATTATACGGCCTATACTATTTAGGGACAACAAAAATACACTTTTTGTGGTATTTCTCGACCAATGAATATATATATATATATTTGGTTAAAAAATATTTAAAGGTTGGGGGTGAACTTAGTCAAGCAGGGTGTGAAGCAAAGCAAGGCCAACAACATTAAAGTTTGAACTCAACCAGCCCAAAGTCAAGTGGTGGTCACTTTTTTTTATTGCCAAAATGTAACATGTAAATGAGTTCCATCACAAAAATAAATAAATAAAGGAATTAAACCGATTGAAATATGAATGTGATTGATAAGCTAACTTATAAACTTCAAGGTTATTGACTTAAAAAGTTTACAAGTTAGCTTAGTTAGTTTACAAGTTTCTTTGACATATACTGTTGTGACCCAAGCCTAAGTCACTTCTACTTGATCCTTAATTTGCTAATTATTGGAAGAACTTCTTGATATTACATGCATTTAAATTGAAATTGCTAATTCAAAAGAAACAAAATGCAGTAAAGTGTGTTTGGGTTTGACAAAGTAAATCTTATTCAGATATTGAGACGCACTTTACATTGAAAATATCTGACGATAATCTAACGAAGAAAAAGCCATTGAAGTGACAAACCAGGATGCAAAAGACTAAAACAAGAGTATGCCAAAGTGTGACTTTACAAACAAAATTTTTGGATCGAAAGGCCACTTTGATAATGATACTAGACAGTAGTTTACTCCCTCCCCTTTTTCTAATTTTTGCTGATACATTTGTATCAGTAAGAATATCTTATAAACCTATGTCTCTACTTTAAGGCAACAAAATCACTGCAATACAACAAATGTTACAGACCATAAAATTAGCTGAAAAATATGTTGTGCTCTTCAGCTTTCTAACACATACTACTTTTGGCTGTGTTACAAAGGACTATGGTTACATTTACAGGCTTTATAGGGAATGCAAGATATTCCCATGCCCTACTTCTGGCCGACCAAAAACTCAGTCTTCCATCCAAATTTGACCTACCTAACTGTAGATCATGTTACAGTAAAAACATGCATGCAAAGGAAAAGAGAAGTACAGAAAATATGAGAAGAAGAAAGACACATACCATATCAACAAATTGCTAGTGGTTAAGCAGTTTGACATGATAGATCATTTGTCTGCTTCTTGACATCAATTCCTGCAGCAACTCCTACTGCCATTCCATCCACATCATATGTTGACAATGCCTTCTTCTGAACAAAAGGGTAGAGAAAACCACTCAAATTTCAAATTCAGAAACTCACAAAGTTCTCATTCTAGTTCATTCGTTGTAACTTGTAACAATGATCAAGCATCACTAAGGTGAAGTTTGAAGCAAAAGTAAACAGAGGTGAAGTTTGATGTTGTCTTGTCATATTATTTATTTAACCTTGTTAGTCAGTTGTTGTTATTAGGGATGTAAATGAGTTTATCTATTCATCAACTATTCCAGCTCAACTGGAAAAATGTTTGGTCAAGTTCGTTTATTCAATTAAATATATAAATTTGAGATTGAGTTTATTTATTTAACTAGGTCAAGATAATGCTCGATATTAGGTACTCATAAATAATACATTTATTTAAATTGATGATTTTTTTTTCTAGTTTTTTAATTTATATAAGACTTCTCTTTGCACCTTCATGATCTCGTCCTGCACCTCCTTATTACAGTAAAAAAGTCTAAATTATCTTTAATATAAAATTACATAATTCCACAATGTCCTTTACCCCACATAGTATAGATCCGATATGTATTATTTTTAAAATATATATCGGATGACACCTCATCCGATATATAAATACCAAAGTTTAATATACCGGATCGCACCTGATTCAATATATTAAACTTTGATATTTTTATATAAAATGAGGTATCATTTTATATATAATTTTTCAAAAATTCTAATTTCATATACAATACAAATTAGAGTGATTCTCTCGTCTTGAAATAAGGGTGATGGCTACATGGTACGTCTTCCTTTGGATTATTCATTTCTACCCAGCCAGCATACATACGATCTTATTGGGACACCTTTTCCCTACCCTCATCCAGGGAATCGAGAACCACCCTCTCCCTCTCATGGCAACTAAAGAAGGTCTCTTCTCAGGACAGAAAAGGAGTGAAGATCTAGTCTTGGAGAAAGGCTAAGCCCGGGACACTCTATACCATTTTAAATGTATATCGGATTGAAGGTTCATTCGATATACATTTTCTATTTTTTATACCAGAATGAGTGCAATCCAGTATATATTTTAAAAAAAATTGTATATTAGATTGGCACCATCCGGTATACAAAATATATACCGGATGAGGTGTATTTCGGTATACAAATTGTATACAAGATCTTGCCCATCCGGTGGCCAATTCAGTATACAGTTGTTTTTTCTTTAATGTATACTGGATTAGATTGATTCCGTTATACAAAATCATACCAGATTAATTCCAATATCAATTTTCGTAATTCTCAAAAGAGTATTAATATCATTTAAAAATTTTATGGAGGTGCAGAAGGAAGCCGTCTTTATGTAGTTATTATGGAGATACTTAAAAGTTTGTTTTTGAAGTTTATTTTAACAGTAAAGAGGTTATAATTTTGTTTTATGGGAATGTAATATCTAGAATGTTTGAATTCCACGTACCTGCAGTTAAGCACACATTATTATATGTATATTATCATTTAGTATTAAAATAAAAGTAATTTCAGAAAAAATATGCATAAAACAAAAAACAATTAAGTTTTAAATTAGTTAAACAAGTCAAATTCAAGCTTTTATTAAGACTCGTTCAAATAAATGAACCAAACTTGAACAATTTTTTCATAAGTCAAACCTAAACTTCAAGTGCTGAGCTATGCAAGATTTGTCCACACCCCTGGTTATATTGACATGGGAATTCCCACATGTGGAAATTTCGTTTTAAGCCTACATTTTTGTTTTAAAAAAGATAAAAAAGAAAATAGTTTCATAGTGAATCTTCATCTTCTTGTCTTTTGATGAAGAAAGGTATTTAGACCCCGGGAAAGGGGTTATTTTCAGCTAATTTGGGATTAGGCACAGATCTTAAAATTATTGTTGAGGAGGCTTATTACGAAAGTCAAGATATTCAAATAAAAATATTTATAATTAAAAGATAAGTGCATCTTAATTTTATCAAACATATAATGCACATGATAGATATTTATGTTATTACAATTTATAATTAATAAAGTGTTTTTAATATATAAACTGTATTATAGTTAAAATCTACCAAAAAAAATCGAGCATATAAATTATTTTTAAATTGATTTTCAATTTTTTAAAAATAATCTCACAATATTCAAAAATAAAGAAATCATCAGTATCTTTTAAAAATGACTCCTAAAGACACTCACATTCAAGATATTATTACAATTTTTATAGAGAGGGGATTAGAGTATTACTTTTAGTTTGTTTGTATTTTTTTTTTTTATATATAAAAACCTCATTTTGTTTGTATTTTTTTTTTTTTATAAAAACTTCATTTTGTTTCCATACTTTTAGCAGACTAAGCACCTACAAAATTTACACAAACTTATTAATCTAATAACTTGTTTAATTTTTGAAGTAATTAGGGGATAATGATAAATTAATACAAGAGCCTATAGCTATAACATGGAAATCCTATTACATGTAATGAGAAAGTGAGAACATGTTGAGGCCTCCGAGATTCCCTGCCATTTAAGGGCTAGTTGAGTAGTTGTGACAGATAAAATTATTTGCCGTTTATGTCTGTGCAGTAATCCTCTCGGTAGGCCAGCATGCCATTGGTACCTTGCCCAGTAATATTGGGGAGCTTCCCCATTCTATCACTTTTAGTCAAAAAGAAAACAAAAAAGTGAGAATATGTGTGTGAGGGGGATTCAATTTGTCCCTGTTTTGGCTTATGTCCTAATAAGCTACTAAATTTTTTAGTAATAATGACAAAAAATGTGACAATCCAGAAAAATTAAGGTTCAAAGCATAAACAAGGATTTGACATGAACCAACAAATGGTTAGGTGAAGATACATGAATGGTTCTGTATTATACATCTAAGACAGCCCCCAGATGCATGGTTTTGTCATCAAGAAGATTGGGAAAAGAGACTTCAATGGTTTTATATTATATTTCTAACATGGCCTCTCTCAATTTTCGGCTCAAAGCTTGAAGAACCACCTTTTGTGAAATTGAACTATTATATCGGAAGAATGGGGAAGGCAAGGATTGAACTCTAGATATCATGTCATAAACCAAGAATCCTAAATGATTAAGCTATTGAGGGAAAACACAAATGGTTTTAATAGTACATTTATACTCCTAACAGGATTAACATGCTCTTGTTTAATTTTCTCACGCAGATAAAACATCAAGGAAACGTGCATCCTACATATAAAAAGTCAAAGTATTATCTTTGGATTTGTCATTTTATGAACCATAGCAATTAAATATGACTAATCAGCTTGCAAAATATTGTAGACCAGTCAATTCAAACAAAATGATACTTGATGTTTTTAACATATTAGCTTTATTTTGCAATTATGTGGAAAAACTATGTAGTCATTGTTGGATTGATATCGAAACTTACGATGGGTTCAAAGTCAGGGCTGGACAAGTTGACAGTGAGGTTTCTCATCAACAATAAAACCTGCAAAAGAACAGCAAATATACGGAAGTCAGTAACCAAGAACTTCAAAATAAAAGTTAGAGGAGCGAGAGAGGATTCAAGAGACAATGGAATCTCGTGATAAGGAGTATGCTACTCGTTTTGACACTAAAACAGAAAACTGGTGAGGATTCTGGGTTGTCTATCAATCAAACATTCCAAGTTAGAAGCGTTAAACATGACTTTCCCAGATTTGATGCATCTGAGTACTACAATGGATATTCAATGTTGAACAGACTTTTTTAGCTATTATAGAACCCTTGATGATCAGCGTCTAATATTGCCTCAATTCAGTTGGATAAAGATGTTGTTCCCTAGTACCAAATGATGAGTCGTGAAAATCCATTCCATTTTCGGACTGACTTTACAAGAGCTCCAGAAATGGAATTTGGTGCTTCACCATATGAATGTCCCAGATGACAGTTGTTTAAACTCATCCAAATTAGCTCTGTTTAGGATTATTATGTGCAATTTACAGCACTCGCTAATTGTGTGCAAGGAATTACTCTTGAAGTATTACTGGATTGCTTCGTAGGAGGTTCGGAACCTGACATTCCAAGGGATGTTATTGTCCAAGCACCAACTTCATTTCTTAAGACCGTTTCATTAGCCAAATTATATGAAGAAAAATATGACACTAAACATAGGCCATTGTCCTCAGGTTTTTTCCCTAAAACACAAGCCAAGCCACTACTCAATCCTTAAAATCCACCAGCTTGCCCCTACTTTTACCTGCCCCAAATTATAAGCCAACCAATGTAAAAAAATTGAAATCTGCTGAAATCCAAAATTCTCTCCCAACCACACATGTCCTAACAAACAGTATTGTGTACTGCAACAGGAAACTGACGGTACAAAAGTAGTTGTGAACTTATGCTCTCAAGAGTATCATTTGTCATATAATGCACTAAAAGGCTCTTTAGGCCTAGGGAAAATAAAATTCCAGGGGTCAATTAATGGGGTAGGAGTTCATATACTACTGGACGGTGGAAGTTCAGATAACTTCCTTCAGCCCAGAATAGCACAATGTCTAAAACTGCTACTGGAACCAATTTCAAATTTACAGGTTTTGGTTGGTAACAGAAATTCATTAGTAGCAGAAGACTAATTAGGGACTTGGAGGTGAGGATGTAAAGTCAAACACTAAATCTGCCAGTGTACTTGCTACCAATCACGGGTGTTGATTTGGTGTTAGGAGCAGCATGGTTGGCAACAATTGGACCACATCTCTCGGATTACAGTTCCCTCACACTGAAATTTTACTTGGACAATCAATTTATTACATTACATGGCCAAAACCAATTCTTGCCCAAACTGGCTCAGTTTAATCATATGAGAATGCAACACACTCATGCAATTGCTGAAATATTCACACTACAATTTTTCCATGTTGGTGATCCACGAGATCACTTTTTAGAATTGCATCATATTCAAAGCCTTATAGAGGCAAACTACTTCAAAATAAAAAGGAATAGATCAATCGATCCTATATTTCAGCACAGATCAAAGTAATAAAAAAAATATAACGTTCCTCACTTCACAACAAAAAGGGATCATAAAAAGCAACCAGAGAATCACTAGCCATAAGTGTAATTTGGGAGTTTATAATGACAGATTTCACTATAGATGTCATGGATTAATTATCCCAAAAGCTTAAACTATTATGCAAAAATACATGAATAGTTTTATGTTGTATATGTAGTAAACCTCTTCCTGCAAGTGTTCCTTGGGCTTAAGTGTGACAAATGTATAGGCTCATCTACCTTATTTTGAAATTGAATTTTTTGTTAGAAGATTAGGGTAGCAAGAAGTAAATAACAAACGATTTAGATATACAAGTTTTGTACCATGTTATGAGAGAGCTATCCCAAAACTAATGCTAATAGGTGAAGGCATATGAATGATTTTATATTTTCTTGCAGTAAGTTTCAATTTAAAGGAAAATTTCAACATGCCTCAGTTTGTCAATAGTACATTCAAGACTGACAAATTCCAGCAACAAATGCTAAACTCAAATGAACAGATGGAAAATAGATGACATTTAAAATGATTTAGCTGATTTCAATTCTGTCCACTTTGATATGATCATGTCTTTTTCCTTTCAAATCATGTTTTGACACAATCAATCAGTAAAAAATGTTATTATAGAATTCCCTCTTCCCTTGAAAAATAGGATTTAGTGACTTTATTCTGAGACAGCAGGATCATTGCACTTCCAGTAGTACAGTCAAACAGAAAGGCTATATCATTTGATGCTCACATGGTATATAATATAATCTTCCTCAAATGGCCTAATCAAGTTTCCTAATTCTGCTTAGGGAGGGAGAACAAATGTTTATCATGAATCAGCCGAGCATCCTGTAAGTTCTTTTGTCTTTCATAGTGCCAAATTGTTTTTTAAGTCGATATCTATCTGATTCTACAGCAAAGTTTCACCACTGCAATTAATTCTATCACAGGGGAGGGGGTATCATATAATCTAATTAAACGATGATAAAGTTGCAATAAAGTATTCAACTCACAGTTTCAAAATTTATAGGATCCATTTCCTTCAGCTTTTGGACATGGTCATTTGTATCTGGATCAAATACACTTCCAATGAAACTGTAAACTTCAGCAAAATCTGGCAAACCTGAGAAATATGGTCAAAATGAAAAATGATCAACCGTTACTAAATTCATTCTGAAAATGAATGCAAATAAAAAATCAGTATATCAGAAAATTACCATGAAGAACCGGAGCTTGTTTCCCTTGCTTTGGTATCTCAGAAGCCGGTAGCGTTCGAGTAGAATTTCTAACACCACTAAGACTGCTGTTGGTCCCCTTTGATCCAATATCAGCTGAATCAGTAACGTCATATAACATAATAAGTGGTGGACAGTTCCATTTAGTATGATAAATGTAGAGTATTAACTTCAAACAAACAACAACAAAGAAGTATGCATGCCTTCATTTCCACGAAGATTGTTGGCTTCATCCTGACAGGTCATGGATTTACTGGCTCCTGCATTCATCAGCAAGGAGGCTTCATCCCATGCGGCAAACCCGGGTACAAGCATATTTGTTGAAGAAGCATAACCAATGGAAGCTGGTAGTGGCACCAAAACTAGAAAACCGGAAAGTAGCATGTCAGGAGGATGCATTAAATGTTGTGCCTTTAGGAGCAGAGAATATCACTCTCAAATGGAAGCAAACCATTTTTTGATGCTTTTTGTGGGTATGGATGAGCAGCTTTGCGCTTAGGACGGGGAGGAGGCACGTGTGCCACAGTCCCATTCTTTTGAACTTTCAAGAAGTATTTCTGAGCATGGCTTCGAATCTAACAAAAGTCATTTGTTAGTGACGAATAATGTCCAAGTAGACTATAGACACCAAAAGGAAAATATGAACATAGAGCTGAAAAATAGTCTTCAAACCTGAATAACTGTTTTTGAACCTACAAAATCTTCAATTTTTTTCCAATCCCTGTCAAATCTGAATAATCCACAAGAAGTCAATGGCTGGATTGCAGAGCACTTCGCTTGTTTTAAAGTAATTGTAAAGTTGAGAAGATTGGAAATAGAGCACAAACATACTGAAATGCAGTTTCTGCCAAAATTACAGCTTACACTGAGGATGAGTACATTTCTTTTCTACCCTCTCCTAATTCTTCTACACCATACAATCCAAGCATCAAATTAATCTAAAAGTTTTCAACTTTGAATCTTCCCATCTACTACTCTTAACTGTGCAGTTTTTCTAGCTGGCCATCCTCTATCCATTCATTCCTTTATCTTATAGGATTTCTTCAACCTCCAGGTCTTAACATTTGTTCTGGATCACTCTCTGAAGAATTTTGATTCAGTTTAGCTAATTAATCCAATGCACAGGCTCAATAACCAACATCCAATAACTAGGTCACTAAAGGCACACACACATTTATAACCTTGTAGCGCTACAAGAACCTCTATACTGATGAAAAGCACGGAATCGTGTTCACGAATTCGTTAGAAGTAGCAATTCTATTAAGATTTATCTACAGAGGCATTTCCCAAGCGACCTCACGTAAGAACACAAAGATAACCAAATCAATAATGATAAAAAGATAATACTCTCCGATTTGAGCGTTAGAGTCCACTTCAGGACTCATGCAGCATCAAATGGGTTTCCCCAGAAACCAAAACTAATTAGAAACTCTAGCCTAAGGCTATGGTTTGCTTATAAAGAAAAAGACACCGAAATGGGGAAAATTCAAAAACAAAATAAAATAAATAAATAAACAACTCAACTAACGATAAAAGAGAAAGTGAAGTTTATGAGGGGAAGAAGGTAATGGACTCACAGTTGAAGAGCTTCGAGAAACTTGTCGTGCTCTTCCTCAGTCCAACTCTCCCTTGACTTGGTTATGGTGTAAGGCTTTCTCACCTTCTTCCCCGACCCATCACTCCCCGCCGCCGCCGCCGCCATTGACTGTGAATTCGAAGCGTTGGAGTTCATGCTCCGCCACAAATAACATAGACCCACTCTCTACAACGAAGTGGTTAGAGATAGAAAGAGAGAGAAGGTGAGATGAATGTGGCGTGGCACGCAGGGTGGGTATATGTGCGGTGCAGAATTTGAGAGCCACCAATTGTCCCAACACAACACAACTTCCACTAAACTCATTTCATCGTCCCTTGTCCGGTCCCATTGGGACACAACCATAAGTCCATCTTTCTCATTTCCTTTAATGTGAAATAACTTTTACACCGTTGATTATTACTACAAAACAATACATATATCTTACTTTTCTAAAAAAGAACATACAATAAAATATGGTCCACTGCTCATGTATCAATATTCTTTAACAATACCTAACTTTTTAGGATTTTAGTTAGGTGAGTTAATCTTGTTAATTTCCTCAATTGTCTTCATTTAGTTGACCAACTTGTCAATTAAAACTAGTTAATGTGCAATATTTTTCACAATGTAATATTTTCATGTGAAATAACATGGTAGGGAATGAAGGGGAAGCGATGTGGGTCCCATCCCATGGAGTTCCTGAATTGGTGGGGTGTAGCGGTTTGGTGAAGGAGAATGGGAGCGTGGAAAATGGTGGGAGTCACCGAGTGGGCCCACGAGGATCTTGCGGCTCCAAATAATTTGACATTGCTTTTATATTTGTGGTGGTCCTTCTTCGACAACCCAAACACTTCTGGTTTTTTTTGTTACCCATCAACTACGCAAGCTTTTGGTCTCCAACGGTGTGGCGACACGTGGAACCATCCTATCCACTGGCTTTTGGGGTAGGCTGCCGACTGTGTGCTGCACCACAATTCTTACGCAATTACTTTTTGCATCTCCTGAACTTGCATCTCGACAATTCACTGAAATAATTGAATTGCTCTTTTTTCTTCTTTTTTTACTTCGTTCTACTATCGTTGTCTTTCACTGTTGTCATTGTTGCATTATCACTGTTGTAGAAAAAAACGAGAGTGAAGGAGAAAAAGAATTTTATTCTAAAAAGTTCTTCCCAAAGTAACATATCAAATGTATTTTAGAAAGCTTCTTTTAAAAAATTTATTTTAAAAAAAATTTTCTCAAAGATATTATATATGTTTCGAAAAGTTTATTTTAAAAAGAATTATTTTTTTCAGTTCTAAAAATTTTATTTTAAATACTTTATTTTATAAGTCTTATCATGTTTCATTTTCAAATATATTTTATAAATTTCAAAAAGTGTTTTTTGAAAATTTTTTACAATATGTAATTGAAAATAACTTTAGAAAAGGTAATTATTTTAAAAATTATGGGATATAAGTTAAAATTATCAAGATAGATGAGTCTTTATCATGCATTGTTTCTTTGATCAGCACTTGAGTTTGTAGAAAAATAAAAAAGTTTTGTATCAAACAAAAGAATAGAAGAAGACTCTTAAAAGCACGTAGAAGTGTTGAAGAAGAAAGATGAACTATTAAAGATGAAAAGAATCTTGAGATGAAACCTTTAATGGAATATGAACCAAACCATGAGGTAGTGGAAACAAATGTGAGATAAAAGACCAAGCATTTGAGGTGGAAGTTCAATGGACCAGTGAATTAGGTGATGAAGGATTTTTTAGTAGAGGTTATGCAAACTACCAAAAGGTTTTTCAAGATTTATTCAGAGAAGAAGACTCAAATAAGAGCTTGAATAATCACTTGAAAATTTAATAGTATTTCATTAGTCCAATCAAACTTATTTTATATGTAGTGAGCAGTTTTATTTATAAGCCAAAATATCTAAAAAACTCTCAAATGAAAACATGACAATTGGCAACATTTAAATAAAAAAGATCTTATCCATTTGGGCAGTCTTATGTGACAAGGAAGCTTGACCTAACATGTGAAACAAGCTTTCTTAATCTTAAACGTCACAACTTATCAAATGACATGTTGTGTGTGACAATCTTCTAAAAAAAATGCTTGTATTTTATTTTGAAAATTTTGTTTTATTTTCTTTTTCGATTCTAAAAATTTTATTTTATAAGTCTTTATCATGTTTCAAAAGTGTTTTCAAATATATTCTATAATTTTCAAAAAATGTTCTTTGAAAATTTTCTACAAAATCAAAAATAACTTAAAAAAAGATAATTATTTTAAAATTTATGGAGTACAAATTAAAATTATGGGGATGTTGGAATTAATTGCCCATTTCTTATTACATTTTCTGAACTCAATGTGTTTGCTTTTTGTGAGAAATTTGTTGGGTTGTATGGTATGGGGTTTAATTTCCTGACCTAGCATACCCAATAAAATAATTACTCTGATAGAACGTTACATTGTGTTATTACATTGTGTTAGTTAGAATTTGGTAGACAGAACCTGTTTAGCCTGTGTACACTTTAATCAAACCAATTACAATTTGTGGTTATTTTTTTGGAAATTAAATTTTGGTATGACGTTTTTCTGAAACAGAAAATAATTCCAATAAAAAAATTAAAACTATTTTAGTAATTAATAAATTTATTTATATTTAAAAAATAAAAGTAAGAAAAATAAAATATTTGTTAAATTAGAAATTAAGTTTTTGTAATTTTGTTGTTAATTAAAAATTATAACTTTCTATATTTGCAAATTTTACAGAAATATTTGTTAGAATTCAGTTTACTGGTAGGTAACTGAAATTCAGTATGGTATTTTAATTTTTTTAACAAATAGAAAATGAATTTTGTTAAAATATTTATATGATAAATTTTGGTTAAAATTATTTTAATTATTAGAACATTTATTTATATTTTATAAAAACTACAAGTAAAAGAAAAATTTATTTTGTTAAAAAAATAAAAATTAAGCTTTTATACTTTTGTGTTAAATTAAAATTTTTAATATGAAATTGTTTATATATTGCACCGGAAAAGCTGCCAACGTTCCGGTTTTTGGAAATCAAATTCTGAACCGATATTTTGATTTTTTTTTTTACAAACAGAAAATAAATTTTGTTAAAATAATTTATATAATAAAAAATTAACATTGATAATTAAGGTGAATATGAAATTAATTTCCATATAAAACGATGATATTAAATTAAAATATAATAACTTAAATTATTCATAAGGAATTAATAATTTTACTATTATTGTATATCAAATATAATAATTCAATTATCATTAAGTAAAATTTTGTAATTGACTATAATTATAAATTTAGTTTTAACTAGAAATGTACTATTTCAAAATATTAAAAATATATTACAATAATTAAATATTTAAAAACCGATTTATAATATATAAATATTTGGAATAATATTTGATGGTGAAATATATATATTTTATAAAAATATTTGAAAACAAATTATAGAAGAAGTTTATAAAATAATAAAGCTAACTGATAATATTTGGAAAATTTTATTTAAGATATTTATAAAACAATATTTCATGATTAAACATTTAAATGAAAAATATTAAAGATTAATTAAAATTAATTTGAATCTTATTTTTACAAAGTTAAAGATATGTGGAAGGAAGTGTTAAGATTTTATTCGGCAAGTATACCGAGTCACAAGTAATATAGATTTATAAAGTAAGGATGTCGATCCCACGTAGAACAGATTTGTTTTAGAATTTAATGTCACTACTCATTAAGCAAATAACAGTTTCAAGATGATTTCATAATAATTTGAGTCAAGAAACGTAAAAGAATAATTAAAAATAAGTAACAATTATAAAAAACTTTGGGATTAAACTTCATCTATCTCCCTCATTATCTCCCTCATTCATATTTTGGATTTGATAAAAATATACAACATTTATAACTACTCACAATCTCACAATTGATGCACATATAAAAATCATTTACACCGATTCCTCTGATTCCTTTGATATGAAATTTATAAGGAAATTTCCTAAACATTGATCCCTTAGCTATTTAGTAAATTACCCAATATTAAGAACAATATTAAGAACAGATGTTATACGCAATCAATACATTGAAACCTATCCCTAGTATTTCAACATATTGAGTATTTTCATCTAGGAAACTCAAAACTACTCCCCAGTTACAATTAAGAATCAAAATCAAGATTCTATTGATCAGATAAAATCAGCATTAAATACAAGATGAAAATACCAACTGAGTAGAAACAGAATATTATATATAAAAATCACCAAGACATGAATGAGTTCAAAAGATTACATTCAATCTCAAAGATGAAGAATTAGCTACACATGGTAGCCATTACAACCCAATGAAAGGAAGATTACAAGAGAAGAAGGAAATCTTGATTCTAGTCGTCCGCCTCCGTCCTCTAGGTCTTGATTCCGTCCAAAACCCTAAAAATCCTCTTTTAAACTTGGTTTTAGGCCTAGGTTAAGTGACTTTTCTTTTGGGTCTTTCTTTATTTTAAACTTTTCATTTCTTTTCTTGATGAATCTTTCAATCTATCATTTTCTTTCATTTTTTTATACATGAAATTTCACAATAATTTAGATTAAATGATTTTCTTTAACTCATGACTCAAACATAAATTTAAATCCAAAAACTTTAAAATTGAGAGTAATTATTATTTTAAATAATACTTAAACCTATAAGTACTCAATATTTATCATGTATAAAAACACTCAAAATTGGTACTTATCATAAAGTAGTAGATAAAATTGAAAATAAAATATAATTCAAATGAAATAGATAAATTTTTTGTCAAGTGTTAATTTTCTTATATCATATTGGTTGATGTAGGTATTATTTTATGGATTATGAATCATTTTATCAAGTGTCACAAATATTTATTTTTAATAAAAAAGTTATTTTATAATTGTTTACATTGCACAATTAAGTGAGAACTCGAACTTTTTAGGTTGATTATCTAAATAATATTATCATTGAATTTTACTTTTACTGAGCTTTTGACGATTATAATATGGATAACACTAAGATAATTATAATTGATTTTTTAACTGTATTGTTGATATAGTCAAATAATACTTTATATTTAACTAGAAGTGTTTATGTTTTAAATAATATTTTATATTTATTTAACAAAAATTACCGTGACCATATCATACAATTGATTATAATTACTTAAATTAATATTCCATTTGTGTTAATTTTGTGTCAATCTGGACTAAATCAATGTTAATAGTTTTTATTAGATTACACCTACACTAAAATATCGGTATTGATGCTTTTAGCGTTGTCACATGTTAAAACGTACAATTGTTGTCAACTTCAACTCTTTACCTTTTTAGCTTTTGTGTTATCTTTTAACTAACGTTAATCGTATGTTTTATTATAGTAATTCTTTTCATTAAACTCTAAAATCCAACTACAATTTTATTCAATATATAAAATACTTTAGATCATATTTATTACTTTCCTTACCATATTTTACTTAAAATCTAAAAAAACTAGTAACTTAAAATTCTAAGAATTAAAACATTTACAAACTTCTAACTCTAAAAACAACCAAAATACCACTAAAAAGAAATTCTAAAAGTTGATTGAGATAATATAAAGTTCCACCTAAACTAAAATAGATTAAGAGAGTTAAACATATGCATTTATTATCGTCTACACAGGAAATAGAAAATTTGTTATTCTCAAAATTTATTGAAAATTACAAAATTTATTATTCTTAAACCTGATTTAAGAAATTTTATTCGTTGCTTATGACTTGATAGTTTTTTAATAAATTTTTAGGTTAAATATTAGTTTTAGTCTTTTGTATTGAAATATTTTAAGATAAATAGGCTAATAGAGTTTATTAACAGTAATCTATTTAACGTTTTAAAAAATAAAACAAATATTTAAAAAACATAAAGTTTATGTAATTATATGAACAATAAAAATACAACGTCATATAATACTTTAATTTTTTTAACTCAAGCTATTGTATTTGATTATATTTTTAGAAGATGTAATACACAATATTTATTCTTTTCACAGTAATTTGATCTATCTTTTTATTTTCAATTTCCCATTTAATAAAAAAAACCGCCTTTTTTGTTTCTTTTTCTACGTTATAGCATTCTTATGAAAATATATTTTACGTACTGTAAAGTTTTATTTTATTTTAAATAGAATATGTTTTTTTTTTGTAATTATACTGCTTTTTGTTCATAGTTTCTGAAAAAAGTTTATAGTTTTTCTCAACATGTAATTCTAAATGTTTAGTTTTTGTTCTTTATCATCGTTTTCTGTTAATAATTTTTTTTTAGGAAGTAGTTATAGGAAAACTAAAATCAAAACATAAAATTACAAAGACAAAAAATTGCATGGAGAAAAAAAATTTAAATTGATACAATTAATTGCAAGATCCAAAACCTATTTAAACTCTTCATTTTGGTCCAAAACATAGTTTAAATTTCATTTTTATAATGCGCTCACATCATATAATAATTTCTTCTTGTGGATACATAAATAAAACTAGAAAACGTGTGTTAAAAAACATAAAGTATTCAACTTAGATGCGGTGTTATTGGTATTATTCTTCCATCTTAGAGTTTTATTTTGTTACAAATAAAAAAATTTAGTTTAAAAAAAAAACAAAGTTAATTTATCACGTTTGATTTATTTTTTAAAAATTCAGACTTTCATGAAATTATTCCTAGGAGGAGTGAAATTATAGCTTTTGTAAATTTAAAAAATCTTATTGTGATTAAAAATACTATATTATCCTTAGAAGATATTTTAACATGATAAATAATATATTTTTTGATAAAAATATTACATTATCTTTTAATCTCTATAAATATTTATGACAAATTAAATTATCTTTAATCATAAAATGATTATTCTCAAAATTTATAATTATTAAAATTATCTTGTAATAAACATCTTCTCAATAAAGTCTTTATAATATATCAGTAGAAACCAAACACATCGATTATCGCGTCTGTGTATTTACATTTTTTCTCTTCTTATATGTATCATATTTTAATGAGTTACATTTAAGATTTATATTAACATGTAAATTTAATAAATTTATTGAAATATAATAGTTGTGTTTTTTTTTTTTTTTTTTTTTTTTTTTTTTGTGGTGTGTAATTTATAATCTGAATGAAAAGACTGTTAAAATGAGTGATATAAATTACAGACTTATGTGGAAGAGTAAAAAAGAAGCATAAGTAGTTGAAATATACGTAGTTAATTTTAGTGGATGAATAGTATATATTCATCACGTTTCTTTTTATTTTATCTTTTTTAATTATTACGTTACATAAATAAGATCAGCATCTAATTTAAAATAATATAATTTTAAAATATGATTAAGGATAAAATAAGAATATAAACTATGTAGACAAATTGAGAATATATTATTATAAATACATATAATCGAAATACATTAAAGTTTTATTGAAAAGTAAACTAAGAAAGACAAACATGTGAATGTGATGGTACAAGGTAAGGTGGGAATGGTGTGTAATCGCAGGGGTTTGCAAAAGCCTGTTTTGAATAGGAGGATGTGCACGAATTCTTCTTCCACCCCCGTATACTCCTCCTGCATCTCCATGACATTTTAAATCCCGAAATTGCCCATGCATAAATGACAAAAAAGGGCATTGGTTTGTCTGATATAGAAAATGCATAAGTATCTTTCCGACTTGTGAAAAGTGTTGATTGGCGGCGAGAAACGAGATAAGATTTTTTATTTTTTTGTCATATTTGACCTTCTGCTGATAGATTATTCGGATGAAGTCATCTGGTTTAGTAGTTTTTAAAAAATATAAACTGAAGGGAGTTCTAATTTATAAATTGTAAATTGGATAAAAAAATAGGGGTAATATCTGGTTTGAAAATTATAAATTGGATGTCATTCTATCCAATTTATAAAAGTTTTTAGTGTTCGCAAACCGGACTGTCAGTAAGTAAATCTTTTTAGGTTTGTAAATTTGTAAAAAAATTTAAACCAATAAATCGAATGACAACTCATCCAATATGTAAACGATGTGCCATCTAATTTATGTTTGCAAAGAAAATTATAAATTGGATGACACTTTATTCACCTTATTCGGTTTACGTTTTAAAAAATTTATAAATTGGGTGAGGTGTCATCCGATTTATAATTTTCTTTATAAATGTAAACCGGATGACACCTCCTTCGATTTATATACTTTTTTAAAAATATAAACCCGAATAAGTCCAATCATAAATTGTTAATAAATATCAATAATTCTATACCTACTACTTGTCTGAAGCTTTAATTAAAAATAATTCTATACCTACTACTTGTCCGCAGCTTTAATTGAAAATTTGGACAAAAATGATCTTCTTCCTCCTTAAACCCACGCAGAACCGTCTCTCACATAACTTCCACATATCGGAGAACGAAATGTAGGAGAAAGAGTATGATGACAGATATGAACTAAGGATAACGATGAACGTTGTTTACACCAAGCTTGAAACGGACAGTACCGGATGTTACGGAGATGAAGGAGTAAACCGGACAAGTTTAAGGGGGTGAAGGGGATGGAAGACAATTTTGGTTTTGTAATTTTATATGAAGAATAAAATAGTAATTTTATAATTCGTCTTTGATGTGAACTGGATAATAAGGCTCCACCTTCACAAAGCCCAACCATTTTTTTTCTAATCCCTTTATCTATTTTTTCTGGATATATTTTTCTACCTCCATAGTTTTCATGTCTATCACTCTAAGTAATGAAAAAGACTAAAATTTCCTTACCGTATTCATTCTTGCTGCGACTGTCGTCGTCCTTTATCTTCACCGTAACGTTCTTGTCATTGTGGTAATCTTTGAAAATATTTTATATTATAGAAAGAAAATATTTTATATTATACAATTTGAAAATTATATTTTTATAAAATGTTTATAAATTGTGTAATTTGGAAGATATAATTACAGTAAAAAATAATTCTGAATTATACGAAGTAAAAAATAATTTTAATTTATATAATCTAGAAACATTTTTTCATAAAATAGTATTTTTGAATTCCAATATTCATAGGTATTTTTTTCCTTAACCAAAATAATAAACTCAGAATTTATAGAATTGGGAAATTATGAGAGTGAAAAAAGAGATTTCCGTTTTTTCGGTTTCAAATTAGACTTTGTCAAGTTCCAAGAATTTATAATGAATATATAATAACAAAAACTTCTCTACCACCACCAATCTTCTAAACTTGTATAGACTTCATTTTTATTCTCTCTTTCTTTTTATTATTTATCTGGTTAAATTATAATTTTTAAAATTTGTAATTTTAGATTAATCCTTAATCTTATATATAAAAAATAAACTATATATAAAATCAATTATCACATCAAAATTATGAATTTTAAGGATTAAAATCACGTATAAAGAATTGAAGAATTAAATTCCTAATTCAGATAATTTATTTTTTAATAGTAAGTTGGACAAATAATCTTAACCTTCCCAGTACCCCAACCTAAATATTTCTCAACTTTAACGGAAAATATATTATTTTAATTATTCATCCTGAACGTATCATGTTTTTAATATTAAGTGTGTATGTCTATATATATAATTTTATTATTACATTTTTATTTTTATGTTTTTTAAAATAAAATGTAATTATATTAAGAGTTAAATCATTAAAATAATTAAATAACAAACTTTAAACTATAACTTAATTAAAAATATAACTTAATAATTAACTTTTTTTAATAATTTATTGTTTTGATATATTATTTGAGTTAAAACATAATTAATAACTCAAAATATAATTTAAGCTGAAAAAGTTTATAACCTTAATATACGACTAGCTATTGTTTTGAGTACTCAATAATTTTTTTAAAGTGTTTAATATATTAATTATTTTTAGTTCTGAATAAAATATTTATCCGTTTTTATTTTGGTTTAAATTCATGAAATATTTTTAAATTTTCCTTTTAGTTTGTTAATATTTTTTTATTATCACCAATTATAAGATTTTCATCATAGATAATATTTAAACTGATGCATAATACGTGAGATAACTAAAGACACATAAATAGTGAAACTAATGCATTTGTTACTTTATTAGGTAAAATTTGAAGGAAAAAATTGTTAAATATTCAAAAGAAAAATAAGTGATATTGAAAGTTTAAAACTCATTCAAGTCTATGATTTATTTCATAGTGGAATTTATCCCTGGGTTTTGGTACGATAGGAGAAAGCCATAACATGAATTTGAAACTGAAGTTACTTATTTCTACTTCAACTCATTTGAAATTATTGTCACAAATTTAATAAATTTAAGATTTTACGTTCAAAGCAGTAGTTTGTAATATAATCGGCTTAGATGAGTATATTATGATGGTGATACTTGTGAAGATATTCATGTTTAAAAATTATTAAGAAATGAACTTTTTAAGTCTAATATAAATTTAAAATTTATTTTTAATATAATATAGAGTCTATTTTATCAAGATTATTAGGTTTATTAGGAGGATTACTTGCTATTCATATTATAGATCATCTTTATATATAAGTTTCATGTTGGAATTAAGTAGTCTCGTGAACGAAGTGTATTAAAGATCTCGTATTAACTAAAAACGAAGTTTCTTAATAGTTATAAATAGGTACACGAGGCTTTAGGTTCATTCCCTGTGTAATCTAGCTCAAGCTCAGGCTTCTCTGTTTTGAAATTTTCTGTGTTTTTCCGCTCAATAGTGAATCCTATCTCCTACCGGACATTGTCTTATGCATTTTGATGAGAAATTGAAACACTTTTTTTTCTAACAAACATTCTTGCAAGTACGAGTACTTAATGGGTACAAACTAGAGTGAAATTCTGACTCAGCAGAGTTTTAAGTTCTAGCTGATGCTTGAGTTCATTGTGTTTCATGCTCAAACCTGTGAACCCAGATGTTCTATGGCTTTCTTTATCATTAATGTTCCACATTTTTGTCTCCTATTCAGAATAAGGTCACATAATTGTGTCCCTATTATGGTAGACACTAAAAATCAATACATTGGTTAAGAGTTATTTTCATTCATTCTTGTCTGGTCATTAACAGGGCTTGACTTGGTCTACAGTGTGTTATCCGACAGCTCCAGTGTTTCATATTGTCTCTGCTGTCTTATTCTGTCAATTTTTCAACACATATTGTTCGTATCACATTGACATGAATATGAGAGTGTGTAGAAAAACAGCTACTGTGTACTCCAAGTCTATAAAATGAAATGAATTAAGATATACTAACTTAAAACTTTGATAATAGACTACTGTCTTTCTAGAATTTTAAGTTAACAAGTTATACATAATGGCAAAATGCTGTCGTTTTTGTACTAATTTATTATTTTAATGTATCTGTTAGGCTGCTAGGATTTGGTGTTCACCATCATGTCTCCTATATATTGGCTTTTCACTGTGCAATGGAAGACCATAATCCACTAATCATTTCATCTTATGGGAGAAAAACCCTATTCATCACTTAAATGGCGATAAACTTTCACGTGTCACCAATCAGCACTAAATAAAAGTTCTTCTTTACACATTTATTTTGGGGGGACAAAGAGTACGAGTAACAGAACTTATGTCTCAACTCAAACAATATAAATATGCACACCCTTTTGTCTCAATGCAAACACTAGACTGAATCTTACAGTTTCTTTCTCCATTTGTGTGTCTGGCATAAACTATCTACTGCTTCTGTTCTACTACTCATTCACTTGAAGCAATGCCAAAAGCCAATGAAAATGTTGATTCTGCAGCTGCTAAGATGGTTAGAGTTCCTCCAAGAAGAGGGCAAATAAAAGCCAAGATAATGACCAACTTGGTGAGAAAGGTAGAAGAAGCAGGGAGAGCCATTTGCAGCAAGGTGCAGGTGGCTGAGGAGTCACACGAACACACTTCACAACCACCTGACTCTAGTCATGCTTAAGTCTATAGAGTCATTAGCATTATGCTGCTTGGAGAAAAACCAACTTCACAGAAATTCCAACAGTGTATCTGGATCCTTTAATAATAGTTAGTTTCTGTGTTTTGGTCTTCTTTGCTCTAAAATTATTGTACCTCTGCTACTTGGCATGTATCTCAACTTTCAAGCTTAATTAAAGTGAGTCATGCACATAATCTACTCTTTAATTATATGCCTTCTTTCAATGTTACTTTGAATAATCTATTTGTAAATTGTGGTGGTAAATGGTGTGCTTCTATTGGGGTTTGTGCTGCATGGTATGCTCTAACTGATTAAGTAGAATTTCGTATACATTGTCAACAGTATACAGAGAAGGTTTTATTCCTTTGCATGGATAACATGTTGGGTAGCCTTCAATAAGAATTGGACATATAATCTCCATTCCTCATATTTTATTATTTGATGGCGATGGAAATTAGCCAAACCAAATTCCTAATATGTTAAAATAGCACTAAATATAAGTGGAACAAGTAGAAAAATGACATTAACAAATTTTAATTAACATGAAAAATTCTCTAAATTATGGACTCTAGTCCGGTAAAATATATCTCCTACTGAGTTGAATTATAACATCTCTTTTTAGATACAACAAAATTTTAATCCTGTTATCTTAGGTGGAGGTATAGTTCTCCTTATCCAGAAATACTCTTATTATGAGACTATACATTCTTTAGATGATACTTAGTGTTTAAGGTATCTCTTTCTTGAAACAAATTAATATGAGACAAGATATCTCTTCTTATAATTGCAAATGATTTTCTTTCTTATATATCTTTGTAAGTTACTAGTAACTTTCTTCTTTTCCTATAAATTGTGGTTTAGTTCCTCTTAAAATGGGGTCTCTCCCTCGCTTTTTTTAGGAAACTTTTATCTATTTTTAGTTTTCTCATCTTAAAGTTTCTCGTTCTTATAGGTTCGATAATAATAATATTATTAGGATATGTTGTAATATTATATTAAAAAGTAAATTTTAAATCTTAATCTTAAAAAATCGGTTTATAAGATAAACTGATTTATAAAATAAATTCTGTCCTCATTATGAATTATTGAAAGATCTTCCTCTAGTATAAGAATTTCCAAACATGAAATGACTTTAGGCACTCAGTTACCTTTAATTTTATTAACCACATTTATTAGTTCTAACCAAGAAGCAACTTCCATAAGGATTTCTAATTTGCATTTAGTTGTTTCTGGCTCTCTATTTGGAGAAACTCCAACCAAGAATTATACAATTATAAGACCTCAGAACAAAGATAAAATGCAGTTTGGCAAAGATGATAAACTCTCAATTGTAAATAAGAACTGCAATGAGGCATCTGGCACATCATGTTAGTCCTATATTTCCAATGAAAAGATCAAGGAAAGGCCAAAATAAAAGCCGTGTGAAGAATTTTAACTTTTTCAAAAACACAAGGGTCCACTAGGTCACCCACTTTTGATTTTTGTAACTCGGTAATGCTGCCCAACTACAAGTCCACCACTTCCCTTCACAACTAAAATTTGTGATTAACAATTCACAGTTATCCATCTTTAAATAAACAATAAATTCAGAAGAGAAATATAATTAAAATAAGAATGACCTATTATCTTAAGGTTCATGGAAAACTCCACTGTGTCCATGAAGAGAAGCACTTCTATGGTTTTGAACTAAAAACTTTTACAATAAAGAATAAGACATAGTACATTTATCACTGTCACAAGACCCAAATCAGACTATGAAAGAATGAATGTCATTGAGTGCTCAAAAGAAGTTGATGTATAGCACATGTTGTCTTGCCGCCACAATAGTTTCACAATGTGACAATGTGATGTAAACCTCTGCACTGTAATGAATATGTGTTTATCTTAAATCAGTGGATTATACAATTTCACTTGGATTTCATCATTATATAAATTTAGACCCAACATTTTTATAGTCTGAAAAGTAATTTTTATTAACAAAAGATAGTTAAGCAAGTTTTAATTTTGCTTTAGCTCTTAGTTTTCTTTGAAGCGTGAACATGAATAGTTTCACATATTGCTTTTGCGTATACTGCACGTGCATGTAGTGATCACCCACTTTGGCTTTATTTAGTTTGGTATTTTATAGACTTATTGTGGACATTTATCCAATTCTCTCACTCTCAATGTCCATCACCAATCAAATACATCTATTTTATAGAGATTTAAATCCTTCCACCTTCAATACCATTAATTATTGGATCTCATTGAATAAATGTCTCAATAAGTACTTTTAAAAAATAAAAATAAAAGTACATTTAAATATTGTTGGATCCAAGGTGAATTAATCTAATTTAGTTTTTATTAATACAAAGAAATATTAGTTTTTGATTTAAGTATACACAACTTCGTTTCTCTTCAAAAAAATACTTTACATATACATATATATTATTACACATTTTTAACTATTTATTTATTTAGAAAGTATGCGTCGTCATATGTCATGACTGCAAGATAATATTAATTGCATGTATTTGTTTCCATTTACAATCATTTTTACAAGAATTTTTGTGCCCACTTAGAGTTTAAAATACACAAAAGTCAAATTACACTAAAAGTATGTGTTCTCTAAATTAAAGAAAAGCAAAGAGTGAAATGACTACGACAGAAAAGGTACAGTGTGTTGCTTAAAAAGGATAAACAAATTGAGTTGTAAAAAAATTAAGTCAGTGAAATACAAGTATTTCAATGTACACCTTAACCTATTATGCAAAATGAAGAAGTGACAGACAAAGACTAATTTGAAGCCACTCTTCATAGAAGGAGGAGAAAAGGAATAAAAATAAGTACTAAATATAGACAACACTTTCGCTTATATCATAAGTTCAATCCTTCTTCATGAAAATAAGATTTTGTTTCTTGTTCGTAAATAACTCTCTAAAAATTTACATAGGTAGTATTAAATTTAAAGAGTCTTATTTTGAATTAGTTTTTCAAGAAGTAAATTCTAAGTCTATAGTGAACAAAAATATAATTTCTTTGTAAAAACATTTGTATGTAAATATTTAGTGATTTGTTTGTGAAAGAACACATATATGGTTAGATTCAAAACTAAGTAAAAGATAATTGTGTTATAATTAAGAGTGGTTACATATGTTTAACAATTATTAGTATGATTGTTTAGATAAAAAAAAAAAAATAGACGTAGTTGAGATGGACAAGTATAAAACATTTGTCTTCTTTTTCTTCCCTTTATCCATTTTATTATTTAAGCTAATCTTAGAATTATGTTTTTCTGTTTTTTTAAAATAATAATAATACTGCTTATTTCATTTGTGATCATTTGTGCGTAAATCAAACTTAGGATTCGATTCTTTTTTTAAGCATATGATCACTTCCCTTGTTAGAAAAAAAAAACAGTTAAAAAAATTATTAAAAACACAATTCAACTTAAGTATTTATGATATCTGGGAACTATGTTATGATAATTAATAACTTTAAGAAATTAAAGGAAGGATGATGGTGGAAAATTATAAGATGAAGTGAGATAAGCCCAATAAGTAATAGAGAGGTTACAAGATGTGACTTACACAAAATTAATTTATGTAAAAGGTAATTTATAAAATTCCATTATATTATACAAATATTTTTTAAATTTTTTACAAATTATTTTTAATTTATAAAAGAATTTTTTTTCTCCCAGATTTGCTTAGGAAAAACCCTATTTCAGGCCAACTTTAAACGAGTGGCAATGGACCAAACAATTTCTTTGAGTGTGATACCTTTCAACATGAGACTGTGACATATATGGTGATAGGTTCCACTTAATTCATAAATAGGAATTTTAAACACTAAAAGAAATTCTTATTATTTATCTGTGACGAAAAAAAAATGAATATGCATATCATATCAGATTTGTTTTTTTTTTTTTTAAAAGAGTAAACTATACTGTTACATAAATTTCAAATGTATTTGTGTAACTAAAATGTAAGATGGCTTCTGAGGTTAAGGTTAAGTTAAAGAATACGCAATTCCTCTCTCCATATTCTAATGTGATCAAGGGTTGTTTGGAAGGTTTTTTTTATACAATAGAAAAATAAGAAAAAAATATTTTAAAAAAATCAGTTTATGTATGAAACTAATTTGTAAAAATTATTTTATATAGCTTTTTAAATTATTTTTTTAACATGTACAAAAGTTTCATTTTAATTTATATAAAAGTTCATTTTACGTTTTTAAATGTTTATGAAAATCTTATCTTATATACTCAGGTCAGTTATTTTTTTTATTTTTTTGGTGTTGAAGCATATAAGGAAAATCAATCAGTACAACCCGGTGCGTCATTGTAAGAGTTGTTTTTATTTTTTTAAGTGTTTGTAGATGTGTATTGTTACGATCAGAAGCGAATTCAGAAATTTCCTATTAGGGTGAAAAAAAAATATAGTTTATGATAATTTTATTAAACTAATGTTATATGTGTTTTTACAGGAGATACAACTTTATAACATTTCTTTTAAGTGAAATAAGATTTTATTATAAAATACAATCGTTCTCTATATACTTTCTTAGTTAAAAAATATCATATTTTTAAGTATAGAGAAGTTATGGAATCACACACTTTTTCTGTAGGAGAAAATGTTTTTAGTAATTTAAAAAAAAAAAAACTTTGTGGTTTACAATGTTGTCCCATACCTTGCTACTGCATTCTCATTGAATAGGTTTGTATATGTAAATGAGCATGATAATATACTGTGACAGGACAATTTTTCTTATTCTAATGTTGATTTAATCTATATATTTACCTATTCAAAGTTTATTAACACACTTTTCTATTGACTTGTTCATTTAAAAAAAGAATATAAGCTTTCTTTTTCGGCATGGATTTTATCAGTTAAGGTTTGAGGTAGTATGATTCAAAATATGAAAATGTGTAATATATATTTTCTTAGGTCAATCTCAATAGAGATTTTTCCCATATCAGGAGTTAATTTTTCACTTGGAATTGGTGATGAAAAGTCCGAACAAATTGATCTAACCAAAAAGTATATATCTCTATCGATTTAACGTTATGTTACACGAGCAAAGTGAGAAAATGTACGACCTATCCTAATGAGATAAAATGTCTTTATGAGACAAAACATCAGAAAATGAAGAGGTTTTTTGGTTACCATAATGGCATGCAAATTCTTTTGCACATAACAAGCACTTCACCTCATGGGACCCTATTCGATTCAGAAAACCATGCTTTATAACTTCTGCTTGTCCAACTCGTCGTACCAAAACTCATCATACTGTTTCAAATTATTTGAGATCTGAGTACACATGCGGATAATATTACTCATTTGATAAAATAGATATAAGCAACTGTAGTTTCAAACCTTTCTAATTGAATTTAAGACCGAAGTTGTTATAATAGATTTAACAACCCAAAACAACATCACAACTTAGATTTAGGTGTTAATCTATAAATATATTATTAAGGATTGACTCAAACTCATTACTATCATTAAATACTTTTTTATATATTTTTCTTTAAATTCTTATTAACTTCAAAAATCTTATGTAATTAAATCTCACTCATTATTTTATCAACAAGCTCAACAACGATTTTAAAAAGAATTTTATTGGATCAAAATTCAGCTAGTATTAAATTTTTCTTAAATAATTTTACTGTTATGTCATTCAATGCCTACTAGATAAAATTATTTTATAGTACTTACTACAAGTCAAATAATTACATTAACATCATCATATCACCAAATAATTACATTAACATCGTCATATAATTACATTAACATCGTCATATCACGAAATGGACTCTTTTTGATTATTCAAAATTTATATAAAAATTATTTTTCAAGAAAACCTAACAAGTCCAAAATGTCATTATTGATATACAAAACAAAATTGACAAAATATAATCTCATTGCAATGACATATTTTTCAAGAATAAATTATCATCTTATTAATTTGAACAAAATTACAATCACAATATAGAATAAATTAATATATTGAGTTAATATATTGAATTAATTGTCAAGTCTCATCCCCATATTCCAAATAAGTATACCCATCCACGAAGAGGTTCTAGCAACTCTTGCGCATAATGAATAGGTCAAAAATCAATCTCATGTTTTTAACAAAGCTAAATACAATCCAGACTTAGCACAAATAAATAATTAAAAATGAGATAACGTATCTCTATTAAAAGTATAAAAATTTATATATATATATATATATATATTTTGATTATTTAGTTTCCTTCAGCAATTCAAGTGAAATATTTTATTTCAAATACACACTCTAATATGATGGTTAATTGTTTGAATGTAGCTTATCCTCCCCCTTCAGCTGCACCTCCACCAGTTGGTTATCCCACCCAAGACATTCCTCAATACCCTCAGAATTCGTCAATGGTGGAAACCAAGTCCAAGGGTGATGGCTTCTGGAAATGATGGTAATTATTCATTCCTCTTTCTCCCACATGCAATATTTTCAATCTCCTTAATTCAGTTTTTAACCCCTCAAAGTTTGATTTCTGAAAATACTTTTGTTTTTTCATTTATAAAATCAATTTTAATTTGTGAGGGTTCAGATTTTTTTTTTAGTTCTTGTTTTTGTTTTTTAATTTTTAGTAAGTTTAAGTCAAGATGAGAAGTATTAGTAGCTTTAGAGAGAATTATAGTATGATGAAAGACCTAACAAGAATAGTACTATGAAAAAAAATTTCAATTATTTTGGCATTTTTCTAAAAATAAATTTTAAGAAAAGATTTTTCAATCCTCAACCAAATATATTTTCAACTTCCATTTTCTGATTTCTTTGTAAATGGGATAAAATTTTTAAAAATAAATGAGACTGAAAATAAAATTAAAAATATTGACACCGAAATCCTTGATCTAGAATTTGAGAGGGCTAAAATTTCAGTTTCATATTTAATTTATATGTCTCTTTTTTTGGATCTAATCATTGATGATGTTCATTATTTTGTCGCAGTTGTGCTGTGTTTTGGATGCATTTTCTAAAGGCTCATATTACCTTCTATTTTATTCTATTGTTTAATGAATTAAGGATCCTTTCAATGTACTTAATACTTAGTTACTTATTTCTCGTTTGGGACTTATTTCTTATACTGTTTTCATTATACATTACATACTGTTTAATAAATTAAGGATCCTTTCAATGTACTTAATACTTAGTTACTTATTCCTCGTTTGGGACTTATTTCATATACTGTTTTCACTCTTATACATTACATCATTACATTTTAGGTAATTGTAATTATACTGTTTTTTCGGTGAATTGTGCTTTTAATTTTAATTATTAGAATTGATGAAAAAATTGTTTAATAGGTAGTAAACTAGTGTGTATGGGTATCGTGGGATGATGTTGATATAGAATATCAAAATTGATTATATATGAATATGAGAGTATTATACAATAAAAAAATAACTAGAAACAAAGTAAGACTGCGTAAGCTGATTTAAAAACTAAACTTTAAAAAATTTAAAGAAAAAAAACTTTTGATAATAAGTGAGATTAAGTGCGATAATAAATTGTTCATAAAACATTTTTCTACTAAAGATCATTATTAATTTTACACTATTATGATAATCCACGTAGAGAAGAAACTTTTGAACATATCTGTTTTCTTAATTTTATTTTTATTTTTTAAAATTATTTAATAAATATTTAAATAAATATAAGTATAATTATTATCCTACATGATATATATATATATAATACTTTGAGTATAGAACAAATGGTATAAAAGTTTTTACTTTTAAAACAATGACCGATATATACCTGGTTTTGGAAAATAGAAAACTCAAAATCGTATCATATAAAATTTGTATATAGATGGTTGATAAATTATCTTTTGGGAGAGAGTGGGGCGATGAGGGGGTGTCTGATAAATTATGAAACGTGAAAGTTCTTCCATCAACCCAATATTTTGCATGATGTGTTATTAATAATAAAGTGGCTATGAGTGATAACTTACAAAAGAGAAACTGTGGTGGAGAACAAAAGATGTGTATTATGTAGAACACAAAAAGAATTAGCGACACATTTGTTCTTCTCTTGCACTGCTGACACTAGTATTTGGCAAACTTGTGATACATGGACAGAAGTTTCATCAGCACATTAGAATTGATGGAGGAGCTCCTAGGTGCTTTAGCTTGTAGCGCACGTTCCAATGGAAGAAGAGGACGTTCAAGCCTTTTGCATCGAACATAATGCCTGGGAGTAGCTCCTCATGATGCAGAAGTACTGGATATAGAAGGATTCACCATAGAAGGAAGTGTGAAGGCGAAGATTGGTGAGGTTTTGGTGAAGTAGATAGTGAAAGCCTTGAAGGAGGTTGGGCCAACCTTCAAGAGAGAGCTTCTAGCTTATAGGAGAAGAATCTCAATGTGAAACTTGAGGTAATGTGCTGAAAATTTTGCAACATTTTATTATTCAAATCAAGTCTACAAGAGAGATTCCTAGACCTCTTATGCAAGCTATCTAGGTAGGGTATGGGAGAAGCTAGGTCTAAAAACCCTAGCTTATAAGACAAGCTTCTAACCCTAGCTTCTATTACAAGCTTCCCAAACCTAGCTTGCACTCCAAAGCTCTCACAAGATGGTGACAAGTGGCACAAGGAGAGAGCTTCTTATGCTACTTCGACTCCTTATCAAGCCCAACATTATTTATGGACCTCAAGGCCCAAACTTACACTACATGGCCCAAAAATACAAGGCCTAAATTTATTCTACTTAGCCCAAATACAAGGCCCAAATTATTCTAAACTATTCTAAACAATTTATACAAATTAGAGGCCTTCTCCTTAATATTCTATTTTCTCCAAAGGGATTTCTTCATGTTTGTATTTGGGCCCGAGTAGTTGATTAAAAGCCTAAATAGGATGAGATGGGCCCAATCTTCTAGAAAGCTCTTAATTCTCCCTCTGGCTCTTTATGCTTTTTATTCTTTGATTAATGTCGCTGGGGCGTACTCCACAAAGAATAGTGCCAAAGAGTACACTTCCTAAAGTTTGAACTTGTACATATAAGCAATAAATAAAATAACATGTGGAAATCTACGTGGATAGCTATAATATGATGAATATAGAACATAATATAGCAACATAAGAACAATATCATTTTTTGGAATAAAAGATTATATTGAATTTAGAAGAAATATCCTTAACACAACTTAAAACTTAGTCATGGATAACAAATAAGCACAATAAAACAAATTTTTCATACTCATCAATGTTTGAACACGATTAATTTCTTAAAATGTTGATAATGTAAAGTAACATTGGTATATGGATAACAAATAAGTTCAATAAAACAAATCTTTCATACTCATTGATGTTTGAACCTGATTAGTTTCTTAAAATATTGATAATGTAAAGTTACATTGCTAAGGCCAAGGTGTGGAAATAAAAACAGGGCATGGGTTAAGTGTCTAGGGTTCTCAGTTCACAGCCAACTAAATACAATCTATATCTAATGTTATTCTAGTGGGATGCTTTCCGTGGTATGCTACACTATTCAATAATATATGAAAATAAGAAAACTTGGAATAATTTTGCTTATGCCTCTGTATGTGGTCTTAAATTATTAGGGAAATACTCTATTATCCTCTGCATATGCCAACTAAAACTCTAAGAAAATGGGAGTTCTACAAGTTTTTCTATTCCAGGTGTAAAAGTTGAGGGATATAAAGACTTGCAAGTGGGGATCCTAAGCTCAAAGAAAATAGTGAAGGTGACTAATTTGCAAAAAGAGTGAAAATGAGACATAAACAAGATAATATTATGTACATAAACTAAAAATATTTTCACTTGTACGTGTTATGATATAGGAATATTGTTGCATACTTGCACATATGATAAGCTAAAATGTAGATAAAAAGTAATAATGTATGACCAGTAATAAAGGTTCTGTTAGGGAGGTTTCTTAAGAAGTGGGTTTTAAACATAATCTAACCTTACAAAATCGACTTGTAAGTTAGGTTTACACCACTTATATATTATGAATTGACTTTATCTTTGGTAGACGTGAGATGTTCAACACACCCTCCGTCATGTTGAGACTGTCTAACTCGTGAGTGAAACTATATTTATGGATGGTCTGATAGTAATTTGATAGCGGCCCAACAGTGGGTGACACGATAGGTCTATCAAATCTCGCTAGAATAGACACTGATACTATCTTAAAAAGTGAATTTTAAACCTAACTTAACCTTACAAAATCAACTTGTAAGATGAGGTTTGCACCCGCTTGTATATTATAAATTGACTTTATCCTTATTGATGTGAAATCTTTAACAAAATTACATTGCAATATCTATATATATTTTTATGATATTTTATACCTTGTATTTGGATTGGCACACAGTCCTATATATTTTATATCTTTCTTATTGCTAATAAAAAAACTGATATATAAAAACCTAAAACCTAAAAAAGAAGTTGTTTATAAAAAATATTTACATAGGATAAATTCATTGTTTCTTTTATAAAAAAAAACAATCTATAACTATAACATTTGTAGGTAGCACAAGCAGAAACTTTTAACACGTGTCACTCTCTTATAATTTCACAAAAATTAAATCAAAACAAAAACTTACCTATAAAGGAAAGCAAGACACGTGTCAAACAAAAACAATGAAATCGTGGAAGCTCAAATATGTGACATCTGGCAACCGTGCATGTCTCCATTTGTCCATTCAAATTTCAAATTTCAATTTTCAAAACGCCCAAATTCAAAATGCCTGCCTCTATCTTTGTCTATAAAACCCTCATTCTATGGATGACCAAACTTGAGTTTGGGTAAAGTTTATGTCTTTTGGGGGTGATGTTGTTGATGTGACGATCATTTTGGGGATGGTTTGCGATTCTTATATCTTCTCCAGGACATAACTCCAGGTTCAGAGTGAAGTATGTTCTGTGTCTTTTCAAATAGTGAACTAGAAGAAGGACAAATTACGGTATTCTTGCAGTCCTACTACTCGTGCTAGATATTTGTTAACATTTTTTTATTGGGAGTAACTTTTTCTATATTGTTGCAAGCTTGGAGTTGTCTCAGAAATGTAACATATCTGAAGCAGAAGAATGACGAACTATGGTATTCTTGCAGTCTTACTACTCGTCCTAGATATTTGCTAACATTTTTTATTGGGAGTAACTTTTTCTATATTATTGCAGGCTTGGAGTTGTCTCAGAAATGCAACATATCTGAAGGTTTCATGTACAGTTGCTAGAGTTGGTTAATCCAGAGACTCGAGTGGAAGATTGACATATAAAAGAAAGGAGCGCAAAGTGAAGACGGGTTCCACATGTTTAAGATAGGAATTTAGCCAAATTTGAATGTTGTAAAGTCCTTTACTGTTTGTTATTGAATCAATAAATGAAGCATACTTTTTTTCCATATAGCAATGTTCTTAAACTCCTTTATTGTTTGATATTGAATCAATAAATGAAGCATACTTTATTTTTATTGTTGGTAACTTAACCGATTCACTTAATAGTTTTAATGCATTCAAACACGCCGACCAAGCTTCAATTAGTACTTATAAACACCTGCGTGACAATCTGAAGGCATTCAAACACCTCGGAAAATCCTCACTTAGCACTGATAAATACCTTTGCCAAAGTTTCAATGCAATCAAGCATGTCTGCCAAGCCACCCTTAGCCTTTACAAACATGTCGGCTAGAGTTTTAATGCGTTAAAAAATGTCAGCCAATCCACAATTAGCACTTATAAACACCTCCCTGTCAGTTTCAATGTATTAAAACTCCTGGGCAAATACTCACTTAGCACTTATAAACACTTGCATGACAGTTTCAATGCATTCAAACACGTCGACCAAGCTTCAATTAGCACTTATAAACACCTGTGTGACAGTTTGAATGCATTCAAACACGTCGGCCAATCCTCACTTAGCACTTATAAACACCTCCCCGACAGTTTGAATGCATTAAAACACCTAGGCAAATACTCACTTAGCACTTATAAACACCTGTGTGACAGTTTCAATGCATTCAAACACGTCGGCCAAGCTTCAATTAGCACTTATAAACACCTTCATGACAATTTGAATGCATTCAAACACGTCAGTCAAACTTCAATTAGCACTTATAAACACCTGCGTGACAGTTTGAATGCATTCAAACACATCGGCCAAGCTTCAATTAGCACTTAAAAACACCTGCGTGACAGTTTGAATGCATTCAAACACGTCGGCCAATCCTCACTTAGCACTTATAAACACCTCCCCGATAGTTTGAATGCATTAAAACACCAGGGTAAATACTCACTTAGCACTTATAAACACCTGCGCGATATTTTGAATGCATTCAAACACGTCGGCCAATCCTCACATAGCACTTATAAACATCTCCCCGACAGTTTGAATGCATTAAAACACCTTGGCAAATACTCAACACTTATAAACACCTGGGCGACAGTTTCAATGCGTTCAAACACGTCGGCCAAGCTTCAATTAACACTTATAAACACTTGCGTGACAGTTTGAATGCATTCAAACAAGTCGGCCAATCCTCACTTACCACTTATAACATGACAAAATAAGCAAATAATCACAGATTATTAAAGCGGTATACTCACAGATTAAGAAACATGCAATAAACATGTCATGACATTAATTAGAAAACACAAATTTGATATCGAACGGTAGTCTTCCAACCAAATTAACAAAGTTCCAAATAAAAAAGTCAGAATTAACAAAGTTCAAAATACCAAATTCCAAGTAAAACATCGAAATATCATAGTCCAAATAAAACTTCAAACATCGTCCTCCACGAGCTTTTCGCCTGCTATATCTTTATCCATGTCAAAAATGGAGCAATCAATAGGGTGATGAAGTGCGAATTGACGAAGGCCCTCTGAAATCCGTCTTTGAACGCCTCCTGGCATACATTACTGAACTCTCCAAGTTTAGATATCAACTCTGCTTCACTTTTTTCCTTCGCTTCTTTGATCAAACATAGTTGATCCTCTGCATTTTTAGCTCTTAGCTGAGCAGCATCAACCAGTACCTTGCCAGCCCTGACCTCTTCCTTCGCAGCTTTGGCCTCTTCCTTGAAGGTTTTGGCTTCTTCCTTCATAGCTTCGGCCTCTTTCTTCGGAGCATCAAATCGTTGCTCAACAGATTGGGCTCTTTTTTTGGTCTCTTGCAATTCAGCCTCAACCTCTTTCAACTTATCCTCGACGACCTTCCATTGAAGCTTTTCAAATCTTTGTAATTCAGCCCTATATTCAGTGTCGATGTCCTTTAGGTTTTCTTGAGCTCGCTCCAGCATTGTCTTCTGCCACCCAAAGTCCGACTCCAAATTCTTGATTTCCACAAGTTTCATATCCAGTGTATCTGAAAGATGTTGCTTCTCCTGCCGTAGTCCTTCAACTTCATTCTCCAACGATCGTATTTCATTGTTGTCGATGGTAGAATCCATGAGTCTCGCTGACAATGCCATTGCACGGCCCAACATGGCAAAAAGAGAATTTAACATGCCCCAATTTCCCACAGAATCTAGCATCTCTTTATCAAAATTAGATGGAAAGTCCAAACTCACCAATGTTGACCTCACTAAGTCTGTGTCCATGTTAAGCTCCCAGAGTGAATTTTCCTCCGCTTTGCAGATCCCGACATGGTTTACCCGACAGAGAGGTCATGGGCCAAAGTAGAATAGTCATAGCAGATTAGACAACTTTTGATCCTCAACTGGAAGCCTGGTGCTAATCGAAGATTGGGGAGAAGGGTCAATGTTGCGCGCAGAGTTGTTTGGAGTCCGCGAGGAAGATAAAACAATTTTAGATAATTGAGGTTGAGTCTCGGGTGACATTTCAAAAGCTATCATTGTTTGATGATTGTTGTGCTTAATTTGAATCTCCACTACTGGGCCTGAGTTCCCCCTCTTTGTAGACGAGTCATCCAACAATTTTGATGAGTCCTCCTCATGCTCTGAAGCCCTTATGGGTTGTGGATTGTTCTGCTGCATAGTGGAGTGGTCGGGTGGGCATGAGTTTCCCCTCTGGGAAGAGGAGTCCTCCAGCAGTTTTGATGAGTCCTCCTCATGCTCAGAAGCCCCTATGGGTTGAGGATTGTTCTGCTGCATAGCGGAGTTGTGGGGTGGGCATGAGTTATCCCTGTTTGAGGACGAGTCCTCCAGCAGTTTTGATGAGTCCTCATCATAATCTGAAGTCACCATCTTCCTCTTCTTAACATTTTCCTGTTGTTCTTCATTGGGGACGACAGAGGTAGCTACAGCACGGAGGACGTTGCGATTCAAATGACCCATCAGTTCTGCACAAACAAACTCATCTATTAGACTATGACAAACATTACAGAACTTACATAAGCAGACACAACTCACCATTCAAATATTGTACAGGTTCCTCTACTGAATCCATTAGCTCTTTAGTGGGTAAGAGTTTCCTGTATGAAATCCTGAAATCAATTAGAAATTGTATGTCGACCTTTTCCTGGTTCGTCCGCTGATGTGCCTCCCGAGATTTGAACTTGGTGGGGATGAGCCAACAAAGAGGAAACCTTGGGGCATAGTTCTCATCGAACAGTATACTCCTCAACGGATCAGTCTTCATAGCTTTTACTTTAAAGAAAGCATCCTTGAATGCATTGAATGAATTTTTGTATAGGGAAAACAATTTGAGACGCGTATTTGCATGGGCCAAAGAAATCCAGCCAATCGACTCCCCGTATTTGATTTGGTAAAAGAACATGAACTTATTTACAATGGGCTCTATACTCAAATATTTACAAAGGATTTGGAACGCCTTCAAAAACCCCCAGGTGTTTGGATGAAGTTGGCTAGGCGCGGTCTGCCTTTCGGTCAACATTTGGCATTCAAAAGAAGAAAGAGGAAACTGAATGCCAAATTGTGTCACCATGTACTCATATACATATGTATAGCCATCGTTGTTGAGAGGAGGCGACATGTACACCCTCTCGAACGGCCTAGGACCACTCAGGCATACGAAAGGGATGAATTCTCTTGGGCAAACATGGTACATCTTCAACGCCTCTTTCAGATACGTATTTCTACACCTATACTGAAATTGGTCAACCTCCCCGCTTACCCAAACGTAATCACCGTCTGAAGGAGGAGGGTATTTGAGTCTTTTAGTAGGTTTCTTCCGTGGTGGCTCATCCCAAGATTGAGGCTAAGCCTTACGCTTTAAGGGTTTACGCTAAATGGCTTTGGAAATGGAGTTACGTTGTATGGGTTTCGGAGTACTAGAAACAGAAACAGAAATAAAAGCCATGGAAGCAAGATCGGAGTTACCAAATGAAACAATTCTAACAAAATTGTAGGCAAGTAAGACAACAAGATCAGAGATTCGACGAATCTGCTTTCTTTGAATGGCGCGAGTAGACCTTAGAAAGTAAAACTCGAAACGCAGCGTTTTGAGTCAAAAGATTGGTGTGCTAGGGCCACGTCAGCTTTTTGTCAACGAATCAAAGCATGCCACATCATTCACGTACGTCCTGTCATTTCAAAATTATAATTATAAAGAAAACCCCCTCATTAATGCTCTGTCAAATTGATAAAACCTCTCATTAATGCTCTGACAACTTTATAAGCCTCACTTAGCACTTATAAACATGTCGGCCAAGTTTCACTTAGCTCTTATAAACATCTCCGCCTGAGTTTGAATGCATTAAAACACATCGACCAATCCTCACTTATCACTAATAAATACCTCTACGAGAGTTTGAATGCATTCAAACACCTTTGCCAACCTTCAGTTAACACTTATAAACACCTCGACGAGAGTTTGAATGCATTGGAACATGTCAGCCATGCTTCACTTAGCAGTTATAAACAACTCCGTGACAATTTGAATAAATTAAAACACGTTGCCCAATCCTCACTTAGCACTAATAAATACTTCCGCCAGAGTTTGAATGCAATCAAACACGTCTGCAAAGCGTGACATAACACTTATAAACACTTCAACGAGAGGTGAAATGCATTAAAACACATCGGCCAATCCTCACTTATCACTAATAAATATCTCCGCGAGAGTTTGAATGCATTCAAACACCTTTGCCAACCTTCAATTAACACTTATAAACACCTCGATGAGAGTTTGAATGCATTGGAACACATCGACCATGCTTCACTTAGCACTTATAAACACGTCGGCGAGAGTTTGAATGCATTCAAACATGTCCACAAGACTTCACTTAGCACTTATAAACACGTGGGCGAGAGTTTGAATGCATTCAAACATGTCCAGAAAGCTTCACTTAGCACTTATAAACACGTCAACCAAGCCTCACTTACAACTTATAAACACCTCAAAGAGGGTTTGAATGCCTTCCAAGATGTCGGCCAAGCTTCGATGCATTAAAATATGTCGGCTAAACATCACTTACCACTTATAAACACCTCAGAGAGAGTTTGAATCATTCAAATGCATCGTCCAATCCTCATTTACCACTTATAAACACCTCGGAGGGAGTTTGAATGCCTTCCAAGACGTCGGTCAAGCTTCGATGCATTAAAATACGTCGGCCAAACATGACTTACCACTTATAAACACCTCAGAGAGAGTTTGAATCATTCAAACATGTCGTCCAATCCTCATTTACCACTTATAAACACTTCGGAGAGAGTTTGAATGCCTTCCAACACCTCAACCAAGCTTCCCTTAACACTTATAAACACTTGCGTGATAGTTTGAATTCATAAAAACATGTCGTCCAATCCTCACTTAGCACTGATAAATACCTCCGCCAAACTTGAATGTAATCAAACACGTCTACAAAGCTTCACTTAGGACTTATAAACACCTTGGCAACCAAGCCTGTGTCTCTTTGTGTATTTAAATTTCAAATTTCAAAACGCCCACCTCTATCTTTGTCTATAGAACCCTCATTCTGTGGATGACCAAACTTGAGTTTGGTTAAAGTTTACAACTTCTGGGGTGATGTTTTTTATGACGATCTTTTTGGGGATGGTTCAGTTTACATATTGTTTGCAGTGTTACTATGCTTGCATTGCGATTCTTATATATTCTCTAGGACATATGTCGACGTTGAGAGTGATGTGTGTTCTGTTACTGAGTGAGTTCATTGCGTGTTTAGGTAGCGTGCACTCGTGACATCCCTTCAAAGAAGGTTTCTAGAGATGTTATTAACAGCTTGCTCGAAACACACAGGGAAGCAGAAGAAAGACGCATCATTGTCTTCCAGGCGTACTCCTCCTAGGTATGTTTTTGGTATTCTTTTAACATTTGTTATCGGGAGTAACTTTTTGCATATTGTTGTAGGCTTGGAGTTCCAGAGCATATCTGTGCATGCTAGGTATGTTTTCTGTACTCATTTAATTTAATGTGGATCGTCGACGACCTCATATTCAACATATCTGATTTGTATTCTTTTATGTTTTTACTTATTTGTTCTTTTAAATTAAGGTTGGATGTGGACCGTCGACAAACTCATATGTCCTGGAGATTATATAAGAATCCCAATACCAAAAGAGTAACACTGCAAAGACTATGTAGACTAGCCCATTTCCAAAAGATGAAAAATTAACACAAACTCAATATCGTTAAAATAAAAACTCAAATTAAAGGTGTACATGGGAAGGAAAGGATCACGAAGTGGAGACGAGTTTCAGATGTTTAAGATAGGTTTTCTGAATTTTAGGAATTTGGCCAGATGGGAATGTTCTTGAGTCCTTTACTGTTTGTTATTGAATGAATAAATGAAGCATACTTTATTATTATTGCACGTAACTTAACTTTAGCAAATATAAACACCTCGGTCAAACTTCTTATAGCAGATATAAACACCTCGGTGAAGCTTCTCATAGCACATATAAACACCTCCACCAAGCTTTTTTAGCACATATAAACACCTCAGCGAAGCTTCTCATAGCACTTATAAACACCTCAGCAATTGGTTTAATCTAATCAAATACGTCAGCCAAACATGACATATACACCTTAACTGAATAACTTTTATTACCAAATGCACGGGAGACATTGCCTAGGTGTTTAGATTGCAGGGCTATCTTGGATTATGTTGTGAATAATGTGGTATTATTTCAGGGATATCTATAATCTATAATAATTATAACATTTTGAGGTAGCACAAGCGGAAATAGTTGACTCTCTGCCATAATTTGCGAACAAATTTAGCAACAGACATGTCAATCACAAACCATCAAGTCGTGGCATCTGACGTCTGTGACCACTGGTAACCTTTCAACCACGTATTCAAATTTCAAATTTCAAATTTGAAAATTCAAATAGAGACTTTATCTTTGTGAGGTAATACAAGCAGAAATAGTTGCCACGTGACTCTCTGCCATAATTTATGTACAAATTCAGCAACAGACGTGTCAATCACAAACTATGAAATCATGGAAGCTTATGTCACATGGTTACCTATCAACCATGTATTCAAATTTCAAATTTCAAAAGGAGACATTGTATCTTTGTCAAAAATGTCTATAAAACCGTCATTCTGTGGAATAACAAACTTGCAAGATTTGGGTAAAGTTTACATTCATGATGTTGCTTTTGGGGATGTACATATTCTTGGCAGTGTTACTATTTTGGCCTTGTGGTTCTTATATCTTCTCCACCAAAGTGTCTTTTGATTACCCCGTCTTTGTGGTATTCCTCTTAGGCATGCCTGGATTTGAGATATTCCTGTTAGGCATTTTGAGATATTCCTATTAGGCTTTTTTGTTTTAAGTTTCGCTATATTGTTGCAGGCTTGCCAGAGAGCTTTGGAGTTACGAAAGAGAAAGTTTAACCTTAAAGTGTGACCTTTCAATATATCAGAACAACAAAATGTGGTCCTGATCCAAAGAAAACAATTCTACAAATTTCTTCCATTTATCAACTAACTAAACCTCAACACCAATTTTTTTCCAATTCACTCTCCATCTACCACTGTTAGGAAGCTCAAGTAACAATGGATTTGATTTTACCAGCACTAAGAGAAAATACTAGCTGCCCATTTGAAGAAGTGAATGTCACTGCCATGGTCATAAGTTATTGTTTAACAAACCAAACAGACTTGGGTGCCTAAATTGTTTGAGGCAAATTTTCATTTTTTTTTCCAATTCACTCTCCATCTACCACTGTTACGAAGCTCAAGGAACAATGCATTTGATATTACCATCAGTAAAAGAAAATACTAATTCCCCATTTCAAGAAGTGAATGTCATTGCTATTGTCATAAGTCATTGTTTAACAAACCAAACAGACGTGGGTGCCTAAATTGTTTGAGGCAAATTTTTATTTGCAATCAGAACCAATGTCCTATAAATATTATTTGTAATGGCCAAATATGACATTAACAGATTAACTAAATAACTGTTATCACTAAATCCAAGGGACACATTGAAACACCTTTGCCAACCTTCAGTTAGCACTTATAAACACCTCGACGATAGTTTTAATGCATTGGTACACGTTGGCCATGCTTCACTTAGGACTTATAAACACCTCCTCCTGCGACAGTTTGAATACATTGAAAGACGTCAGCCAATCCTCCCTTAGCATTAATAAATACATCGGCGAGAGTTTGAATGCATTCAAACATGTCAGCCAATCCTCACTTAGCACTAATAAATACTTCCGCCAGAGTTTTAATGCAATCAAACACGTATGTAAAGCTTGACTTAGCACTTATAAACACCTCTTCGAGAGTTTGAATCATACAAACACGTCGGCCAATCCTCACTTACCACTTATAAACACCTCAGCCAAGCTTCACTTACAACTTATAAACACCTTTGCCACAATTTCAATGCATTAAAACATCTCGGCCAATCGTCACTTAGCACTAAATACCTCCGCCATAGTTTGGATGCATTCAAACATGTCGCAAAGCTTCACTTAGCACTTATAAACACCTGTGCGACAGTTTGATTGTATTAAAACATGTCGACCAATCCTCACTTACCACTTATAAACACCTCTGAGAGAGTTTTAATGTCTTCCAAGACATCGGCCAGAGTTTGAAACCAATCAAACACGTTTGCAAAGCTTCACTTAACACTTATAAACACCTCTGCGAGAGTTTGAATCATACAAACACTTCGGCCAAGCCTCACTTAGCACTTATAAACACCTCGGAGAGAGTTTGAATTCCTTCCAACACGTCGGCCAAGCTTCACTTAGAACTTATAAACACCTTTGCGACAATTTGAATGCATTCAAACAGGTCAGTCAAGTTTCACTTAGTAGTTATAAACACCTGTCGGACCGTTTGAATGCATTCATACACGTCGGCCAATTCTCACTTAAAACTAATAAATAACTCCGCCAGAGTTTGAATGCATTCAAGTACATCTACAAAGCTTCACTTAGCACTTATAAACACCTTGGTGAGAGTTTGAATCATACAAGGACGTCGCCCAAGCTACACTTATTAAAGCGGTATAGAGATTATTACGCTGTCAAAAGAAGCACATAACCACATATTATTAAAGCGGTATACACAGATTAAGAATCATACAATAAACATCTCATGACATTAATTAGAAAACACAAATTCGATATCGAACGGAAGTTTTCCAAGCAAATTAACAAAGTTCCAAATAACAAAGTCAGAATTAACAAAGTTCAAAATACCAAAGTCGAAGTAAAACATCAAAATATCATAGTCCAAATAAAACTTCAAACATTGTCCTCCACGTTCTTTCCATTTACCACATCTTTATCCATGTCAAATATTGAGCAATCAAGAGTAGGGTGATGAACTGCGAATTGACGAAGGGCCCTCTGAAATCCATCTTCGAATGCCTTCAAATCGATGTTACCAAAGTCTGCAATTTTAGATATCAGCTCTGCTTCCCTTTTGTCCGACGCTTCTTTGATCAAAGATAGCTGATACTCTGCAGTTTTGGCTCTTAGCTCAGCAGCATCAGCCAGTTGCTTGGAAGCCCTAACCTCTTCCTTCGCAATTTCAGCCTCTTCCTTACAGGTTTTGGCTTCTTCCTTCACAGCTTCAGCTTCTTTCTTCTCAACTTCAAATCATTCCTCAATAGATTGGCCTCTCTTTTTTTTCTCTTCCAATTCAGCCTCAACCTCTTTCAACTTATCCTCGATGGTCTTCAGCTGTGCAGATGTTTGCTGCTCAAATTTTTCATGTTCAGCCATATAAAAATCATGTACATCCTTTAATTTTTCTCGAGTGTGCTCCACCATTGTCTTCTCCCTCCCAATAGCTGACTCCAAATTCCTTATTTCTTGAAGTTTCATATCTAGTGTATCTGAGAGTTCCTTTTTCTCCAGTCATAGTCCTTCAATTTCATTCTTCAAGGTACGTATATCGTTGATGTCGACGGTAGAATCCATGAGTCTCGCTGACATTGCCATTGCATACCCCAACATGGCAAAAAGAGAAGTCAACATGCCCCGATTTCCCACATAGTCTAGCAACTCTTTATCAAAAATAGATGGAAATTCCGAACTCCCCAATCACGACCTCACCAACTCTGGGTCCATGTTAAGTTCCCAAAGTGAGTTGTCCTCCGGTTTGCAGATGCCAACATGGTCTACTCGGCAGAGAGATCCTGGACCAAAGTAGAATAGCCCTGGTAGATTAGGAAACTTTGGAACCTCAACTGGAGGCCTAGTGCTGACCGAAGATTTGTGAGAAGGTGTAATGGTACGCACATAGTTGTTTGGAGTCGCAGAGCAAGATGGAGCAACTGTAGATTGTTGAGGTTCATTGTCGAGTTGGATTTCAGAAGCTACCACTGGCCGAGGATTGTTCTGCTCAATTTGAAACTCCTCTTCTAGGGTTGAGTTCCCCCTCTTCGAACCCGATAACTCAACCATTTTTTGTGAAACTTCGTCATGCTCTGAAGCCCCCATTGGTTGAGGATTCTTCTGCTGCATATGGGAGGCATGAGTTGCCCATCTTTGAGGCCGACTCCTTCAGCTGTTTTGAAGAGTCCTCCTCATGATCTAAATACACCACCATCTTCCTCTTTCTAGCACTTTGTTGTGGTCCTTCTTCGGCCACCACAGAGGCAGCTACAGCTTAGAGGACCTTGCGATTTCACCGTCCCATTAGTTCTACAAAAACAAATTCATCTGTTAGACTATGACAAACATGACATCAGTGACATGACCACACACAGCTCACCATTCAAGTACTCTATAGGGTCCTTGGCGTCAACCGAATCCATCAACTCTTTGGTGAGTAAGGGGTCCCCGTATGAATTTCTAAAATCAATTAAACATTGTATGTCGACCTTTTCCTCGGTTGTAAGCTAATGTTCCTCCCGAGATTTGAATTGGTGAGGATGAGCCAATAAAGAGGAAACCTTGGCGTATTGTTCTCATCGAACAATATACGCTTCAAGGGATCAGTCTTTGTAGCTTTTACTTTAAAGAAAGTAGGTTTGAATTCCTTGAATGAATCTTTGTACAGGTAAATAATTTGAGACACGTATTTGCAGGGCCAAAGAAATCCAGCCAATTGACTTCTCGTATTTTATTTGGTAAAAAAACATGAACTTATTTACAGTGGGTTATATACTCAAATACTTACAAAGGATCTGGAACGCCATCAAAAGCGCCCAGGTGTTTGGATGAAGTTGGCTAGAGGCGGTTTGCATTTCCTTCAACATTTGGAATTCAAAAGAAGAAAGAGGAAACTGAAAGCCAAAGTCTCTCACCATGTATTCATATATATTTGTATAGTCATCGCAGTTGACAGGAGGCAGCATGTACACCCTCTCGAACAACTTACAACCACTCAGGCCTACGAAAGGGATGAATTCCGGTGGGCAAACATCGTAGATGCTCACAACCTCTTTCACATACGTATTTGTAAAGATAAACGCAAATCGCTTAACATCCCCGCTTACCTATTTGTATTTAGCGTCGGAAAGAGGAGGGTATTTGACTCTTTTGTTAGGTTTCTTCCTCGGTGACTCTTTTAACTCTTTCACGCTTTAAGGGTTTGGCAATGGCCTTACCCTTCTCCTTCCCTAACTCAATGTCTGAAGCAGAATAATATCCTATTGGTTGCACCTCAATAGCAACTTTCGTACTACCACTAGAACTCCCACCAGAAACATAATCAAAAAAAGAAGACATGGAAGCAAGAACTTACCAAATGAAAGAACTCAAACAAAACTGGAGCCAAGAGCGACAACAAGATCGTTGATTGTCGTGAGCATGGTTTCTTTGAATTTGCAGAGTGAATGTTTCAAACATTCGTAACCTATTTTAAAACTAAGAAGTCGAGCTTAGAAAGTGAAACTCAAAACGCAATGCTTTTAGTCTAAAATTTGGTGTAATAGGGCCACGTCAGCATTTTGTCAACGAATTAAAGCAGGCCATGACAGTCACGTACGTCTTGTCATTTCAGCATGCCAAAGAATTTTCTTCACCTACCAATGTCGTATCTTAGGAGACGAGAAGAAAAACCCCTCATTAATGCTCTGACAAATTGATAAAACCCCTCATTAATGCGCTGAGAACTTTATAAGTCTCGCTTAGCACTTATAAACACTAAACCCTAAACACGTCGACCAACCTAACTTCGCACTCATAAAGCATTCGATGAAAGTTGAATGCATTCAAACACATCGGCTAAGCCTCACTTAGCACTTATAAACACCTAGGCCAGAGTTTGAATGCATTGAAACACGTCGCCAAAGCTTCGCTTAGCACATCGTAACACCTCGGTGAGAGATTGAACAAATACAAACACGTCGTCCAAGTCTAACTTATCACTTATAAACACCTCGACGAGAGTTTGAATGCATTGGAACACGTCGACCAAGCCTTACTTAGCAATGATAAACACCTCCGCGGCAGCTTGAATGCATTAAAACACGTTAGTCAATCCTCACTTAACACTAATAAATACCTCCATGAGAGTTTGAAAGCATTCAAACATGTCCACAAAGCTTCACTTAGCACGTATAAACACGTTAGATAAAGTTTGAATTCCTTCAAACACGTCGGCCAAGTTTCAATGCATCCAAAAACCTCGACCATCTTTCACTTAGTAGTTATAAGTACCCAGGCTAGAGTTTGAACAAATTCAAACACATCGGCTAACCTTCATTAGCTCTTTGAACACCTCGACGAGACTTTGAATGCATTCAAACACATTGGCCAACCTTCATTTAGCACTTATAAACACGTCGGAGAGAGTTTGAATTCCTTCTAACACGTCGGCCAAGTTTCACTTAGCACTTATAAACATCTCTGTGACAGTTTGAATGCATTCAAACACCTCGACCATCCTTCACTTAGCACTTATAAACACCAATGCTAGAGTTTGAGTACATTTAAACACCTAGGCCAGGCTACACTTAGCCCTTATAAACACCTTAGCGAGATTTTGAATGCTTCCCAACACCTCGGCCAACCTTCAAAGAGCACTTATAACTAGCTCAGGTAGAGTTTGAATGCATTGAAACACCTAGGCCATCCTTCACTTAGCACTTATAAACACCTCGGCTAGAATTTCAATGCATTCAATTACCTTGGCCAATCGTCACTTAGCGCTTATAAACACCTCGGTGAAAGTTTCAATGCATTTTAACAAGCCAGCCAAGGTTCAAAAAGCACTTATAAATATGTCGGGTAGAGTTTGAATGCATTCAAACACCTCGGCCATCCTTTACTTAGCGCTTCTAAATACCTCGGTGAGAGTTTGAATGCATTCATACACCTTGGCCAACCTTCACTTAGCCCTTATTAACACATCGGCGAGAGTTTCAATCCATTTTAACACGTCGGCCAAGCTTCACTTAGCCCTTATAAACACCTCAGCGAGATTTCGAATGCATTTAAACACCTTGGCCAACCTTCACAGAGCACTTATAAACACCTCGGCGAGAGTTTCAATACTTTCTAACACGTTGGCCAAACTTCACTTAGCCCTTATAAACACCTCGGCGAGATTTTGAATGCATTCAAACACCTTGGCCAACCTTCACAGAGCACTTATAGACACCTCGGGTAGAGTATGAATGCATTCAAACACCTCGGCTATCCTTTACTTAGCGCTTCTAAACACTTGTGCGAGAGTTTGAATGCATTCAAACACCTTGGCCAACCTTCACTTAACCCTTAAAATGATCTCGACCAAATTATCAATCCATCTGAACACCTCGGCCATGTTTACTATTCATCCAAGTACCTGGGTCAACCTTAATGTAAGCTTTAAGAACACCTTAGCCAAATTATCAATTCATCCTAACACCTCCGTCAATTCTCCTGTGCATCCAAGTACCTTGGTGAACATTCACTTAATCCTTAAAACACCTTGAAGCGATTTTGAATGCATACAAACACCTCGCGAAGTCTGTCGTGCATCCAAGTACCTTGCCAACTTTCATTTAACCTATTAAATCCAAAAACACGTAATCTAGCTTTCTATCCATATTGCACTAGAGGAACATGCCACATGTCAAACTTTTGGAACCAAATTGCATACCCCAAGACAAAGGTTCTATGTAGCGTTAGTTTTTCGTCAAACGAGAACAGTGGTGCCTCTACAAATTTTATTTCCAGCCACAAGTATCCAATTTTTACCTAATTATGCATTAAAGATTTTTGGTCAATAGTTTTTGTAGTCAACCTGATATTCACCAAAAAGGCAATTGTTAGACTTTTTCCCGACAATGAACTGTAGGAACAAAGCACAGTTGCATCTTCTGCAAAGAATTCTCATACGCGAAGTCAAAACTTATATAAAAAAGTTGATTATATGTTTCTTTTTGAAATAACTTAAGAGATTTGGTGGCTCTGAAAATTTTATTTGTAGCGACAGGTATTCCTTTTTACCTTATTTTGCATTAAACATTTTGTGCTTGATGTTTTTGTCAGAAGCGGATATTCACCAAAAACGCAACTTTTTTTGCTTTCGAATAACTAATCTATATCTACAGGTTGTCTTTTTTACATTATTGATTTTTCACCTTTTATATTCAGGATAATTTATTTTTGTTAACACTTTTTACCTCAGTTCTGGTGCATTACATTTAAATCAAATTTAATTTAATAAATTATATTTACAATATATATTTAAATTTAATTTAACATTAATTTATCTATCTGGTCACTATCCAACCCCTTTCTTCATTACATTATACCATCTTCATCTGTAACATCAAAACCAGTTGAACGCGAATTTGAAATTGTTATCCATATGGATATGGATTCAAATCATTACAAAATTGCAAGAACAAGAAGGAAATTGATCATCGCTCATAACTTTTCCAATAAAACTAAGAAGGGAGCAGGTAGATTGCTATATCTTTGTACTTCACGTTCAACATTTTTGTATTTTCTTCTAAAAGTGTTTCATCTACCCCTATATTAATTGTCATTGTATCGAGTTCTTTACTTCAGGTGACGATGAGGTCGACCACAGTAATGCACATCAAAGGGAAGTTCTGAAACCAAATGATGCTAACATGCAAGTTTATGCAAGTTTGGAATCTTTCTTTTTAAAATTACTCAACCTGATTGGAGATTTTATTTCAGATAACTTTGATAATGATTGTGCAAACGCAAGAAGAAAACAGAAGACTATTGTCTCTTAAAACAAACAGAATAGTATTCCAAATAGGAAGCCATTTTCTAAAGTCAGTTGTGGTCAGTCATCACTTTACTTTTAAATACAGTTATTTGTTCTGCAAAATAGACTAACACCAAACCCTGAACTTAAATTACTTCTTCCAGAACATAATCAAGATTTGGAAAGAAGCATTATTGACAAAAGTAATGTCACTCCTGTTTCGCAGAGTATGGTCAAAATTATCAAAATTGTCAACATGTTATACCTTTCAATAGAATATATATACATACTTATTTGTCATGTTTTATGTGAAACGATCATTTTTCACAGGTAATTATGGTGTGTTGACTATTGAATCAACACAAAATCGTTCTCATGTTATCAATAGAAATCATCATTTTGTATTGGGAAGGAGAACAGTATTAAATATACATTGAAAACCAACACATTAGATCCTGGGAAAGGATTTCGAAAGCAACAATATGATGGTAATTTAGGATATCATATATATTTGAGTCAGTTATCAATTTCTTTACCATACCCCAATTTTTACTGTCGTACATTATTAACTAACAAATTTCATATCTACAATATTTTTTGCTTAGGTACAACTCTTATTCAATCATTTGTAGAAGGTACATAAATGAATTGCTCTCAAAATTCTAACGTTGTCAACCTCTGTCAGAATTGCCCACACAAATGTTCTAAATGTTCACCAAATTCACCGAACAATATCGCAGTTGTTGTTAATGGAACGGAACATGAACAAACAATTAATAAAAAACAAGTCGAAGGTGAGTTTCCATATATATAATTATTGTTATAACTGCCACTATTTTTTACATGATATACACTTCATGAATATTAATATATAAACTTTTCTTTATCAGGTTCAAGTTATATTTAGTCCACCACAAAATCAAAAATAACGGAGTCCTCTCAATGTTCTCAAGTTGTACATCTCTCTTATTCAACCTCTAATATGAATTCTTCTTCGATGACATTAGATTATGAACAAGGCTTACCAAAACAACAAAATTATGGTAATTGATTGAACCTTCTTTAATACTTCATTATTTTAGATCATATACAAATTGTTCATAGATTTATCTACCGTCATCTTTGCTTTTGTCAGTTCACATTCATATTGATTTTAACAATAACCTTTATTGCCAAGCTGAACGCCAAGGTTAGGACTTTATTCCTTTTGACATTTAGATTTGGTCTTAATTATTGCACAATATTTCATTATGAATATATTATAAACTCATTTGTTATTATTACTGTTCATTGAATTTATAAATTGTTAATATTGATCAACCTTGCATGGAATGCCAATACTGTCATGCTGAGTTGTGGTATAAGGAGAGAGTTTGATAAATCAAAAAGAGGCAATCAAGTAGAATTCTCTATATGTTGCGGAAAGGGAAAGGTACAACTTTCATTATTACAAAAACCTCCACAATTGCTTACAAGTTTACTTAGTGGTGAAGATCATAGTAGCAGAAACTTCTTACAAAACATTAGACTCTTCAATGAATAATGGATCTGGGCCTCCTCAATTTATTCTTAACAGACAAAATTATCACTGCATAGGAAGTTTGTTACCAAAAAATGGATCAACTCCTAAGTTTGCATAACTATACATCTATGATACAGAAAACGAGACAACTAATAGAATTCATCATTTTGGGTACATAGTTTATTTGTTTTCCTCTTTAAAATCATTCTCAATTTATTTTTTAACAATTTTCTTATTCTTTAATTTTAGGTCGAATATAGAACAATCAGTTTTTGACAAATCATTGGTTGTTGATCTAATAAATATGATTGATGAACACAATTCCCTTACTAAGTCATTCAGAAGGGTTAGAGATTTGTCACATGGCTTTCCAAAATTTGACTTTACGTTGAGATTGTTTAGAAATAGATCGAAAGATCATAGTGTTCAACACACCTTCAGTTGATGAGATAACAACTTTAGTAGTTGGTGATTTCAGTAATATGGAGCCAGAAAGAGACATAATTGTCAAAAAGTGTTCATGAGAATTGACAAGACTACATGAAACATACACTTCTTTTATTCCACTCCAATATCCTCTGATATTTCCATATGGAGAAGATGGATACCAAGAGAACATTCCGATAAGAGAGTGTCACAATCATGGTCAAATTTGAAAGAGAATGCGTGTTTCTTTAAGGGAATTCATTGCATTTAGAATTCTAGAAAGGGATCTTGAGTTTGGTAACATCGTCAACGCACGTAGGTTATTGCAGCAATTTGTGGTTGCTTGTTACACAATGATTGAGTCACAATGTTTGTCATTCATAAGAGCAAATCAGAAATTAATACGATCTGAATTGCTTTGTGGTTTGCAAGAAGCAGTTAATAGAGGAGAGATTGATCCTTCCTTGATTGGTAGACATATAGTTCTACCTGCTTCATTTACTGGTGGTATGAGGCACATGTTCAACAACTGCCAAGATGTTATGGCTATTTGCAAGAAATTTGGATATCCTGATTTGTTTATAACTATAACATGTAATGTTAATTGGAGTGAAATCCGGGATTTCCTTCTGCCAAAAGGTTTAAGTGCTTCAGATAGACCTGATATTATTTATAGAGTGTTCAAAATGAAACTCGATCAGATGATGACTGATTTCAAGAAGAATAACTTTTTTTACAATACTAGGACAGGTACTTATTTGTGTTTTTTTATATTATGATTTATTAAAATATAATATAATAATATTCGTTACTGATCTATCTTTGTATATTAGGAATGTATACTGTGGAATTCCAAAAGAGAGGTCTATTGCATGCTCATATATTATTGTGGTTGAATGGTGAAAATAAATTGCATACTTCTAGGGATATTGATAAAGTTATCTCTGTTGAATTACCACATGCAAATATATATCCAAAAATTTTCAAAAGTTGTTGCAAGTTATATGATTCACGGTCCATGTGGAGCAGCTAGATTCAAGTCACCTTGTATGAAAGAAGATAGATGTTTAAAATTTTATCCTAAGAAATTCACATCTTCGACTACCATTGATGAAGATGGATATTCGTCTTATAAACGATGTGATGATGGTGAATTTGTGGAGAAAAATGGAATTAAATTAGACAATAGAAGTGTTGTTCCTTATAGCCCACTCCTTTTGATGAGGTATCAAGCTCATGTTAATACAGAGTACTACAAAAAGTCAAATTCGATCAAGTATTTGTTTAAATATGTCAACAAAGATCCAGATAGAGCTACAATTCAAATTTCTAGCAATTCTGCAGAAAGCACTGACACACCTATTGTTGACGAAATCAAAAACTACTATGATTGTAGATACTTGTCGCCATGTGAGACAGTTTGGCAAATATTTGTTTTCGACATCCACCATCGATGGCCTCTTGTCCAAAGATTAACATTCCACCTACCACGTCAACAATCAATTTTGTTTCAAGATGACGAGCAAGTTGATGTAGTCTTACAAAAAGGACAAACTGCCAACACCATGTTTTTAGCTTGGTTTGAGGCCAATAAAATTTATGTGGAGGGTAGAAATTTGACATATTCTGAATTTCCAAATGTGTTTGTCTGAATGCCTCAACAAAGAGTATGGAAACCAAGGAAGAAGGGCTACATGATTGGTAAGTCAAAGTTGAGAGTGAAGTTTGTTTTGTGTATGATTGAGTTCATTGTGTGTTTAGGTAGCGTCAACTCCGGAGATCTCTTCCAAGAAGGTTTCCAGAGATGTTATTGACTGCCTGCACGCAACACACAGTGAACCAAAAGAACGACGCACCAGGCTCTTCTTTGAGTCCTGCTACTCCTACTTCTCCTGCTAGGTATTTTTTAGGTATTCGTTTAACGTTTTTTATTGGGAGTAACTTTTTCTATATTGTTGCATCGTTGGAGTTCTTTCAGAGAAATGCAACATATCTATCTTGCTAACTCTGTTTTTGGTATTCATTTAATTGAATGTATGCAACATATGTGATTTGTATTTTATTATGTTTTTACTTTGTTTTTTGAAATGAAGGTTGGATGTGGACCGTCGACCGCCTCATATGTCCCGAAGAAGATATAAGAATCGTAATACCAACAGAGTAACACTGCAAAGACTATATAGGCTGGCCCATTTCCAAAAGGATCATCATCAACAACATCATCCCCAATTGACGAAAATTTAACACAAACTCAAGTTCGTTAATCCAGAGACTCCAATGCAAGCTTGACATATTAAAGAAAGGAGCGCGAAGTGAAGACAGGTTTCAGATATTTAGGATAGGTTTTTTGAATTTTAGTAATTTGGGCATATGTCAATGTTCTTAAGTCCTTTACTGTTTGTTATTAAATCAATAGATGAAACATACTTTATTATTATTACAATAAATCTTAGAAGTTCAACATGGTCTAATATGAGAGTAAAACTGACAATAATTGTTATCACCTGAAGTTATACATTGTCTAAATATGACATTAATACCTTAACCGAATAATTGTTATTAAAAACACCTCGGTCAACTTACTCTCCAAACTGCACATCATCCAATTTTATGAATGCATCGAAACACGTCGGCCAAGCCTCACTTAGCATTTATAAATACGTCGGCGAGAGTTTCAATGCATTCAGATACGTCGGCCAACCTTTACTTAGCATTTATATACACAACGGTGAGAATTTGAATGTATACAAACACGTCGGCCAAGTCACACTTACCATTTATAAACATGTCGGCCAGAGTTTCAAGGCATTCAAATACGTCGGCCAACCTTTACTTAGCACTTATAAACACGTCGGCAAGAGTTTGAATGCTACCAAACACGTCGACCAACCTTCACTTAACACTTAGAAACACCTTAGCAAGAGTTTCCATGCATCCAAACACCTCGTCCAACCTTCAGTTAGTATTTATAAACACGTCGGCAAGAGTTTCAATGCAACGAAACACGTCGGCCAAGCCTCAATTAATAATTTTTAAGATGTCGGCCAGGTTTGCCATTCATCCAAGTACTTCTGCCAAGCTTCACTTAGCACTTATAAAAGTGGCCACTCAAAAAATGCTCAAACTTTTCAAGATACTATAATTATAAATTTACTACAATATATATATATATATATATATATCTATATAATTTAGCAACACTTTTAAATACTTCGGCCAGAGTTTGAATGAATTCAAACACGTCAGCAAACCTCAATTACCCTTTATAACCTCGGCCAGATTTCGAATGCATTTAAAGACGTCGTCAAAGCTTCATTTATCACATCCAAACACCTCGGTGAGAATTTGAATGCATAAAAACACGTCGGCCAAGCCTCACTTAGCATTTATAAACACGTCAATGAGAGTTTCAATGCATTCAGATACGGTCGGCCAACCTTTACTTAGCACTTATAAACACATCGACGAGAATTTAAATTTATCCAAACACGTCGGCTAGAGTTTTAATGCATTCAAATACTTCGACCAACCTTTACTTAGCACTTATAAACACGTCGGCAAGCGTTTGAATGCTACCAAACACGTCGACCAACCTTCACTTAACACTTAAAAACACGTCGGCAAGAGTTTGAATGCTACCAAACACATCGACCAACCTTCACTTAGCACTTAGAAACACCTCGACAAGAGTTTCAATGCATCCAAACACCTCGGCCAACCTTCAGTTAGTACTTATAAACTTGTCGGCAAGAGTTTGAGTGCAATGAAACACGTCGGTCAAGCCTCAATTAGCACTTTTTACGATGTCGGCCAAGTCTCTCATTCATCCAAGTATGTCTGCCAAGCTTCACTTAACACTTATAAAAGATGACATTCGAAAAAGCTCAAACTTTTCGAGATACTATAATTATAAATTTACTGTAATATATATATATATATATATATATATATATATATATATATATATATATATATTTATTTATTTATTTAAATTTCGTTAAATATAAATAGGTAGTAATATTAAATTGATGTAATAAAATAATAACAAAAATATATTATAATATAGTGTAATAATAATAATATTAAATTTATATCATATATAATATATTTTTCTTTAATTTAATTAAATCCCATTTGCACGGGTAAGATACTAGTTAATATATAAATATACACATAAAAAATAATTAAAGAGATAGTCGTAATTCTATATTATATATTCAAGATTTCTATACTTTTTCAAAACATTATAAAAACACTTTGCCTCACTTAGTGTGTTTCATTTATAATATCAATATTCAATACGATGTAATCTAATTTTAAAAGGATCAATATTTTCAATTTTAAAGAAATATTTTTACTACCTATCTATGTATTGTTGAGAATAATCCTTCAATAATATTTTATTTTTATAAAATTAACCAGAGATTAGGATAATAGTAGTATTTTAATATTTTATTTGCTCGTAAAAAAATGATAGACTTCTGCAAATAACATAACATAGGTAACAAATCAAACAAATTAGTAACTATAATCCTACTTAGTAATTAAAATATCTTATAGATTACAGAATTTGAAGAACTAAAGTAATCAAATAGTAAATCTTCACAGGAGAAAATGGATTAATGAAATCATTGAGGCTTAATTTAATTAAAATTTGTAATATCTAAGCCTAAATCCCTTTTGATTTCACTATCGAAAAATCATTTCAATAAGTGTAACTAAGGTAGTTCCTAGAAAAAAATGTTTTAATTATGACCAATCGTGTTAATTCCATTTCTAAGCATAAAAATTAAGAGTTATCTATATTAAATTCTAAAAAAAAAAAAAACATATCTACGTGTAGGCGTGAAAGTAAATAGAAAAATAAAAACTCTCCCATGTCTCACCAGTGTCAAAGGCTATCTATGTATGAAAGTATGAAAAATAAGGGTACAAAATTTATCTTTTTATAAATGTTTGTCTTAAAGTTTATAAGTGCTTGAAAAAAAACCTAAGTATAAATTTTGTCTTTGATAAACATTAAACCTTCTTTGTAATGAGTTTGTAGTGGAGTCGTTTATACTATTAAAAATTAGACTCCTTAAGACTGAAAAGATTAACGACTTTTTTTTCTTAAACTTAGTGGAAACATGTTTAAACTCACATATAAAGGTTCTTGTTATCTAACAGTAGGTTTAAGTATCCAAGCTTATACAGCTTAAATTCAAATACCAAGTTTTTTTTTTATCAACTTAAATTCAAATAACAAGTTTAATTTTCTTTATTTTGATGTATATGAAACTTTCTAGTTAACTCCTTTTCAAAATTATTCTTCAACTAATACCCCCAAAACAAAAAAAAAGAATAATGAAGATAAAGTATTAAAGGGAAAAAAAGGAAACTTAAACTTAAGAACAATTTATTCAAAATTTAATTAAATTAATATATATATATATATATATATATATATATATATATATATATTGTACTATACGACCATCAGAGAGCATGGCCGACAACATTCGTTGGTGTACTACACAACCATCACGACAGTCTTGAAGACAACAGGTTATCAGCCACACCTGCGAGCCGCTTACTACAGAACACGCATAGGCCGACAAGTACCCAGCAACCCCCAACAAACCAGTCTCCCCATCTCCCTTGCATTGGGAACAAGCACCTAACTTCTAACACAGGAACAGATTCCAATAAGCGGCGCACTCTCTCCTAAAGAAAGTAAGGTTGAGTAAATTACACGTCTTTCCTTGGTACAACAAGCAGAAGAAGGGTAATATCTTAGAAAAAAGAAGCTACACATCTTCCCCTGGCACAAACAGGCAGAAGAAGGATAATATCTCCAACAGGAGAGACTACACACCTTTCTCTGCCTAAGAAACAATCATTACACATATTGGTATAAAAAGTGAATAGGAAAAGAGAGAAGGGCAAGTTTTTCCATCCCATTTTATATTGTTAACCTCTGAGAACTGAGTACTAGCTGGGAGGACAAGCTACCTCCTTTATTCCAGGAACCGAAGATTAGATTTTCGCAGAAAGATCACCTTAGTTGACACATTGTAGTCTTGTTCTCACCCCAAAGGCTTCGCAAGAACATTTATTGCTCTCAGCCTCTAGGCTCAGTAAGAACAATTGGAGCCCACCATGGGGTCGAGAGGTGCGCAGACTAAATTCCAATGGTGTCAACAGGGAGCAGATTTCAAGACCAAAGACAAGAGCACGACAAGATGGCAAACGATCACATAGCCATGCTAGCAGCTTTGTAGGAGCAGATAGTAGCAATGCAACAAAAAAAATGAAGAAGACATCAACGATTTAAGGCACAAGAGTGAAGAGGAAATCCTTGCCCTAAGGCATGAGAATGAAGAGATGAAGGAGATGCTCTACAATTACCAGCCCACTCCCTTGGAGGGGTAGGGTACTCACCAAACTTTGGTCAACCAAACTGACCTGAGAGGATCAAAACGCCATTCTACGACACATGAAACTGATGCTACTCAGTATGCAAGGGGAAGTCGTAGGCATCCCTTTGTAGATAGAATCATGGATGTCGAACTCCCCTTCCATTGGAAGGGATTGAACATTGAGTCATACGATGGCACTACGGATCCGGACAAGCACGTTAACATCTTCTCTACCCAAGCAACCCTTTACACTGATCATGACGTAGTGTTCTGCTCCATTTTCCCCACATCACTGAAGGGGGCAGCCCTGAGTTGGTTTACCTACCTGCCCCCTACTCCATTGCTAGCTTTGATATGATTGTCAGTAAGTTCATTGCTCAGTTTGCTACAGCTGACCACATCACGTTTGTTCCACAACCTTGATCAATGTAAGGCAGGGAAAAGGGGAATCTCTGAGAACTTTCATGGAGAGATTCGGGAAGCTAACTCTTTAGATCAAGAATCTGGATCCGAATGTCGCTTTGCACCATTTGATAACGACACTCCGCAAAGGGGCATTTGCAGACAGCTTGAGCAAGAAGCCAGCCCTCGACCTAGATGAGTTAAGGTCTAGGGCCACTAAGTTTATGCAACTAGAGGAACTTTGCGAGTTCTGAAACCAAGCTCAGGCTGAAGAGACTGTGGACAAAGGTAAAGGCAAAGAAAGGAGCAACGCTCAGCAGTTCAAACAAAGGGAGCCGAGGCCTCCTAAGTTTACTCACTACACTCCCCTCAATGTCAACAGAGGGCGAATCTTGGAGGATGCATTAAATGTCGACCTTATCCCGTCTCCACAGAAGTTGCCTACTTTGTGAAATGTGGATACCAGCAAGCATTGTCGGTACCATCAGAACTACGACCACAACACTGATGAGTGTTAGGCTTTAAAGGACAAGATCAAAGAAGGATCATACGGAGCAGGACTCCACACTCACCACGAAGGAGCCAAAGGGGGAGAAGCCCGAGGAGGAGTTCCAAGAGAAGTCTAAGAAGTAGCCCGCAAAACGAAGAGCGAAGACAGAAAACCAACCGCTCTAGGTCCCCAAGGTGGCGAGGCCGTAGGGAGACCCCAATTCGATGACTCATCAACACAATTGCTGGTGGGTTTGCGGGAGGAGGCTCTTCAGCCTCCGCAAGAAAGAAGCATTTGAGAAATGTACAAGTCGTACACCACACACACCAGTGCGCCGAGAAGGATGTCGTCGATAACGTTCATGGACTATGACTTCAAAGCCATCGACCCTAGATAGGACGATCCCATGGTAATCACAATACCATTGAGGATTTTGTAGTAATGAAGACACTAGTTGACCGGGGGAGTACGGTGGACATCCTTTACTGGAAAATGTTCAAAAAGATGAAGATTTCGGAAGTCGACATCCAACCATATGATGATTAGATCGTTGGGTTTTTGGGAGAGTGGATAGACACCAGAGGTTTCATAGACCTCTACACCAAATTTGGAGAAAGAGGAGCACAAAGCCAAACCATCAAGATTCGTTACTTGATAGTAGATGCTAGCACGTCTTACAAAATTTTGTTAGGATGATCATCATTAAACCAACTGGGTGCGATTGTATTCACCCCTCATTTGGCCATGAAGTTCCCTTCCTCTAAAGGAGATGTTATCACAGTCCATATAGACCAGAAGACGATGAGAGAATGTTATGTCGCCAGCTTGCAACTTGAGTCCATGAAGCCTGAAGCCGAAAAGTCCAAAAAAAAGGCGAAGGGTAAGGAGGAGATGCAAAGCGTAAATGTGACCGACCTGGATCTAGAATGGATCATGCACAAGTAGAACCTGGAGAACACGTGATCCAGATAGAACTCAAAGATAAAGAGCATGGCATGAAGCTGGGGATTTCTTTGGGGAGAGAAGAGGCCAAAATGATACGGCGAGTCCTCGTGTAAAAAGTGGACATGTTTGCATGGACAGCTGAAGACGTGTTGAGAGTCGACTTAAAAGTCATGTCCCACCGGTTGTCAATCTACAAAGACACCAAGCCCGTAGCGCAAAAGAAAAGAAAACAAGGGGAAGAAAAGAGAGAAGCAACAAAGAAGGAAATAGATAAGTTGATGGCTGCAACTTCGTCAGAGAGGCCAAGTACACTACATGACTTGCTAACATTGTGATGGTAAAGAAGGCCAACTACAAGTAAAGAATGTGCAATGACTATAAAGATCTCAACAAGGCATGTCCGAAAGATGCCTACCCATTGCCAAGCATCGACAGACTAGTAGATGGAGCTGCAGAACACAAGAAATTAAGCTTCCAGGATGCTTATTCTAGTTACAACCAAATTAGAATGCATCCTAGGGACAAAGAAAAAACTGCCTTCATGACAAAAGAGGCAAACTTTTAATATGAAGTCATCTCGTTCGGGTTGAAGAACACATGCGTCACATATCAACGGCTCATGGACAAGGTTTTTCACAGACTGATTGGAAGGAATGTTGAGGTATACGTGGATGACATCGTCGTCATGTTTGATTCGTGTGAACAACATCGAGACAACCTCGTTGAAGTACTTGAAGCCTTACGTAGGTAGAACATGAGGCTGAATCTTGAGAAATGTGTATTCGGCATGGAGGGCGAAACGTTTCTAGGATTCATGCTTACACACAGGGAAATTGAGGCGAATCCGAATAAATGCCAAGCTATAGTAGAGATGAGGAGTCTGAAGAATGTCAAGGAAATTCATAAGCTGGTAGGAAAGTTGACAGCCATGTCCAGGTCCATCCCAAGATTGGCCAAGAAGACTGGACCAATTATACGCCTAATCAAGAAAAGGAGAAAGTTTGAATGGAGTGAAGAGTGTGAAGAACTCTTTGTACAACTCAAGCAATTCATGGCAACACCACAAGTGATACAAAAGCCACTACACGGTGAGACCATCATGGTGTATTTGTCAATTTCTGAAGAGGCCATCAGCTCGGTACTTGTCCAGGAGGCCGAATAGGAGCAAAAATTGATGTATTTCATGAACCGAACACTGCAGGACGCTGAAAGAAGATATTAGACAATCGAGAAGGTGGCACTGGCACACAACAAGAAGAATGAGGGCTTACTTCCAAAACCATCCAATTGTAGTGAAGACCGACTACCCCGTCAGAAAAGTACTAACGAAACCTGATCTTGCAGGACGAATGATAGGATGGTTCGTTGAACTATCAGAATTTGGAATCACATATGAACCAAGGGGACCTATACAGTCCCAACGCCTAGCTAATTTTCTGGTTGAACTAAGTCAAGAGCCGACAAGCCCCAATACCCAATAAGTCATTTACATAGATGGATTGTCAAACACCAAGGGAAGCGGGGTCGGAATCATCTTAGAAGGGCCCAACAGGACTTACAATTGAGCAAATGAAAGTGTGAATTTTATTACAAATTCAATATTTTAATAATATGTTTTAATAATAATAATAATAATAATAATAATAAATAATATATTAAAAGTAACAAAACTACACCGTTTTAATATGATGCACAGATATGATATTCTATACCGTTTACATGTTTTAATATTTTAATAACATTTTAAAATAAGTTTTTAATAATACGATAAAGTTTTAATAATTATAATAAAAATAATAAAATCTAAAACGTAAAAAAAATTCACTATGCACCGTTTCATAATCTTTGAATATTTGAATAATCTTTTACTAATTTTAAATAATATGATAATATTTTAATAATAATAAAATAAAATTCTAAATGAAAAAAAATATATACAATTTCAATACCTTACATCTATTCGTATTCTATATTTGTTTAATAAAAACTCTATATCATTTCGTTAAGAAGGTGTAATTAAGGAGTGTAATTAAGATGGGTGAGAAAAGATGGTCTCCCATTAAAATATTGAGATATATCTATCTACATTGTGCACAATTAACACTATTTTTTCTGGTTAAAATTGTGTTTAGCTAGTATGATTTGTCCATTATAATATTCTTTTATCCATTTTGGGTATTATATAGAAAAACTATATCATTATGAAAAAATAAATAATCACTTTAAACACTATTAAACATAAATTTAGAGAACATAGACTATATATGAATGAAAGATTAGAAAAAAAAATTATATGATTTTTATAATTGATAATTGGTATAAATGTTTGAATAGTATAATTATTATGATGGACAATATCAGTTAGGAAAAAGCCTTTGTAAATTACTAAATGTCATATCTGAGTGTTATACAATTGTTATATTATAATAACTACATAGACAATTTAACTTTCATTTACTTCAAATGGAACTTAGTCATGTGTCACCGAAACTTTTTGTTTTTCCTTAGTCATGTGTCACCGAAACTTTTTGTTTTTCCTGTTACTATATTTGTCCATTTCGAATGGAGGGAGATCTCATTACATTATCAACTTTCACTTACCTCAAATGAAACTTAGTCATGTGTCACCGAAACTCAGATATAAGATGAAATTTAGTCATGTGCCACCAAAACTTTTTTTTCCTGTTATTATATTTATCCATTTCAGACGGAGGGAGATCTCATTACGTTAACTCACACAGAATCTCCTCTTCCTAATTGTTTGGCATGGTTAGGTTGAAACTTATAAATAACACAAGTTATGCACGAGTTTTCTTTACTCCGTTTCGTTTTATGTCTCTTTTAGCTAAATGGGCTTAAGTATTTAAGTGAGAAAAAAGTCCTTAGTTGGTCATGGCTATATAAATAACCTGTGAATAATAGTGATTAAAAATTACATCTTTTTCATATCTGTTTGAGTTGCTTTGAAGAAGCGAGTAGTGTTGGGTGCAGAAAGACATTGTTGGTGAATATTGAAGTTGTAGACTCTAATCAGATTCCAAATAATAGTGTGTACAGTGAACTTCTCTTTTGAATTTCTTTTAAATCTATGTTTGTTATTCATCCACATGGTAATACTTTGATTTGTGTGTTGAACTTTAACATTATATGTTTTGTTGTACCAGTTTAACAGTCTTATTCAAACCGTGTTGTTATTCTCATCTTATTTGATTAATCTGTGTGGGAATGGTGTGGAAATGTTGAACTGTGTTTTTATCTCTGAACCAATGTATTTAGAAAAAAGCGCATAAACATTTCTAAAAGAGAAAAATAAGAAAAATTAAAATTAGAATTAGAATTTTTGTTAGAACAATATAATATGTTATTCTTCATCTATATATAGAACCACATGCACCACCTATAAGATAAAAGAAAAGAATATCAACTAAACCTATTGTGTTAAAGTTACATGTATCGTTAAGAGATTATTTCTTTAGTTTTTGATAACAAAATATTCTGAAAATAATTATATTTAAAAAGTGCATTTTTTAAGGAGAGAGATTTACTTGCAACTATATAGACTACATAAACGTTTTTTGTACTGTTTATTTTAAGCAAACGTTTGTACGGTTGATTGTAATCTTTTATACAATTGAAATGAGCTAATATAGTACTGTTATATTTTTTTCAGTTTAAATAAAATAGGATGAATAATTTAGTGACCTTCATTCATGATGGTAATTATGTAAAGAGTTGTGGGTTTAGAATAGTGGTTTAATACGAACGTCATATATGTTATCACATCAATTATTTATGTGATTTTAATGTTTCAGCTATTATGATGACATGTTTGTAAAAATATTTAAAACGTAAAATTTATTAGAATGACTCAATATTAGATATTATCAAATATTAGGAACCTAATTTTCACAATAACCATATTTAGTGTTGAAAAGTATAACAAACAAAAAAATAGTACTCTTCAAAAGTACTTTTATTTACTGTTAAACATATAACTTTAAATTTTTATTTTCAGACCAAAACAAACCATGAGGATCCGAGGACACTTCTGATGTTCGGCACATTGAGGCCGTGCGTGCTCCATTATTTCCCACATCATTCGATCGACGTATTCTTCCTCCACCTGTATACTTTCTTCCAGCACCTATGTAGTTATAACAAATTGATTATTATATTTTTAATAAAAAATTAAATAAATTATATATTATTTTATTTTTTATTTTAAATTATATAGTATGATATAGAAAGTTGTATACCAAATTATATAATTTAGTATACAATTTTTTATATCAATTATACAATTTAGTATATAAATTATTTTAAATTATTTTTTATATTTTAGAATGTATAATTCAATATGCAATTTTTAGATATTAAATTATATGATTCAGAATATAAATAAAATTATATATCAAATTGTATCATTTGATATAAAAGGAATTATATATTAAATTATACAATCCAATATATAAAAATTATATAATCTGATAAAAATATTTTTGATATTTTTAAAATATGGAGATATATAACGAGTGATGGAGATGCAGGAAAAACGCATCCATTCGATCTTGTTTAAATTTTGGTCAAAATAAAAATTACAATAAATAGGGTAATGTCCTAAAAAGAGGTAGTTGTTTCTGCATTCTACAAATTATGGCAGGTACTTACAAATATTTTTAAATTCCAAAAGTACTGTTGAAATTTTAATTTTGAAAGCAACGTGTGTAAAAGAATTGTAGCACCTTTCCCGTCACTGAACTCCTTATCATGAATTTGAACTGAAAATATTAAGAAAATTGGTAAAATTTTGAAAGAATTATAATAATTTGTTTAGTGCAGGAGTAAGGGTGTCCGAAAAACAGTGGGCCAGATTTATACCTGCTCGGCCCTTGGCCTGGTGAGACATTTTATGAACAGCCCATGATATTTTCTATTTTTATTTTATTTTAAATTTCTGATATTCCTCCATAAAAGGGTGGGAATCGGATTAGTTGCACAGGCAAAACCCTACCTCTGAAAACCCTAATCTGTAAGTGTGATATGGCTAGAGCCATTTCCTTATCCTGCTCACGGTTCACCATGCGCCTATTCTCCACCACCACCACCTTCACCGCCGCATTACCCAAACCCTCATCACTTTCACTTCCTTCGCGTCGTTTCCTTTTTCCTCTCTCCCATGCCATCGTTCCTCCCTCCACTCGCATTGCCGGGATCCGCTGCCGCGTCAACCGCGCTGGCGACTCCGCCTACTCGCCTCTCAACTCGGGATCTTCGTCCTTCAGCGATCGCCCTCCCACCGAGATGGCGCCTCTTTTCCCCGGCTGCGACTACAACCACTGGCTCATCGTGATGGACAAGCCCGGTGGTGAGGGCGCCACCAAGCAGCAGATGATTGATTGCTACATCCAAACTCTTGCCAAAGTTTTAGGCACAGAAGAGGAAGCTAAGAAGAAGATTTACAATGTTTCCTGCGAGAGGTACTTTGGCTTCGGTTGTGAGATTGACGAGGAAACCTCTAATAAGTTAGAAGGTATATCTTCTTCTATGATTCACCTTTTTTGAGTGAGTTTTTGTTTCGTATGTTTTCACCCGTCTTTATTTGTGTAGGGTTGCCAGGAGTTTTGTTTGTGCTACCGGATTCGTATGTTGACCCTGAAAACAAGGACTATGGCGGTGAGGATTCAATGCTTTTCGTTTTCTGTCTTTTTAATTACTTATCGAAATTATTTTTGTTACTAATTTCGGTTTGTATGTTCATTTCACTTTTCCAAAATGTGAAAATAGAACCTTTACTCTTGTTTCTTTTTTCATTATGTTAATTTATTTTCTCAACAATGTTAGAATGCCAGTCCATGCTGAGAAAACAAGGTTTAACTTGTGATGTCTAGATGTACATCTAATGTCTAACTAGGCTGTTGTATGATGTATACTTTGTGATGATGCAGATTAGTAGAGATTAAACATGTATGTGTTCTCATCGTTTATATAGTTTTTATAGCGTCTCTTTTTAACTTGTAATGCTTAACTGTAATTGTTTGAGATGGATTGATGCGGATTGTCATTGTGTGTATTGTGGAAATTTATTTGATTACCACACGTGTGAAATAGTTTGTTGAGCTTTACGAGCAGGTTTTGGTTAGGGTAATTAAAAATCTTGGATTATGTTATTCTTTATTTAAGTTTGGGTGTACAGTACTGTTCTTCGTTTATCAGAAGTTCATCTTGGCAAAGCTAAAAGCCTCAATGGGTAATGCCTAGCTTTGAATGCTAATGGACTAACATTAGTTTCTCTCTATTCCTGTTCTGTTGCTTCACAAACTAATGGAGTCTTAGAATCATTGGAATTGATACATTAATTTTTCCAGGCCAGTAGTGCCAATTTTCTTTTGTGTAGTGTTTTTACCATGTCTTTCATATAACTTGTAATGTTTAATTGTTCTTTATGGCGGTGGTTGGCCCCTTGTTTGAAGTTGAAATCTTATCTGTTTTTGTTTACTACAATCTGATGAAACTCTAGAGTTGGGTACTAATGTGCACACAGAGTAAGAAATTAAAAAATGAGAAAAATACTGTACTTTTCTTCTTATCTTCATCAGAAGTCCATCTTGGCAAAGCTAGAAACTCTCAATGCGTAATGGCTAGTTTTGAATGCTAATGGACTCACGTTAATTTCTCTCTATTCCTGTTCTGTTGCTTCACAAACTAATGGAGTCTTAGAATCATTGGAATTGATACATTAATTTTTCCAGGCCAGTAGTGCCAATTTTCTTTTGTGTAGTGTTTTTACCATGTCTTTCATATAACTTGTAATGTTTAATTGTTCTCTATGGTGATGGTTGGCCCCTTGTTTGAAGTTGAAATCTTATCTGTTTTTGTGTACTACAATCTGATGAAACTCTAGAGTTGAGTACTAATGTGTACACACAGTAAGAAATTAAAAAAATAAAAGTAGAAAGAACCTCAGAAAAATACTGTTCTTTTCTTCTTATCTTCATCAGAAGTCCATCTTGGCAAAGCTAGAAACTCTCAATGGGTAATGGCTAGTTTTGAATGCTAATGGACTCACATTAATTTCTCTCTATTCCTGTTCTGTTGCTTCACAAACTAATGGAGTCTTATAATCATTGGAATTGATACATTATTTTTTCCAGGCCAGTAGTGCCAATTTTCTTTTGTGTAGTGTTTTTACCATGTCTTTATATAACTTGTAATGTTTAATTGTTCTCTATGGCGATGGTTGGCCCCTTGTTTGAAGTTGAAATCTTATCTGTTTTTGTTTACTACAATCTGATGAAACTCTAGAGTTGAGTACTAATGTGTACACACAGTAAGAAATTAAAGAAATAAAAGTAGAAAGAACCTCAGAGAAAAATACTGTACTTTTCTTCTTATCTTCATCAGAAGTCCATCTTGGCAAAGCTAGAAACTCTCAATGGGTAATGGCTAGTTTTGAATGCTAATGGACTCACATTAATTTCTCTCTATTCCTGTTCTGTTGCTTCACAAACTAATGGGGTCTCAGAATCATTGGAGTTGATACATTACTTTATCCGTACCAGGAGTGCCAATTTTCTTTTCTGTAGTGCTTTTACCATGTCTTTCATATAACTTGTAATGTTTAATTGTTCTTTATGGCGATGGTTGGTCCCTTGTTTGAAGTTAAAATCTTATCTGTTTTTATTTACTACAATCTGATGAAACTCTAGAGTTGAGTACTAATGTGCACAGAGTAAGAAATTAAAAAATGAGAAAAATACTGTACTTCTTATCTTCATCAGAAGTCCATCTTGGCAAAGCTAGAAACTCTCAATGGGTAATGGCTAGTTTTGAATGCTAATGGACTCACATAAAATTCTCTTCTATCCTGTTCTGTTACTTCAAAAATTTGTGGAGTTTCAGAATCATTGGAGTTGATACATAAAATATTTTCTCTTCTTCCAGGCCAGTAGTGCCAGAATTTTCATTTGTATATACTTTTTGCTTAATCTCGTTTTAACTTCTAATGTTTATCTGTACTTTACGGATATGGGTTGTCACTGATTTGAATTTAGAAACTTCTCTGCCTTTTCTACATTTTGATGAAACTGAGTTCTGTATGTGCACATACTCAATAAAGAAAAGAAATCACTAGAAATCATCTTCGTAGAAAAAAACTGTACTTCTCTTCCTTTATTGGCAGCTATCTTGGCAAAGCTAAAATTTCAACGTGTAATGGCTAGCTTTGAATTCCAATGGACTTACAAAAGTCTATTTATCCTGTCTTGTTGCTTCACAAACATGGATTTTTCAGAATCATTTTGCTTCACAAACATGTCATTGCATAATGTCAATCATTGTTTACACTAACATTATGCTATAGTAATGTTTAGTTTTGAATGGTGGACTCACATAGAATTTCCCTCCTTTAGTTCTGTTATTTGAGTCATTTATGGAGTTACTAAAAGTGAACATTCCATTTTTTCATTATCGGTTGAGCAATTTAAAGTATGTTATATGTGTTATCTTTCGTTTGTTGGTTAATGCTTCCGTGTTTTTTATGTTAGTGTAAACATTGCGTGGTTTTTATATGCTTCTTGTTTTTGTCCACTTGCTAAGCACATAACAATGACATTAAACCCTGATTGAGTAGAGTAGGTCAATGGCAAATCCTCTTGCTCTTTATTATTCAGCCCCAAAGCCCGTACTTGTCTTATCATTCTTGGTTATCAATGTTTCCTCCGTGTTCTCATGATAGACAAGTTATTTATTGGTTACATCATTTTGATTATTAATTATGCAGCTGAATTATTTGTAAATGGAGAGATAGTCCAGAGGTCACCTGAAAGGCAGAGAAGGGTGGAGCCACAGCCCCAAAGGCATCAAGACAGACCAAGATACAATGATAGAACAAGGTATGTCCGCCGCAGAGAGAACACGCAGTGAAGGACCTATTTGTCATAAGGAGAGGGATGTGATGTGTATATAAACCATGGAAGTACAATAGCATGCACTGTCTTACACTTTTGGAGATATTCTAAATTATATGGAAGTACAATAGCATGCACTGACGATGGTAGTGCTCGAACTTCTATTGGTTTTAGACGAGCTGCTATTTTTTTTTTTTTTTTTTTTCTTTTTTT